>JAAUXU010116616.1_pt1 | contig 13429 bp, 13 predicted proteins | sample 7278151 | NCBI WGS metagenome assembly JAAUXU01 (sample SAMN14350113, study PRJNA611818) | marine sediment metagenome | isolation source: surface marine sediment (1.8m) | place: French Polynesia: Moorea | collected 2018-08 | reverse complement strand
GTCCAGCTGTAGCGAGACAAGGCAGACCAGATCTTGACAGTCCAGCTGTCCTCCCTCTCCAGTTGGTCATGTTTTGAGCATTCCAGCAGCAAAATGGGCAGCCCTGACAATGAAGCTCTGTACTCAACATTGTGCCTGAGTATCATATGTACATGTTCCACATCAAAATTCCACATCAAAATGTCCCAGTGTAGCGCATGAGGTGTGGTCATGCCCATGGCTAATCTTTACGCCAAGGACTGTATGTCCAGATATGGAAGGCTGCAGAGCAAAGCTATGAATAGCTTGTTTTCAATTTCATTTGACTACAGTGTTGCAGCTGATCAACTGGAAAGTAACTACGCAGGTCCGCTTAAATTTTTAAGTGTAAACTTAGCATATCTATGTATAAAACATAAGGGGGACCCGAAAACTGTTAGGTTCGTAACTCCATTTGACTAGAAATGATTTAAATGGAGTCTTGCAACAGAAAGATATCCAATACATGACCTTGGCACGCACTAGATCCACGTATGATGATTCACTTGTGCCTGTGTGTGACACTTCATAGCTGAAGCTGACATCACGTCCCCTGATGCTCCAACCTGTGGAGCAGAGTGCTGAATCAGTTGCTAGAGCAACATCAGGCACACCCCGACGCTTGCCCCCAGTTGTCTCACGTCTCACCGAGAGCCACATACGCATTGCGCTAGTGATGGCTTCTTGACGCTTGCCCGCTTGCGTGCCCTCGTGTAAGGTTTGTGTGCTCAGTGAAGCGCACGTGTGAAATGGATCCGCGTCATCCCGCATCGATCACCCACAAGAAGGCCCAAAAGCTTAGTCCCAACCCCCTCGTCAAAGTCCCCACTACAGCACTGACGAGCAGCTCACTGAAGGGTGCGCATGTTCCATGTCGTGTACTGCTGCATGTCCGTGTCTTCATCTTCCACGTACGCGGCCTCACAGGGCACTCACGTTGGCCCCCTAGTCAAATCAAGGACGGCCGTCGCATAAGTGATGATGACTGAAGGCAGAGCCCGGAGCAAAAAACTGCGTGCGCGGGTGTGCGTGTGGTAAAGATGAGAGCCGGACTAAGAGTGGTATAGCGTGAACTTCTGGAAGGGAACGATTGGGCGTACTTCGTGTTATTGCATTAGAGGCTTTCTACAAGGCATCTTGGCAGTCTTCCTGATAGGCAGAGAGCTTCTTCCTGCTCGAAACCTAAGTAGGCACAATTTTTCTTAAGTCTGGCTTTCTATCAGTCTCCAAGGAGTAAAGCAAGAGGGAATGCCTAAAACTGTCCCGAAGATCCCCCAGAGGAAAATCCCCCCCCTTTCACAGACCATCATTTTGAATGAGAAAAAAATCACTAGACCTGGCTGGTGTCTATGGCTCTTGGTGATTGAGTGTGTGGGTGCGTGCGTGGCGTGACTTAAGATCATGTAACATATATACGGGAAGTATTTATTGGTGTTTAGGACTTCACTTGCTCTGCTTCCGTTCTCACGGTGTAAATGGCGGGCGGGAAACAAGCATGTAACCAAGGCATGGTCAGGAGTAATTTCTCAGTGATTGCGACCAGCCTCTTCCTGGGCTGATCCAACCCAGTGAGGAACGCACGTGCTCTGCTCTCACCCACATTGTTGCTGTTTCACTTCCGCTCGTACGTATGTACCTATTGCAAGAACTGTTTTCTTTACCACGAAATTCAGTGGGATTTTTTTCTTTTCTCTACATCTGGCAGAGAGTGAGGGTCTCCTCCTTTCAAAAAAATTGAGCTGCTGCTACCAGCTCAAAGCAAGCAAGTCCCTCTCCTACTGCGTCGAGGAGAAAAAGGAGAAAGCAGAGGGCGAAGAATGGCCGCTGGCTCAAGCGTGACACGCGTCTTTCTTTAACATCCTCGCAGCATTTGCGTCTTACGACGAAAACTACTGTCCGTATTTGCTGCGTCCTCTCCTCAACCTGCGTGGATTGCGCTGTCGAGCAGAGTCCGCCCCAAAAATGCCTTCAGAACTGCTGCAGTCAGGAGAGGAAGTGCGGCTCACTTCTCTTTCTCTCCTAATTTCTTTGGACAACACTGCAAATTTAATGAAGCTTGAAATGAGGATTGCTGGCAGGGAAAAAAATCGACCTTCCAACTACTTACCTTAGGGGACGAATCTTTAATATTGCATGCAACATTTCGCCTTCAGGGAACTGCGTGTTATAAGGAGGGGGGGGGGTCCTGTTGTTGGCCTCTGACGTCGTGACTCGCAGTCAATTTAGTGGAAGACGACAACGACCTAAGTTTGTGCTCAAAGAATTATGAGTCATGATGCGCTACACCAAGAAACACGAGGGTGAGGGTGAACGACATTCAGATTTCACACTATGGAAGAGTTGGTACTAATCCTGATGCTGATCAAAGGTTTTCGGCTGAAAGCAGCAGCAGTGTCGCATAAGAAAGATCAAAGGTCGTCTCCCCATCTCTATGCTTTACCTTCTTCAATATTTAAAACGTCAGTGTCGTAACCTCAACCCCGTAGAGAAGATTTTATCAGGCAGATGTATTCATTCGAGCGACTCCAAAAAAAGGAAATTTATTTCACCCACATGTTAGACCCGCTAACGAGGCAGTTTTTGAAGGCAGAGAAACACGCCGTTGCACTTCCTGGAAAGTGCACTCCTCTCGTCAACATCGCCCTCGACGATGGGTGCTGAGGTAAAGGGTTAGGCGGGGGCCATCTTTAAGGATGGGATGATGTTGTTGTTGCCGTCGTCTCCGTCCTCGTTGTTGTAGCTGTGTCCTTTGCTTCACACAAGGCTGACAAACAAATTTGTCAGAGAGCCGAATCATCAATTACTTTCACTCGATAAACTTGACTTTCAAGGGGGAGGGAGCGATGCAGTAGAGACTTTGCACGAAAGCAATACTGTTTCTGGTACAATGCAATAAATTTGAGTCGAATGCACTTTTATGCTGTAAAAGCATCCCTTGCCTCCTCTTTGAATCTGCCACAAACATGTCAAATTGACCTTTGCATCAGAGTAAAGTTAACTACCGTTGGGGGGGGGGAACTACTGCATCATACGCAGAACTTGCAACACCAAGCGATCCTAGAGAGTTTGTGCTTGACTTATAACATGAGCAAAGACTTGTTACACCCTGTAACGTGTACACGTGGGCAATGCATGTACTCGTCCTGGCCCGATACACAACGTAGCGATTGTGGTCATTGCAGCACAGTACAAGAACAACGGACAGGCCCATAACACTCCTTTGCTAATGCTCTCAGCAGAGGCAGAGCGCTGTTTACACATTTACTGCACATTACTTCTGCTGAGTTGATAACAGTTGCCTGCCAGAGAATTTAGTTTGCCTGGAGAAGTAGCGAGGTACTCCCTCGAGCACATAAAAGTCACCCTCCACGCTCTGGATTAGACACCCTGTAAATCATCCGAGGAACGTAAGGCCCCCTCTAGCGTAAAAGTGGCACTTTTCCTTCTATTCTCTCCTCGCTCCACAGTGCAGTGTTTGCCACTCTCCAGAGGACATACGCAAGTGAGAGGAGGAGAGCGATGCTTCACTATCTCCTACTTTCTTTTGTGCTCACTTTATTCTCACTGACTTATCAGAAGTCGGAGTAATCTCCAGTCCTTGTGCGTACGTCGTTGGGCATGCAATGTCACTCCTTAGATAGAGTATATTAACGCTTACCCCAAACCCTTCTTCCATTGGCTGCCCGCCTAATTGAGTATCCACTTTAAGAACTCAGTAAGCACGCACAGTTAAAAGGAACCGAGCCAAGCTTTGGAGGCAGAATCTTTCTTTCTGGCTCCCCCACCTTTTTCTGCACAGGAGCCTGTTTTCTTGGACGTCGAGGAAGCTACGAGGAGCCAATTGTTCCGCAGAGCAATTGATATTGATTAGTGCTCTTCATACCAGAGCATACGAGGCGTGTATACACGTACCAGTGTATGCTGTGAGCTATTGATCGTTCCAAAGTCAAAGGGAAAAAGGAAAGTGAAAAGAAATCGTGTCTTAAAAGTTCTTTCTGCAATTATTGCGCTGAGGACGGTTTCAGCAGCCCTCCTGAAAATATGATACCCCGAGTTCAGCCAAGCATAATGTGGAAACCCAGTAAAGGCCCATATGCGAGGCACTACGGCTCGCAAAGATGGAATCACTCACAGGATGGATTGATGCAACATCTGTTTTAAATATGTTCATGGTGCTGCAGCATGCATAGATAGATACTACACACATCTGTGTCTACATTGGGGAGAGCCAGAGTTGAGCCTCGACGATATGACGAAGGTGCCCACGTACGTGCGCGTACATAGTATTTTTCCTTCTTTAAAAGAAACCTCGCGGAAAAAGAAGGAGAAAAACACTCAGTTCTGTGCGATTGAGCAAGGTAGAAGAAGAGTGAATGTAGCCTCTGTATGTATGTATGTACGTACGGTGCAGTGCGGAATGTTGTATGGACGTACGAATTTGGGAGAAAAGAATAGGGAATTTTCTGTGTTTTTCCTCTTGTATCGTTTTCTCTTTCTCCTTGGCGGCGAAGATGGATGGGATGGAGGGGGAAAGAGAGTAAAACGCGCGCGCGCACACGACCTCTGCAGCAGATAAGGCCAACTCTACGAAGCGATAACATTTTTTCTGCAGTTTGTATTGGTCGGGAAAAGGGTCGGGTCGGGGTGAAAGAAAAGGAGAGGAAACAATCCTCACAACACAAGTCGCTCGCTCGCTCGCTCGCTCACGTCGTCGGAAGCACTCGCAACCAATAACAAAGGCTCCATTGAGCTGTTCAACTTGGACTGAGAGTGTCTTTATGCCTCGGTCGAAATGACTTTTCCCTCCATTTCAGCTCCGCATTATTGCACATCAGAGGAGCAGAAGCAAAGAGAGCGAATGAGATCGCTATCAGAGGGGCCTGCGCCCATCACAATTTGCTAGTAAGAGACTGGCTGACTAGCTGAGCAAATGGGAAGCTACTCAAGATGATAATGCCTTGGCAGCATGCATTGGTCTCAGTCTCTCTGTCTGTCAGGCAGTACATTTGCGCTCTCCAGAGAAATGCGTACCATAGTCGAGAGGATGCATTGTAAGCAATGAGGGGCTATGAGTCAATATTTGCCAAGAGGAGCAGAGCACGAGGAAAATGGGGCGCTGAGGATTCCTCCACAGACGCAAAGGCTAAGAGAGTTAGTTATTCTCTCTGCTACACTCATGATGCTTGCTCATCGTCCGTGACACAAATCTGGACTATGTCGCGGCACCTGAGTGAGAACTCCTCGGAAAAGCTACTGTACTCACGGCTGGGGTTTGAAATCTGCTTTGTTCACGGTCATTGGCAGCAGCATTTGTGTCGACCCTGACCACCAGATGTATGCACTTGCCACTGCATACGTCTTCAAATGCGGTCCAAGGACGTACTCGTAGATGCTGTATATCTTTCCAATAGGGTTTCGTCTTCTGACGTACGTACATACAGTCACACACTAGTGTGTAATATCCTGTGCGTATAGACATTTCTCCTCCTTTGACCGCCACGGTAAGCCAACCATGAGCACTCTCGGATGACTGGAAGCAACGACGCAGACTCCAGTGATCGTACATTCGACAGGCAAGGGATGTGCTGTTCTCACTGGCGAACATAACGGAGGAAAGGTCTAAGCTTAGCATACGCATGCACAGCTGTACAACCGAAGACGCGAATGAAGGGAAAGTGAGACGTGGAATTAGGGAACTCAGTACAGACATCCATCTTCCGCAAAAAGACGGACGGGTGTGCCAATGACTAGGTGGAAAGTCATTGAACGGCTTCTCCTTCAGAATTCCTTCTACGCCGTGGAGGCGACAAACCATTCATAGATTGTTCTTTCTTCAATACACGCACGTACGTACGTACGTACGTACGAACACGATTTGAGAGGGGTACGACCAGGGAGCAGCTCATAACCGCGAACATGCTGTTGGGCTCATATTTCATTTATGGCTTTTTTAAGCCACACCTGGTAGTTAGTTCACGTTCGTCTGATTGAGACTGATGAAAGTATCTCTTCTTTCTATTCTATTAAAGACCTACACAGAGGGGAAAGAAGAACGTCGATCACGAAGATAAAGAAAGAGACTCTCGATTCCACACAGCTGCACACACGTGCACGCATGACATACAAACACCACCACCTGTGTTGTTGATGTACCCACATCGTGGCGAATAGTGCAACATTTTTTCTTCACGGGCAAAATTTATGTGCTTACAAACTTTCTTAACTGACCTGACTGGAGAACTTCCTCGTACAGTTAAATAAATCGTGCAAAAATTTCCTCTCAGAATGATTACTTGACCTTGTTGAGAGTCCAAGTCCGCCTAAATGATTAAGCCGAAAACGATTTTAGCTCATGGACGATCCAAAGCTTAACTCACCCCGAGTGCACCGACGTGCTGTTCGGTAAAAAGTGCACAAATGTTTTATGACGTGAGAGCCTCTCAAAACTGTTTAAGGTGAGTAAACAACTTCCTCGCCATCGGAAACTCTTGAGCAAGAGCGGACGTAACTTTATATACCTTGTTTGCGAAATCATTTCAAGTTTCCACTTAGGCTTTCTCTGTTTTTAGAAGCTCAGGAAATACTTTTACCGACGAGTACGTTAACGTCTCGTGTTTGCACAACCAGAGCGGCCGCACGTCCGTACACTGCACTGCATGTACAGTGAACGTGCGCTATATGCGGCACAGTATGAGTCCACTGTACCGCATAGTGGGTGGTGCTTCACTGTACTAACACACACCTCTACAGTCTCTGAGGATAGCTGTTGTGCCTTGAAAACTCAGAGAAGACTCTGATGAGTTTCCCCTGTAAGGAGTTCTCCATTCATATCCTTTTCCTCTCGGTTGGGAGAAACAATACCTAATTGACTGATCGGGTCTGCGGTATACGTATTGATTAGCTCATCTGTTGTACTAAAATGAGTAGAAGTACACGGCGGATGAAGATAAACAGCACTCTCAGCAGAGAGAGAAGCCTGTCTACAAGTTGAGTGCAGCTGGTGCCAATCCTAAGAGCTGCACGAAGTCTGACGTAAATAGAAGTGACAGCACCGTGCACATTAGTCTGCGCCAGAGGATTCGGAGGCTACTTAAGCAATTTAACACGTCGTGTATGCACTTATACCCATTGGTACTCTCACACGTTCTCGGGGAGGCCTTTAAGAGGCATCAACGCTATCTCCATTATCGCCATTCTGAGAGAGACGAAGAAAAATCTTCTGCTTCTGCTGCTGTTGCTGTTGTTGTTGTTGCTGCTGCTGCTGCTGTTGTTGCCACCTCCGCCACCGACGGTGCCGTTCTATGAGGGTAGAGGAGATAACATTAGGGTCATGGTCCAACGAGGACAATACACATTGTACCCTTCTGTGCCGTGGTATGTACAGGTATGATGGCCATAGACATGGTGCCTCGACCAAAGTTGATCAAACGCACCCTACCCCCACCCTCTGGCGGCGACCTGATAAACTAATCAATGGGAATTCCACGAGGAGGGGAAGATGCTAGAAGTGCCCACTTTGAATAGCACGTTAATTGACATTTCGTCTTACAACTTGGTCCAGATCAGGGGGGAAACAACGAAGGAGCTCCAGTTTAGCAACTAATCTTACCCGCCTGATTGTCATCGTACTACCGCAGAACAGTAATACAGTAACCACGATTACTGCTGGAGAGCAGTTACTTTTCTGAAATCTTTCTGCGAATCCTTGTGAAGAGCATTTTCAATGCGCGAAAGTTTGCGGATAAATAGGGTTATACTGGATGCGCAAGAATGAGTGTCACATGGATAACGTTGTGTAGCTCCACTGTTTGAACACCGTATGATCTTGGTACTGATGTAAAGCAAATCTTGTCGCGACCAAGGTCTATGGCTAGATAGTGAGCGAAGCAGTTTCATAACAGTAAGCAATCAGCATTCGCTGCCAAGCAGCACTTGTGGAGGAAATCCATGCCATCAGGTGAGAAGAGGGATTCGGGGTGAAGTGGAGATTCCAAAGTCGACTTGCATCCACTTTTAAAGTAGCCCTGAAGTCGACGTCAAATAGTGATTTCGAAATGCAATTGTGCAATTTCGTTCAAGTTTTGTTTGTTGTACAACCTTCTGAAACAGTACGGGAGCAAGAGCTATGAGAGCTGCATACAAGACCTACGAGCACTGTGAAAGCGAGAGCAATGAGAGTGCCAGCTACGAGAACAAGAGGTACGAGAGCGCGACCTGCGGGAGCCCGGGATACGAGAGCTGCGACAAATACGAGAGCTCCTTTCGCACGCGCACTGTTCAGGAAGGTTGAGTGACCAAAAAAAAATGAATTGTTGCCCGAACTTTTTAAAATCACTCTTTAACATTGGTTTCCCTAGTAATGTACGAATGTGCTCTGGAACCTCCACCTCACCCTGATTCTGTTTGCCGTGACTTTTCATGCCTGTAGTGACTTTGGAAAGAACCTGGCAAATCCCCCAGATCAGCCTCGGCGACTCTTTTTAAAAGCACTTTAAAATGACACGTAAAGCCATGTTTTGAAAGTGAAACTTCCTACGAGCAAAGTTTAACGTCTCTATACTTGCTGCTGTATTTAATCTTACAGTCTTAGTACAAGTTTCGTCAATGCCAGAAGCAGCCCAATTAGTGCACGTCAAAACGACGCTAGTGCAAGTGCACCCGATAGACGCAGCTCAGCAACGTCGTATTAGATCTTTTCGGGCAAGTGACAGCGTCTATCGGCACAGGCAGCGTCTGCGGACCGGGCTGATGGGGGCCAAAGTAATGAAAAAAACTTGCCTAAGTGGCACAAAAGCTATTCGTGTGTCTCTACGTATGCAGTAGGGTGGGTGCAGTCAGCCCAAATGGGCAGGGTCGTCGTCAAAATTGTTGATACTTGGATTGAAGAGAATGGGATCCTTTCATCAGTAGTCGTCACGATGGATAGCCGAAAAAGTTTCTCCATCTCACTCGTTTTTTGCTTCCATCTTTATCCTGAAGGAGGCAATTCCTGACTGTTTCTGGTCGATCTCCTTTCAGTTCGGTTGATACTCGATTCCCCCTCCCCCCTCCAGGCACCCATGTTGTGTACCTTTGTCTGCGTTCCTTGCACATTTATGAACTCGTGTGCGTCGCAGGGTGAAAGTTTGCCTAGAAGACTTTGACCGGTTTCAGCTATAACACTTTCATTCGAAATGAGATCTCCTGGGAGGCGAAAAGTTTTGTCGGACTTGGCCTCTGCTAGTGCTACAGCTATCCAATTACTCTTTGCCCTCTTCTCACCCTTTCTTTGTCGCCAGTGGAACTGTCAGAAGTCGGTTTCAAACTTTGTGGCACCTAGGATGGGTTCTGGCACCGTAGAGAGGCAACTGGAGGGAGAGGATATTGGCAAAAACCAATTCGGGCATACGGACGCGACGCAACTTGGACTCGTTTCTTTATAGGCTTAGTGGAGGAGAGGAAGGAGGGGGGCTCCGGACAGACAGGCGAGGGAGGCGTTTAAGATTTACTGCCCCTAACATTGGTTACACATGCCACCAGCTTAGGGCCGAGTTATTGAGTGGTGCCAGCAGATACTAGCACCGCACCTACTTGAGCACGGCGCACTTCTCCACCCTGCGGCCTGGTAGAATCAACAGGCCCCTTCTTCCTCGTCCGTTTCGTCTCGATTCCTTGCTAAGATTTATCAAGGGAAAGAAGAAATGTTCATTACAACGCGCTCGTATTTTCAGTTATCTATGAAGAAAAGAGAAGCGGATTCTCCTTTAAAAACCACAAAGTCTGTGATTTTTTTTTGAAATCCAAGGAAATGAGCTTCCTTACTGCCTCTAAAATGAGTCTTTGGAGGAAAATCTGCATAAAGTATTGATGCCGCCGAGTTTGCTTTCACTTTGCAAAGGAAATGAGGTTTAGAAAGGCACCAACCATACTAGAGATGAGAGAGAAGAAACGTTCATCCGCCTCGAGTTCTTCAAAGGCATTTTTTTAAGTGGTGGAAGAAAACGCGGAGAGGCCAAGTGGAGAGCAGTTGTAACACATAGACACACGCACACTTTGTGAGGGGAGGAATGCAGAAAAAAACCAGCAACAGAAGATGTCAGCAGAGTCAAAGGCCCAACCCTGCAATGACTGAGTAGTACTGTGAAAGCTCTAATTACCTTCGCTCTCTCTGTCTCTGCTTTCACATTCTCGTTCTTCCGAGCAGAAAAGGTTGTCTCCGGCTTTCTAGAAAAAGAGCAAAAAGTGTAGGGAAAAAGAGTTGAGCCAGCAGTCTCTTTTTTCCCTGTGTTGCCCATTTCCCTTAGCACACGCACGCACTTCCTCCTCCTCCTCCCCATTTCTTTCGCATCTCGGGTCTAAAACCACCTACCCAGGTGACAAAGTCTCTCACATAAAGTTTAATTAAAGTCTTCTCGAGAGAGTCTCATTCGTTATAAGGATGTCAGCACATTACCCACCATTGTATGTATTACCACATCTCACCGAAGACTCTCCTACGTCCTCAGCGCATGGTGATTTTTCATAACAATACCTTTCCTCACCGGGGTAGCAGTCCGAGGAAGAAGAAAGATACTGTGAGGACAGAGGCTATACGTACATACAGAGCGTACCCACTGATACGTGTGTGCGTATGTACGAGCTGCTGAGCTGCTGAGCAGCAGAGCACTTTTTGCCAGGATTCGATATGCCTGGCGGGTATTTGTGAGCCAGCGCACTGATCAGACAAAAACTGAGAAATTTATCATTGCTTCCAGCAGTCAAGATTTCTGTCGCAACCACTGTTTTTACTTGATAACGGAAACTTTTTTCTGTAACAGTAAAGAGGGCATCTTTATCACAATAAACTGCGCGGAACAAAAAAGATTAGGAGAGCTGATATAATTCAACATTGGTGTCCTAAGTCTAAAGAACTAAGGCGTTATAGCACGAGTACGATAGCATCAAGGCTGTCCGGAGCAATTGAGTTATGGTGATGCCTTGAATCGGCTTTTATCCCCTCCTCTTCTGAGCGTACTTGCCGTCGCCGAGACAAAGCCCCCCTCCTTTCTCTCGCTTTCTCTTCTCCTTTTGTAGAAAATCCGCGGAAAGTCAGTGCAACAAGTTCGAGAAAGCTTCCTTTTTGAAGGACCATTGGGAATGGGGAACTATTGCTTTCGCTAATTTCAAGGGGGTCTCGCAGGTCATCACTTTAGAACAAGAGCGCTATCAAGAGATCACAGCAACGCAAACTGGCCCATGCAGACCGTATCTACTGCAGCACGTGGGCTGGACAGCCCAAGGTAACATGCTACAACGATACAGCCTCCTTCGATACTTGCCTGGGTATCCTGCACTCGGCAGCTTCATCCAGCGCGTCCATCACAGGTCGTACGTCGCAGCAGCCATGCTCCAAGGATGGTGAACTTCGTAGTACTTCTTTAGATTGGAGCGCAAGATTGAGCTGCTCCGCTCTGACACGTGATCTGTCTCGTTTCTGGCTCCTCAACTAATTGAAAAGGAGGAACAAAGATAACAGCCTGGACAGACACCAGCATTTTCAGTGTGTACGGCTCAGTCGTGGTCAGCCAGGTCAACCAGGTTCGTCACCAGTTGCTTGTCTGTCCCTGCTTCCTCTCCTGCCCCACTATAATCTGGGATTTCGTGGACTGCATACACGGGGACAGGGGCACGTATTCTGCCAGAAAGACCCCTCCCCCTCCACTGGTATCTTTCTTCCTCCTGGGCAATTTTAAGTAGCAAGAACCACCTCCCCCCATGTATGTACAGATGTACCTCCTAAGTTACCTACGCACGTCGCTGAGGGGGACCTTGCTGCTGTTGTTGCTCTCCCTGGGCAAGCATGCTGTGTATTTGGAGCTGTTTTACCCATAAAGTGCCTTTAGTGCTTCCTCGGCCATAAACCACAGAAATTGGTCTTTCTGCTGGTATCTGTTCTCTGAATGCATAAATAGATCTAAAGGACGCAGCCTGAAAGGCACTGGCAGCACAATATCACTCGTAGCAATAGATAAGATGCAGGATTTGATGCATACTCCTACTCCTGTTTAGGGCAACGACGTCTTTCTCATATTTCCGTTTGAGGTCGTACTTTACTGAAAGTTTATCCCTCGTGATGCGCATTCTCATGGGTCTCTAAAAGCATCACGTGAATGTTAGTGTGCGTACCCTGGAGCTTATGTTTATTTAAAAACAACGTGCGTCCTTGCTCATCCGTGCGACTTTGTACAGTAAAAGGGTAGACTCCAAGAACATGGTAGTTTTACACATGAATTTAGCCCCTGGGCCCACTTTTTTCCCGGTTACAATTGGACGTAAATAAGGTGAAAATAACAGCGTGACTCTTGGCCTTGAGACGCCAAGACCAAGGAAACACGGAAAGGCTCTTTAACCTACACCAGACTGTCCCCGTCATCATTCATCAGCGAAGAAAAGCGGGAGAGGGGGACTGCAGCCTCTGTCCTCCTCTTTCCAGAGGCCCATTTGAGAAATGAATCCTCGTATATCTCGTACCCGCAGCCTGCCATTACTCGTCGGAGGAGAAGCAGCGAACGAACAGGATGCTATAGATACAATACATCGGCAGCAGATTGATGCCAACAGATTTGTCGGGCTCATAGGATGAGCGGACGGGCGCTGTACGGAGAAAGAAAGAGCTGGGTTTAAAAACAGGGCCTCCTAGCACTCAAGGGGAGGGGGGCGGTTAGGGGAACGACGGGGAAGGGAAGCCCTGACAATTATTGGATTGACCCCTGCCAGATTAATCACTGGGAGGGACTATCTGGACTTTTTTTGAGGCAAAGATAAGGGCAGGCCTCCCTGTGTACTCACCTGTACTTGTTGGTGTCCTCCACCGACCTCCGTGCATTGAATTTTCTCTCCTTTACGTAGGTACGACCATCCTCTTAGCGGACAATGCTCTGGTCGATGCGCGACTTCACTCACTTGAACCTCTGTCACCGCCAGCTCATCAGCTAGCCAGACAGGGCCGCTCAACAATACTAAAAATGATAGTCACACTCTAAGACATCAAGATGGCCTCAATCTTCCAGTGGAGATACCTGCTTCTGCTCATTCTGGAGGCTCTTCTGCTCTGCAGAGGTAAGAAACAAAAGATAAAGTTGATTAATGCGAAAGCACTGTGAGATATCGACAGAGGCCTTTTTCTCCGTCCTGGAGGGCTGTAAAACCACCACCTAAAAAAGTGAATTCCCAAGCCCAGTCTCGCTACCCCCTCGTTTAACGAGGGGAAAGTAAATCCCTCGTAAGCACTCTGGGAAATCTCGCACGTGCCCGCTATAACCGTACGTAGTCGATGAGGGAGTGCGGCTGGCACGGGGGGAGGGGGGGGGGGGGGGCCGCCGGCGGGGGGCGCGCGCGGGGGGGGGGGGGGGGCCGGGGGGGGGGGGGGGGGGGGGGGGGGGGGGGGGGGGGG
>JAAUXU010179196.1_pt1 | contig 13430 bp, 9 predicted proteins | sample 7278151 | NCBI WGS metagenome assembly JAAUXU01 (sample SAMN14350113, study PRJNA611818) | marine sediment metagenome | isolation source: surface marine sediment (1.8m) | place: French Polynesia: Moorea | collected 2018-08 | reverse complement strand
GTTTCATCCCCCGTTCTGAGCACGTATGAGCTCCCCTCAGCAAAATTTTGTCACAGACGTTTTGCCAGACAAGTTTTCCCTTCCGTCAATGTGAGCAACACATCTTTTCATGCACTTTCAGGGGAGCCAAGAGTTGATTCATTCTCAAGTCAAAAGGTGCCCACCCTGTACATACTGCTTTCAGTGAGAAGTGCTGAATGTTGCTCAGGTATGTCGGTGTCTCGGTGAGCAGGGTGTTGTAGCCCCACGTCTGCGCCATGTGGACGATGAGCAGGGACAGAAACGGCAGGGAGGTGAAGATCTTGGTCAGCGGAGGCAGGGCCAGCTTGGTGCCTTTGGACGTGTTGCCGGGGATGTTGGTCTCAATGTACCGCCTCTCCTCGGGTGAAATTCTGGGGTGAGTCTCGGGTGAGTCGAAGGCAAATAAGCCCCAGAAAACGAACCACAAGCAGCCAAGGCCACCAGTGACGTAGAACACTGACTGCCAGCTCACTTCGTCGGCCAGGACCCCGCTGAGTGACAAAGATATAACAGTGCCTCCCTGAGCACCTGGTAGAGAGGAAAGTAGGACAGACTTAGCTGAAAAGCTGTCATGCAGTAAGCGCCAGTTGTAGCCATGCATTTCTTGTGAACAAAAAATCCTGTGTAAATATAAGTGTAAGTATATTGAGCGGTTTTTTTTGAAAATGTCGATTTTGGTTAGTTGGAGTGGGAAATTATTCTTTCAAATAGTTACAGCTGGAGCAGGTCTTTTTTTTTAAAGCCTAGTACGTTGGGGTATGGGCACTTTTGACTTGAACTTAGATAGGTACAGTGTGTAGAAATGTCTAACAGGGCTAGAGACAAACATAACAAAAAGCGATATTTAGCAGAAGTGTTTCAACAATGAACTTATTCACCAAAGTAAACTTGAAAAAGGTGCTCGTTCTGGTCCTCCCCCATATATATTATTGGCCTTAGGTCATGAGTGCAGTTTTAAGTTAAGAGTGCCGATGGGAAGTTGGCTTCTTGGTAAACTTTTATATTGGTGAAATCCCAATCCTTCACTCTAATGTATGATAATCTTGTGTAAATCTTGTGTACATGTGTAAATCCAGAATCCTACATATACGAATATACTACGAATATATAAGGACACCATTAGCAGCGCGTGCACTAAGTTTAAGAGAATGTGATCCTACCCGCAAAGACGCATGAGGCCAATAAGGATCTCTCCGGCAGAGGCATCCACTTGGCCACCAGGGCCTGCATGGCTGGGATGGCGACACCCTCAAAGAATCCCTCTATGACCCGAGTAGCGATGAGCGTGCCCTTGCCCAAGTTGGCGGCCACAGGTGTGAGCATCGTGAACACGGACGTGGCCAATAGACCACAGCCGAACAACCACTTCCCGCCGTAGCGCTCGGCTATCATACCGCCGGGGATCTGGGTGATGATGTAGCCATAGAAGAAGGCGCCCAGGATGACTCCTTGCTCCTCGGAGTCCCAGTTGAAGTCGCCGGAGCCTTCCTGCCGACATAAGAACGCACACTTGGAAAGATGAGTCGAGACCTTGACCAAGCTCATACCGTGTCTTCTGAGAACTCGTCACTGATGGGACACTCGGTGCCGTACTCGGTGTCGTTGCCACTGGAAGCTGCCGGAGAAAAACTTTACATCTCTCTGCCTGGACTGGCAGGAGAAGGCAACATCCCAAAAAGTTTGAAGATGCTTTCTGATGACGTCATTTTGTTTTTCGCAACTCCGTTGATCGAGGGTATTTCCAGCCAAATTTGAGTCAAACACATTGAGCGCGACATAATTCTCTCCCAATTGATGTAAATATCGCTTGATGACATTCATATATGGAGGAGTGACTTTCTCCACGAACCTAAATATTGCTGACTCTGTATGCACGTGCACGAAATTTTGTTGATTACATTTCTTGAGTTGTCTCCCTCAACGAGTCTGGCGTTTTACCTACTTGAGTTCACCATGGCCACGATCGCCACGGACAGGTTGGCCCTCAGCCCATGCATGGTGGAGAAGCCGAGGAAGGACAGCAATGTGAAGGTGTAGCGAGTTCCCCATCCTGCGCGCCTCGTTGGAGGACAAACATGAGAAGAATTCCAAGTATTCCAAGGCCAAGAAGCAAACCTTTGGGTTTGGCTGCTCCTTCTTCAGCGGAATGTTCAGATTTGTTGCTGCTCAAATCGTCCATCGCTTCTCCACTGCCTTCACTCGCCCGTCGACTTTTGACAGATTCGTGCGGCGTCGAGCGATTTGGCACGAACAGTACGGACTTATTTGCACGCAAATCGTGTCGTACATGTACTCGAGTACCATGTTTGACATGCTGTCTTATCTGGCGCTTACTAAATGCGCAGCTTGCAGCCTCGAGCCTCGTCTTATGGAGCGCCTGGCAAGGATGTGCGGTCGAGCGACGAGCCAGAGCTGCCCAAGCAAGAAGTTGGGGAGGGAAGTGGGAAAGTGGGAATCGTTTTCGGGGAATTCCCGCCAAATTCAAGCCAACAATGTTGGCTGAGACTTAATGAATGCTCCTGAGCAGAGCACTGAGTTGCTACGTGGGCAAGAGCTAAAACTGATCTCTGACTGACTGGAAAGATTCGCAATTCGAAATATTTAGGACCAGTACTACACCTCTGACCAGGGTTGCCGCTTGGCTGACGCCGAGTGAGGATATGGAAAGATAAATGAGGTTATATAAGTGAGGCCTCACAGGTTTGATCTCCTCAAGAGAGGTGACACTGTGCAATAACAGTGCTGGGGAAAACTGCTCTTTCCCTGTGCTTGGTAGAAGAACTTTCATTCTGGATCTAACCGAAAACTGAGTTTTGTTCCCTGACCCATGTAAATACCGAGAGTCAACGAATTTGCGGTTGTCGCACATCCTTGATGCCTGGTTAAGGGCACATCAATCGCAATTTTGACCCTAAATTGTTGTGTAATAAGCCTGCAACGTCATTAAAGAAGCACTCAAGAGCACGAGATTACGCGACTCTGAAGTATCCTACAGCTCCTCACGAATTTACCGCTTAATTTTTGTCATAACATCAGTTCTCTCTCCACTGTTCAATTATTATTTAGGTTTAGTCTGCAGCCTCCAGCGTCCAGTCTCCGATGTTCGGCCTCCAGCCACCGATGTCACACAATGCGTCTTTTTGCGACTCTTATTGTGCAACTTCTTACGTCAACAACGACGCTTATTCTTTCTGCTGCATCCCTTATTTAAGAGCTCATTCTGAATTCATGAATATACGTGGACATATAAAGAAAGTGCAAGTACAGTGTGGGGCAGCAAAAATGAAACATCAGCACTGATTTCACACATTCCATTGTTTGAACCACCTCTACTTTGATCTAGCCACACTTTTTTCTGTAAATACTCATGAGATTATAACCAAGTCATTTCTCAAACTGGTCCCCGTTCACGGCCAGCGTAGCGTCGGTCCCGGGCTTGAACTTCTCGCCGCTCGTGATGACGACCGGAGGTAGGCACAGCTGCGCAGAGTCTGTGCAGCCTCAGGTGACAAAGGCCATTGACTCAACCTCATCCCCAGACGCCTCAGCCGTCATCACCATGTCCTTCCTCCCTTAGTTCCGTACAATCACGGCCTTTCTTTACTCGTTCAAGTCAGGGTTGCCTTTGCCCATGATGTCACTGCTGCCAATCCAATGGTGGCAATTGTGTTAACCGGAAAAGGACAGATGATTCGTGGAATTTCTGCAACATTTCACTATTGATCACAACACAGGAGACGTCTGACAAGTTAAATGACGCCGTTGAGCTATTACTACAGTTGAAGCTATACAGCATAGTTTGAAAGTCACATTTGCTTGCTGATATCATCTGCCATGATGCAGTATGTCCTAAAAGTCCTTTAAACGTAGGATGTCCTACAGATGTGGCAATGACACCATCAGAGACCTATTTTTGCACTCCCAAGTGATGCATACATTTGCATACCTTCATGGCCCAGAATGCAGCAAAAGTACTCATTTGACATGAGCCGTTGGGTTATTTAGACACTTCGCAGGTAAAATTCAAAAATTTCACCAAAGTTTATCTATTTTTGCATGATTCTGGGAAATTACGAGTTGCAACGACTTTGGACTAACACGAACTGCTCCATGCAAGTCCACCCCAACGCCTCGCCCGGGCCCCCGTCGGCACCGCCGGTCTCCGGGACAGAACCAGAACCGTCATACACAGCTAAGGTGAAGGCTGGAGCTGTCTTAAAATTAAATCAATAACTTTTGCAAGAAGCACAAATCTTTAAAATTTTGCAGTTTCATGGTGCAATTTGTTCTATCCCCATGTATATCGTATCTTAATGTAACTACTACTACTACGTACACACTCTCACTACTAGTACGTACACACTCTCCAGCTTATGCTCTCTACCCCTTCTTCAGTCCTGAATAAACGTTCCTAGAGAACACAAGTGTTTCCTGACTCAGAGACATAACCCAATTGAAGGGTGTCATACGCGAGATATTAAGGTTTAAAATGGGGCCGGACCTTCGGGACATGATGTACGGCAGAGTGATGTACATCTTGAGAAGTGGATACAGATTTGCCATCCCTGCCAGGTGAAGGGAATATGCTGTAATTAGAGAAGGCAATGTCTGCCAATGGTGATCATTTTGAGTAAAATTTTCAGTTTTGCTCCAAGGTCTGCTTGATATATATGCAATTTTGGCATCAGAAGTAGTTTCTTTTAAGGGCATGAGTATAATAGCAAATTAGGTAAATTATATTGGTACCAAGCATCAGCTGTCAAGGATGGCCTCATCTTCCATGTCATGTTGGTCTGAAACCATGTTAGGTTGAATTGGCAGATTTTAAAAGACCTTGTCAAGAATTTAGCTCCCCCTCGGTATATAAGTATCAATGAGATGTTAAGATTTATCGGCTCCAGTGATTGCTCTAGCTTATTAGGCTAGGGCCAATCAACTGGGCCAATATCCCTTGGACCTGCTTTCATGAGCTTAGCATCGGCCTGATCATGGTCTCCCTTCCCATTACTACGGTACTAGTCTTGTCTTAGATTTTCCAAAATCCGGTGTTGAGGTGAATAAGATGGAGGTGTTTGCCAGGCATAGATCATGTGTGGACTGACTTTCCTTGAAGTTCTCCAGTTCACACCCTCATTGGAGGCATGCTGTCGTTGTATGATTCTTTTATAGCCTCACACTGATGCAATTTCGGTACCATAACACTAGCACAAACATGTAGGCAGCAGCAGAAAGACAATAATGATAGTGTGGTACCCGAACAGCTACCGTAGCAGAATGTTAATAAACAGATATATTGTTAGTGAACAGCATTACTAAGTCAGTACTTTAAGACTACAGTTATCGGATCTGAACAATACGGGCAGTGCATGCTTTATAAGCTACAATTGTACAGTGCCCTGTCCTCTTGCCAACAGCTACATAGTACAGCAAAGTGCCCAACAAGATGTGAGTTTGCTTGTCTGTGCTGAGGCAGGCTACAGCTTGCGACCATTTCCAATAAAAATGTAATAAGAGTCTAAGGTGGAGAAGGGTATGACATGAATAGAGTAGTTGCCACTTAGATGAACACAGGTGGTGCTAGTGTTGCACACGGCCTGCCCAGCCTGCCCTGATGGTTTACTCTGTAAAGGCTGTCTTGCATCCAGGGGGTACACGACAATGGCAGCGGCGGCAGAGGCTGTGGCCACCATAGATGACTGAGTCCAGTAGACGTCGTATATGTAGATGTCATATACGTAGAGTGAGAAGAAGTAGGAAAGGATGAAGAAGAAACAGAAGTCACACACGATAGATTTCAGCTATGCTACACAGAAATGCAGTAAAAGCAGTTTCATGCCTATGCTGAGTCCTCCATTGGTGCTCATGTAAGTAACTAGAGAACTGAAACCAGCTGGTGCCATATTGGTGCTTCAGTTTCCTCTTGATTCGCCCCTATTTGTTTTCAATATTCTGAGTGTGCACACTCTCATCTTCAGGATCTACAAAGTGGTGTTCATGGACAACAACACTGTGGTCATTGATGCCACCATGAATCTGCTTAAAGTTGAAGTCCATCCATCTGACAGTCCTTGTCCCAGGCTGAATCCATTCAGTGATGATTGGCTCTAGTGTCGCATGGCTTCTGTCTGGGACCTCCACCAGAAAACTCTTCGGAGTTCCACACTCAATGCCCCCCAAAAGCCAGAAGCTTGGGGGTCACACGTGGATGGTAGCTTCTCCTGCTCTTGGTGAAGCATGACTCGTCAATCTCCACAATCTTTGGATGATGTTGTGATTCCCATCCATGGTGATGCCACCTGCAGTGAACATTTGTTGTGTGATGTGTATACATGTGAACAGTAGCGATCGCAGTGATTCTAGAATTAGCAGTAAGCACCGATTGTGTACATATGTATTATGTTTCCAGAGCTAGATATCGAGGGTGATGATAGCAAGGGAGTTAGTGCATATGCTACATACCTATTTGAGTGGAATGTTCAATTAGCCAATCCTGGCAGACACCTCTGCACATGGGGCCCCAGTGCATTTGGGTGTGCTCTGCCATGCCACCAGACTCCTTATTGCAGCAAAACAGTGGATGCTCCTCAGTGAATGAATGTGAGGAACTTCACCAGGGACATAGAGTAATAGATGCCAGCCATGTTGAAGTGGACGAATGTGTGTGGAAGAGGTAGAGCCTCGACCGTCAATATGACGGTTGAGCCGAAGCTGATTCTTGATTGAAATGGTCGAATCCGCACTGCATGAGCACAGGAAACGACGACCAATAGAATTGTCAACATTGATGGCGCCATCATCTAGCACGCTACAGTCCCTTCTTCTGTCTACACATACGACCCATACAGTTCTCTATGATGGCCACAGCCGCCGCTGCCGCTGTCTTCATCATCGTGCACCCCCAGGATGCAAGATAGCCCAAGATGGCCTCTGTATATACTAGTTACTCTTTGGCAGCAGCGGCAGCGGCAGTGACAGGCCACACAGGTGGATTGAGGGTCCTCCTTCTGCTGCTGCTGCTGCCTCGTTGATCACGATTATGCTCTGGTGCACGAACGTGACGTTTTTGGCCTATAGCATGTCCACGGATGGTCCGGTGGGTGCCATCTTTGGTATGTGGCACTGCAGGGTGTGTGGCGAATCATCCACAAAGTTTCAGCCAAATTAGTTAAGAAGAACCCACTGAAAGGGGTGAAAAGCTCAGCAGTTTGGCAAGGCGCCCTCTCGGGGTAGCTGCAGTTTGAGCACCAAAATGGGTAGGCACCAAGAAGCTCAAGGTGCTTCTTGGTGCTTGCCCATTTCACGAGAAGATCCAGTCTCAAGAGCTGTCACTACACCTAGGGAGCCCATTTTACCCCAACGACATTTTTACGCTAAGCACTGTACACTGACTGTACATGACACAATGTGTATGCGTCGTCGACGTATGTAAGACTGATGTACCAGATAAGGACTGGTGTCTATAGCATTGCCAGAATGTTCATTACACTGTGAATACGGGAAAGACATTTCCGTTTATTATGCCTTTTTGTTCTCCACATTCATCTGTTCATAAAATAGAGAGTATTTGCAGTTGAATTTAATAGAAATACACGGAACACAAGCAGCCATGCCCACTTCACACGGCTAGTACTGGATTAAAAAAATTCTGCTTGAGAAGTACACTTTTCTTCCAGTATATACCTAATCTGATAACGTATATGTAGAGTGTTTACTATTTGCACCTCTTGAAAAGGTGCTGACGAAATGATCGTGCAGATCCATGCATTCGTTTGCGTAGTAATCTAAAGCGTGAGAACAAATCCAGCTAAAACTCTATCTACATCTTTTAAACCACTGTGTAAGCAGAAGTCGACATCTTGACCCTTTGGACACTTCCCAAGGTCTCATTCTGTATGGACATTACCGAGTAGGACACTGGTTTTACTCACAATTAACTGGGCAATGGCAGACTTTGACAGTTACGCAAAGCTTAACAATGGCAGACTTTGACAGTTATGCGAGCTTGGGTAAGACAAAGTTTTACCCAAGCACACAGAAAAATAAATACAGTATAATGAGTAGCAAAGTGACTGTTACAAAACTGAGCAATTTGAGGACAGGGAATTCCTAATGGAGGAACGGTGAAAAACCCTCATATCTTCAGGGGAGGCCTGTGATTTGTTAAATGGAAGCTTTACAGGAGCTTGATCAGGGAGGAATACTGTTTATTCTCAGCTTGACATTAAGGTCAATTTTGAGAATAGTTATAGAAGATAAAAGATACTGCATGAGTGAGGAAATTATTTACTGCTCAGAAATATCGTTACATCCATGATATAATGCGCAGGTTTGCAGTGTAGTCGATAATCACCAAATGTCCCGTAAGAAAGCCCAAATATGTTCTGAGGATATCCAATATCCAGCCGAGGTCGGTGACAGAATGGAAGCCGCTGGACACACTAGGTGAGGTTACCAGGTCAAAGAAAATTTTGTTGGCCTTCGTGGCAGCCCAAGTTTTTTTTGCCCCCACTTGCACTTCCTCTTTCTGTCCGACAGACTTTGTCATCTTCAAGGCTTTTTCTGGCATGAACACTCCATCCCAGGCCTTCATGATGGGGCCCTTGAAGCAGTTGACACTGTGACCAATCTCATACAAGGTCCAGATGGTAATCTTGTTCTGGTCATTGACAACTTTCAGTGAGGGTCAGTTTTCTTAATGTCATACCTTTCTTCATACTTTGTCTGGAAAGATGAACGTAGGCTTTTTCGAAAGCATATAAAGTTTCCTTTCACCAGATAACCTCACTTAGCTTGTCCCGTTGCCCTCATTCTGACTCTGACCTCAGCTAGCTTGATCTTCGGATTAATGTAGTTGTTAAATTTGTAAACAACAAAAACAGCACCAAAGTTCCTTTTCTGTGTATGCTGCACTAGCTGGACCCTTCATTGATCAACTGCACTGGGGACCCTCTACCTTTCAAACGCTTGGTTAATTTGTACAAGGCTGTCATAGGGAGGTGGGGTCTCATCATCAGGGGGGATATAGGGAGGTGGGGGGTCATACTCAGGGGGGATATAGAGAGGTGGGGGGTCATAATCAGGAGGGATCCAGGGAGGTTCGGGTTCCCCATCCACAACAGCACCGACTGCAACATTTCCCTGGTCAAGACGGGGAGGTTCTGATTCCCAGTCCGCAACAGCACCGAGTACAACATTTCCACGGTCAAGACAGGGAAGTGAGGGCCGCACATTCCCAACCACAGTCTTGTTCCTTTCATCCACGACGGCAATGTAGTGTAGCCGGACGTTGCGGCAGACACAGGTTCCGACCACACACCACCAAAACGCGCCCATCGCGTACATCACGTTGAAGAAGTTGAAGAAGCTCGCGGGCGAGAAGAGGCTTCGCCCGCAGGCGAGAATGACCTCTATCACGTTTGCGACCATCCCGATGACGGAGACAAACATGTAGGGGATCATCAGCTTGGCCCTTCGACGTGAGACTCCGAGCAGCAGCAACAAACTGGCGGGGAGGTACAGCACCGAGAAGCAGACGTTGGTGGTCACCGCTAGAGCCAACACCTGGTGGATGTACGTGCATGGAAAAGTTGTTGAGGGAAAGTTTGCGGAAAGTCTCGTCTTAAAATAAAAGTCTCATTCATTATGCATAGGTTTATCTACTCATATTTGAGTATCGTATCCTGCATTGTGCTGTCATACATACTAGGATATTACGCGAGGCCGCCCTCGAAATAGTTTTGTGCTGTCAATGCTCTTGGGGTCTCTTGCTATGAAAGTATCGCTTACGTTCCTGACACGAACTCTTAGCATGAGTGCAAAATGGTGATTGAATCTTACATGTTCAATTCGATTAGATGCCCAGTACTTGGATACGATGCCGATGAAGTTCCTCACATTACCTAAACGGTGCATAATATGATCTGTAATCCATGAAGTGCCTATATATGTACGGCCACATTGCATACCATTGTTACAGAAATTAATTATTAATTACGAAAATGAAATGGAATTTCAGCTACCGTTACTGCAGAACTTATTCTGGCAGCAATTCTGTAAAATTTGCATGCGTCAAGTTCTTTTCGGGACAAGCGATAACTAAAGCCTTCCAAGTCTACAGACCTCACTGCAGATCATAACTTCAGCTATAAAAAGTAGCAAAAAATTGGCACAATAGGCATGTTTGCTTCATCTGAACTTTTAAAACTTATTTTCTGTTTTTGCTGCTCACAATTTTGGAGTGCATTTTAAGAGAAAAATGCAGCACGTAGTCGAGAAGCCTCGCTTGACAAGGGTTGCCACAAGGTCGCATTGAAAATACGTATATCGAGAACGCTTCTTCAGACACTGGATGACGGAACTTTTTGCTTAACAACACACAACTCTCTTAGTCCCACTCTTTATGTACTGTAACATGCTGCTTTTTCGGACCAGTTATGCAGCTAAATGTAGCCAAGGGTAAAAAAAAATATCGCCAATTTCCTGGAAGAACTGTCCAAGAACAATTTTTTTCCTGCTTTGCTCAAAGCCAACCTGTCGCAAACCATCTTTGCTATAGTGAACCTTTGCGTGGCAACTGCTGAATTCACCACGTCAAAGTTCTGTTCCGTCTATAAAGTGGCATCAGCTGACTGGACCAATCGGTTATGTAGTGACGTCAGCTGATTGGACTAATCGGTTAATCGGTCCGATCAAGCGGACTCGATTGCTTCAGTGGTCTTTTCTTGCGTCTGCTCTAGTCAAGCTTCCAAAAAGAGGTACTCACGTCGCAAGTGTGACTTCTTTGGCCAGTAGCAAGTAAAAAGGGAGGCAAAGCAAACACATTTGCAGCTATGCAAACACTGGCTAATTCATCGACGTGGAGAGAACAGGAGCTTGAGCCGAGGGCGGATACCGGAGCAGACATGACATTGGCTACAACTGCTGCATGCAGGTCTTACGAATGCAGTACTTGTAATGCTGTTACAGTAATGCATATTATTTGAGGTCAAACTTTTGTCATAGGACTACTTTGAACTGGGAAAACTCTTTTTTGCAATTTTGCAATATCTTGGTCGACCCCAAATATTACAATTATATCTAAATTTTCTGGGTAACCCGTGGCTGAACTAATCCAACTGGCTTCTCAGCCGATATGACTCTAGTCGGTCGATGCTCGTAGCTCTCTCAGCCTAACTTTTACAGTTGCTTATGCATGTCAATGATGCATGAAAGTGAATAAAACCTACCGTATTGCATGATACCTAAAGTTGGTACCCTGGGTGAAGTAAAGAAATAGAAATGTGTAAAATCATTAAATCGTTTTTAAAAGAAGCGTGACAGCGATGTAATGATATGAATAATATTATGTCTGTACTAGTATTTATTGTGTAAAAATTCTGCTACGAAGTATACGCAAGGCCCTAGCTGCATGTCCGAAGAAGTGTTTTGTCATACTATGAATTTTCATTTGCAGCCTTAACTCTTTCCTCCATTCTTTTCATTCTAAGGCTTTTCTGCACTCCTTGGCACATCAGGCGATTCTTTTCATCTACTCTACTCTAATAAGTCTTCTAGGCCAAATAGCTGAACATATGATGCACCATCTGTTATGTAGAAGGCGATGATCATCGACGTGACGCTCCAGAGGACGCCCCAAACGCCAATGAAGGTTGTGGATACAGTGCGGTCCTGGTCACGCCTGTTCTTCACTGAGTTCCGGTGCGGTCCACCAGAACTAAAACAAAGCAAAACAAGATTACTTGTTTGACAAAAAGAAATCGTACAGAATCAGTGAAGAAAAGCTGATCAGTTAAAGAAAAGAATATATATTTCTTTAATTAATCGACCTTTTTTCACTGATCATCAGTGAGAACAAGCCTTTATTTGCACTGATTTTCTACTTCTTCTCACTGATTTTCCTACTTTCCGGACTTGACAAAAATTCATATTCTGGGTCTGATTTTGGGAGGATGACGATGCTGCAAATGGACCATGAAAAAAGTCCATTGCATGTTGGACAAAAACTAAGAGTTATTCTCATTCGCAAATTTCACTCTGATTCTCTCGTGAGAAAACTAAATTTGGAACTAAATTTGCAGGCTTCAACAGTATTTTGAGCTGGAATTGATAAACCTCTGAGCATCCTTATTCGACAAGAATGTGTTTCCAGTAAAAAGTCTTAATTGGAGTCTTAGCCGCAGTTTACACCTTATGTGTTTGCCTGCAACTTCCGGCACTTTTTCCACACAGCCACAAAAGCCTGGCCAGGAGTGGTCTTGAAGGACCCGGACCTGGTGAGGGCCTTCAGGCTCATGACGTTGCTGTGGGGAAACAGCAGGCTCACCCTCCACCCCTCCTTCCACTGCAAACTGTTATCAAAGTGGACGATAAGGGTTCCCTGTCTGACCTCCTCTCAAGATAGGGACCTTCTGAGTTACGTAGTCCTTGTGTGCAGGTCCAACGTCTTGCTTCAATGTCACCACAGCCTCTCAGCAGCCTCCATTCATGACGGCCTCCATGGAGCCTGCGAGATCAGTCCCCCATGCAGGCGATCTGCTTGCAAATCATTTCCTGGCTGTGCGAAAGAATGCTCGAGGTTGGACGCAAACACATAATGTTGAAACTGTAGATGAGATTATGATTAAGAATTTTTTAATAAAGATGTATTCTTGCAAACCCCTTCTCAGAGCACTGTAAGACTTCAACATTTGTCTTAATTCATATCAATGCCATAGACAGTGCCGAATTTTGATGTTTTTGACCATCCAATGAGAGTGAAAGTGGCTGAAATTTTCTGGGAGTCTCCCCCCCCCCCCAGGCCCTCCATCTTGGGTGGGTTCGCCCCCAACCCCCCCAACCCCCTCAGTGCGGCACCCAAAAAAAACATCATAGCACTAAATAAGCTGGAAAGGTTCAGAGACCTCCCTTTACATTCAATGTTCTTGTTCACTGGCGAGAATGTGCGCCATTACTGCTCCTTTCTGCGCCAGTGTCTGGAGAGAATAATTGAAAATGACGGCAGCTACATTGAAGGCTGCCGCCACAACTGTTAATTTGTTTTTGTTTGTCTGTCCTGAATAAAGTTTTTGTCTTTCCCGCGGAATACTTGCTAGTTGCCTGACCAGCCCTTTCAGCCAGGGATCTCTCAACCTTTCCTGGTCTGGCTTATTTAGTGCTATGATGTGTTTTTTGGGTGCCACACTGAGGGGGTTGGGGGGCGAACCCCCCAAGATGGGGGGCCTGGGAGGCGGGAGGCTCCCAGAAAATTTCAGCCACTTTCACTGTCAGTTGATGGTCAAAAACATCAAAATTCAGTTGCATCCGGCATGGGGGTCATATCAACTTATGACTTTGTAAGTGCTCTGGTGCCTTAACAAACAGTCAAAACTTGATGAAACCTCATGTCACACACTCTCAGTCACACATTCCAC
>JAAUXU010060684.1_pt1 | contig 13431 bp, 13 predicted proteins | sample 7278151 | NCBI WGS metagenome assembly JAAUXU01 (sample SAMN14350113, study PRJNA611818) | marine sediment metagenome | isolation source: surface marine sediment (1.8m) | place: French Polynesia: Moorea | collected 2018-08 | reverse complement strand
GACGGACAGACGGACAGACGGACAGACGGACAGACGGACAGACGGACAGACGGACAGACGGACAGACGGACAGACGGACAGACGGACAGACGGACAGACGGACAGATGTACTGTACTTCAGTTCCAGTGCTGCACACTGGTGCACTGTACTCTTGCACTTTGTACCGTGGGTGCCGGAAAAGAGACATTGTCGCTCAACCCTTCCCGCCTCTGTTGTTGCCATGGAGCAATAGTCATTTTGGCCAGAAAAAAAGATCATGCTCGCTGTGAGGTGACGTAACTACTTCCCAGAACTGATTGAACGCAGGTGAGCGACGAGACCGAGTTGGGTGAGACTCATGAGGTCGTAGCAATGTGTAATCCCCACGCGATCTGCTGACGAACCAAGATTCACTTGAAAAAGCCTCTCTTCGCTCCCTCGTTCTGTATCCCTCACATATGAACGTGCCCGGAGTTGGTTTTCTGCATGCCGGAATTGAGATAAATTGCCTGAGCAAACAAGCCGACAGGCGGAGAGAGAAGAGCCGCCGAGATTCGTGCCACAATGCCACTTGCACTTGAATGGTAGGGGAGAAAGATCCCCTCGAAGTTGGACTGGTTTGCGTTGAGGCTGGCGGACGTATTGCATGCACGTGGTGAAGAGTGGTTTTTTTGTACCCTTTCACTTCAGACTTGGTAGTAAGTGAAGACAACAACAATGGCATTAGCATACATAGAGGAGGCTTAAGGCTCTCTCTTTCACATTCGTTCTTTCACCCCACCCTCCAGAGGAGAAGGTTCGAAACATCAGCATTGCTAGATCGGATTATCTCCTAATATCAGGAAAGAAAGGAGCAAGTGGAGCTCGGCAATGATGAGCTCGCTTGAGACGCAGAAAGCTTTCGAAACGTGAGGTAAATGTTGGAACCAGCGGCGTAAGTGGACACTCAAAATTACTTATACTTTTGTGTGTGTGTGGGGGGGGGGTGCGTGCGTGCGTGCGTGCGTGCGTGCGTGCGTGCCTGCGTGCGTGCCTGCGTGCGTGCGTGCCTGCGTGCGGGAGGCACCCGGGTCCTGCGGCTTCGAGGAACCGACGTTTTGGGAAATTGCTACGCACATTGACGAATCATACTATTATTACCACATCCGTACTATATAAATTTGCGTGCACGCCCAGGAGCATTCAAGAATTTGTGCCAGTTGGGTCGTAATTTGAGAATAGTTGATAAAACGAGGTTGGGCAGTAAAGTGTCTAAAGTACACCCATGTATGATTCGCAGCCGTTTGTATCACGACTGTGTCTCATCAAGAAACTGTATCAATATGAGGTTACAAAGCTGACGTATTCAGCGTCTACGCCATGAGTGAGGCGCACCATCTTATTCAAGGGCCCCAGGATTCCTGAGGAGATCCTCACCACCGTGGCCAAGTGCTTCATGCCTGTCCATGTTTCAGATATGTCCAACCCTCTCCATGTTTCAGAGGGACATCAAGGTCATCCACCCCCCCTCCCAACAAACTTGGCTTTGACCGGGCAAACATCGAGAAAGACTCTGTCCTCACAGAATGGGAACTGGTTGTCTGCATTATCCCGACAAATGAGTTTGCCACAGCCTTCAGCCAATGGATTGTGCGCTAGGAAAAGTGCATTCTCGTCAAGGACGCCTTTGTGGAACAGTCGTAGTTAATAGGTTTTTGGCTTTTAATAAGCTAATCACAAATTATGACTTAATTCACACAATTTCTGAACTCACGACTGATGCATTGTCAGTTCAAGTCACAAGTTTGCAAACACCTGTATGGCAATGACAGCAGTTACAGCATACTTTATGGATACGCCGATGCGATTTTCCTTAGCTATTTCATGATTAAATAAGTGTGACAGGTTGAATTTTTTTTCAGCAAGGCTTTTCTGCATTGGAAGTTGATCTGCGACAATTTCAGACACAATGATTTCTACCTCCCTGTAACCTTGGTCACTGTTTTCACCCCGTTTATTTTCTATATGAACTCTGTTGCACCGTGTTGTCTGTGCACGGATTCCTGGTGGGGAGCAAGAGTTGATGCAGCCTCAGAACGAATTACTTCATTGGAAAATAGGCTTTGTTTTGAAGGCTTTGCGTTTGATCTCTTCTGCAAGAGTCATTTTTGGCTGCAGTGATCAGCAAAATCAATATTGCACTCGCGAGAGGTGTTGAGGTACTTTCTGTTCACAGTACTAACTGCTAAGTTTGCTTGGCCGGCTTCTATTGGAGAAACTATATTTTTCACTCAGATATTTTTCTTTTGAAAAGGTGAGCCTAATTTTGATACCAATCGGTCTTCTTCCATATTTTTCTCTTCGCTCCAGTTACATGCAGTTACTCAGAAGACCAACAAGGGTGCAATCTCTTTCTCTGCACTCTTCCAATCTACTCCAAAACTTGGCAGTACAGTACGTGCAACACAGAACAGCGTTTATCCAAAACAAACAGAGTAAGACGGGCAATCAAGGTTGCAGGCAGGTAGAGGCAGATGATCACGTCTGAAACTGTTGCAGATCAACTTCCAAATAGAAAAGCCTTGCTGAGCACAAGCTCATCTAAATTCACCCATCAAAAGTGAACACACTGTAAGGAAGTGGCGTGAGAAGATATTCCTTTCTTTAAGTAGCACCACTGTCTCTTTTAGTGACAGCGCTTCTAACCGCACTTTTCCCCAGCAAAGAACTTTACTGCCCAAAAGGGATGATAAAGGGGTTCCCGGCAGTTCTGGGAGCAAACTTTTGACTCCCTCTTTTGCATCACTTTTATAAAACATGGTTGACCTCCTGTTAGGTACGAAATGTCCATCAGCACCTTTGACGCCAGCAGTCAGCCAGGACGTGGTGAATCAAGTCCGGTTTGCCTTTTCCTCCCGCTGAATAGGTGTGGTCGGACAATTTGTTTTTCCTCATGATTCCGCTCAAACCCGAGGCCTCACGTATGTTGTCGCAGTCAACTTGGCTGATCCGCATCAAGTGGGTTTCCAAGTGTTAATTCACTGCTGAGATAAGGCTATTTGTTCTGAACGGACCGGCTACCGGCACGCCCCAAAAGTGAAGCGTGACAACATGAAATTAAGGCAAACAAATCGGGCTGTTGATGGCGCATATAATTGTTACACTGATGGAATGAAGAGTTAAACGCGTGATGTTGCGTTTCATTTGCAACTCCCTGTTCGCCAGACTTTCCTTCCTCGGCGTTAAGCCTCTCTTCTTCGGTAGATGACTGTCTGTGACAGGTCCTAACATTTATCATATGTCGACCCATTCAGCTTGTAAGGTCTAATACCAACTAATAGGAAGCCAGGAGCGAGAGAGGGAGAAATCTGTCTGAAAAATACGAGCAGAAATTTTTACTTTAGCTCTGGTTATTAATGGTACTTGGGCCAGGCAGGAAAGAAAGCATTTCTGTGTAAGGTGTTGATCAAAGCTTTCATCCTTTTTCTACTCGCTCAGCAAAAAAAAAAAAAAAAAAATATTAGGTGTCTCCCTTTCCCCCTTCTCCCTCCTCTATTCACGATCCATAGATAGAGTCGTGTGCCAACAAATCATCAACAGCGCATACAAAGGAGGGATAATATCTGTTTACACACTACTGAGCATGCATACAGACACGTCCAACTTGCATACACGAGACAAGTGGTTATACACGTACGTAGCACGTTGCTGGCTGCCACTGCTCTGAGCCCACTGCTTTCATATGTGATGCCAGCTACGTACATTGGTGTGTCCGACGTGCAGAGGTACATGTTGGACACGTACGCGTCGCCCGCCCACTACCGCCGCCAGCGCATATCGGGGTAGGGGATGCTAGAAAGGCGCAATCCACCCTTTGAAGATTGGTCCGCACTGCCAAAGGACGAGCGCACCAGACGATAACGAAGTGGCGCTTACTCAAAGAAGGGAACCCTCGAGGAAGACCAAAATTGGACCCTAATTTCAATCTCAAATAGGGGCAATTTCTGGTGAATGCGAGGTACAAGAATGGACGTTATCTGGTAGCAAGAGGTCGTCTGAGCCTCGCTCCTTTCCTGACTGGGTTTCACACAGCATACAGAAGACGTGTACACCGTTGTAGCTTCGGAGGGGCCGGAGTCCATTCAGCCTTACTGCTTTGGCAAATAGCTAAGACATGTCGAGCTACCTTCCTTTTTCTAATATTTGATCTGTCGTTATGAAACATTTCTGTCGAGAGGAAGGCCCACAGTGCGGTAGGCACATCTGCCTCTTGATGAAGTGCCTCTTACCTAAGAGAGTATTACGGGGAGTCTAAAGAGAAATAAGCCTTCAGGCTACCAGATATCTAGCTCACGCGATCGATAATTCATACAGCACAGACACAATTAGTCTTACCTTCTGTCTCCTTCGTCGTCAAGGTCTCCTCCTCTTTTGGAATGTCTAGAGAGCACCTCTTCTTGTGAATCCTCAATTCTGGTTGGTCCAGAGCCAAATTCAGCTCTGAAACTGCTTGCGACCTCGAAACCACAAGCGTTGTCTCTAACTGCTAACAGAACACCTGTGGGAGAGTCCTGCGATTCACACACACACAAACACAAACACACACGCAAACATTCACTCACTCACTTGCTCACTCACAAGCACAAGCACACACACACACACACACACACTCGAACCACAGGGAAGAAAATTCTGCGTTATGTGTCGGATTCACCACTTTTACGTAGCAACATTGGTAGCAGCTGCCTCGATTTCTTGCCTCCAACCGTTTCTTGCTTTAACTCAATACGACCCATTTTCTCTGAGGATGAGCTTAAGTTTTCTAGAGAGGACGAGGGAAAAAAGCAGGCAGATGGTTCGGATAGCTACAGTGAGAGGAGAAAATTTGTCCTTCTTTGCTAAGAATCGACGCAGAGAACACTAAAACTTTTTTGGGAGAAGAAGCTTTTCTTGATTGCGACACACCCGCGTCTGCTGAAGAGGTCGCAACTGTGATATTAGATACACGTCGCAGCAGCAGAATAAATAAGTCTTGACCTCTCCGTCTTGCTTTACAAGGCTGCCTACGTTACAAAACACTGACGGACGCTGCTCTCGCCTCCCTCAGCAATTGACTTATTTGACGTCGACTGAAATCGTCCACTTGCAGGGTGCACTTGCACTGCACAGTAGATGCGTACGTGGACTGCCAAATGCTCTCCTCGTTGCACGCACTGCTCGTGCGTGATGGAAATCGTAATCATGGGCCTCGATGTCACGCGGGGAGAAGCATGACGTACATAACGTCGTCGACTGCGTATGCAAAATTGAAACGTTTGAACGGGGATTGAATTTGCACGTAAAAGCGGTCACCGAGACTCAAGATCACTGTTGACTTATGTCCTTTCGGATGCTAGCGCAGCAACCCGTGGAGGGGCGCCATGGGATCGGGGTTGGGGTTGGTGTGGCAACCCCAAAAAGGTGTTGTCGAGCAGGATCAAAAATCAAGCATTTAGGCGGTCTAAGGGTTGCTGCTGCACGTTCAGCGCTGTAGCATCAAAGCGAGCTGTTAGCGAGTTGGTCATGATGCTAGATATGGAGAAGCAATGCTTGAACGTCCAGTTGAGGTAACAAATTTCACACTAGAAGCTGTCACTGCAGCATTTATAGCCTGTCATACCACGCGGAAATTACTTACCCTGAAGACTGACGATGTAGAATGTAGATGTACGACTACTCTACACACAAGAGAGAGACGTTTTGTCTGAGAGTCACGAAACCTTAGTTTCATTGCAGGGCCGTCCGTGCCAGTATGTTCGCACGGCTCGTACGCACGGCTCGTACGCACACTTTACGGTACAATGCGTAGTACGCCAGAGATGTGCCACGGCGCTGCTTGTCCCGGACGTTGAGCCCGTACTGGTAGGGTAAGTTATGGAAGTCGTGCGCGTCTGGACGTAGAAAAAGACACCAATTCACCCCCAGTGAACAGCTTACGCCACGGGTTGAGCTGCAGACATCCGCGCTACGACGCATGCTCAAGGGTCATCCAACGTTATCTGTTTGGGTGTATTTGTACAACATAAGGACGAGTTCGTTTACCCAACAAACACTAACTTGATGTCAATACCCTTTGGTCGGTTGTCTCGAAAATGCCAGGTGTTAGCATGTACTTGATATCAAAATAGCGACATATCTAGGTAAATAGTCAAACAAACAAGTGCTGTCCACATTGCTTAAATTAAATACGCGATAAATGGTTGTCCTCCCAGTGGTGACCAGACAAAATGGCTGATTTAGGCGGTTCTTCTGAGTACCATGTTGTCACTTCTCTTCTGGTACAGTTCTTGTACATTCGATGGCACTACCAGACCTCTCAAGCGTAGTGAGGAGGATAGACGGGATACGCGGGCTTTGGCGGGTACACGGGCTTGGGTCGGTAGGCGGGCTTGGGACTGTACACTGGTTTGGGGTGGTACGCAGGCTCTGGAGGGTGGTAAGGGGGAGGAGGAGGAGGAGGAGGAGGGTGGTAGGGTACTGGCTTGGGATGATAGGGAGCAGGTGCAGGAGGATGGTAAGGGGCAGGTTTGGGCGGTGGTGGGTGATAGGGTGCAGGTTTGGGCGCTGGGTGATAGGGAGCCGCCGGCTTGGGATGATAGGGCTCATACCGTGCTTCACCTTCGTATTTCACATCAGCAATGTAGCCATTCTCATGGTCTGCATGGTAAGTGACAATCTGTGTGCGGCCGTCAGGCAAGGCCACCCGATACTCCCCAGCTACAACACCGTATTCGTCTTGAGTCTCCTTCTTGTCAAAGTAGGCGCCTGAGTACTCATCCTTGACGCCGTATTCATAGGCAAATGGACGTGGAGGAATCTTGTATGGGTCGTGTGGACTGTGTGGAGCAGGGCGAGGGTGGTATGGAGCCGGGGCCGGATGGTATGGAGCCGGGGCCGGATGGTAGAGGTCTGCTGCAAGAGCAGCGCCCATGAGGCACAGAAGGATGGTCGAAGAGGACAGCATGTCAGGTTGCTGCTGCTGATGTTCTGAAGACCAAAACTCTGTAAAGACTAAGGAATCTCAGCTCGCTGGCACTGCTTTTATAGAGATTTGGCATCAGCTTGCGTCATTTGCCCGCGTGCGTCGTACGCATTTGCGCTGGCGTGCGCCGTGGCGCTGCCGAATGCGCGTCTTTTTAAGGGTGAGTCATTCAAAACAAGGCAACACGGGAGGATGCGGTATTGGAAAAAAGTGTGTTCGCTCCTGCGTCGAACGAGTAGACTTTTTCTTTCTTCTTTGCGACAGAAATGATGGTTTGGAGGATATCTGAGGCCTCCCTGTTCTTGTTCGTCGTCCCCTTGGCCGCCGCCGTCGAGGGGAGGGGGGGGGGGAAGTGCCGCAGTAACACCGACAAAGGCAATCGACGACTACCTGCAGAAACTGTCGCAATGATGACATCTCACTGAGACTGCATTATCTGTCTGTCTATGCTGCTCTGGGCTTCCTTGTTGTGCGCAGTCGTCGTTGTCGACATTCATCACACCCACGCTGCGCTTTATGATATATCTGAGCATGACGTACAAACCAATCATCCCCCAGGCATTTGTGGGTCGCTCTTTCCACCCCTTTTCTCACGTCATTCTGTAGGTCAACAGGAAGGTGAGAGGGTAGTGTTGAATTAATTTAGCTTCCGAAACCAATGTCTCAATGCAGCACAAATTGTAATGTGCCATAGGAAGAGTAAGTGCATTAAGGAAGTTGTCTGTGGCTAAGCCGATCCTCATCCTCATTGTCGCATTGCTAAAGATGACTGCAACGACGACGCTGCAATGTTTCAAGAGACCACCTGCCTGCGGCTTCCCAGAAGAACGTTTTCTTCTTGCGGGCCTTCTTGACGCATTTGCTACGCTCGAATCGTGACGCAGGATGATCATCATCATGGTGGAGGAACTAAACCAAATCCCTTTGATTCGAAATTCTGTCCTTTGTGGTCGGGCTAAAGCGAATGAGAGAGATAAGAGGGGGAGAGAGATGAAAAAAAGACACTTGCGAGGGGTCATTGAGGGAGGCGTAGTCGCTCGTGTTCGTGAGATTGACGCAGGAAAAAGGAGCCCTGCCAAAGAGCTTCGAGTTGCTGCACTGAGTAAATGAGAATACAATTTACTTCCTCATCCTGCGGAGAGGAGGGAGAAAAGGCAGCAGCGTTCCTGTGACGACAACGGAAATTACTTAATAGGATTCTGCGAGCAGGCGGCGTCATTTCTAACATAAGCACTTCGTAATGACGACACAGGGCAAAAATGGGCTCTATTTTATTTATAACCAGGACGTACCACTCGGCTATACATCAGTGTGCGTACGTACGCACGTAGACGCTACTGGAGCACATGCGTCAACCTCGCAGCAGTTGAAAGCAGCGTGCACCAGATAGCATCGAGTTGGCATTTAACGTCGTCAACTCGCTATTAAGGGCATTAGTTCCTTTCCATCACATCTCGTCTCTCATAAAACACGTCCATAAGGCCCTTCCCTCCTCTTCTTCCTTGAGAAGTGATAATGTTAAGTGGTGCTTATGACATGCATGAATAACACGCAGTGAAGTGATATTTTTTGCTCGATCGCATAATTATCCTTCGGCATGACCACTAATCCGCGAATCGGTCCGTAAAATGTTGCCGCAACCTTTAGCACGTGACAACAACTTCTTCTTCGTCTGCGGGCTTTATTTGCCGCAGAAGCAGGAACTCATTGTTCCACACAAAACCCATTGAGACGCCGTGATATCGACGGTCTGTGGCCAATAAATTCGCTGCTCAGACGACAACGATGAATGCGCTCCGCACAGTCATCGGTTACGGCGGATGAAATTAAACTGTACTCAGCGGTCTCCCTACGTACTTGACTCGTGTACGTACGTACGAGTACGAAGATGTCGGCTCCCATAAGTACATGAGTGCAAAAAAAAACCAGTGTGCAAGTTTAGAATATCCAATCCTCTCAACTCTTTCAACTCTTCCTGCGTCAGTCCTGTGTCCACCCCGAACCCTCACAGTTGTGACTATCAAAAGACGAGAAGGTTTTCAGCAACATCGTCCTTGACCGCCAAAAGTCGAGATCCACTTTATTTTGACGGATAGTTGAGAATTCTCCAGGAAAGGTGCCTAAAAAATAAGAGTCCAACGTGACAGTGAGCGGTGGAAAATCGTAAAAATCGTCACGAAGACTTGAGACTGAATACACAACAGCGTGGAAATGTAATGCATCATCCTCCTAAACTGTGGAAAAAAAGAAATCGTCATTGTGATTGTTCTGTGCAGCAGTCTTAGCCTTCTCAGCCTTCGAAGTGGCCATGTCTGAGCTGATGGTACGCGCCTGGCCTGACTATAACGCTCCACATAACTGCTCTACGTACGCGTATGAGCCTTGAGTTTGCCTGAGAAGAAGGGATAAAAATGGGATCGGAAGCCTTGAAAGAGCATCGTCGTCAACGTCGTCGCCACCAGATGAGGCGACGATGGCCTCTGTGCAGAAACACCTGATGCTGCGAATCCCACCGCTTGAGAGCCTCTCATTTGTGCTACCGCCGGTGGGGCCACCTACGGTACAAAGCACAGTAAAGTGAGGCAGCCAAATTCGGCACTTATATGAGGCAGGCACATAGGTGCTGCATGCGTTCTGTTGGCACCACATAACCTGAGACAGGCAGGACCAGGACATGTCCGAGTCGCTTAACCGCGATTCAGTCAAGCACATCTTCGCAAAAGCTAGAGATTTCAGCACTGCATAAACTCGATACTCCAGTGTGACGAACCAACCGATGCTCCTAATATCGGCGCACACTCTACGCCCTCAACCTACCTACAGAAGATGGATAGAGGCCTAGAGAAGGAGGAACATGGAAATCTTGCGACAAAAACTTAGTCGAGATGACGTACGAGGGAGATGCGATCCCTCACATTAAGATTTGCCAGTGGCTCCCGGCTGTTTATGGAAAAGTAACGTTTTTGTCCGCGTCCAAGTTTCTGTCCTAGCAGTTCCTGTATGTGACAGAAAGAGAGAATAGCCGAGCAATAAAAAAAATAAAGTCAGAGCGTCCGGCGACGACATCATTTCTCATATTTGTCAGTGCTGGAAGAAATGATAATGGCCAAACTAATAGAAAGAACCACGATGCGTGCAATCCCTAGACCAAGTTGTAGCCGCTTTGAAGCCAGGAAGGTCAGGGAGCAAAATCGCCTGGCGTTTTTGTGGGATTTTTCCCTGCGATCCTCGCCACTGCTGTCAAAAGTGGATGCCGAAGACGAGGAAGATTTCCCCGGAAGTCGAGCTGTGGTGTGCATAATTGCAGAAAAACCAGAGTGGCTCGATTAAGGAAAAATAGAGGGGAAAATCATCACGGATCATTTGGCAGCTGAGAAGTGGACGCCCACAAGGACTGCGGAGAGGACATCACAATGGCGGAAGCCCAGGAGGAGTCCGGGGTTCGTGTTAATTCTGCAATATCTGTATCTTGCATGCTGCTCACAATGAAATGACGGTTAAAATCATAGTGTATGAGAAGATTTTGCTGTAAATTCTTCCGCCCTCGCGGCTCCTGCTGCTGCTATGATGAACGTGCAGATTGAAAAGGTACGTAGGTAGCAACGGGTGCAGCAGGAAACGATTTGCTTTATGAACCGAACGGTTCCAAATGCCAATGATCCGATGTCAAAATAGCGCCACTCCACGTATGAGTCCGGAGTGCCAATTACAGCGTGGCGCACATATGTACCCCTATGTGCAATATACTAACTACTACACAGTAGATGTGCATAATACCTATGCTGATTAAGTGCTCTGATTCCGCGAAAATAATGGCCCCATGGAGAATCCACGTCCAGTGACGGTTTTTATGGCGCCTATGTTCGCACGTACGTATATCATGATCATGACGCAGTCCTGCGCCGCACGTCCGTACGCACATGTGTTTGTGCCTTGAGCTCCTGACGCAGTTAATGACAAGATTCTTAGCGTCAAAGAAAAGCGCGTACAGTGCGAAACGCATAAAATGTTCGACAGCGGACGCGCTGTACATGTCGAAGGAGGCGAGAGACTCCAAAGGACGGTCGGTGGTCACGGCTGTGAGGGAGGACAATGGCAGTGACAAAAGAAAGGGTGTCAGAGGAAAACTTGAAGGACTAATGAAGGAATTGTGGCACTTCTGTGACTCACACACACCGTGTAACGGTCACCTCATCAGTGATCAGAAGACGCCGGAATCATGTAAGATTACACAGCAATATGTTTCACACTCCTGGCAGTTGTGGGTGGGAAAGTCACAGAGTTCAAAGGCTGCATTTATAGTTCTTAACTCAGCAGTCAGAACAGTCATTGTTGACAAACAGACTGGTGCGAGTGAGTCTTTTCACCTCAATGGAATGAATGTTACGCTGAAAAATCTTGTTAGGCGTCTTCACCTCACCGAGTATAAGCTATAAAACTACACCTTAAAGGCGTAACTCTAATTGAGCTGTTTCGTCAGCCTGTCGAAGAACAATGAGTCCATCCACTTTTGTACAGTGACCTCCGCCTACCGCCTATACTGTCACTCTGATCACAGAGCAAAAGTGACGATATATCTATGTGATTTTTATAAAGGCCGGTAAACATCAAGGGGCTGCAGAGGTGATGAATTATATCGATTCGTAGTGTCACATTAGATAATGAAAAGAGAGGATGTTTTGCAGTTGATTTTCCCGTCAAGTACCAAAAGTGATCCAAAAGAGACGCATAACAGCTCGAGTCATTTTGTCAAAGTTGGCAATTCAGGATGACAGCTACTCATTTGCTATTTTTGTCTTTCAGAGGTGCAATCATGCAGCAAAGTGACGGAAAAAGCAGGCGGAAAACTGGTGTTGTGATGGCGAAGCTTCCCAGGCTGAGGTGTTTGGTCCCTTCTGACATTATAAGCGGGGGTCACTGTAAGTACAGTGTGCTCTACAATCAGCAAGATGTGTTCAGGGCTAATCCTTCAATTCGGACTCGAGAGCTGAAATCTAGAAAAATTGTTGTTGATACGTAAAGCCTGTGGTTTGCCGCTAAAACACGGAAGCAAAGTGAACAGCACGGTGAAGAAGCAAGACTGGTTCAGAATGGACTTGGATGACATAGATGATGACATGGCCAAGGTAGCATTGTCATCACCTTCACCGTTGCCGGCGCCCTCTTCCTTCTCTTCTCCCATGGTCTTGGCCTTTCAAGAGGGGAACATCTAACAAACACATGCTATGCTGGACATTTGCAGAACTAAATTGTGGCTGTGGTATAAATCGACTACCATGCCAGGCCGCTAGACCAGACTGGTCTTTGGCCAAGGGTGCAGGCAGGGTCTACTGTACAAACCAGCACTGTTAGCAAAGCCTAAGAACTAACTCCGGCGCACCGCACTGGCCTGCCAGGATGCATATCTCTGTCAAGTGGTTTTGTCTGCAAGTCTTGAACAAGTGTTCAAGTCTTGTTCATCGCACCAATTCACGCTTTCTCTGTGTGAAATTTTAGTAACAACCTCTGGTTGGTAGTTTCAGGGCCTCGAGCATTCTAACTGATTCCGGATTTAAAGTAGCTTTGTTGTACTACAAAGCAATGCTAAGTGTTAAAGTCCCGCATCTGGCCGAAAACACATGACATGAAAATTCTTATTTTGCCTCAAAATTTTCACATAAGGTTTCGGAGTCCACCGATCAGTTAGCAGCCAAGGGCCAGAGATATGATCCCTCCTTCTCGTCGTAGTCTGCGGCTACGCGCACTTGCTCTTAATTGGGTACTAACAACCGCACGACCTTGTCAGAAGACGAATGTTCCGTTGGATGATCTAACATCGACCAAGCTGGCACACACACAGCCAAAAAGTGAAACTGCGCACGTTACTGTGCAGCACGCGGTAGGTGTCGCAGTCACTTCGACATTGCTGCGCTGCCAACATGAGGAGATTCCTCGCTTTCTACGCCTTCTTTGTCTGCAGCACCGATGCAACATCCACCACTGCCTTGCTCTTGGCTCCCTTCAACTACAGAGACAGAGGTGAGTGAATCAGTCAGGTGGGCCAGAAGTTGGACGTCGTGAGCGCACTAGACACATCTGCCAAGGTCCCTCAACGTGGTGGTTCTTTCACCCCGAGCAGTGCGACTCGTTGCTCTTCCCCATCCAGAGTCCGGTGTCCCTGTCCACCAGCCAGAGCACAGTTTATCTCCCTCCTCCATCGACGCCACTCATCATGACCAGCTATGACTTGACGCCGCTCGAGGTCAACCTCTTCAACGACGGCGCCGCACTTATCTTGGACGCAAAGTATGAATCACTCGCCCCCTCTTTGGGAGGCGGTCCTCTCAACCCTGGAGCAATTTACCAGCTCGATCATATCACCTTCCACTGGGGAGAAAATGAAGAAGAAGGCGGAGAACACGTCATCGATGGAGAGAAGTAAGGAGAAGACTTTTTCATAGTAGTACACACT
>JAAUXU010058076.1_pt1 | contig 13432 bp, 14 predicted proteins | sample 7278151 | NCBI WGS metagenome assembly JAAUXU01 (sample SAMN14350113, study PRJNA611818) | marine sediment metagenome | isolation source: surface marine sediment (1.8m) | place: French Polynesia: Moorea | collected 2018-08 | reverse complement strand
TGCCAAGATCTGGACTGCCAAGATCTGGACTGCCAAGATCTGGACTGCCAAGATCTGGACTGCCAAGATCTGGACTGCCAAGATCTGGACTGCCAAGATCTGGACTACTTTAACTAGCTGCTTCTGAGTCTGATCAAGGCTGCAAAGCTTGACAGCCTTCTCTCGTCACTGCTGAGGACGATTTGGTGTGCATTCTCTCGCTACTTGTGAGTCTGCTCAGGCCTGCCTTCTCTCAATACTGCTGAGGACGACCAGATCGTGTGCATGCTCTTTGAAGCCTTGTGTCCTTGAGTCTTGATTTCAATACACAATAAAAAACCGAGATTTGCCGACAGTCGTCGATGCGTTTTGTATACGGGTTGGATTGTCACCCCCTTGCACCCTGTCGTGCTTTTTTCACCCCCTCACAGAACCTACCAACCTTTGGCCCGGACGATGGGGTTTTGCCTGGCAGTGTATGGCGCCGGAGGACCCAGGTGTGAATCCCTACGGAAATGATGGGCCTGGAGGCTCGGATTATTCCATGAAAATTTCAGTCCATTTCATTAATGCTTTCCCCCTGAAAAAGTCAAATTTCCAGCCTCTTTGGTGTGCTGCATCCTCCGGTTGGTCTCATTTTGGAGCATTCTAGCACCAAAATGGGCATCTCCGACACTGAATCGCTGTACTCAATATGGTGCCCAAGTATCACATCTATGTGTTCCACTTCAAAATTCCGACTGAAAATGAGGTGTAGTTATGCCGCGGCTAATTTTTACGCCAAGGACTGTATTTTGTTATGAGAGCAACGGTGGACCTTGGACCTCTGACATCTACCGCAAAGGTCAGCGCTACAAGAATAGTCAATAGGATATTTGTCAGCGATTGTTGTGGAAGGTTGAATTTGGACAACTGGTCTACAAAACACCGCCTTCTTCAAACTAAGCTTCACGACTTTTTGATTTCTATTCCCCGCAATCATCCTCGAGAAATTTGTGCTCCACCTTTTTGCTGGTCTTGTTCTCCTAGAGCTGACACAAGGCAGCTTTATAGTGCGTTGTCAAGGCAAAGGATGGTACTTGCTGCAGGTCAAAAATTGGTCTGCTGTGTCACTTTTGTACTTTGAGGAAAAATGGTGCAAAAATACGGGCGTTATTTTCCTCCAGCGATCTGTACAAGGTGTAAAGGAATTGATGTTTGCCTGCGGAGCAACGAATGGTGGTGTTGAAAAATCAAACGTATAAGCACATATGGACAGTGCACCATGTACGCACTCAATCGAGTGGACGTAACAGTTTTAACAATATGATGGGTTGTTTTGGAGCTGACCTTGACTTCTTTGCACTATGTAGTAGAACAAGAAAAAGAAACTGAGACAGTTTCATCAAGCCTCTCTTGGTTCCACAAAAAGTACATTAGATTGACACAGTACGTTAATAGAAGTACCTTGTTCCAAAAAATACAAAAACAACTTGTGCGACTACTGGTTATCGCCGGTGCACGCGTCTGCGCACTGGTTGAGGTCCGTCCTCCACTCCAGCTTGGTCGTGGTCGTCCCTGGTGGTCTCTATTGAACTTCCGTTGGAAAACGATGCTCACTTCCATTATCCATGCAAACTCTGGTTGTCACTGGACTCTTTTTAGGGAGCTTTCAAGTAAAAAGTTCTGTTCAGGACAGGTGAAAGATAAAGAACAGGTCAATATTTACCGATATTGCCTTTCAGTGAAGTGGAGGAGGTTGCAAGACCCGAAAATGAAACAGTTGTATTCTCATTTTGCGGTACGCATCGACTTTCTGCACATGCTGTGTTTGTTCCGCTCGTATGCAGTGTTTTGCTGCAAGTACAACTTAATGTAGTCAGGGTCGAAAGGAAGCTGAATATGGACCACCCTGTACAGTGGATGAGCTTAAGTCTTACGTTGTTACGTCGAGCTGCAAAGAAAATCAGCCAGTGCTTTACAAGTGTGCAGCTCATGCTTGACAACAGGTATGCTTTGAGCCGCATGCTTTGAAGCACTTGGTCCTGTTCCATGCAAAAGAGGCCATTCAGCTTTCTGTGAAGCGTAGGTATGAAAGCTTAGTGAGCTCGTCTCCATGGCGAAATTGGACTTGTGAGAGCAAAACAATGACGTCATTGACACAATGTTGCTGAAAGGGCCTTGAGTCCCTGTCTCAACGCAGGGACGAAAGAAGTGTATCTAACTATGGGTTGCGGCCAGAGCACCAACGGGAAGAAGAACAACAACTGGGCCAAGACTGTCAACGGTCACAATGAGAGGTCATCGGTAAGACCCTGACACGCTGGAACAACACCTTTGTAGCACGCCTTCACGTCAATCTGGTCATTGCAGGCGGACGTGGTCAAAGGCACGCTGGAGCGGTACATCGAGCTGGAGCAGGAGATCGCCTCGGCGGAGCAGGGTGCCCCCACCATGGCCTTGCAGAACAAGCAGAAGCAGATCGAACAGCTGGAGAAGAAAATAGCAGAGCAATCGACCATCGTAGAGGAACGTGAACAAGCAACGTATGTTTACAATAGTAAATACCCTTTTGCGTGTGCGTCTTCTCTCCGAAGAAATAGTCGGGTCACCTCTTGTAAAACGTCTCATTTTCACTGCGTCACTTTCAGGCCTAATGTGGCCATTTCCAGTTCTCATGAACTGACGTCACATTGCTACTACTCATTGTTGCATACGTACGTCCTGCACTTGGGCCGTAGGAAGCAATTGCTAATAATAGAGCTACTCATAGATATCTATAATCTACGGTGTGTCACTTTTATATTAGAGACAATAACCTCTGAAGGTTAACTTAAGATAACGAACTTTATATATTGTCGTCGACTCCAATACTGTTTGGTCTTCGAAAAGGTCGAGTCTCGAACTTATGATACATCTCAAATTTATGGTACACTTGCCTCTGGCCAAGCAATACCATTACCTCGACGTTTGGCTGTAGTTTTTATTCACTTTTACGATCACATTGGGGATATGAATCATGTCATTCGATGGAATTCCTGGGCATAAAATATTAAATAAGTTTTGGGATTGTGTGCAAGGAACTACAATGGCGGCAAATTTTAGAGTGCGATGGGACCAGGTAAAATTGAAGACGGCTTAAAAGTCATCCAGAACAACATGAACAAGGAGCAGAGGCTCTAGAACATAGAGGATCTGAATGATCTTGATCACTTTTTCGCACCGAACCTTGCTGGATTCGGTGTGGAGGTATTTGAGCTTGATTATTTAGAAGCTCTCCTAAGGTCCTAAGGCTAAGGCTTTTCGATAATTTGACTATTTGTGCCTGGTTGAGAGGATTGAATTCATTTTTGCCCCAAATCTCCCTTTTAGCACGTATTTTCAGCACATTTTAGCGTAACATTGAAAAACTGATCAGACTTCAAATTTTGTCGTCACTGCATTCATGGCTTCAGGTCTGCTGCTGAAGCTGGTTCTCTTGGACAGTGGGGATTCTGAACCATGTTGTCCAAATACTGAGGTGGCATTCAGAAAATCCCCATGCAGCTCATGTTTTTTGAAGGGCTCCAAAGGAAGGATTCGGTACTGCTCTGAGTTTAGTCCTGAGGAGTTTCCAAAAGCTGGTTTCTTCTGGCGTTTCTTAAGATCTTTTCTACAGTGCGGTGTACACGAAAAATAGTCCAGGAGTTTGGATTTTCAAAAGCAGACACTTTTTTTTACATTTTATCACTGCGGCACCCAAAGTGCTTCAACACTTTTGGTAATCTTGACTCAGAGAGACTAAATGATTGTTAGAGAATCAATTTTGTTACACCCTTGTTCGCATGTGCCGTGACCTGGTTCAATAACATTGGTATCAAAGGTACAAAACATGATGTAAGTTCTTTCCTTACATTTTACCACCACCCCTGTGACAAGGCCATGATGATGGAGAAGTGGAGCTCGAAGTTACGCATGTCGAAGTTGTTCGCTATGAACTGATGCTGTTGGAGGACCCTGAAGTTACGCTAGTTTTTGCACCTGACCGACAACTGCTTTACTTTGAGTCCCCTCGGGACACCTTTCCAATCTTTCAGAAGGAAAGAATGGCGCGATATAGAAGAACTGGAAGAAGCTGCGGACACTCAGAAACTTTTTGTTGAGCAGGGGTCCTGGGAAGCTAGGAAGAGAAAGGAGATGCAGGAATATCTGGACGCCAAGAACAAAGAGGTGCGCGTGATTTTCCATCCATTAAATGTTTCCTCCTCTTCCTTCCAGTGCCAAAGGAGCGTCTACACTTGGAGAAATTGCGGCAATAAACGGAGAAATCAGTGACCAGCTTAGAGAGAACATGGCTCATATTAATAGCCAGGTTGGAAAGAGATGATGTGAGCCATGCATTTTCACATGACGATACTTTCTTTGCATTTGTGGGATCTTTGCACTTTGCCTGCTTTTGTCTTGGCGCCCCCTCCCAGCAACCTACTGAGATCTTCCTTGCGTGGCTATGAGCATCTACTGTACATCTGGAGCTTGGTGCTCTTCCATCTAAAACAATCACACTTATTGCAGGAAATAGCCAAGACAGAGCTGAAAAACCTCAACAACCAGAAGGAACATCTACAAGATGAGATCAGCGACGTCAAAGAGAGGTCGGAGAAGCTGGAAGCTCTGTATCAAGAGCAGGAGGAACTGTTGGATAAGATCTTCGACGGCGAATACGGCAGTGAGAGCGAGAACAGGCTGGAAAACATCTTGGATCAGGTAGGCTGTGAGTCGCCCCTCCCTGTACTGAATACCACAAAGGTGCAATTTCAGCACGAACAAATGAGGAATCGCATTGTCGAGGCAAACTTCAAGTGGAGACAAGCCCAACTGATGGTAGATTACGCTTACAAACAGTTAGACCACGCAGTAAGCAAGTGGAACGAAGTGTCGACTCTCAGCGAAAGGTATGAGTGCTTAAGTCAATGTACATCTGCTTGTACTTGGACCAATGGACTATGCGTTGTCGCCTTTGGGGAACGTGGTGCTGGTCTTACGTTAAGTTGACTTAGGGTTGGAGTGGGTTGGGTTGTCTGAGTTCCTCCTCTCTCCTCTTGCCTCAAGAGCACCCTTAGATCATCAACCAATGAACCTCGCTTTCTTCACTGATGTTCCAGCGACTTGGAAGGAAGGTACGGAATTGCATCGGAGACCAGGAACAACTTGGTGGCAGCCGCACAAAACATCCAAGGAGCGCAGAGATATCTCAGTAACGTCCAGTTTCCGTATTGTACTCCGGATGAGGTGGACACTCTTAACAAGGTACGTATGTCCAGAGTCATGACTGGGCCTAAAAAAATTTAGGTATAAACCCAAAAGGTTAAACCTAAATTGCTAAGGTTCCTCACCTTCAATTCCCACGTCGAAGCATGGATAAACTCTACGTCGCAATTTTCTTCCTCCCAATAGCAGAAACTCTTTAGCTAAAACGAAAAAGTCATAGCACGAACATGGCAAAAACACGAAGTCATGCAAAGTCAGAACGACAACATCTTGCTTTTCCCTCTAGGCAACCGCATACATCTTCACGGACATGCAGACGAGCGACCGACATGAACATGCCCTGGAGTGTTACAGCGTGACTTGCAAAAGGTGCGGAGCGTTGCTACAGTGGGTCCATCAGGTATGCAAGTTCTGTCATCAGTGTCGGGCTAGGCCTAGGCTGGTCGCAGCATCCGATTTTTCGATTACCGGAGGACCATCAGCTGGTGGCACACAGTGACCACAACTGTTGCATCTCAGGTTGTATCGGGAACCATCGCGCGCGACCTGGACGACATCAATGCCAAGGTGAAGCAGTCGTCCATGGACCTGCGGAGAGAGAGGGTTAAGCTGATCCAGCAGAGAGTCAAAGAAGTGCTGGGCAAGGACATTGACATCGACATCAAAGAAATGGACACTGACGTCACGGTGGATCTCAACCTCAACGACTTAGCCAAAACGGAAGGAATCGTGAGTATTTGAGCACACCTCGTCCCGAACAAAAACCTTCCTGGCGAACATGACTAACTGCACGCAGGATCCCAACGAGCTGACGCTCACGCCCACGCAACTGTCCGCGTTGTACGCCCTGAACGCGACCGAGGAGCTGGCGCCTCCGCCGTCCAGCGAGGAAGTCTTTGGAGAGAAACTCCAGCAAATGACGGACGAATTCCTTGAAGATCAGGTGGGACCCATGAAAACTGTAATAAACAATGGTTATAAAGTTTGGATCTTCCAGAATCGCCTCGAATCGCAGCTGGCCGAAAACCAAGCAAGAGTTACTCAGAGTCTGGAGGCGAAATTGGCCGCCAGACGACAAAGAAGAGCAAGGAAAAACGTGGAACAGAAAGAAAAAGAAGCTATGGTGAAAGGTTGAGAGCAAGAATTGTCATTTCTACCGTAATCGCTGTCCAAGTAGCGTAATAGCACAATAGTAAAAGCCAATATATGTACATAGTGCTGCTCAAAAAGGAGCTGCCAGAACATAATTCGTTTGATTGTCTTTAGTGGTGGTCTCTAAACGTTCTTGACGACGTAAAAGACTCTGTTCAACGTTACCAATTGGAGTAGATGTGGAACAACAAGAAACAAATTTACTTCATTTTTTTTTAGACACAAGATACATACATGTTCTCATGTGGGAGCGCATAAATTTTGAACCTCTACATAAAGTAATTATGTTTCCATAGGTAAAGTGAACTTTAAAAACGAATGAAATTTTACTGATGTTTTCTGCTAAACATCATGATCGTCCTAGTAAGACCTGTCCGCCAAAGATCTAGATCAAAGTATGATTTCACTTAAAATTTCTTGGTGATCCCGGTTGGAAAGAAGACAACCTATATGATATGCATTCTACCAGAACCACCAAAGTAATGTCTTCAGCCCCGCATCCAATACTACCGGTGCATTCACTGAAACGACACTGACCAAAAAGTGCATTCAACAATCTAGCACGAAAACTGCTCCACGCCAGATTTACTTTCCATCACAAAAATTGATGTTTTCATTACCGAATTTACTCATATGACACTATTTCTACATTGCCAGCACGAAAATTACGGCAGAGAGTGAACCATTCTGCAGACAAATGGAGCAAATGATCACTCCATTGGGTTACACAATTCACCACAAAGGATTCGTCAATATTTCAAAGAACAGGGGACTGTTATTCTGCACAATTGACCTGTTTTGATGATTACAAATTGCAAAGAATGCAACCATGGATCCAGGTGACTGAAAAGCCAGCACCTGTTCATGTCCCTCCTTACGAAAACAGTTCATGACCAAGCACATCATCGACTAGGCTATTACTGAAACTTGTCAATGTTGCTGAAAGTGTCAGAGCACAACATGGATGCCCCAATTTGGCCACAGAGGCCTTGACCCAGCAGTGAAAGTGAACCAGGCTGTTCTGCAACATTGGTTAAAACTGAAACATGGAAGAGACAGTTCTGGAAGACTCGGCAACTGCAGCTACCTGCGAAGTAATGTTGGACTTTGGCGGCAGAAAATCATTTTGGTGCCTGAAAGCATTAAATCTTATAGGGACAAATCCAGGGGGTGCTGTCACCATTTGTTCTGGTGTTGCAAAACCAATTACTCGAATTACAATGACTCAGTAGATCCCGGTCCTCCATCCTTGAAATCATTGACTTTACCTTTAAAGACGACAAGGTTCATTTCGTTCAAGACATCACAGATTGTGGTCTGATCGAGTCCACATTGAAGAGTGCGACTGTACTTCTCTGCTTTTCCAGGCCAAAAGTTCTGCTATCCTGTTCGCAATCCTGTTTATGAAAACCTGACCTGGAGAAACTGAAATAAACCTGAAAAAAATTCTTTTTTCCAGCTTTGAACAAAACGACGAACAACATTTCCAAAATATATGATATTATTGGCTTTAACGTCTGAAAGTCAGCACAGATTTTTAGCGAACAGGTCTTCGGTACAGTAATCTCCCCTCACGCGTGTACATTTGTACGCGCAGAGACACGCACAGAGAGCGAGATGAAGATAACATTGACGATCATTCCTACCAAAGATTCATAACTATCTATGTATGTTTGTTTTACTTTACACGTTGCTCATAAATGAGGGGAAAAGAAAGAAAAAATCCAGTTCCAAACAGTTCAACCACATTCTGGTGGAAACGCCAGTCAGCCACGTGCCAAGTTTTGTATTGCTTTAGGAGTCCGGGTTTTGGGGTTGGGTTGGGTACGTTACCATGATGTCACAGTTGGGTCTTTGGCTTGATTTAGAAATGTCACCTATTATACTCGTAATTTTTTCGTAGCAGTTTGAGGACTTTGTCTAATACTGCACCTTTGACAACATGCAGTATGACCGTACCAATCATATAAGTATCACATGTACACACAACAGACCACCTCTTGGCGTAGAACTTCTTTCTCTGTTTGCCTCTTTAGAACAACAACTTTCCCATGAGCCACTCCTTAGCACTCTTTCTGGTCCCAGGCAGGCGACTTGAGCCTCCCATCGGCTGATCGCTCATGAGGGACGACGGCGGCGGGTTTGGCTCCCCTCTGGCCATGCCCGGCTGCTCACTCAACAGCGACGCCGAGGCAGACGCCGACAGCAGCGAAGGGGTGAAGCCAGCGAAGGACACCGGTCCAGAGGCTGAGGGGATCCCCAGCTCTCGCTCGGGGTACACGGGATACCCGAATCTAGGGCGAAAATGGCAGTTATGAGTGTGCGCAACCTTGGGTGCGAAGAAAGCGCCACTACCTGTTGGCTCTCGATGGAAATAAACTATTGAAGAACTGACTCTGCCTTCCCCTGATCTCGCTGACGTAGTTCGGGACTTCCGGAGAGTTCAAGATCCTTCTTGGCATCCCCCCGCCGCAATCCTCTTCCTCTGCCTCCAAGCCAGATGAGGTTGTCGTGTCCTCGCTTTCCCATATTCTGTTGAGCGATTGCCTTTCCCTGGCATGGTTCTTGTGCCTGTTAGGCCTGACAGGGGGCCTACAGTTATGCCTACAGAGGCCGAAATTGGCCACGGAAGAGCCCTTGGAACTCCAATGAGAGTGTCTGAGGTTCGGGGAAGCAGTTGGAGACTCATATGCGAACAGCATCCGGTTATTTTGATTATTCTGATGACGGCAGCAGTGATCGTCGACCGGAAGCGAATACAATTCTTCATCGTGTCGTCGGTATTGGTGGTACGAACGCTTTTGCTGATATTGAGCATGGTGGGAGTAGCGATGAGACTGAGTGTGCTGGTGGTGATGGCGTTGGTGTTGACGCTGACGATGGTAAGCTTGCAGAGGCATTGACTGAAAACACAACATTTTTGAACTTGTCATACAAACGGTCATGCGAGGACGATTGTTACAGTCCTCACCTCAAAGTCCTCCTCCTGTTCCATGGATCTAAGTACCTGCCTGTACATCCGGCTGGTAGCGTCATCGTCATTGTCACCGTCCTCTTCTTCATCATACTGGTTGTCCCAGTAGCCTTTATCAAGGTCAGAATCCTTGATGTTGTTCAACTCCCCTTTCTCAGAGTACATAACAGGACTGAGATAGGGGGGACGCCGATTGCCCGCTTTGGCCTTGATTGCTTCCACCTCCAGCAGGTGCTGAAATGTACGTAGGTATTTGTGTAACGGAAGAAGCGGGTGAGGAAGTAGCCTCAATGCTTGCTCGATCTCACCTGCTTTATCTTTGCCTGCAACTGCTTCCTGCGCCTCCTCTCCACACTCTGTGCCTGTTCTGCCAGCAGGGACACGAACTCCCTCACCGGCGGGCGGTCCTTCAGTGCCAGCCTCATTGTGTCTCTGTTGGCTTTTCTTCCCCAGCCCACCTCATCCTCGTCGTCGGGCACCCTTTCCCTGACACACTTGGCACCATTGGCGATGCCACCGTTGGAAGACGTCACCACCATGGACCTGGACTCTCTTTCGCCATGATATCTGACGTCACTCTGAAACACTGTAGTGAACCTCTCCCGGGGATTACGTTTGTCCTTATGCAGCGGCGCGCCATTTGTTGTCACCATGAGCGACTTGGGTTCCGTGCCCATGACCATCGATCTCATGTTTGGTGAAGAAGTTCGAGTATCTCTCCGGTCATGATGCTGCCGCTCTTTTGACGTTCGAGCTCTGTTCCCCGAACTTTTCCGTTGCTCTTCACCGGCGTTCAAGTAGTCAAGGCTTTTTGACAAGTGATCAAAAGCATCCTTGGTGTCTTTTTCGCGGGTCCACCTGTTGTTATGTTTCTTTTTTGGACCGAGTTCTGGCTGCTGCTCCAATGTCCCTTTATATCTGAGGGCATTACTCCACAGGTCCAACGACGGCTTGTTTGGCTCCTGCCGCCGTACCATCTGTCGGTGAAGAAATGAAGTTTACACGAAGAGTAACTAAACTTATTTTTATGTATATCTATACACCAAGAAGATCACACATTGCTAACGTACGTTTGTTCTTTTTCCTTTGTCATTGTATGAGAATTGGCCGCTCCTTCCAATCCTCTCGCTACCCGCTACGCCAAGAAGTCCACCAGGACTATCAAAGGCACCACCGCTTGCTCGGTCTTTGTCGAAGACTGCCAGGGCAGAGGTGGACTTGGAGAAAAGATTGAGCAAGAGACCCCTGCTACCGTTGCTCCCGGACTTGGCCCTTGAAGCCCTTGAATTTCGAGGAGGCGTTTCTTGGCGCATCTCCCCAGGGGCCCGATCAGCGTTCCTGAGGTCAATAAGGCTACGTAGAACTCCTGAAAGACTCATAAAGGAACCAGTGACAAATGCCTGACGAGTACGTGGAAATGGTCCTTACCGTGACTGCCGTTGTTGTTCCTTCTCGTCACATCTTGCTGCTTGCCCTGCTTTTTCTTCTGTCTGTCAATGACCCGTTTGGCGGGGGATGATGCCGAGTCTTGCACCGGTGATTCTTTCTTTTCATCACCGTCGTCAGAACACTCGTGGGCTCCTCCGTCTTTCCTTGATGCATCGGCAACTAACAGAGAAGATTTCACTGCATTTGTGTGACTGCTTCATCGTCTTTTATCGAGTACCATAGTATCTTTCGTCCTGAGGATCGTGGACCTTCTTCTTGGCGTCAAAGGGGACCTTGTAACAGACTTCCGAGGTGTCCTGGTCAGTTTGATGACTGGGACTGACGATTTGTGGTGAGGATGGCAAAAGGCGGAAGTCAGAGCGAGCATCTTGGAAGCCGCCATGAGGAGAATGTCTGCGGAAGATGCAAATGAGGGTATTTAACTCTGGGAGGTATACTGTAAAACAGATCCCAAGGATCGCAGTGAGACACATAAGCGTCCGATCCTTGTGGCTGTCGGATCTAAACACTTCGTACTGGTTCTGAGGAGACCCAGAAAAAGCATTTCTCTGGTAGCTGAACAGACGGTGTAAGTACATTCACGGTTGTGCAGGCGTGAAGATAAGCACAGGAAAGGCCAGCTTTACCCACTCACCCGTTCTCCATGGCGTTGTCACCACCATCCTTTTTGGTGTAGTGATCCCCAAAGTAGATAACTTTGGGCTTTGTGTCCTTGGCCTCGACCTCGTCGTGGCCTCCCTGTTCTTGCACTTGACGGCTGACCGACTTCGCACGCTCGTCTACGTGGTTCTGCAGCAAGGAGTCGTTGTCTCCCTCCTCTTCCTCCTCGTCCTCTTCCTCCTCGTTGAACCACCTGCCGTGGTTGCTCGTTCGGCCCCAGCCCGTGGCTCGCCTGGCTTCGTCCTCTTCTGCGGCCAGTTTTGAGCGCCAGCCGCGCAGAAAGTCCTCTTTGCGGGCGAGGTCACACATGAGTCTCCTGTCCAGTACCTGTGAGTGGATCGGTTATGTCCATGTTACACTCTTTCGTGTCCACCCCCGTGGCATACGTCACGTGTACGTGCGCGTACACGTACAAAGCAGCAGTCACTCCACGTCATGCGCCGCGTGCAGATACAACAATACAGCACGACAATGGTTCTGTAGTAGCTTGCGTGCGATAAACGAAAATCGCGCAACCAGAGAGAGAAATTTCTGTCTTGTCCGATATATATTAATTCTCCTGTCCCCCCTCGACGTCGGTGTTGGAGTCCACTTTAGTATGTGCGTGCGTACTTCCTTTTTCTCCATATTTACCCACAGAAAAACTACCAACATACCAATAACTGTAGCAACGACGTCCGCACGTTCATAGGCTGCATGGCGAGATTTACTTGTGAGAATTGCACCACCTCCTGCCCACACGCGTGCGTGATTGTCCGAGTTCTCACGGAGAAGAGCCTCTCTCTCCACCACCTCGCCTACCTTCTCAGACTAATTTTTCACGGGCTAGTGAGCAATAAAATCTAGATCACCTAGATCCCCCAGGGCAATGTGGTAAAGCACTCCTGTCGTCCACAGGGAGAAGAAGTTGTCTCATATGCGCGGGGGGTTCGTTGTGCCGGAAAAGGCACGGTCTGACGGCGTCGGCATCGGCGCTGGCGCCGGCGCGCTGGCGCGTGGCACGCGAGAAGCAATGGGGTGACTAAAGACACCAATTAGTTAGGAGTCACATTTCGTCATCTCGAAGTGCATCGGCGGCAGAGTTGCCATAAACTTAGTCGCCAACTCTGATGTACTTTACTTCTCCCTGGAGGTGGATCGGAGCCAAGCCTAATCAAACTTTGGTTCAAACTTTTGGGAAAAAGTTTGACTCCATTGGGTTTCGAATCTCTACGTCAACATTGAGTCATTTGGGAGCTAAATCATCTTTTCTTTAGTTTTTGTCGTACTTAACAACCATTCAATCCAAAAAAAGAATATTGTGTTTATGAAGGAGAAGAAGGAAAACCTTGGCCAATATTGGTAAAAAAAAGGAAAGGAAAACCACCCAAGAATATCACGCTCTCCAGTGTGGAGCCTGGGCCTATTTGAGCACAAAGTAAAACCTATTTGCTGAATCTTCTGTCTGAGTGCCTCAATGCCTGATTTGTGGCGCAGATTCTACTACAGAAGCTGCCACTGTAGCGTCCTTTTCCCCCTCGGGGAAATTTCTTACGCCAAGGACTGCCGGCAAAGACATGCATTTTTGACATTCAAATAGTTTCAAACCGATCGTGTCGGATAAAAGAAAACTGTCTGAAGCCACCTCTCCTTCCCTTCCCTCGTGTCTCCTCGCTCCTGCAGGTGCGTATGGTTCGTCTACATACGTACTTGTAGCACATGCAAACACGTGTATACACACATACATATATATAGGAATACTTTGCTCCCCCCTTCACCCTTCATTTCATGCCAATGTCTTCGAGAGAAAGGTGATATTGGACTCCATTTCACTTCTGTGCGTGAATGACACGCCCGTAAGTGCAAGCATGTGTGACACAACGACCACACTGTGCAAAAAGAAAACCTTACCTAGAGTAGTGCGTGGGGGGGGGGGGGGGGGGGGGGGGGGGGGGGGGGGGGGGGGGGGGGGGGGGGGGGGGGGGGGGGGGGGGGGGGGGGGGGGGGGGGGGG
>JAAUXU010127760.1_pt1 | contig 13435 bp, 10 predicted proteins | sample 7278151 | NCBI WGS metagenome assembly JAAUXU01 (sample SAMN14350113, study PRJNA611818) | marine sediment metagenome | isolation source: surface marine sediment (1.8m) | place: French Polynesia: Moorea | collected 2018-08 | reverse complement strand
TCCATCTGTGTATCTATCTGTCCGTCTGTCCGTCTGTGCATCTATCTGTCCGTCTGTCCGTCTGTCTGTCTGTCTGTGTATCTATCTGTCCGTCTGTCTGTGTATCTATCCGTCCGTCTGTCTGTGTATCCATCTGTCCGTTTGTCCGTCTGTGTATCTATCTGTCCGTCTGTCCGTCTGTGTATCCATCTGTCCGTCTGTCCGCCCAACACAATGGAGCCAGGAGAACTAAGCCTTTTTTTCATTACATGACGACCAGTTTTCCTGTTCTTCAGTGCTGCTTTCAAAAAAGTCTGCCAGTTCAGGGATGAAAGGCCAGACCGAATTTCTCTCTCTCCCTACATAAATCGCGCAGTAGTAAAATGCTCACGTGCGTCCATAAATTTCGCCCAATAATATCATTTCCCCCTCTATCCGACACCCATAAGTCTGCTCATTCATCTCATCGCGTTTTCTGCTCTTTAAGAGTCTGTTAGAGAAGGTGGGGGAGCAAAAAAGGTCGGTCTCAAGCTCAGGATGGCTCTAAAGCCTCGCTCTCCTTCCCTCTTTTTCTCTCTCATTCGTTCATTATCGATGCATCAGGAGCGAAAAAGCTTTTTCGGGAAAAGGAAGGAGGAGCAGCAGAGACACGAGGGCTTCCTATAACTCGTTTCTTGTGTGCAGATTGGAAATTACCTTCTCCGTAGATCACAACAGCCAAAGTTGAATGAATGGATGGACGAGGGGTGCACATTCAGCCTGGGCTGATGCCAAAAGTGCCCGCAAGGGTCATTCCTCGAGCAGGGTTGCCAGGAACCGACCGACGGGACGCGCCAACCTCAACCGATCTAACGACGGGGCAGCGCCAGAAGAGCCCGGAATGGGCCCGGCGGCAACGCTGCTCACGCCGGAGACACCGGCGGGCAGTCGTCGTACTTGGTGAGCCTTGCTCAACACCGGGTGCACCCGGACGGAGCAGCGTCATGCGAACTTCTTACTGTGGAGTGCAGCGCTCCAACATGTTAGTGCTGATGTCCACCGCGGCAGCACCTAACTAAATAAGGTTGTCATTTAGAGGTAGAAAGATTGAAACGCAGTAGTGTCATAGTTGTCCCAACATGCTACTCTAGTCATAATTCTAGAAACCTTCATATAAAGAAAGTGCTTGTCATAACTGTGGAAATCTTCATGTCTTGGTTGTTATTCTACCAGAAACCGTGTTGCCAAGTACAGTCACACTTTTTATAACATTGGGTGCTGAACATTAACGTGTTAAGAGATGCCAAGCAGTGCGATGGCTGCTTTTGTACTACCACCAACCTCAATGTAAAGGACGGTCATACTTGTTTATAACGCTAAGGCTATGTGTAGTTAAGACCTTAATGTAAAGTGCTGTCATTCTGGCTAGAAACTTTAATCTTAAGTAATGTCGAGCTGTGTGATAGTTGTGATAGCGACAGAAATGCAAAGTGCGTTCGAACTCCAGAAACCTCCATGTAAAGCACTCTCCTACTTGCCATGAGTCCTGAAACCTTAATGTAAAGTTGTTAGAAGTCTTGACTCTCTGACTGCTCAACACCAGGCACTGTGACAGCTGCTCAACCTTGTGATAGTTGCAGAAACGTTTGTGACTGCTTAATGCCCACGTCGTGTGTGGACTCTGCCACTGACTGCTGAATGCAGTGCAATTGTTGTGAGCAGTGTAAAAACCGGCCGACTGCTTAAGGTTAATGTACTCACCTACTTCTCTGGCAATAATTCACACCACCACACACACACCAGCTCTGGCTCCCCAGCAGCTAAAGCTGTGACTCTCTTATTGTGCACACACGTGATCAAGCGGAGAGAGCGAGATAGATAGATTATGGTCCATTTTCCCCCATATTCTCCCTCCCTCTCTCCTCCCCCCTGCCCTCATACATGGCCCTCCTCCTCCCCCTCCGGACCTCCTTCTCCCCCATCACGTGAAGGGAAAATAAGGGGAAAATACAGCCGGAGAAAATGAGAAAAACAAAAATGGCACATGTGTGTGTGTGTGTGTGTGTGTGAGCAGTTGTGTGCGCTAAGAGGGGACTCGCGGACGCAGCCACATCATGCACGCAGCAGAAAACGCCGATACAGACGTGGCTGCAGTTGCTCGGGTCCTCGGGGCTGAGGTCGGCGGCCGCCGTCGCCGCCACCGCGTCAGTCACGACAATCTCGACACACATTTTTTTTCTCCTCCTCAGAATATATTAAGCAAGTTTGGAAGAAAACAACAAAGTCAAGAAGTTTTCTCTTCTTTTGGAAAGCAGTTTGGCCGGCTTCCCTCCATTCCAGGGGGGTCGTAAGAAGAGAAAAAAGTTTTAAATATATGAGAGTCAACATCCGGTGCGTCGGCGCCTGTTTAAACCCCGACAACAGTAAAGCTTTTTTTTTTCCTCAGCTTTGTTCTATAAACCCTTGTATAAACCACACAAATCTTGCGGAATTGAATTAGCTACCTTTAGTTATTTGTTTTATAAGTTAGCAAACAGGGAAGAAGAAGAAAAAAGCCTCAAGAATCTCCATCTACTAGTACAGAGCAGTAACTGCTTTTGTAAACTCTCTCTCTTTCTCTGTTAACACACAGAGCTTCACACACACAGAGCTTCACACAAAGTGACTCCAATCTCAGAAGATGACTGTGCCAAACAGAAACTCTTTCTCTTTTCTTCTGGGCAGTGGGCAGCAGTTTGTTGTTGCTGCTGAGCCTGGAATTAAAGCCATCCAACTCGGTGTGTGTGAACTTGTTAGATTCTATCAAGTGTTGCCACAAAGTTTTGAGCTAATAACCAACATTGGGAGGGGGGGAAAAGGCATCTTTTTTTTACGAAATGTCCATTAACTGGGAGTTCTTTGGTCATCTCTTTTTTCTTTCTTCGCTCTAACTCCTCCAAAACCGTTCGTTCCGTTCTTAACCCCCCCCCCCCCAGCTTTTTTTGCATGACACCCCAGATTTTATTTTCCCTCTCTCCTTCTTCCTCGAAAATCGCCATTGTTGATCGCTCTCTCTTAGAGGGAGAAGAAGAAAAAAGGCAGCATCACTCTAACACCGAATGGAGCCCTGAGCTCTGAGCTTCTCAGCTTCTCAGCTCTGTGTGTGCGTTCTTGGCTTCAGCCTGGGCTAATGACTGTCCAGATTCCGGACTCTGCTGGAGGCGGCCAAAGAGGTGTTTGTGGCAACAAACACGAGACTCGCAGACAGACAACATTTTCATACGGACCAAAAATTGAGCCTTTCAAGCCTAAACATCTGGGACAAAGTCAAAGCTCCCAAATCCTCTTAGTTTGACCCCCTGCTGGACTCGAGCAAAAATGTCCACCGGGTGGCCGAGAAGAAGTGACGATGACGCAGAAGAGGCCTTGTCCAGGCCTAGACACTTGCTGCTGCCACACCCGGTCCAACTAACAGCTTAAAGAATGTCCACTCTATCTACGTACACGCAGCAGGCCAAAGAGTCCTGCTCTTACAGACATTTCCACAGCTACAGAGAAGCTACAACTTTTGGACACGACTCAGTTTCAAGAGAAATATCGGAATCTAACGAGAAGTTACAGCTTCATTCTAGAGTCAGTTTTTTTAATCGAGACCTAAGAAGTCTTTGTTTAAAAGAAAAACCTAAGAAGAAGAAATCTGAAGTTGCAGCAGCTGTTAAGGAGAGGCCCTTCTCATCAATGCCTAAGAAGTATATAAATCTAAAGGGACCCAACAGAAGGGCTTTTTAACACAAAGAATGTGCCAAATCGCAAGTTTTCGTAGCCCAGTTGAACCGCAAAAGGCCGATTTGCACTGACCAAACTGCTGGTCTTCTCATCGAAACTGTGTGTGTGTGTGTGACAAGTCCATGTAACAGAGCCTGTATAAATACTAGGCTGGACTTAAAAGTTTGGCATTCTGCTGGGTGCCTCGCAGGTTTGTTCACCAGTGCCAAATAACCAAGACGTAGTCAAATGCTTCTTTTGACCTCCCCACTCTGGAGATAACGTCCAGTTCATAACAAGGTGTTTAGATTTGGAAGGCAAAGCAAAAAACACACTTTAAGCTTCATTTGACTACAGTTCAGGAGAGTAACTCAGCAGTTGGAAATGGAAATGCCGATCTAACATCGTTATGTAACTTTGGAGGCAGAGAAGGGTGCCAAAAGCTGATTAGTTCTTCATGTCAGTTGACAAGAATGTGTTCAAACGAAGCCTTGCAACAAATATGGCACGCAGGAGAGAGAGAGAGAGATTGAACTCTTTGATATAGTCTAACATGTCTAGTTTATAAATAATAGCCTGAGTCGAAAAGAGGTCAAGTTTGAAATTTGAGTGAACGCACTTGGGCTTTGGTTACCTGAGGTCAAACAACGGAGATGCAGCCAAAGACTTTTTCAAAACTGACAATTTTAACCCTGCCCTCAGGGGAGGGACTCAGTTTTACTACTTAAGCATGTCCATAAACAACTTTTCAAACTTCTGAGGCTTCAGGGCAACCATTGAAAGCCGACATTTTCCTTTATCATTGGGCTGCACTGATTTCGGGTGGCATTTAGAACGTAACTAAGCAAGTCGACTTCACATTTCAGGTTATCAATCTTTATGGTTACACACCTTTAAATGCTGTGCGGCGACCCAAACAATAAAACCTTCTCTTGCAAGTGACAACTGAGTATGTGAATAACGTCTAGTGACAATTTTGACGAGGCCACTTGGAATCCCCAGCCCAATATATGTTTAGACTTCTACAAGAAGGTCCAACTTTGGCCAGACTTTTGGCCTTAGGATTTAAACTTTTTCTTTCATTAAGCCTGGACACTTAAAAGTCAGACATATAACATGAGGTCAGCTATAGTGCGAGCAGGGGGGACACAAACAGGGTGCAGCAACAAATTATTCAGGTCTGCTTTGGTGAACAACCTTCATTTTCAAAACTCTTCGGCTGTTGAAATTGTTTTTTTCCTCCTTCCTTGTTTAAAAATGACCACATATCCACTTAACTGTTAGTCAAAAGTGGTGGTTTCTTTTTTTTTTTTTTCAAAAATATGACTTGCACTAGCTCCAACTATGCCCAAGGCCAATTTCCCACCCCCAACGACGAGACCAAATTGACATTTTCCAACCGTCCCAATGCCTTTTCATATAATAAATAAATATATCTAAGACCGTATATAATAGAGTCAAAGTGTGTTTGCTCGTAAGTAATGGTTTGAGCAACTCTTCCTCGTGTTGGTTCGCTGCACTGCCAGAGCTGCGCTGCCTCTGCTGCTGCAAAGTCCCGCCTATTTGCTTGTTGACTGCGGTGAGTGATCATTTTTCTGCATGCAACCGCGTGAGAGAGAAGAAAAAAGCTCAGGCTTTGTCAGTAGACTAATTACAATGGCCGCAACTTTACATAGAAAGAGAAATGCCAAGGAAGAAGAAGCATTGCTGAACTCAACCAGACCAGGCCTTGCTCAGCTTCTGCTCTGGCACACACGAATCTATCACTATGTGTGTGGGAGACAGAGAGAGATTCACACACGCAGTAAAGTGGATGAATGAGAGTCCAGGGCTGGCGCTGTGTGTGTAAAAGGTACATAAATATTGATTCTTCTCCTCTTCTTTGTTCTCCTGCTTGTGCAAAGACGCAATAACACCGAGAGCATTGGGCAAATCACTCTTATTTGCTCTAATGAAATGGCCAGCGGAGAAACGAGCATCTTTGTGGACACGCCTTTTCTGTCTGCCATGGCACCGCTGTCCAGGCTGCCACTCCCCCCAGGGTAATGTGACTCCCACTTGGGATTTGGGACGAGAGAAACAAGTGTCTTTGCCACTCACCCTTTGAGATGTGACTCCGACTGGACCACTTCAAAAGGAGATGCAGCATCTTTGCCACTCCCCCTTTCCTACAAGCACAGCGTCTTTGTCACTCCTCCTTCCATACTAGCACATACGCACAGCATCTTTGCCACCCACCCCTGTCATTTTAGCCCAAGGAAGCATCTTTGCCACTCCCCTTTTCAAAACAGGAGACGAGAGCGTCTCCGCCAAGCCCCCTGTGTTATGTGACTGCCACAGCCCATCCCAGACCTCCCCCTTGCCACTCCCCCGGCCACTCCTGGTTGCAGACTTTACACGTGAGTCCTCCCAGGAGGAAGCAATATTCACGGTACAAAATTGTTAATGCTCCCAAAATATCTATAACCGACAGGAAATTAGAAATTGCTGCACAACGTCCGCCGCCGCCTCAGCCGCAGCCGCCGCCGCCGCCGCGGCAGCAGCAGTCGGCCCCAAAGATCTCTCTAATGTAGCACTTGTGATTGAATCAATGAAATGCTTCAAAGCAGCAGCAGCAGCCTCGACTAGCTGGAGGTGCCTTAATACATGGAATTCTTCTGCTGCTATTGAATAGATGGGCAAAAAAAGACTCTATGAATAATATGAGAGAGAAAGAGTTGAAACTCTCTCTCTTGGTCCAATTTCGCCTCATCAGAGCAGGCCCAACCAAACTGCCAGCAGCATCCAGGGTGACGAGGCAACTTGGAAGATTTCTATCATCAGCCCTCTCCAGACCTGCCCTCATCTCTCTTCCTCTCACAATTTGGAGGAGAGAGAAAAAAAGAATTTGGGAAGCAGCAGCAACAACAGCAGCAACAACAGCAGCAGCAGCAGCAAAGAGAAAGAGAGCCCTCAATTTTCCAGGGGGAAAAAAAGTTGTCTTGATATAACTTCTTGACAAGGAATGGAGGAAGAAAAAGCCTCTCCAGATTTCGTCTGTCTCCACTCATAAAGCAGTCAGATGCTCAACTGTTCATAATAAAGCTTAATAAACGTTGTTTTCGTTGGTCGATTTAACAAGCAGCAACTTCCAAATTTGGCCCCATACGAGATGTACAGGGTGAACAAAAAAATGGCGTCACAAGGGCTTCTCTCTCTCTCTCTCTCTCCCCTGCAGCCAATTTCACCTTCATCATCATCTTGATAGCCAACAACAATCAATTTTAATCAGGTCGGGTAAGACGGTGGTGACTTCGCAAAAAATCAATAAATGGTCGATCCAAACGCCTGCGGAACACAATTGAACAGGCACAATTTTTGTGCCAAGTCTAAGCCAATCCTTTGTCTCTTCTTCCGCGCTCAAAGAATGTCTGAACGAGCTCGGGGAGACGTCGAGACGAGCCCTGCTTGCAGTCGTCAGGCAAAAGCAGTGCAAAACTCCAGATTCGCGTCACTGAACTCCACACAGGGGAGTCGAGTCTCCGGAAACGACGCAATTGGTGCTGCGTTATTCGAGTGCTCCGATTAGTCAGTCGACTTCAGCTCCACTCCTCACTCCAGCACCGAGCTGGTGTCCACGTCCACGGGGGCCTCCGCCGACGACGTCGGGAGCAAGAGCACTTCGCACTGCCACCGACGCTGGCAGACTGACGGACGGCCTAGTGGGCCTGAGGGGGCCTGGTGTGACTCAACACATCCATAGTGGCGCATGTCTTAGGCGTTCTAATAAACAATGCCACTCAGCACCAACGGACAGTTGAGAAAAGAGTGAGACTTAAAGAAACACACTTTTTAGAGAAACACCAGAATATATAGAACAACACACGCCGAAAGAAGCCGATGTGGCAGAAGAAGAGGTTTCATCTTTGCACTCTGAGGCCGTTAGCACGTAGAACAGCAATGTCACGTACACAAATTTGTTCCTTGATGTACTCTTCCCAAGCAAAACGAACATATGACTTGGTACACCCTGTAATTATTTCAGACATTAAAGCCACTCACACGGAGAGAGAGACAGAGAGAGCTGACACAGGTTTCTTCTTGTTGCGGATACTTTTTACTTACTTATGTGTGCAACAAAACGTGTGTACTACATTGGGAAGTTATGTACTACAGTAATTGCATCTTCCTGGGCTTTGCTGCTCCTGTTGCTATTTGCACTTCTCCTCTTTCCCCAGTTTAGTCACGTCTGCTTCTTTGAATGGCAATTGTTTCCCCAACTCATTTAGCCAAGAGGAAGAAAGAAAGAAAGAAAGAAAGAAAGAAGGAAAGAAGCTCACAAGGGAGAGAGAGAGAGAGAGAGAGGACAGGCCCAGCTTGGGCCATCCCAGACATAACTGAGGTAGTTTTTGGTAAAAAAAAGAAAGAAAAACATACAAGAAAATTACTGGGAGGAGTAGGAAGCAAAAGACCCTCATTTGGCCAGTGTCTGAAGTCATTTTACCGCAGAGTAAATGACAATATGACAAATGCCTCGATCATTTTCCAGGCCAACCCCTTTCCCCACCCTCTAAGGACGGTCACTCGACCCATAATTGTAGTTTTGGCTCGATTGCCTATTTATTTGGCCGAGCAATTGACTGCTCGACGGATGGGCCACAACCTGTCCACCGTGGCTGGGGAGGGAGGGACGAGCAACAGCAGCAGCAACCACGCGAGTCCAAATTGAAACATTCGAATCGGTATTTGGTTACTCGAGTCAAACTGGAGTCACTCGAGTCAAACTGGACTCACTCGAGTCGCAAACGCTCGAACCGAAATTGATATATCAGAAGCGACATTGAATAACTGTTAAGTCACCTAACGAGCAAAGAATTTGCCAAAAAGGAAGGAAAGAAGATTTTGCGTGACTCGACTGCATTGTCTTGAAGTCGAGTCAAAATAAATCGTGCTCGATTTATTCTTGGCCAGACACCCCCCTTTCTTCTGTCTTTTAAAATAAGCTCGACTCTTAACCGATTTCGCTGAAAGTTTGTCCACTCGGACCAGGCCCCACAAGGCCTCACAAGGCCCCACAAGGCCCAACCAGGCCCCACTGCAAGTTGAGGCCGACCTTAAAAGCTGTCGCCGAATTCTCTGACAGATGTGGGCTGGGTTCGTTTCTGCTAGAGGCATTTTTTCCACCTGGGAAAAGGTATAATTAACGCCCGAGACAACGACCTCGAGCAAAAAGACTTGGGAAGAAGGAAAATCTGCCATTCGATGCCGTCTTCTCTTCCAGAATAGTCACAAAGGCTTCATTCATTTATTTATTTTCCCTTCAGTCTCCCCAACTCTTTTGTTCTGGCAACCCTAAAATAGCGTATGTACATAAATCATAGTATTTGCACAGTTTGAGCGAGCAAAAAAATATCTACATTTATGCTGTCCAACCAAGTGCAGGCAGGAACAATTTCAAAAATCCATAGTTTCAGTAAAAAATTAGGGTAGCAAAAAAAAAAGAAGAGAACAGAGCAAAAAATGCTTCCAAGCTCCCTCTCCTGCCAGTGTGTGCGCGTGCGCGCGTGTGTGTAAGAGAGAGAACCACCTAGATGGCACATAAATACCTACCACCAAGTGGAGAGAAGTACACAGTGTTGTTGGTGGGGTAAAGTGTAGCCAGCCCCTTGAGCCTGGTGCTGCTGCTGCTGCTGGCATCGATCTAACAGACTATCATTTTCTGGGGGAAACTCACTCTCTCTCTCTCTCTCTCAGCGTTTGTTTGGTTTGGAGGCAGGAGAGAGAGAGAGAGAAAAGGAAATGGGAAGAACAGCAAGCACAAGGCTGAAATATTACGTCATGTGCTTATTTTTCCATGTTCTACTATCTCAGGAAAGTTGGCCAAGGACGACTGATCTGATTTTTGGTGCCAAATGAACGAGTTGTGGTGGACAAGGACTGGCTCAAACAGTTCTGTTGTGTGTAGCCCTGTTACACGCAACAACCGTACACAACAGCTATCACACACACAACAAGAACTACACACACAACAACTATATGCATTCGCCACATGCTACGTACGGTGCAGACAGACACACGCAAGAAATAGATATGCATACAGGAACTGCATGTGCAAACTGAAGAACTGCACACACCAGCGCTAAACAGACCAGAACTACACATTCACACAACAAAGCTACATCAGAGAACTACATAAGAGAACAACATAAGAGAACTACATAAGAGAACTACATAAGAGAATTACATAAGAGAACTAAACAAGGGAACTAAATAAGGGAACTACATAAGAGAGCTACATAAGAGAACTAAATAACAGAGCTACATAAGAGAACTACATAAGAGAGTAACATAAGGGAACTACATAACAGAGCTACATAAGGGAACTACATAACAGAGCTACATAAGAGAACTAAATAACAGAGCTACATAAGAGAACTACATAAGAGAGTAACATAAGGGAACTACATAACAGAGCTACATAAGAGAACTACATAAGAGAGTAACATAAGAGAACTACATAACAGAGTTACATAAGAGAACTACATAACAGAGCTACATAAGAGAGCTACATGAGAAAGCTACATAAGAGAACAACACGAGAGAACTAAATAAGAGAACTACATAAGAGAAAAACATAAGAGAACAACACAAGAGAACAACATAAGAGAACTAAATAACAGCACGACAAAACAGGACTACACAGCAGAACTGCATAGACCAGAAGCGCAAACTCATACAAAGCAGAACTACACTCCAGGACTACACAGTGACACAAAACTGCTCGCACACAAACTATTCTTCATAGAGTCCATGCACACGTAAGAGGTCGACACACAAGGGTTTCCCAGAATAATTGGCAGCACTGAATAACCAGTCTCCAAATGGCAGGATTGAGCCAGCCTTTCCTGGCTGGAAAGAGAGAAAATGAGGTTTGAGTTCGTTTTCACTATTCATAAATTAATGTGCAGGCAGCTCGAGGCAGGCTTGAGGCAGGCTTGAGGCAGGCTCGAGGCAGGCTTGAGGCAGGCTCGAGGCAGCCTCGGCCGTCGTCGCTCGCCCCACTTGCGTGGACGATAAACTTGGGTCAATTTATTGTAATTAAAAAAAAAGCTCTGAGCGAGCGTGAAATTTTGGGCAACAGATTCTTCATCTCTCTGGCAGCCTCGAGAGCCTCATTGCTCGTCTTTACGACGGCTGAAATTGGCAATAACGCCAAACTCTGATGTTGTAAGGCAAAGCATAAAAGTTTGAAGGGCGCTACTTTAAGTGGCACTAAAGAGAGAGAAGGAGAGAGATCTGCAACATTTCTGCTATGTTTAGCATCACTTTGATTGCGCGAAATGCCTCGATGAATGAACCCTTGATCATCTTTAAGGACGGATACGGGGTGGCCAAAGGCACAGAACACTTGCCACACAGGGGAGAGGCAGTCGAATCGGGCGACGCTGCTGCAACACCCGGTATCACCTGAACCAGCCGCAATCCTAATTTCGTAGACATTCCTACAGAGGAAGAAAAGCCTTACATATTTAAGTAGCCGCGCATGTTTGTGCGCACAAGAGGGGGGGGGAAATGATTTTCCCTCTTTCTCCCCCCCCCCTTTTGCGAACGAATGAGGTAGCAAAAACCGCGCGCGCGCGCACATATTCATACATCATCACATGCATACCAATGGTGTCATGCATACGATATTAGGATGGATGGGGGGAGGAAGAAGAGGACACTTTGGTACATGAGAGAAATCTTCTCGACCAGACAGGCACTGCGCAGGCAGGCAGGCAGGCAGGCAGGCAAGCAGGCAGGCAGACCTCGACCTCGTTGTCGTGTCCGCCACATGGTCGGAGTTCAGGCTGGAGAAGGCCCCGGCGGTGAGCAAGATTGATGCCAATCGCTGAAAACTGTGCTTCAGAGCAAATTCGTAGCGCGTTGACGTGCTCGCGCGCAGTCCTTTGTGTGTGTGTGTGTGTGTGTGTGTGTGTGTGTGTACAGCCAAAACCACAATTTCGCGGTTTGGAACCTTAAGCCCGACTTTTTTGCGCACTTTTTGTTGTTGCTGTTATTGCTGCTGCTGCTTGAAAAACACACGCTCAGAAAAAACCTTGGCTGAATGAAAATGATGCGAGTTCGATATGAATCTGGCATGATTTCGTCCAAGAATTCAACTGAGCAGCTTCTCAGTTGTTCTCCTTAAGTATCAATCAAACTGACAAATAGATGGACAAAGTCTGCTTGAGAAAGCACCAGAATTGAAGCTTTTTTTTCTAACAAAGTGACAAAGATGTCATTGATAAATAGGGCAGATGGTCTTTAAAAAAGTCCGCTCTGACTGCTCAAAATCGTCTCCGTTCTTTCTCTCTGTGTCTGAGGCCCATTTTTGGGCACAGACTTGGGTAGGCCCCATTCCTGTCCGCCTTTGATCAATGCCGCCAACTCCTTGCGTTAAAGTCGACTCCATATTTCATACCTAGATCATTTTTATTTTGAGCACAGCTGAAAAGCCTTTTATTCGCTGTCCGTACGTATATGTGCATGTGTGTAGAGGGGGGAGGGGGGGGGGAATAAAGGGAATCCCAGCTGGATTCGTCATTTTTTGGACGGAAGCGGAGCAGTTTTTGCCTCAACTTTGGATATTCGACCAATTATTTTCTTCCCACAGTTTTCTAAAAGACGAAGACGTTGAAAAGAGGTACAGAGCAAACAACAACCCTTTTTTCAGCTCGGTCCCGGGAAAAAAAAAGAAACATTTCAGCTGCCATTTACGGCCGGCCCGGGCAGGCCCACGCAGGCCCACACAGGTCTCTCCGGCCAGGAAGACCACACAAAATTGCAAAAATGCAACCCTTTCACAACAAAAAATATCGACAATGGCCTTGGAAGTGCTTTTGGTCTGAGAAAACAAAACGACTGCTGCACCCCACAAGTATTATTACTATTATTACTAACAGCCATTTAGCTATGAGGAGCCAGCACAATTGTGTTGTGAATGTCCTCCTCCTGGGGCAGCGAATCTGGCACACCCCAAAAAAGCACAGTTGGGCATCTTTGCAGGTGGTCACTTATTGTCTCCGACGACCAAGTTTGGGGCTCCGTCAATCAATAGCAGCTGGACACACACACACACACACACACAGAGCTTGTTTATTTATTGTGCACCATCTCCACAGCCCCATATATGTGAAGATCATGGAGCAAAAGCCTGGATGCACACCAGACATTTGCAGCAGCTGACGACGACCACAACGGTCCTTTGGCAGTCGTTTTCGGCCCACCACCTCAACAGCCTGGCCTTCAAAGACTTGAACTAGAGCAATTATTCGCCATTGATCTTCCTCAGCTTCCTGCTATAGCATAAAACCATAAAACACACACGTCGTTTCTTTTATCTTCTTCCTGTGCAGGGAATTCACGCACGAAATTCCTTCCTGTACTTGGAGGTGCTCAATTTCTGGCAGAGATCGTGTTGAAAAAGGCCCACAAGTTTAGGCGCAATCTAGATTTTTATCTGGTGGAGTCCGAGTATCCAGTTTTTTTTCCCCTCTTCTTCTTCGTCAAGCAGCCACAGCAAGAAGGTCTTCTTGGGGGGGGGGGGGGGGCGGGGCGGGGGGGGCGGGGGGGGGCGGGGGGGGGGGGGGGGGCGGGCGGGCCGCGCCCCGGCGGGCCGCCGGGGCCCGGCGGGGGCGGGCGGGGGCGGGGCGGCGCGGGCCCGGGGCCGGGGGCGGCCCGCCCCCCGCCCCCCCCCCCCCCCCCCCCCCCC
>JAAUXU010177271.1_pt1 | contig 13437 bp, 10 predicted proteins | sample 7278151 | NCBI WGS metagenome assembly JAAUXU01 (sample SAMN14350113, study PRJNA611818) | marine sediment metagenome | isolation source: surface marine sediment (1.8m) | place: French Polynesia: Moorea | collected 2018-08 | reverse complement strand
GTGACCTTTCCTCAGCCTTATACATGTTGTCCTCCAGCCTCCAACCCAGGATAGTGTAAGGCCTCGGCCAGGTCAAACTACCACAGTCAAAGCGAGGGAGATAACTGAATTATACGGGCAAGCAACGTCAATGGTCAATATTTTTCGCTTTTTTCAACTACACACATGTATGCATGTAGAGGGGAAACACACACACACACTCATGTATCTATAGTGCATGTAGGATGAAAAATCAAAGATTTTTTCCAGGAAAAGTCATTGGATGCCACAATTTTTTCTCCCGAAGCTGCAAGTCATTAATGTTTCACCCTTTATCCGCCACGGGTGAGGCCAACGGCAGAAGTTGAACGAAAAGCCTCTAAAGAGCGTTGCAGCAGGTGGAAAATAAGGGACTCTCAAGAATCATATTAGTAGGCAAAGGCGTCTGGCCACTCTCTAGTCTTGACCTCAACTCACTAGATTAGACTTAAGAATGCGTTGAAGCAGCACAGTGCATGGATATGATGATATTGGAGGACATTGAGATAACTTTCACGACAGCTGCGATAAGGAAAATATACCCTATACACCCAACCATGATTGCTGCCAAAGGGGGCAGCTCTTTGAACTTGCAATTGGTAGCAAACTCCAATTTTCAATGCGCCTCAGTACTTTGAAGGAGCTTTAAACTGAATATAAATTTGCTTTTCATATATGCATGCTAGGCTGGTTGGAATAGCGCCAGAATATTAAGATTTCACTAAAAACATTTTTGAAGGACCTTTAACTAGAGGATCTTTTTAACTCAGCGGCATAATTTACTACTTTTGCAAAGTTTACTAAATAGAACTTGACTCTGTTGTGAGACAATGAGTGTTCCTAGAGCGAAAGTGCGCATCAGTCCAGTTTTAGAGGAGCTCCCTAGCTTTTTAACAGGGGTGTGAACCATTTGTGTAGCTCAATCAACTTAAAAGTTATGGTTGAAAAAAAAGACGTGTGCACTACACTCACCCCATATAGTAAATTATAAAACTTTGATTTAAAAGTGCCCATAGTAAATGGAACTTAAGAAAAAAATGTTCTTAGTGAAATCCCTATATTTTGGCCAAAGGCCCGAAAACCCAGGCCAAAGAAATACCATTTTTCAAGAAAAGTATTTTATCGAAGTAGTTTAATGCATACAGTGTTATTTCCCTTTTCCTTAGGCCAGGGTTGTACTTTGGGTACTCCTCATAAATGAAAATGGCTTATGTGAAGAAGATACAGCAGAGCCTCTTCTATACAATGCCTATACTTACTCTTTTCAGTTGAAACAATTTGTTCTGAAGTCACTGCAGCTTCTTTGCTGCTCGGCGTGGTTGCCACAACAGTGCAAGTGCAGCACCGAACAGTGCTCATCAAAAACGACCGTGACAAAAAGCGTCACCGGCCTTAAAGTCAAATCATGTCTGAAACTATCATAGGTCAGCTTGTCACCAACATCTGCCAGGGCTGTCATAATTCAGGTGCACCTAAAAGTCCATAAGTCTTGACACATCCAAAAGTACCTCCACAGTCTCTAAAAAAAATGCACTTTGGTGTCCTAAAAGGGTTATGGTGCTTTATACACTTGAGTTGACGGCCTTCTTTGTGGCTTGACAACCTTCTTCTTCTTATTGCAAGCTAAGCACATTATGGCAAACATGAATTAAACTAAAGTTGGCTTCTCCAAATCAACACAGTTTAAATGTGTAGAAACCGTTCTCCTACATGAATAAATTTTCTAACTCCTATGCTCATGTAGAGGCATATTTTTGTCCTGTTGGGATAAGAACCATTGAGAGAGGAGCGAGTGAAAATAGGATGCTTTTATGAAATTTCACATTTCATTATAAACGTCATCATGAGGGCCAGTATTTCGTGGCAACTTTGACCTAAACTGCTTGTGCCACTGCACTAAATAAAACCCACTGTAATTTTAGAACGGGCGGCGCAGCAGGTCTACGACAAACTTGCAACAAAATGTCATCACCATGGCGCACAACGTTGCTGAACTCGTCCGAGGTCATCATAAGGGAGGTGATGGAATACATAGAGTGGACATTTGAGAGTGTTCCACAGCTGCTGTCGAGATCTACGCAGAATCTGCGTAGATCTCGACAGGGTTGCCAGCATCCTACACTGGGATGGCGACGGAAATAGTAATCGTGTCTACCCTCTATGACATTCAGCACTTCATGGTGTCGGCATTTGAGACATCTGTTTTGCTTCTATTGTGCTGAACCAACGAGGTCCAGCAACTGGTTGCTGAGGGGCTTCAGCTGTCATGGCAAATATTGCCCGAAGTGGCCTCGCTAAGTCTATTATACCACCTCCCTTGTCATCGTACAGAAGGGCTACAATTGGTGACAAAAAACAGAAACTGCACTTTAAAACAAGCGCTCTTGTTTGCTCAAGAAGATTGTTGGCTGAAACCGCGTATATGAATCAAAAATCTCACACCCAACTGGGCTAGCGTGAGCGCGTTGCACTGTACAAGGGTTTCTAAGTTAATAAGGTGTTAGTGTCATACATTCGCCATTTTCATCATTGATGCTATGAGACTAAAGCTGTTCACAAGCATTCGTCGGAGTTATCTAAAAGTGTGCTCAGCAGTTTGGCGGCATCAACGCTCTCCACATGGCGGCAGAAGGAGGCAACAAGGACTGTCAAGCTACAAGAAAAGTCACATGATGATGCTGTTTCTCCGGCGGTCAAGAGCACAATCTGCAGTATCTATATTTTCAGTGTCTAATATATAAAGCTCGAATGTACGTCTGTCTGTGCGTGCATGCGTCCGTCTGTCCAACTTTTGCCCGAGGGCCGTGGGCGGGGGCCGCGTGGTGAAGCTTGATGTGGTATTTGCCAGTGTTCCTACACAGCGAAGTGGGCTGCGCGCAAGTGCTAGAATACACGTACCAGAAGCGCAAAGTCTGTCTGTCCGTCCTAGGGTTAGTGCTCTCAGCGCTGGACGGATCGTCACCAAACTTGGTCAGCTGACACATCTTTTCATGCGCCATCGATAATGGAGGTTGGAGGCCGACTTGGAGGCCACTTGGAGACCGAAGTCACAGCCGAAAGTTTTTTATCATATCCCAAAGTTTTGGATCGATCGGCAGTGGCGCGGCGACCGTGGAAATCGATTGGCGATCGCCCTCGCCGACGGAGGCCCCCAACTCAGGCCCAACAACTGGCAGTGACGACGTCGGACTCTGGCGCGTCCGCCCATGCATACTTGATGGAGGCCCAGGTTTGGATGAGCCCCACTTCGACCTGTTTTTCACTGCGCTCCAGAAGTAACAATCGAGGGGATTTAATCCCGCTGATGACGGCGGTCAGAAGTCTGGAAGTCTGGAAAGAAGGCAGGAATGCTGCCAAGTTCTTCCTCGAGGAGCTTCCGAACTTTTTCGGCTTTGGGGACTTGCAGCTCAGCGCCATGGCCGACGATCGACGTCAGCGTCGACTGACGTCGCCGGCTCGAAGAAGATGGGGGAGACCCCCACTGCCAGCACCCTCATTGACTTTGCCGACTCCCTGGATCTTCACCACCCCGGTTGCGATGGACCTGTCGTTTCTGCAGTTGTGCTACTTGTCGACAATGAACGTCTTCTTGTCAGAGAAGACTGACAGTCAGAGCTCTTCTCGATCAAGAGGCTGCAGCACTCACAATAGCGCTGGGGTTGAGTTCCTGCTACTCCTTGGGACTCTTCTTGTCCAGATAAAAGAATGCAGCCTGATTCAGAACTGAAATGGTGGAATCATTGTTGATTCGAGCTCTTCACTGCTGAAGAAAGGCTTTCTTGAGTCATCACATTTGGAGGTCTTCCTGTTGCCCTTGCCATGGACGATAGTCTTTTTTTAAAGTTTCAATCAGCCTGAACTGCATCGCCTACCAAATTAGGGATCTCCTTTGGTGCGATTGAGAGTTTTTGCGCACGGAGGAGATTGGAGATGCTTTGGGCGTTTTTGCCTGCTGTGATTCTACGTGAGCGTATGGAACTCAGTGGAAGGGCTGAAATGACGCCTGAATGTTGCTGCTCCTTGATCAAATTGCAAATGCCATCTGTTTTACAGGCAAAAGTGGCAAAAAACTGGGGAAATTCGTGTGAAAATAGCGAGCTTCTCCTTCCTGACTTATAAACTTTCTCAGGAGGCCAGACAGATTTTGGTGGGTTGTTCATCCGGGCTCAGCTGTGAAACATCATGGCTCTTGTGAATCGGTATTAAGACAGCTACCATTAAACGAAGCATTAAGCGAAGCTGCCCAACTTGTCCTTGATGGCGTTGACCACAACGCTCAGCCGAAGCGATGGAGGGACACTGTTTTGCTGACTTGAGCAAAAGTTGTAAGTTCATTGTATGGCATATTCAGTGGGGAGAGCACTTTCAGTTCCACTGTCTTTTGATGGGTGCGTTGCTACTGGGCTCCACTGCTGATGTCGGCGGATCAGAAAGATCACTTGACGCAAGTCAAAGAGGCTCCTCCTGACTGAAATTAAGTTCTGAGTCAGTCAGTTTGAAGTTGCCTACATTGAGTCAAAACGTCCGCCTCGACTTGGAGTCCGACTTGTTTAAGTCGGAGTTCGACTCGCCAGCATCACCAATTCCCACCCCCATCAGGGGCCTTGAATTCTCCTAAGAGTTTTCATAATTTTTCATTCAGCTTTGGTTACGTCTGTTGCTACACAACACAGTCAGGCATAAGTTTTTTTTACTTAATTTTGAAGGGCACAATTTCCTTGTTTCCTGTGGATGCTTAGAATCCTTTCCTCTGATGAAGTACTTTCCCGTCTCCACTAACTTCATAAGAAAAGATAAAGAAAGATGATCAAAACATTTGACAAGAATCGGGACACCAAGTACAGTGGACTCAGAATAAAGTATCACTGTTTAATAGGTCTCACCACCAACTTGTCAAGAAGGCTTAGTCCCGATTCAGATGATACATGTATATTTACTTGGGAAAATCCTCCTCTTCTCAGGTCATTACACATCTACGCCATAAGGAAAGTTTGTTTTCATAAGTGCGTACGGCCGGCCGTCAAGCGGGTGTGCGTCATAGAGACAGCTCAAGATACGAACCTCCGACCAAAAGCAGAGTGGTCAGGTTCAACTTCATCCATGTCGTTATCCAGGTCTCGGACAATCAGCGGTGAGTTTAAACGGAGCTCAGTCAATCAGTCTACTATTTAGTAGTCTTTTAGTGACCGGAGACGGGGAGCAATCACTGCTGATAATCTCCAGCATCATGACCCGGCTGGGAAACTTGGACTTCGGCATGAACGCGATGCCCTTGTCCATGTCTTCGGGCTTGTATGCCATGAATTGCATGTTCCTCCTGTTTGTGCACTCGTCCACAGACAAGTTTTCCTCGTCATAGAACGTGATTACTTTCCCAGGATTGTTTTTTTAGCCACTTGAGGCTCTTCTGGTGCTGTCAGAGGTTGTGCTGGCACAATAGAGTGGGACTTCAAGTTCAGCGTGCGCCTGATGAGCTCTGACATGATGGTGGCACTCCCATTGCTGTCCCTGGCCAACTTGCGAATGCCAGAGCATGGAATTTCTCCACCTCCTCCTTTACATGGCCAATGAGTACTTCTCTTCGAGCAAATCTTGGCCAACCTCTGCCGGGACATTGTTTGACGTTACCAATCTCCTTGCACAGGTTGGCCAATTTGTTCACGGGTGCTGCAGGCCACACCAGAATGCCAGGCAATAACCATGAGCTTGCTATCAGCCTGGGTGTGCGCAAACATTTTGTGGGCGTAGCTCACTCATTACGTCCTAAGTCCTGAATGCTCGGATCAATTTTAGTAAACAAGTCGCAGGTTGAAGCTAAAGACCTACCCTGACGTTTATGCTAAGCACTTGACGCAAACCGACCAGCGGTTCAGGCAGGAACAGACTTTAAGAAAGTGTCTGAGACATTTCCAGTGCTGGCTGGCACTCATCCCTGAGCCAGTTAGCCTGAATGTTGTGGCAACCCTGGCATTGAGTTAGACTCTTTTTCACGCTCCTTCTGGCACCAACAGGGAGGTGACGCCTGCGATTTCAGCGATCTGAGGCTGCTCCACTGAGTTGAGATGGAGTTTAGCAACACTTTTTGTTAAGGAGGCAACAGTTGACGTTTTTGAGAAGCAGGAAGAGGTCAACACACCTGATGAGCTCGACTCTCCTGACAAGAGCAATTTTCGACCTCTCCCAATCCAAAACACAAGGCTTTTCCCTCCTCTGTTATTTGGTCTCACTACTCACAAGGTCGTGTTGACCCAAGTGCGATACACTAAACGAAACTCACTGTACTCCTGGTAACTACTCCGCAGGTATAAGAAACTTAATCTATGAAGTGACCCCCTTTTCTGAATAAAAAACAGCAAAAACGAAGGGAAAGCAACAGATTCGCCCCATAATAATTGATTCCTCCAGTCTATCAGTCGCAGCAAAACTACGTCTTACATTTGTGCAAAATTTGCAAAGTTAGACGAATTTAGTCCTACTTGACGGGTTTGTGCCTGTGTGATAACGGATGGCAGATTGCCCGGTATCGCTCGGCCGAGATGGCGACGACCATGAAGATGGTGGCGGTGACCGCGATGCTCTCGGCCGGGTGCAGCACGTAGGGGAATGCTATTGAGTACCACACTGGGGCGTCGGCGCTGATCGACTTCATCACGAACGTCTCCACCACGGCCTTCTCCAGGATGAACAGCACGATCAACAAGCTGTCGCAAGTGGCCAGCGTTATCTATGTGGTGACAAGTACAGTGTGAGTCGCAAAGTCGAACACATTTGAGAAATCTACTGGCAGTTGGCCACAGACACGAGAGAGGGTAAGAAAACGATGCACAACAGGAAGCAACGATGACTTTTCCACAATCTGATCACTGCATCTGTTGTCCACTGCACTATTTTTTGCTCATACCGTTAGAGGTACAAAACAGTCCGGTTGTCAGATTCCTCACCATTTGTGTGCAAGTGTGTCTGTCTGACATACACAAACAAATGGAAAGGAAAGGCGAGACTACAGACATACGCCAATAAATGCTTGTGCTATGCAATTATTTAAGGTCCAGGCGGGAACGCGTGCGCGTGTTTAATGTAAAGTAAAACAAAAGTAGTGTTTTTCTAAGTCTTTTCTTTGTCCTTTGAAAGCAACTTTTAGATGGCACACAGAAAAACTGTAGGCAAAATTCGGCCACTTCTTGGCACCGTCGCCACGTAAACATGGCCTCCAAGAAGCGTTGACCTGACCTCAGTGTCGTGTGTTGACCCGCTGACGTCAGGTGTCCCCGGTGCCAGCAGGACGACCCAGCTGTGCACAGAGGTGCAAAGTTACTGCAGCATTAATGCCTTGCTTATGCAATTGAATCTGACCAAGGCTGGAGATGGTTTTCGTTCGGACTGTGGGGAGACTGCATAAATGAATTTAAGGACTGAAGTATCTCTCTAACACAGTCATTCGTTCCCAAAATGAAAGCGATTCAAAAGGAATATCAGGGATGTAGAAGTTTATCAGCGCATGCCTGTATAAGCTTTGCTTTTAATCCGTTGAAGCTGCAGCTCATGTAATGCATGCATCAAGTAGTGCTCAGCATCCTACATACATGAGGACAGAAGAGAAAAGTGAAAGCTTTTTCCCCATGAGTATAAGGTGCGAATGCAGCGCGCTTTCCCTCACTCACATATTCAGAGTTTTTCACTCTCACCAGCAACTTGTTAAAAGCCCTGTTGGAAGCGAGATGAGCGAGGACTGCGATTGCCACGAGATTGCCGAGGAGGCCCAGGCTGCCCAAGGCCGTCAGTCCCACACCCTTAGTCCAGAAGTGCATGGACTGAATCAGGTCCTTGTACTTGGACTCAAGCTCGTAGCACTGATCAGCGTACCCGCTGAAACAAGGAATGTTTTAATGCGCATTTCGGATAGTGTTTGCATGGTTAAGTGTTCATCTAATATTAACGTGTGTAAACATAATTTCAACAGGGCAAGGCTGGCTCAGCTTTTCATACTTAAACGTCGTATGAACGTACGTACAGCTGGGCAAGTGACACTTTATGCCCGCTTTCGGGTTCTGCAGCTAGAGGGCGTTGGCGATACCCGAGGGCGAGGGTTTGGGGTTCTAGTAGTGGTTGGAGGTAGCGCCCCAAGGGTGTCGTCAAGGCCTCGAGAGCTGTAGAATCCAAAGAGGGCGTAAGGCCTTGCCAGCTGGATGCTTGTAGTTTAACGCCACTTCTCTGAGTTGGAGCAGTTTTTATTTCTCGTAGCGGGCCCGTAAAGTAGCTGCAGCGGTCAGTATAGCGCAAGTTGCCCGCTCAGAGCTAGTAAATAAAAATTGCTCGTCAACTAGAACAGTGACGCTAATGCATTACCGTACATCTCTCGTGTGCAATTTTATTTACTGTGAGCGGGAGAGCAAGTGGGGCTAAACAGACCTAACTTAAGGTAGTCCAGGCAGTCCGGACGTGGGCCGATTCGTCATGAGAAAAGTGACGTTATCCCTACTAATGTCCATCTGGGCCAACACTATACTTGCTCATATGGATTTAGCAGCTCTCCGGTCGTTGACGACCCTGGGGCCCCATCCGGCCAGCCCTCGGGTCGTCAATCTCCCCCTCGAGCTGCAAAATCCTCACTCGGGGGTGTTCGCCCAGACAGACGTATATAACTAACTCATGCTAAAGTATGCATTGGCTTTCTCCATGATCATAGGACTACCGTGAACGTGAAATGAACATGATGATGAATGCATTCACCTGGCGTTCGCAGTGTGAGAATCTGTCACGTTGGGTGCGAGCAAACCAGGCAGAGCTGAGTTATTGCTCGAGTCATCCTTCCCGACCATGAGCAAATATTCGTTGAAAGATTCGACACATTCGAAACAAAAAGAAGAGGAATTCTTGCCTGAGGAGTCACACTTTAAGACTGAGTTCAAAAGCTCGTCAGAGTCTGTTTCGAGCAGCGCCTGCGAGGTCCTCTCAGGCTCAAGCTCGCTCAGACAAGTCCTGAGGTTGAAGGACGCATTTCCTGGCTGAACAACTTCATGTTCTGCCCCGACGCTGCTCAAAAAGTGAATGAGGAAGACGATGATAGAGGGTAGAACGAGGATGGCGTACACCGCGGCCGCCTGCATCGCGAACAGCCGCCCACCGCCGCAGCTGAGGTTGCCGTTAACCCCCGCAGGGAGTAGCCTCAAGCCTCCGCGGCCGCCGCGGCCACTGCGACTGGCGGCCGCACCCGCTGCTGCCGCAGCGGCGGCGGCCGACGTCGTCCTGACACCCAAGTGCTTCAATCTCAATGGCCTCCTGTTGATGAAACTGGTCGTGACTTCCTCGTCAGCGGCAATGGTGACTGTGGTCGCTGGCGCCGCCAAGGAGCCCGCGACGTCCATGCAGTAGCTGTCGCTACTGCAGTTGCTCCCGTTGTCGGACTTGTTTTGCATCATCTCGATGGTACGAGACATCGATGCACTGGTCCTTGCGTGACAGCGATTACTCCCTTTGCCTTCTCATCTTCTTGTCTGGAGGAGAATAGTCAGTCCTTGGTCTTTGTCTCCCTTTGTTGACGCCTTCATCCGACATTGTTGCTATCACCATTCAGTCTCCTCAAACAGAAGTTAGCTCCTAATAACAGGTTGAACAAAATGGAGGCCTTCGAGGAGCCTCCGAGGACTATCCTGAAAAGAGATGATGGTTCAGTTAACAACAGCTCCTTATCGACGCTGAGCTCTCATCAGTGCACTGCACGAACTACAACTCATGCACGTCGACCGAGCAAAGTGTCGAATGCAGCACCACATTTCACCCCTTGGCAGAGAGGAAGACGTTGTTGCTGCTCCAAACTTAGTAACCCACACATTGAGCTGTTTCCACCACGGATATAAAAAGTCAACAGAAATGACTCAGTACTGGCTTAAGTTTTTAGGTAGGAAGGATTTAAAAAGCAGGACAAAAGTATCCTGGGCAACCTCGTTGCTTCCCCGGGTGACTCAGCTTCCTCCTCTCAACTCCTTGGACGTCAACGATGCTTTTAGAGTTAACAGCGTCTTGGCTTCTTTCACACTCGCCACTCTTGGGACATCAGAAGTAACCAAGATCGACCGAAGTTTTATTTTACGTCCGAAGTAGGTTAGTTAAGCTACACTACTCTTTTTTTTCATTCTTGAAAATTATAGTTTTACTTTTGATTTTCATTAGCACAAGGAGGAAATCGTTCCATCGTTTCTGCAACTGAACGAAAAAGAGGTGGAACAACTACGTGCTGGATCCGCCGCAGACACTTTTTAAGCGCTCAAACTTACAATGATGTACGTGAATGTTCTGCCAAAACCAGTTCATGTCCTTAGACTCTGGTCGTTCATTCGGCGTGATTCTTGCCTTCGAAGCTTCACCACAAGTCGAGCAAGAGTATGATGAACACCAAATCATCAACCAATGAAATTTCGGCCAATTTCACTGAAAGACCACTAAGGGGTGCAAGGTAACCGTAATGTCTGAGCAGTGGTGTCACCTGATGGTTCCAATGATTTTTCCAGAGATTTTACTCCTTGCTAGTCTAGTACAGAAGATAAGAACAATGCGCTTGCGAGGTTGTGTGACTCCTGGTCAGCCTCTACTAAAGCTAAAAATTTTCTTTGGTGTTCCTCCCTCTGGCTCTTGGAGACGTTGTGCCATGGCACAGACGGAGGGCAGACGGAGAGCACAGTAGTGGCCAGCAGTGCAGTGCCTGTATTTTCAAAATATCCTCGTCACATACTCGACAAATCACTGATGGGTGGATTTTCCAGCCAAGAGTATCTGCTCCCAAATGAAGTAAGCCTCTGCTTTGCCACCTCATCCTCTTCTCCCTCGATCAGATCTTTCAGTAGAATGGAGCACTGAGCAAGGGCACCAGGCGATGGCAACCTTGATTCGCCATTTTTGATGGACCAACATCTGTCGATTACGCATTTCTTATCACAGTGCTCCGTATGATTCTGGTGGCAACAACTGACTCTCTCAAACAGACACTTAGTAACGAAAGGTAACTTGGTTTTCATTTGGAGAAAAGCACATACTTTAGTATCTCATGGTCAGAGCAGCAGGTTCTTCTGTAACTCCTTGTCAAGGCAGCTGATGCAGAAGTGACTGGTTAGATCATCTGATCGACTCACATGTCAATCTCAGGGTCTTGAGTACCATCTGTAAATATACGTAATGCGACAGAAGAGCCTGCTCCTGACCCTCAACTGCAGAAAAGATCTCAACTAGCTGTTCTACAGTCACCATTGTTCAATATGAAAAATACGTTTTCTGCAGATTTTGGTCCTCTGGCATAATTCTTTTACACCGCTGAAATTGCAACATCTCGCCTCACCTAATTTACCAGAGATGTAACGCACATGTTCTAAAAACTGAGATCATGGACATTTCAAAACTGTGGAGCCTGAAATCCCTGGAGTATATCCTGGAAAGCTGTTTCCATTGAAATAATGAGAACTGTATTCCTATGTGCATAATGCCCACTTCTTTGACCACATTTTTCAGTGTCTAGCTGGGGATGCATACAATATACAGATGTGGGCAGACACTCATTATATACAGATGTTGCATTTTTATCTGAATTTGGGGTCAAATTGCTGGTTAACAAATTGCTGGTTAACAAATTGCTGGTTAAAGGTGTGTGCCATGTAGGACGTGGGACTACAGTAACCAAACTTCTAGTAAACTGCATAAAAGCTCTGGAAAAAGATCATATCAAAGAAACTGTGCTCCACACTCTATAACTCTCTCTTTAAAAGATATGACATGAAACATTGAGATTCTGAAAGCTTGCTGTTGACTGGTAGACCTAGATTGTTGGACTTAAATACTTCTAGGACTGAAAGGAACTGGGGTGTCAGTCCAGACATGGAGGAAAGTCATCCTCTACAGCCACTGCACACTCGAGAGGGAAGCTGATGTGATGCCTGGTTCTATTGGCCATAAACACATCGCTGAATGGCATATACCTGTGCTTATGATGGTCCTGTCAGCCTTATTCAAACACAAAACACACACAACTTTCAAGCACTGAGCATGATTCCTTTTGAATGAAATAAGGCATGTTGACTCGTTATGGGTGCTTCTTATTGTCATAACATGTAAACTGCAATGTTGTGTTCATTATGCAGTAATGAGGGCTGAGCAAATCAACTTGAATGTTTGGAACTGAGATTAAGTCAGCAAACATGCCAAGTGCTTCAAAGTTTTGACCAGCATCAGCACTTGCAGAATGGGATTTACAATTCAAATAGACTCATATTACATGAACACACCAAATAATTGGAAGATGGAACCACTGACTTCATTGATTTTTTTGTTACAGTTACACTAAAATAAGTCAATTCAAAGTAGCTTTCCAGGATAAACTTCTGGGATTTCAGGCTCCACAGTTTTGAAATGTCCATGATCTCAGTTTTTAGAACATGTGCGTTACATCTGCAATTTGTTGCAATTTCAGGGGTGTGTCTTTAGGAATGAGAGCACAGTTGGCAAGATGGGTCTGAAGTCCTGCTATGGATAGACTTTTTCCAGGGGGACTTTGAATCCATGAGTACTCACGGATAGCATCTTAAAATCCTGTACAGTTAAAGCTAGACTCCTTTGAAGCTGGGCAGTTGATCTTGCAATAGTTAGTTGTGTCTTGAGGATGAGAAATGTGTGGCAACATTGGGCCACATCAAGATCTGGTTCACCTCATCTCATGTTTTGGTTTTCTTGTTGACAGTCAGACTCCAAAAAATTTCAAAATATGCTAGCAAATGTCTTCGGGAACTATGACTTTTCCTACCTTTGAAACTAATACTGAGTACTGTTCCGTTTTTCCCAGTGCTCCAGGATTGTGGAATGGACCTCAGCCATTATGGTAGTCAATCTGGGTCCTTTGGAAGGAGATGAACTGAGATCTGTGTAGCACTCACAACGCCTTCATATCCCATGTGGCAACCAGGAGCAGAACATTTCTTCCCCATGTCACTGGCTTGTGTAATGTGAGATAGGTGGTCCAAAGCCATAAACTTTTTATCTCAATCCATTTTCTCTTTCTGTCTTCATTTGTGGGTGGGTTGGGTGTTCTTTGCATCTGCAGCTGCTGCCCTCTCCGCACTCCAACCCTTTGACACATAGTCACATGTGCTCAGCTTTCTATTCACTTTATAGTTCGTGGGGTATGTGCACGCGCATGCGCACATGTGTGGAGAGAGTGAAATGGTTCATGTTTTTGCGTTATTTCTATCGTCATCTCTATCATCATCGTGTAGTTTAATTTCTATGTTCTATGATCTTTTGCTTCGCATTGAGCTTTTTGCTCTATCTTATGTACATGTACCAGTTGTGACCCTAGTGTGATAGCAATTTCTGGCTGGATCGTTCTGGTGAACCAGCTGGACTGGGCTCGTGTGTACTCTGGTCAAGTACCTTTCGGAT
>JAAUXU010010330.1_pt1 | contig 13437 bp, 12 predicted proteins | sample 7278151 | NCBI WGS metagenome assembly JAAUXU01 (sample SAMN14350113, study PRJNA611818) | marine sediment metagenome | isolation source: surface marine sediment (1.8m) | place: French Polynesia: Moorea | collected 2018-08 | reverse complement strand
TCCGTCATTTTAGTTTAAGATTAGTCCAATAATCTCAAAATTTTTGGCACTTCTCTCGCACGATCGGAAAAATCGAATGTTTACCGCTCGGCGGTCAGCGTTGCCATCTTGGTTTCCGAGGTGCTCAGACAAGGACGGGTGGTTGGAGGCAAGTGATGATTTTCTAGCAAGCATAACTAACCGAGGCTGAAATTAAGCTCATGTGCAGCAAAATTAATATCTGTAAGGTGAATTTTCTGACTGTGATGTAAGTTCTGTCATCGCACGGAAGACTTCACTGAGGAGAGAATTCATTCCTGTGCAGCAAAATTAATCTCGGCGCAGTCGAATTCATCTCTGCGCACAATAAGCAGAGGAGTAGGGATGTGGCCTGGCAGAAGTTCAATCTGTCCAGCCCAGTTTGCAGAACTGCCAACCTGTTGCATCCCTGCAGGTTGGGTCAATCTAGTCAAGATGACATAAGTGAACTCGATCCTAGTCAACAGCACGAATACGTCCCTAGAGCTCAGAGCACTAATAAAGATCTGCGTCAGCCCCTCGCACCCCGGAGAAGGCAATGATGATGCGTGCGCCGCCTCTCTGGAACGTGAAGTCTGTGTTGTGCATTTTTTGAAACATTTGAACAAAGTTAACATAAGACTTGTTACATTTTTAGTCCCGACCAAAATTGTGTGCTCAGATTATGCTGTTGACTAACTTTGAGAACTTTGGCATTCAGGCAGTTGGGCTGAAAGATTATGAGGTTTGGTTCGGCCGATCCATTCGGTTCAGCAGTTCAGCTGAAGTGCCCAACCGAACCGGTGTGGGGTGAGTCACTGAAACCCAATCTAACCTACCTGTTTGTTTACTGCACAGAAAGAAAATTGACTGTACCACAAATATCGTCCCCACCTTTCACCGTGCAGGCAGACGATTATCAGTGGGAAATTTTACTGCACAGAACAAAGTTGTATCATTTCTACTGCTGAGTGCAAGTCTGAGTGCACATTTGACTTACCACGATTTCTTAGTTTAAAAACTGTTGTAAGAGGTTATGAACTCACTGTAAACCATTTTCTTGGCAACGAGAGAGGTGGAAACAAAACAAAGTGGTCTCCACACTGAATATAATACTGCACACTTTTGTGTAATGAACATCTCTGTGCATTTGGACAAGGAAGACTGTGTAACCCCCCCCCCTAAAAATGAACCCGGGGGGGGGGGGACTGTGCCTATGTCTGCGCACCAAGTAAACTTACAGGCATGGTTAATAATTAGTCTAGGATTTGGGTTGCAAAAAAATGCTTCTCGAATACATTTTCACTTGAAGTAATGAATGATGCGCCCCGCTGCACCTTGGCCAGCCATGGACATGCACGTTGTATTGATTTCAGGCTGCTATATAAACGATAGTCCCATAGCTTCCTGCTGACGAACAGCACGCACGGTACAAAGAGCAGTAAGAATCCTTTGCGGTTGTTGTAGCATCACCAAGTTGCCGGGCTCAAGTTGTCGGAAAAAGGATGACACCATGGAAAAGTCTCCAACTTCTCCATGGCCTGGAAAGTCATCGTTGCAGTGACCCAAGACCCGAAAATGGCTCGTTGTTACAGTGAGTCTGTTACTACAGAAAAAATCGGTCAGCAGCAGAATTGTCGATACGGGTTACGGTGATATTCATTATGATCGTTAAAATGATCTTTGTAATCGTTATTCGACATAATGCAACTCGCCGTAATGAAGGTCGACTGCTCTCGAAAATCTTGCATCATTTTTAACGGACGTAGTGAGATGTTCGCCAAATAAGATTGGTGGCATTTTGCTTTCTGATCACAAGTCTTTGCTCAGACTTGAAATATTTTCTCTCCATTTTTTTCAGTTGTGAAAATCTTCAAATGGCTCTAGAACCTGCAGTTTTAGAGCCCTAGAGAGCTCAGAACGTAGGTTTGAGACCTGTTGCCAAAAGGGTACAATTTGTCCCAAGGGCCAGTTGAGGCGGCCACTTCGCGAATGTTATTCCAGTCTGTTAGTGTACGTAGTTCACAGAAAGTGCTCGTGCAAAGTAGCTCAAGAGTACAGATGACCAGGCAACATTGATTCAGTATGTCTGATCCCCCCTAACCCCCCACCCCCCACCAAAAAAATTGTACCTTTGCATATTTCATTTGTGAAAGTCTGAGACAAGATTTGAAAGCTGCATTCGTCGCATGCCCGCGAGTGCCAAGTGTGATGGTCAACAAGAGTCCTCCCAGGAGAAATAATTTTGCACGTGTGCGTGCGTGCGTGCCTATGAATGAGCGTGAGGGGAGGAAAAAGCTGAAATCTTGAATTTTTCGTGCGTAGTATACAGGGTTTTCCAAAAGTCGTCGACGGGTTTCATGGACTCATATCTTTGGACTTTTGAGGCCTACAACAATCAGTAAGGGCCCTTTGGAAAGCAGAAAATCACAAGATTATTTAATGGTGTCACACAGCCAAGATCTCCGACTTTATCTGGAACCCTGATAACGGTGTCCTCTGGGGGGACACCTCAAGAGCAGAGTGGATGCAACCAAGGTGAACAACATTGATGAACTCAAGACCAGGATCAGTGAGGAGTTTGCAACCATTCCAGTACAGCACCTGCAAAGTGCAGTGGGAGACTTTGAGAAGTGACTTCAGACTGTGATTGACATTGGCAGCCTCCAGGTTGAGGTTCTCAAGAGGGGATCAATTTGTCTGGACTAGATCTATTACAAAATTGGTCAGAAGACTGTGAGCAACAATTGTCAGATTTCATTTCAAAGTGTTGCGCACCATCAAGATGTCATGATTTTCTGCTTTCCAAAGAGCCCTTTCTAATCATTGTAGGCCTTATAAGTGCAGAGATATGAGTCCATGGAACAAATTTGGGAAAACCCTATATATTTATGCTTCTGCTAGCGCTTTCGTACTCCCCACTTCGTTGGATAGAAAGAACGGCAAAAAAGCGCCTTTTGTGTGTCTGTCTGTGTCTCACGCGGGCTCTGCCCTCACCACGTGCTTGGCGCTCACGACGTGCAAAAACTGGGACAACAGGAAATCAGTCGCGAAAAAGCTGGAAATCGGCCGCAAAAGCCAGAAAATCAGCCGCGAAAATAAATCGACCACGGGCAGACTGACTGACCGACAGACAGACAAACACACGTACATAAGGCCCTGGCGCTCTAGGCATGGGGATCGCGGATAAGAGGGAAGGGAGGACCAAGCACTGTCAGTGACTTGAAGAATAATCACATCAGTTGGCCCCAGTGCAGAGGACAGCAAGTGGGGAAACAGCTATAGAGACATGTGTGAGATGGGTCTTTCATAGTCAGTTCGGATGACACGATGAGTGCATCGTATTTGCCCCTCCTGAACGGCAAAATCGTACCTTCCACCCATGAATGAGTGCCACTTGTACTCAGTCATGGGTGCGTGAATGACTCTGTTCAACACTAATACAGTACATTGAAACGACAGCGTCGAGACTGTGGAACATTCCAAGTTGACCCAACACGTATGGAACATTGATCGACTTTTCGTCAGGAAAGTAACTTGTTTGAATAGTAACTCCCCCCTGTTTGTTGAAAAGGACCCCTGGCCTACCAATGTAGTGACGTCCCTGGAACAAATCCGTTGAAGTGAATTGCAAAGGCCAAATCGGTCTGTGCAGAGACACTTGAATATCTCAGCCGCACCTGTTAGGGTGATTTTATTTCCAAACCGCAAGTGCAAAGTCCAAGTGGGGTTTGACTTGAGGCTGAATCTCAGACGAGAACTTTTTTGGCCGCACTTCCCAAGTGAGGGCTGGCAAAGATAGCACAGAGGAGAGTGCATCAGGAGCTGTGGGAGATGATCCAATGAGACTTTCAAAATTTAAAAGTAAAGCTGACCTTCTGAGCAAACCAATGATGAATGACTTCTCTCTATTCTTAGTCCATGTGCGGAGTCAACAAAGTGAATTTTTCTGGCAACTTTTTGCTCTTCAAAAGTTGTCAGGCCTCCAATGCAGATAAACAAAAATTGCGTTGCTTTTGTCATAGTCCCACATGATTCACTTAAACTCACATCTCCTCAGCTGCCACGATCAAAGTGGGACGAGACCTGCCAGTTGGATCCACCTTGGCGTGGCAGCTCTGCCACTACAGTTATGAAACAGCGCGCTTTTGTACGGAGAGGAGGTGCTTGAAGTCTTCGGTTAGGTTCAATTTCATCGCAAAAACGTTATTCCCTTCTTCCCTCGCAAAACCGCCTTTTCTTTACCCAAGAGCAGCTCTCACACTGCAGATTGAGACATTCTCCAGGCAGTGTAAGCAAAATCTTTTAGACTTTTTTGAACAAGAAAATGAGATTTTTTTGCTCACTTCAGCTAGGAGGGAACAACAACAATAAAATTAAGTGTGACGGGTACAAGATCGGGGATTCCAGGCCTGTCATGTCAGTCCTGGTTTGTTCATTCGACCACCTGGGACGTGTTCGGCATCAGTGCCGCCTTGTGCACCTCTCTGGGCACCCAAGTAAGACTTGGCCAGACCGCCTTTGACCAGACAGATGTACGTACTTTTTGATCAACTTTCATGGAGGCGTAATAGTGTGCACAGAAATATTTAGCCAGAGAAAGTGTTCAAATATGCAGGAAAGTTTTACTACATCAATGCTCTTATATCTGATTCACAGCAGCTCTGCCATTTGAGTCACTTTCTCCTGCCACTGAATTAACAGCTAGTCTCTGACACCTCCCTCTCTGTCTCTTCCCGGGTGTGACCAGCTACGTTGACGCGAGAAGCGACCAATCATGGCTGAACACGTCCAACAGTTCTAAGGAGGGGGCCCGAAGGCTCACAGAACGTGCACAACGTGCGCAACGTGCATGTCAAACTTGGGCAGCCCTGAAGTTCGCAGCTTCCAGAGGTGCAGATTTCAGATTCATTACTAATATGCAGCGTTTCAGTCGTCGGATGCGGCAAAAGTTCCTCAGACAAGAAGAGGAGGAAGAAGTTTTTGTGAAAGTTCGAACTGACTGAAGGGACGGATCCTTATCCCCGGTTGCGTTAGGAGACCACAGCTGTTCTCATCAGAAACTCCCCGTTCAGGTCTGTGATCTGTAATGACTGAGGATTTCCGGAGGTATTTTCATTGCTAAGCGTTCCATTGTCATGGTTGCACAGCACTGCTTGGCTGGATTCGAACAGTGTGATCCACAGGGCATCAGATGCGCTTTTCCCTGATTATCCGTCTGCGTTGGGGCGTATCGGATGTTTTTTCAGCCACATACATCTGTGACAAGATTGGCGTGCTGTTCAGGGTGGAAGACACGAAGGTGATGGATTAGACAATGTTCCACTTGAACGCTCTATCCTGGTGTCAGCAGCTCACGGACTCCTGTCCGCAGATGACGAAGTGACCTGATGTCAGCAATGTTGGTAACAGTTGGATAATTCTGGTGAGGTCTGACCTTCGCAGGGGGTCTGGAAGTACTCACTCTTTTGATACTATGCTCAGCGGGACACGCTCATATGAATCAAGTTGGAGCTGATTTTTTTTTACTCATGTACCCATCTGATAGAGATGTTTTCCGTGAGAAGACAGCAGCAGGGATGTAAGCGAGGATGGACAAGAGAGTGTCCTCAATCCCTTTATTGATTACATCAAAAAGAGGATGTTTGTCGTAATCACGAGGGATCAATCCTTTCTTCACTGTGCCCATAGTCAGTCTCATTTCTTTGCCAGAGTTTTTGTCCTATCAGGATAAAATTGAATTTTTTTTTGATTTAAGCAGGATTAAGACTTGGAAAGTTGATTCATATAAGAGTAGGAATTTGACGTCGTAAAAGGGTTGTTTTGACTTGAGGATTCTAATTTCGATTCTCATAGCCGTTTGATTCATGAACCGGGTGCGGCTGAATTTGGTGTGCACTTTTTGTCGCCCACCTTGATGGACCTGCCGAAGTCGTACCTGTTGACCTAGGCTTTTCAAATTTTTCTGAGCATGCTCCTACGCTTATTGACTACATACATGTCACTTTTCACTTCCCCAGGTCAAACATGGCCAGGTCCATGACAGGCAAAATGTAGGCCATGCTGACAGGTGCAGTGCTATTCTATCTATGCACGGTGTGCACGAACGGCTTGTTTTACACCATTTTGACAACAATAAACCATGTAGAGGAATGTTGATAGAATAATTTGCGCCAGTTTGTACAAAAAAATGAATAACAAGTGTTCTTGTTGACATTGGCCAAGGGGGTGTAGGTGCTGTTAGTCCTATTCTTTTTCGAAGACACCTCCCTCAGCTGCGATACACACCTCCAGCTTGTGCTTGACGGCCATGCAAGCGTCCTTCACATATTCCACAGGCGTGTTGGTCCACTACCTCTCGATGGCAGCCTTCATGTCATCCACAGACTTGTAGATGTTGTTGGCCTTCCTGTCGATGTAGTTCCACTCGCTGAAGTCGATTGGGTTCAGGTTGCAAGAGTTGGGTGGCCAGGTGCCCTTCTACCAGAACCCATTGGACTTCAGGCGGTGCTCGAGGTACGCCAGAACGGAGATGCACGTGTGGCAGGATGCCCCATCCTGCATCCAGATATAGTTGCCGACGCTGTAGATGCGGTCCAGGATGGGGAAGACCCTCCTGGCTAGGATCTGCTTGTTCATGGCACCATCCATGGAGCCCTGGATCCAAACTCCTGGGAAAGCCTTGCCATTGGTGCCAATGAAGCCAAAGAACATGGCCTTCTTGGGGAACTTGGGGCGGCCGGCAAACGTGTTCTTAGGCGTGACGGCCTTGGCACAGGCGCCAATGACACGGTCATTCCTCCTGTTCACATGCTTGCTCAGGTGGAAATCTTTCTCATCACTGAAAACACAGATCTTGCCAGCCGCCGGCCCCTTCACCATGTTCAGCATTCTCTTGCACATGCTGAGCCCCTTCCGCCTCTGCTGGGGGGTCAACTGCTGCATCCGGACCACAGCCAAGGACTTGAGCCTCAGATTCTCCTTCACCACCCTCCGCATGGTCTTCTCCGGCACGCTGAACTCCCTCCCGAGCTGTCTGATGCTCGTGTTGGGGTCATCGTCCATCTTGCCCTTCACATTGTTGATGATGACCATGCGGGTCATGGACTTGGGCCTAATAGTGTGGGGACGGTAGACTGTCGTCCCACAGTCCTAGTACACCTTCCAGGCCTTGTTGATGGTGTTCCTGTGGACACCCAACGACCTGGAGATGATGATTTCCCTTAACTTGTTTGGGGCCATGTTTCTTGCTTGTTTGTGTACCTAGGAAGATGGCAAAGGTCGCAAATTAAAACTAAGAGTTCACGCTACCTGTCATTAAAAAATGGTCGTTCTACTCCTAATAGATCTAGCCGAAGTCGGACATGGGAAGATTGCCTGGTACAGCGTTCCACTGTATTTGATGCTGTCTTTGTCGCCAAATAGCGTGATGGCGTGCATCCTGTAGCTGTCTACTCTGGCTCTTAGTCTTTTGAATGGCATGAATTTGTCAGGTGCTTGTATCAGAAAGTCATCAAGCAATTTGTGGATGCCTGAAAAGTTTGTTGTTGTTGCGTCTGCTCAATAATTCATCAGCACTTGAGGAGAGTCCCATGGACGCTCCCTTGTATATGCCTTGGGTAGCAGCGACATTGTGAGTTATGATGATGATTCTTCAAGTGGAATTTGACTGTATAAAACTTGGCAAAGATGTTTGGGCCAATTTTTGTCATGCTTATAATATCACGTAATGCAGAAAATTGTTGTACAGGTCTCTTCGCATATCGGTATTTATTTTGTGAAGGGGAGTTCAGTACAATCCGCAATTTCGTTTCTTGAATCCTGGTGCCAGGTCTTCGATGAAGAAGGCTGGACCGATCCAGTCTGTTAGAGTATTAACCTTGCTAGTATGCCATCTTTGAAGGTTTGAGTGATGGCTCGGTTACATCTGAAGAAGTCACATCTTCGTGTTTGAAGGGGTTCAACCATTTCAAATTCTTTCTCCCAGGTAGTGCTATGTCTTTGGGGCCCATACGTTGGTATTTTTTTCCTGGATGTGTTCACTAGTTTGAGCATTGAGGTTGGGCTCATAGATTTTCTGAAATAGTCTTGTTGTTGTTCAACTGGGGCATTTGCTGCATGTGTAGCAGGCTCTGAATTCTTTTTACCACACTATCAGTTCAGATAAGTACTGTTCTTTTGTCAAGAGGAAGGGTTTCAGTGTTTCATTGGGTGTCTTGCGATTTCTGCACGTTGGAGTTGCTGGAGGGTCCTCAGCTCCTGGTGCTGATGCTATTTCTACAGCTGTTTCCAATTCTGCTGTCAAGGTCTGTTTCGTGGTGTCCGTGTTATCTTGACCTGACACGGCGATCCAACTAAAAAGGTTCTCAATTTGGTCAAAAGTGTGTTCTGTTTTGGCTCTGACAAGGTCAACGGTATTCACACGCATGGATCTGGAGTGTACTGTGAGCTGATGGCATAATTTGAGTGTTGAACTAAAAGCACTTGAAAAGTGGCCTTTGTGTGTTCTAATAGAGACTTGTAAACATTGATGGTGTACCTTAGTTTCCATTACTTTCTTTTTTGACACCGGCTTTTCATCCTCTAGGATCATGTGCCTCGTGAACCAAGTCATGGATGTACTTTCATCTCAGTGCCATTGCACTGGGTGATGCTCCCTTGAGGCTTATTTGTGCTCTTCGTTCGAGAAATGACCACATTTCCACAATATCATGTTGAAAAATTGAAGGTCAGAGATGTTCTCATCAGAAACATGTTAAGAATAGATTTATTCTGGACTGAGTTCTGTCTACATTCGTCAGAAGGAGAGCTCAGAGGAAAAAGTGGGCATGAACATGGGCATCGTAGGTTGAGGAGAAGTGTTGCAGTGCTGCACGATACAGTACGTGGAAGCAAAGTACGATAGTGACACGCCTCAAAAAGATAATCTGTTATCATCTCTGAGAGTCCCAGTTTGGCCGAACCCCCTCCTCCATGCAAAGAAGATTCTGGCCATTGTGCGGTCCGTTCGAGCTGCCGTGCAGGTCACTCGTGGGGACTGCTACAGTGCTGCAAAGCACTTCTCTACTGCCTGCTCTCAGTACAGAGGAACTACCAGGACACAAAAAGTGAGACGAAAGTACGAAGGGCCAAGCCTCCACTCTCTCTTTGGGATTGTGCAGCTCTCGGGCCTTGACGACTGGGGGACTCGGGGTCGGGGTCGCGTCGAGTGACGACAGCCTGTGGTGGCTGGAGCTCCAGAAGCCAACATCGGGTGTATTGTGCCACTAGCCCGACCGGATGAATCGCTGTGTCTGCCTCTCAGTGCATCAGAACTGTCAGCAGAAAAGGGAAGTGACGTCGATCATTATGACGTCACTTCATTCGTCAACGTGCTGTTACGTAAACAAATGTACTTTACTTCGTCCCCAAAGAGGCTGCTTAAATGCAGCCGACGACGCCAGAGCTCCGTTTACACCTCCATCTCTCTATGAAATTTATGGTCTACACCGACATGAGCTGTGACTTTGGCAAATTCCTCATGGTCACAAGCGAGACCAAAAGATAACAAGCGCAATGCCAAATCAAGGACCGAATACGTGGGTTTCCAAAAATTTTTGTGAATGTAAAAAAAAGGAAGAAAAACCATGGACACTTTGGTAGCTTTTGCAAGAAAACTGACAGACTCTATGGAGAGGGACAGGGTGGGCAAAAAGTCTTTCAATTGGCTTCATGTACTTTCAACATTGACGTCACCCACGGGCGGCTTGGAGGCGGTGAAGGCCGTTCTGGCGAGACCAGAGATTTGGCTGGCAGACAGAGCCCTTTGTCCGAGGCGTCTGAAGCTTCTTCGTCGAGGCCCAAGGAGGTTGTTTGGAATTATTTTGGTTGTGACGCTCTTGTGCTTTGCGCATTGGAAGAGCAACATCAATATCAGGCATTCTGTTCAAAGGCCTTGTAAAGGAACACCAATGTCACCCGACGCATTGGCCGCCCTGTAGGCCTGTGGGGCTTTGAGAGGTCTTGTCAAAATAGACTGATTGAATGCACACACAACGCATTGGTCACTCTGTGGGGGATGCTTTGAGAGGCCTTGTGATGGTAAAAAGCCGACTGAAAACAGAACTTTATGGCCACCTCGTAGGTGTGGGTGTGCACTAACAAGACTCGTCTAAATAAGACCAAGAGGACACTGCGGTCGAGTTACCCACCTCCGGTCACCACAGAGCAGCTGAACCACAGTTGGAGACCGAATGACGAAAAATGGAGACGACTCAGTGGTTACACTGTGCGTACTTAAAATGATACTTAAAATTCTAGCTAGCGGGAAAAGGTACTTGGAAAATAATGTCTTTTTGGCCGGGGCCTCGTTGGCTCGATCCAGTAAAAAGTTACGGCTGAATAGAAGTCTCGGCAAGGCTTTCTACATACACTTTGCTGTAAAACCTTGAGTTGAAAGTGCAGACAGTGAAGACTATTTATTTGAAAAAATAAAACGATCTTTTATTGTCCTGCTTTATTTGTCTGATTCCGAATGGCCTGAGATTGACTTTTTTCTTGCCTGAGCCTGACTTTTGTTGCGCTTTTTCGCCATCCTCACTACTTCGCAGTTCTGCTTAAAAAATCACTTTCAGCCCACAACGAAGCAGACAAACAAGCAGGACAATGAAAGACTTATTTTTTTTCGAATACATTTTCTCATAAGAAATGGCTTTTTCTTATGAGGAGCAGGTGTCTGCTGGTGGCCGGATCACTGGATCGTGCTACTCTCGTGGATTGGGCATTCGAGCCTCAGTGCTTGTTCTTCCAGTCACAGTGCTCACTTGGGATTTGGCAGCACTACCGTAGGCCTCCCAAATTACGACAATCGGTAGAAAAAATGAGGACGGTAAATTAAAATGAGGACAATGAGGTTTCTTGACAGAAATTTCAGGACAATAATGGCTGTTTCTTAAAGAAAAGAAAGTTGTGAAAAATCGTCCATTAGACTAAAAACGTGATGTTGAAGTTTGCAAAGAAGCCGAAATATATGCACAATTTTGGATTCAAAAGCTCTCTGGGTGGGCCTGACGACGTCTTTTAGCACGACATTTTCCTCTTTTTGATTGTGGGGATTTGATTTGTTCGGAGCCTTAGTTTGGCCAAGGACAAGCTTAGGATCATTCAGGAAAACGAGATCATCACGACGGCCATGCAATATTTCGATTTATCGCGCAATTCATTACGTTTTGACTAGTCAAGGGCAACATTGGGAGGAGTCTTTTATGCTGGGTTGGTCTGAGGAGCTGCTCTCGCGGGTTTGGCACGCTCTCACTGTTATACCCCGTTTTTTAACTCGTCCTTGTGCTCGCTCTCACAATGTTTTCAGATGTCTCAAAATATTCTCCTCCGTTCTAAAAAGAAATCCAAATCGAAAGTACAGCTACAACTTCGGGTCCAACCAGAAATGTCCATCTGGGCAAAGCCTAGAGGTATTTAACGTACACTTTTTACTTCACATGGGTGCTTACGGCAAGTGTGTGGGCAAATAGCACATTACTGTACACACGACAAATTGTGTGCGTTGCACAGCAAATACCACACTCTAGATGACAGGGTATCCAAAAAAAGGGCTTGTCAAGGGACAGTCGAGGAGCTGAAGAAAGCCTGTGATATAGACTGGAGTATCCTATGACAACCTCACTTTCCAATGAAGTGCACTAGAAATGGAGAACGAACTCGGTGGCTGAAGAGGAAAAAGGTTGTGTTAACTACTAACATAAGTACCTCGGGGCAAAGCCTACGCACGCTCTTTTTTGTAGGCTGAAACTCTAGAGGCCTTGACGACCCCAAAGGACACTTCTTCTATTCATATAAAGCAAAGGGTCCGTATGTAGTCTGTGTGTGTGTCTGTCAGCCCATGGGCGCCCCAACCACTGACCCGATCGTCACCAAACTTAGTCAGCAGACGCTACATATTACAAGCTGGGTCGCTATCACATCACACCTAAGTTAGGTCTGAGGCCGCTTTGAGGCCGAATTCGAGGTCCAACGTTACATATACCGCATGCAGTATCGGTAGGTATCTATGGCAAGAGGAGGGGAGAGAAGAAGGTCGGTAGGGGTGGACATTGAGCCGGGCAACCTAGCGAGCAAAACTGCGGCTCGACCCGTAGACTCATGTCCCGGTGCTATCACTAGGTGAGGGAGAAGAGAAGAATAGCGTTCGGATCAGTCAGTCTCAAAAGTAAGAAGAAAATGGATCTAATCAGGGCCAAGAGTGCATGATGACTCATCATTGATGAGTGTGAAGATTAGAGAGCGAAACATAGTATAAAGGGAAGACTCTCTGCCGGGCGCGCCTGTTGGTCAGGGCAGCAGTGCACAAAGTGTGCCAAGGAGGGTGACAAAACTGCATCAAGATATTTGGCTGCTTCAAAGCCATGAGGGGGGATTTTGTTATTGGATTGTATTCAAAATGATTGAAGGGGATTTTGAACTCCAAGCTACATTTTCCATGATAAGCAGCAACTCTGTCATTGAGACAAAATTGTTAAACAAACCACCAGTGCAAGGTTCCCTTTTAGCACAATTTGTGGGTATTAATGACCATCCAGCCATCACTTCATTTGGAAGGATGAATTATATGTACCTGTACATATTGGCAACTCTGCTCTTTCGGCCAAATCTGCCATGATCGTTTCTCGAGCAGGGTCTTCATTCTACACTTCTTTCGTTCTCTCATGGGTGAAGTGCGAGATCAGCTTCGAGGGCGAAATCAGCTTCGTGTTCAGCAGGTTGAGTCTGCCCAGTTGATTTATATTTTTCCTACCCCACAAAGTGGGTACGTAGCATACAAGTGCTAGTTGTTTTATGAATAAAACTGGTTGGGTCAGTAGATAAACTACAGTTTTTGACTGATAAATTGAATTTTATATAGAATACAAATACACTTCTGTGCAAAAATATTTGAACACCTGAGAGAGAGACAAAAAGTAGTCCAAAACAGCACTGTTTTTGAGCAAATTTTGAAAATTTTTCCTACTGTGGAGAGGGGGGCTGCAAAGCACTGTGACCAAGAGTTGGCACTGCTAGCACTGCTGGTAACATGTCACCGCAAATTCTTGACCGCTTCACCACGGGAAACATCAACGAAAATGGCGTGGAGGAAGGAGCTCTCCACCGACCAGAAGAATGCCATCATCCAGCAGTATGAAAGGGGAAAGTCATACTCAGTTGTCACACTTCTTCCAACTGCCTCGCTCAACTCTCCACTATGTCATCAGAAGGTGGAAGAGCACAGGTACTACCATCAACCTACAGAGGGCTGGTTGCCCTCGGAAGCTCTCGAGGAGGTCCAAGGTCAAGCTGTCGAGGGCAGTGACAGTTACTCCTATGGCAACATGCCAAGACCTCAAGGACTCTCTGGGCGAGGCAGGACGACATGTCTCAGTGTCCACTGTCACCAGGGCATTGAGACGT
>JAAUXU010039965.1_pt1 | contig 13444 bp, 14 predicted proteins | sample 7278151 | NCBI WGS metagenome assembly JAAUXU01 (sample SAMN14350113, study PRJNA611818) | marine sediment metagenome | isolation source: surface marine sediment (1.8m) | place: French Polynesia: Moorea | collected 2018-08 | reverse complement strand
GCCAGGGGGTCGGGATTGTTCCGTGAAAGTTTCAGTCCATTTCATCAACGTTTGCCCCCTGAAAAAGCCAAATTTTCAGCCTGTTTGGCATGCCTCCCTTTCTAGGTGGCCTCCTTTTGAGCACCGTCACATCAAAATGGGCAGCCCTGACAATGAACCTCTGTACTCAACATTGTGCCTGAGTATCATAGCTACATGTTCCACATCAAAATTCCACCTCAAAATGTCCGAGTGTATTGCATAAGGTGTGGTCATGCCCGTGGCTAATCTTTACGCCAAGGACTGTACACAGACACTAGGTACTACAATGGATACTTCGTATGCTATTTCCAGCTCCTTCAGACTTGTTCAAGAGTGCCAAAAACGATCTGATTGCCGAGCTGAAGCTTTCTCACAACGTGGGCGGCGTCTCAAAGCTCAAGTCTGAGCAGGCCAGGATTCAGGAGGAGGAGGACAATAGGAAGTTCCGACGGTTCCTAGAAACGTTCACGCCGGAGAACTATCTTCACAAGGTAGGACGGACCACCAGAGGGCCAGAAAGCAGCACTGATTATTAAAAAAGTCGGGGAAAATGTCTTCGGTGGTGACCCTTTTGCCGCATCGTTCTCCAACTGGAAGTCAACGTGCGGCAGGACCTTGGTCTTTTACGGAGAGATGAAGAATGAGTGGTCGCATGGGGAGGGAGCAGAAATCATCTGATTCTTGGGGCGTCGGCGGTTCTAAACAGTACGTATTGCACATTGCATGTCGTACACCTACAAGACATGATAATGTCGTATGTCTCAGCAATTTCTAGCATTGTCATTGAACCCTTTGGCCACAGCTTATTGGTTTTCGAAATTGATGACTTTTGACAATCTCTTTTGCACTCGTCTTACAATTTAATCTTCCAGGAGCCAACTCTTTCTTGCCCATGTTTAGCTGACGCAGCTGACAGTTCTAGCCCCCTTGTTCAGCCTCTTCTGACTCTACTCTTATCGCTCTTTCCTTCTTCATCTCTCTGGTCCTTAAAGCTCACATTTTCAGTGTCAGTGAGCTCGGAGCATAGACAAATCTTGGGCTCGGAGCGTCCTCTGAGCATCCATGCATGAAAGAGCTGTATCAGACAAGAATTTCTGAAGCCTTGAGCCGAGCCGGAACCAGGATTTCAGGCCTCGGACACTGAGCTGGTTCGAGCAGAGGTTTCGACACAGCTGTGTTGGATCAGTGATCAGAGAGCTCTGAGCTCAACAAAGAGAATAGTTTGTTGGAAAAACGATGAGCAAGACTACAAAATTCACCGTGCAATTCGAGAAACTGGACGAAAGTTTTAGCGTTGCCTTGCAAGCTGGAGCAAATGTGTCGATCTATAGAATCTGTTCGCCATTACCTCACGAATGAATGAAATTCGACATAAGCACTTTACATGTGATGAGTGGTTTTTCACTTGAAAAATCTGTGTGAAAAAAGGAAAATGAGTCAACTTTCTTTTATGCCTTTTCAGCGTTTTCGCGACGATTTTTTCCAAGCTGTTTTACTTTAAGAAATGCTTCTTTTCTTAACAACCTCAAGGCTGATGAAGAGAATCAGATGGAGTTGGAGCATAGAGCTCCCGAACTGCTACAGAGTCAGCACTTGGCAGCCCAGATGGCTCAATTTCAGCTGTGCTACTGCCATATTTCTGGGCAGTTCAAATGTAAACAATGGAGGTACTTTTATGACATTAACTTCAGCCTACAATGCTTTGAATGCCATGAGGGCAAAAAAAGACAAACACACAGGGTGCGAGGTCTCAAGAAACTACAGCAAATAAGACTTCTCGTCATTTAGGATGATGTAATCGATCAAAGGTCTCGCAGATTATCAGTAATGGATTTGAAGAAGCTGCTGCAGTCAGGACGCAGATTATGAGGACCGACCCGAAGAGAAGAAGCCTTTGTCGCCCTGTGATGAACAGAACTTGTAACCTGACTTATTCTAAGTGGGTCAAGTCGCAGCGTCTAAGCTCTAACCTAGCCTAACCTTAAACCAGCCCAACCTAAATCTTACTCATCCTGACAGGTTTTGCGCATGCTCTCTCTTTAAGTTGCCACATAAACACTCTCGTTCCATTAGATGGCGGCAAAGTCCAACTTGACCTCTATGGTCTGACCGCAGCAGCTTCGTCGCGATTCCGGAATCGAACAGATATCAAAGATGATATAATTTGTACAACTGTTCTATGCATTGCGGAGATGATGAGTTGGGTGAGGATGGCCAGTCGTAGAAGTAATAACTCCCAAAAGTCTCGTGCAGCTCTTTTCTGGTTCGTGTCAAGGTTGTGTGACCCATGTTAAGGTTCCGAAGTTTCACACCCGCACTCACACTTAGTAACGATGCTTATAATTATTAATTGCAAACACTGATGAGTAAAGACAAATGACGGTTTATTAACGATTTGGTTATCTCGGGGACTACCCAATCTTAGAGCTAACTTTTCTTCACCCCTCCCTGCTCTTTGACTGGCTTTGTGGTCCGTTGCTCCATGGGTTGGAGCTGCAAAGCAATACCCAAGGTGCACTCAACACATCAGGAGGTAATAGCTGACGGGCGATCAGGCAACGGCAGAAAACAACTAAAAAAAGTTAATTCGGGGCAAAAACGAACAAGGTCATTGAGGACAAAATGGTTACGAGTTTGAGTAGTGATTTGTTTCGGGCTGAAAAGTTAAGCTAGGGCAGTATCTTGAAATGTTATTCACAATTCATGCGCTGGCGCAACCCCACTATCTTGGCCACGTGCGCCATCGCCCGCGGGAGCTGCTTGAGTGAACCCCCTTTGTTACTCTGGGGTTGGAGCAGGGACTGAAAGAAGTCCTTCTTTTTCCATTATAGGAGCCTCTCAAGAGTTGTTGTGATGTATCCATACTAACCATAGTAATGTCGAGAAGAAAGAAAATCTGTTCAGGGGCCGCGATCATCTTTGAGAAAATGAGTTTTGATAACTTCACTAGTGTGTGACAGGTCATGATGAAACTATTTGGCCGCATTTTTGGATCTGCATCGAACAATTTGCTCAAACTTTTTCCATCTATAGCAATGAGGCGGCTACTGCAGGCCATACAAGTCCTCCTGATCAAGTCAGGGGAGAAATTGTTCCACTCTTAGATTACGGAGGGCCTTCAGGAGCTGCAGATTGCTGAGGGGCTTACTCTGGCCTTTCTAATCGCCGTGTCCCAGACACCAAATAGCACTTAAAGGAATTCAGGCGTGGTGATGATGGTGGCTAAAGGGATTATTGCATGGGGCACTTCTGCACACAGCAAATTGTCCATGCAACGTCAGTTTGTCTCTTCTACGGCACTGAGTTAAGTAACTATTGACACAATGCACAACAATGAACATATCATGCGCAGCTGAATCATGACATGATATCGAACTGTCCAAAAGCGAGGTATTCAAATGAGAAATTAAATCAGAAGTGGCAGAACAATTCTCCTTCGTACGTATGTCGTATATATCCTAACATGTATTTCCTAGCAACACCTGAGCACAGATGCAAAATTCATCCAACTGGAGTAGGCACGTGCATTTTTTAGCTTAAACTATGGCTTTGCGCAAGGTCTGACGATTCAGGACTATAAATGCATGTCGAAATGAGACCGTACGGCGACTAAGATAAGATAAGAAAAAAAGCAAAAATCAATTATTCCCCTTGTCAGATTCCTGTCGACGACTCCCAGGGTGTGGCAATCCCGCAGTGGAAGCGGGAAATGCTGGCCAAGAAGGCTGCTGAAAAGGCCAAGAAAGAAGCCATCAAGATTCACGAGGCTGATCTGGAGTACAGGAAGATGGCTGCAATCCCGGAGTGGAAGAGGCAGTTGCTAGAGAAGAAGGCGGAGGAAAGCAAAAAGTAAGTGAATGATATTTAAGTAGTTAGTCTAATTACGCCCTTATGTCATTAAAAAACATAAGAGAACGGAAGCGTCGACACCGTGAACGCGAGAAGGAGAGGCGAAGGAAGCTCATTTGCAAACTGTGATTCCCACTCTATAAGGTTGGCAAAAATGCTTGTGAATTTGCTTTGCAGCGGTTGGGGACCCGTCGCTGCTGTTAAACTTAACCAGGATGGGCTTGAGGAGTTCACAATCACTAGTGCTGAGCTGGCTCAAGTACGATTTGTTCCTGGAGGGAACCGTCAACCCAAGTCTGGACAGGACCAGCTAAAAGCTCCTTCCAAGTCAACAGTGGCGATAACAAAGTAACCGTAGCACTCGTGTCATTTACATGCAAGTGATAAACCTAATTATGCAGTCTAACACGGTAAAACTATAGCTTTGATGGCGAGGCCAATGGGAGCTCGGACGTTATTGCAGCTGTCAGTGAGAGTGACCCCGTCAGAGTGTCTGATCCGGAAGAGATCACAAAGAGGGTCAAAGCTAAATTAGCGTAAGAAAAAAGCTGCATTACTTAATGAAACAGATGAGTGACTGAAGTGGCACAATTGTCCTCTCAGCCTTCTCGTGCTGAACTCGCGTCTCCCACCTGAGGACGAAGGCCAGGTCTATCGGTTCAGCTCGTCCAGCTCCAAAGTCTACAACTGGTTGGCTGATCACAAAGAGTCCCCGAGGAACCGTGAAGACCAGCCAAGGATCCACGTAGGGTCGAAGAAGACCCAAGAAAGCAGCGACTCAATGACCATGATCAACGTTGAGATGAGGGAAGCCAAGAACAAGGATGTATTCAAGATGGGCGCCATTCAGGACTCTGGCTTTGACTATGCAGCTTTGCTCCAGATTAAGAAGCACCAGCAATCTGACAGGGAAGCGAGTTAAGGTGACTTTCGTACTTATTCAACTTCACGGCGCACATGGTTTCGTGTTCTCGCACTTGGTGCGAAACGTCAACGTTTGTCGTCCTCTTCGTGTTTGCCTTCAATAAATGTTTGCACACTCTTTGTTCCTATCATACTTAATGTGTGCTGTAGTTACAGCTTGCTACGGTACTGTTTCTAGGCTTAAGACGTTCAAAGAGCAAGTCTCGCTTGTTCTATAGAGGGCTTTTACAACCAAAAAATGAGCTGCAATTTTCTTTCAGATCCGTGACCTTCGTACCCCGCATCGAGGAGCATCCAGGCAGAGAAGTGGGTGCCAAGGCCAAATCATGAGGGAGATAAAAGTGTTAAGATACATCTGTGATTGATCTAACCAGTCAAGTGAAAGCATGCACCTTTGAAATTACGATAACATTGCTGTTAGTATTTAATATACCATAGTCGTGCAATAAACGGTGCGAATCAGGTTAGTCTCTACCAAAAACACATTCGTGTCTGCAACAGAAGCAAGGTACTGAACAACGGATGCAACTTTTTCTAATATATACTTTTCTTTTCTGTCATAGGCATGTGATCGAAGGCTTTATTAATCCCAAGGTTCTGGTGGGCGCAACTCGAATCATTATTACTTCCTATTGTAGTACAATGTATGTAGCTTTGCAGTACGTAGATCTGACTCGTTTACAGCATTGACGTCGAAGAAACGATAATAGTGATTACTTGCTTCAAAGTGGTATTCTAAGTACATATCCTGTACGTGATTTTGGGGTGTTTGGAGACACACTAGTTAGCGTTACTCTGGATGCAAACATTCAGAAGTATATAATACTGTGTACACAAATCGATATTTACACAAAGAGAACCAAAAAACACTTAGAAGGTTAATCAAATATTCACAAGAACTTTGTTGATCTCGAAAGACGGGTAGCACGTATGACAACACATGAGTGACTGTGAATTCTTCGTGGGAGACAAAGGATGTGGGGGAATTTTTGGCTCCTCAGGTAATTCCTCCTTCTCGCTCTTCTTCTCCGGAATCTTCACTTGACGCCACCACTGATGATTTATTTTATCACGTCCCCATCACAGCAGGAAAGGCTACTTTCCAACAAGTCCTTTCTTCACCTTTTCTTGACTGCTTTTGTGTGGATTTTTACAGTGTAGTTTCACTACTACTACAAAGACACAGAAAGAGTTGTTGTACAGTAGAGAGAGAATAAAATTTTGGAAGATTGCGTTCATCCCTGATGAAACTCTCTCTGACTGTCCTCGTCTCCCTCAGTCTCCATCTTGTGGTCAATGGATGCCTCAGACGCAGGACATGAAGAAGAGTCAGATCTGGAAGATGAGAACATTCATTTATTATCCTGGAACGATACTTCACCAGACAGGAAATGCTCGAAAGCTTTACGACAAAATCGATTGTCATTGCAGCTGTACTGGCTAGCGACTCACTGAAGTCATGAAGTTGTACAGAGGTTGGTATATGTCAAGGACCAATACAGCATGCGAGCTGAGTGAAAGCTTTAAAGAATTTTTGCTCAGTAGGCCAAACTGTCATTCCAAGGATTCATCTCTTACCTTGAGATGGGAGAGTCCGACCTGGGTGGTGGCCCTCCAGTGACTCTGCTGCCAGCAGTCTCGGCCCTGACGATGTAGTGCGTCAGCCTCGTGTTCAGGTTGCCCTTATTCAGCTGGTAAAACTCCACCATCTGAAGAATTGAACATAAGAAACGTGTGAGAAGGTACATTCATGCTAATGAAAGGGGGAACAAAAGAGAATGGTACAGGTAAAACAGGTTTCATTGAAATTTTTTTTTACCTGCAGCAGGTCGAAGAATTTCGTTTTTCCCTCATCGAGTGAGTATGAAACGAGATCATTTCCCGAAGAAATAACGTCTGGCAACACCTGAGCGTGGAACGTCCGACCGTTGAACACGTACGAGACCACGAAGCCACCAGGGACACTGCTTTCGCGCACCAGGAACGTCCTAGAAATGACAAGTAAAAACATATTAGTACAAATAGAACTACAATGTCTCCACTTTTCCAGAAAGAAGCTGGAAGGCCTGTGACAGAATTGTTTCCACCCCAAATGTCTTTTCGTTCCAGTATTCTCTCCTCTCAATGTAAGCTTATTTTAAGCTCTCTTTCTCCTCTTCTTTTTGCTTTGGAATTGTTGTCGTGTGCTGGCAAATCTTTTCATGGTGGCACAAAATGCGTCTAGAATGCTTAACTTCTACCAAGCCCTGACTGCGAGTCCAAAAATCCCTGTAAAGTCATACCCGTCAATGTTGTGAGCTGCGAGAATCCTCTGCGCCGTTTCTCTGCCAATGCCCTTGTGAAACCACGGCTGTCCTAGGTGGACCGTGCGCTGGATCTCCGTGAGCAACGGTTCCACCTCCGTGGGCGTCACCTTCCGTCGGAAGTAGGCGTATCCGTCCTTGCTCGTATACCCACTGGAACAAATGTCTTTGCGGTCAACGATGACTCCGACTTTGCCGGTAAAGTCCATGGCCACGTAGTGACGAGAGCGACTGCTATCCTGCAATGGAGAAGAAACATGAAAAGAATACGTCGATCCAGATCTCATACTCGGCGAAACTCTCATCTGCTTAGCTAATCTGTCTTTTCCCAGTCTAAGCTAGCTGACAAATGCTTAAAAAAATGCCTCGTGAGCTCCAAGGACTTGTACTTTGTGTCACATCGATGCTAACTACATCGATATGAAATGCTCTTCCAGCACCCTGAGAATTTGCATGTGCCATAATCCACCTAGCGTGAACGACCTCGTTTTAGATCTGCTGCAAGCGTCCGCGAATAGCGGCAAGAAGGCTGCAACGTGCGGTGCCTGACACACGCTTATGCGGACGAGCTGCTGTGTTCTCAAGACGACGTTGCTCACCTTTGGTGCCTGCAGGTTCATGTAGTCCTCTGGATTGTGTCTGGGCTGGTGCTGGCTGGTCTTGCCTCGCAGGTTGCGACAACTATCTCGTAACCGGCGGCCAATCTTTTTGTTATTGGTGATGGGGAGAGAGAAAAAGTTTAACGACGACGTCACCAAGAAGCACTTTGTGTGTGCTACCTTTGACAATTTGCTTGCTCCATTTTCAGCTCCAGCTGCTGTCCTCTTTGCTTCCATGGTGAAGAGGAATTTGCGAATGAAGTCAGAAGAGTTGGATGAGTTGGAGAAGGAGTCAGAAGAGACCGAGGAAGGAGGGGGACCAACAACTGAAGGCATCGTAGCGCTGAGACCAAGAGTGCATCTGGAACGGAAGCAACACACGGGTGAAGAACGTTTGTCAACTGTACGCAGAGTGAGTAGGCTGATCTCGCGGTTTCTCCTCTTAACGTGGACTCACGCCTTTACTGTCTTACGCTCTCAAGCTACAGAGAATCACGCAATCTGGCCCATCTTTTTTTGTGTGTGTCCAAACTTAGTCGGCTTAACTCCAGTAATGACTAGATAGGGTTACCGTAAAGCCGGAACAGCGTTATATGCTTTTTGCTGACGTGTTCGTACTGTAGCAGGAAAAGAGCAGTAAGAACATGACACCGAAGAGTAAAAATATCCTTTCTTTGTCCCTTTTTAACCTAAGTGCTCCTTTCACACATGTCGGCGCACATGTGCGTGTACACACGTGTGTAGGAATGAGGTCGACTCATCTTTGCCATAAAGCTGGGGATCCCTCGTAAAAAAGAAAAGTTTTTTTCCCAACGTTACATGTCACTTCAAACGAGTCACTCGAGATCTGGCGATGAATTCTTTGTTCTAACATTTCATCGACGCTGTGATGGGCAACAAAGATACGTGCTTGATGTCTCTCACAATGTACAGCATAAGTAACAGTTGTTACCGATAGGCAGAAACATATAAATTTTATTACCGCCAGTAACTGCAGCTTATTATTACGCAGCGTCAAAGCTCCTGCGGCCGGGGTCACCCCCGCACAAAAAGGATCTCAGTTGCCGCTTGCAAAAGACGCGCTAAGCCAAATGAAATGCTATATTTTAACCGCGCTCTTAACGGAGGGAGAGAAGGTGGCCACAGGCGGGAGGGGCAAGATGTGGGCAGCATGCCTTAGGAGAGAGGCCCCCCCCTGCTGATTTATGAACCCGCTCGACTGGTTTTGGCGAGAGAGCGACAGAAAAAAGCTCCTTATTCTGCGGGAAATTGCGTGAGACTATTAGCATTATCATTTTTTTCTACACACGTGTCGAAGTGTGCCCTCGTGTAGGGAAAAAGGAGACGCGAAGAGAATCTGCCTCGGGAGCCTTGTCCTCAATCCGTGGGTGCGTGCGATGCTCCAGCTTTGTTTACACAATACTCAAGGAATATTTAATCCTGTTATTTCTCTGCAACACTGCTTCTTCTTAAAAGTGCTGCGTCTCCTCCCAATTGACACTACTGTCATACAGTAGATTTGTATTTACCATGACCTTTATGAGTCAGGGGGGCCATTGTCGCAGAAGTGCTATGTACAGTGTGAGTCATAAGACATGAAACAACATGATAGGAGGTCGACAAGGGCGAGGCTGCAGTGGAGGTGGTCACGGGCGTCAGTAGGGAAGAGGTGTCGGGAGGACAAGCTGGAAGAGTATAGGAAGAGGGCGCCCAACCTCTCCCTCCCTCCCTCTCTCTTTCCCTTTGTTTGGTCTTTTTTGCTCACACAAGTATGAGACGTGAGCGGTTTTGTGATGCACCTGTGTGTGCGTGTATATATATTAAGACGAATTTTTTTGGATTGCACTCAACTTTTTTCAGTGCAGCCGGGAAATAGTTCGGGACTGTATTGCCCAGAAACTGGGCTATATCGTGAAAGCGAGCGTAAAAGTGAGAGCAGCAGCATATTTGTTGCGAAAATTGTGAAATGAAATTCGTGTTAGTTTACAAGTTGCATGGGAGTGAGACGTGCACAAGATTTTCCTTGTTTTCACTGAGGCTTTGACCTGTCCTCAACCTGGTATATGTAGCGCTAAAATTCTGCCAGCCAGTATGTAGTTAATGCCTGCATACATTGTCTCTCACTCGATCGATGTAACAAATGTAACGTGTGAATGCACCCACCCTCCCTCTCAACTAAAGGTCCTCGACAATTTTTTTGTTTCTCTCTTGCTTTAAAATAAACTGTGTTAGGCATCTCGCACTCTCGATCAAGGATGAACGACTTGCAACACCCGAGCACAGATACGACGTCCGAGTGGTGCACATATGACAATCACGTCGTTGCGTCCAGGGTTCTTGGCCCATTTTTCCTCCCGCAAACACGCTCGTCATCGGAGTAAAAAAGGGAAAGAGGGAGCAGCAAATCTGGCAATTGAAATCCAGTTTCGCAGATTTCATGCTAAGACTTTTCCCCCTTTTTTATTTTTGAACTCTTCCATTTTCATCTTAATCTAATACATAGGTTACGTACAGATATGTGTACACTGTGCAGTGAAGGAGAAGGGGAGAATCTTTGCCCTAGCAACAGAAACTTCTCATTACTACTCGCCCAGGCTTGCTTGCTTGCTTGCGTGCGTGCGTGCGTGCGTGCGTGCGTGCGTGCGTGCGTAAGTTGGCCCGAAGTAGCAGCAAGGTGGATGTAGGGGAGAGAGAGAAAGAGAAGTTCGCCTCTGGCAAGCCTGGCTGGCTGGCTGGCTGGCTGCCTGCCTGCCTGCCCTCCAGCCCCTCTGCCCGCCTGCCCGCCTGCCCGCCTGCCCGCCTGCCTCCCTGCCTGCTTCCTGCCTGCCAGCCAGCCTGCGTGTGCATGAGTGCAAGAGAGAGGCTCTTTCTTTCTTTCTCTTTCTTTCTTTCTTCTTTCCTGCCTGGCAGCCCCGAACTGCCAGGTCGGCCACGGACAGCGGAGGCCAAGAATAAACTGTCATTTCTGTCCGTGGTGGCAGCAGGAGCAGCTCTGGCAGTTGCTGTCGCAGCCCGCGTCTGCCTGGGCGAGAGGGGGGGCGACAGCTTGAGCTGTCAAGGTGCCAGCTGCCTGCCTGCCTCCTGCCTGCCCGGTTTCTTTGTCTGGCTGTTGCCGTTTAAACTGCCTCCTCTACCCCACTCACTACTTTGGTTCTCTGACGCCCCAGAGGGCCAAAAGGGACACTTACCCGGTTTCATCTGACCGAACAGATGGACCCGGAGGTCGGGGAAGTCGTGACATTCACGAAAAAGGGGACGTCATGGATGTTCTTTGTCACAGGAAAAAGCCCTCCGCAGGAATGAACTGGAAGCCTACCCGGGCGGTCGTTATCAGACGGCCGTCAGCCGCAGGTCGGGCCCTGCCTCCGGGTGCGTGGTAACCCCGACCTTCAACGCTCCCGAGTCGTCGGGTCTAGTTCCCTTAGTAACAAAAGTTTTCCGCCCGGACTGCCTCGCCGATGAGGCGAATCGGCTGGCCGGGCGGCTGAGGAGAGTTGAGGCCGATCCCGACGCTTCGGCTCTCCGACAATTCGACCCAGCGTTTGATGTCCGCCCAGAGGATGGACAAAACTTTTGACAACCGCACAAGTCGCAAGAGACTCTCCAGTCCAGCCCGAAAAAGAAATCCCCCCTCCCCCGGCCAACTGACAACTCTGTCCCTGCGACTACTGTCAACTGCCTCAGCTGGGGCACAGCACAAAGAAGAGGTCTTCTTTCTGGCTGTTGCCAAGTCCCCCCTCGCATGATTCCTGCACCCGGTCTCCCTGACTACTTTTCTTTGTTTTTGCTCACCTTACGAGGACAACGACTTCCCCAGAATGTGTTGACCCTCAGTGCCGCAGGATCGAACAGTCGGACTCTGTGTGACACTTCTCACTCTGATGTTGGCAGCTCGGAGGAGGGAGCTCTTCTACTTGACTCGGGCTGCACGGGGCGCTCGCCGGCGCTCGCTCAGACCTCTTTTCCTTTCATTGTGATGGGCGCAGAGTTGCCACAGGACGCAGACAGAGAGGAGGAGATGAAAGGAATACACGTCTGACGCTCCAGAAAATCTGGGGAAGTCACGTCGGTAGCAAGAATAGAGAGCAAGTTTCCGACCGTTTATGCCCAGCCCCATGGTAACCGACTGCTTTACCCTTTTCGTCTGGAAAAATCTGGGTCCCGGAGAGCGCGACGCACGGCTCTCGGGGAGAGATGATGCAATGGGTAGAACACTTGTGAATGACTAACCTATGCACATAATGAATCCCTCTTCTCCCAGCAAAAGCCTCAACTCCTGCCCCATAGCGACGAGGGACGAGATCATCGTCAAGAGGAGTTCTGGCAATTCTGGCCGAGACCGTGCGCGCGCTCTCCCAGAGAAAGAAGAGCTTTGCCCCCTCCTCCGTCATTACTTCCCCGGATACAGCAGCCAGGCTGCATTTTAAGCACAAATTGTCACAAGTACACGTACATGTGTCAAAAAATTCTTTACTGACACATTGTCCAATTTGTTTATTACAGACGGCCACATCGTGAGCGGAGCTGGTGGCTTTGTACGATACGTGACAAAAAGGGACTGGATGTGCCATAGTATAACTTCCACGTGTGTAACTGGGGAAGTATCTACGTATGTACCTGTGTACGGATGTATGGATGTATGTGCCATACAATGATACGGCGCATCTAATCTAATCTAAACCCCACCTAATACACATAGCTGAAAGTGGGCGCCGATTCCTCTTTTTTAACATTCAGCAGCTACTGCAGAGCTGGCAGCACAAATGCATGGACCTTTATGCACAAACATTTGCCTTCTTTCCGCCATGACTCATGCAACTCTGGTAGCTTTTACACCGCTTCTTTGTACTTCATGCACACAGTTAGCGTAATTTTTTCAGAGCTCTTTTTCCCCCCTCCTAATTTGCCTCTGTACCAAATCCCTCCTTGGCAACAACTTTTGCTGTGCACTCAACGAAAGAAGCCACCGAAGTGCTGCATTAGGCTGCTGTCAGACGGAGCTCCAGACAGACACGAAGTCATTGCAGGGGAGGCGGTTAAAGCAATCGGTCCTGCCGTGTTTTCTCCAATGCACAAACGCCTCTGCTTGCTCAGGCACCTTGACACATCTGTACCGAGGCTGATATGCACCTATAAACTGTGCGCGGTAGCGCGGATGCACCTTTAACGCAACTAGCGAACAAAAAAAAAATAGAAAGAAGTCAGTGGGAAAAAAAATCGCTCTTGCGCGACGGCGACATATGTGTAAACTTCTTTCAGTTTTTTTTTATTTATTTATTTTTTGGCTGCTGCTGCTGCTTACATACATTCTACGCGTGCAAAGTCAGAACTCCCTTCTGGTTTGGTGCAGCGAGAATGCAATCGATTGCACTTTTCCCCGCATAGCAACAGCAGCAGGATCGATAGGAGTAGACGAGCGCGTGTGCGCGCGCGCACGGAAAAGCGTGTAACGCGCACAGGATGTGTAGCGCTGGCTGACGTCGAGGGGAGCTGGACGGGTTGCTGGGGGGGCTCATGACGGGCTCGTTGGTCGGGCTCGGTGCATTCCACGTGCAGCCCTACGACCCTGCCAAGGAGCGCGCGCCCTGTCTGTCTGTCTGTTTGTCTGTCTGTCCGTCTGTGTGTCTGCAGTGGCGCCGGGGCGGGGGCGCCCCCGGCGCGGGCCGCGGGGGGGGGGGGGGGGGGGGGGGGGGGGGGGGGGGGGGGGGAGGGGGGGGGGGGGGGGGGCTGGGTGGGGGGGGTGGGGGG
>JAAUXU010071852.1_pt1 | contig 13448 bp, 7 predicted proteins | sample 7278151 | NCBI WGS metagenome assembly JAAUXU01 (sample SAMN14350113, study PRJNA611818) | marine sediment metagenome | isolation source: surface marine sediment (1.8m) | place: French Polynesia: Moorea | collected 2018-08 | reverse complement strand
CGCGGGTATGACTTGGGTTCTTTTAAGGAGGCTAACGCTTTTTGTTCAAATCTACACCGGTCTGGACCCCTAAATTCCGGGGTAGAGGTACTACTCCAAAAAGTCGTGGGGAATAGACCCATGTCTACGTCACGTCGCCCGCTTTGCACATTCCAGCTAAAACATGCTCCCCGTAATGCCTCAAGAGTGCTCATCGGTAATTCCTACTGGTTATGTACTGCGGTACAGCATGAAACAACCTGCTGAAACCAAGGGGAGGGTACGAAAATAGAAAAATATATTGATTTCAGAACAACGGAACAGGGGACGTAAAGTCTATCTTGACAATGGCTGCCTTTTTGAAGACTTTTTGGAAGACTTTCCCGTTCTCCCTGACTTGCTACCCACTGTCGATGTGGGAGGTCCTCCGGTGCTTGCAGCTACTGCTGGCTTCTCTGTCATGGCTGTTCCCGCATCCCCATAGCTTCTTGGGGGGGTAATGTCTGGCCGCTTTCTTGGATAGAAGTACCACACTGCGAATAATACCAGCAGGACAAACAAGAACCAAGTAAGAGCATGGTAGTGGGCAGTTGGGTCATCTTTTCTCTTTGCTGCCTCTTCCAACAACTGAGGCCTGGGGATTGGCATTCCAACGGGAAGATCTGGTGCATAGGGTACATAGCTCTGAGTGTAGTATGCAGCGTTCCACCTTGCCCTGGCATCCAAGAATGTTCTGTACAGCTCGTCGACCAACACGTTGCTGCTTATTGACGGTCCTTGGGCCATTCTGGCTGATGATCTGTTGAACGCAAAGTAAGATCCCATGACGCACACCACAAATAGGATGCCCAAAATTGTGAGATACAGCCTGTCTTCCTGCTCTTCTGTTGCCAGCTCAAGCAGCCTGCGCCTGTGATCTCGAAGAGCCCATGCCAGTGCGCATCCCATTATGAACATTGCAATCATAAAGGCCATGTTTGACTGAAAGGAAAAGTGCATTGCAAAGCTGGGGATTTCTTCCTCTTGAAGACGCATTGCCATCAGAGATGAAGAGGGCAGTCAGTCCACTTTGATCAATTTTACTTGGGAGCATATAACACACAGGTCCACTCAGGTGAATTGTAATAACGGTACTAATTTTGCCGCAAAAAACAACAGAAAATATAATTTGATTGAGTTTATTATATATTATTTTTTGGGGAAAGGAGAAATTTGGGACTTTAAGTTTTTAAATTTAAAGTTGCTCACTCTACAGGAAAACGGAGAAACTGTTTATGTAGAAAACGTTCGCACTAAACAAAAAGTTGAACATGCCGGTATGCCAGTACTACTGGATGAAATACTGTGTCATAGCCACAACCTCCGGAAATATTGATGCTCCTGTCAAACTTTGGCAGTCCGCTTTTTCTAAAATGGGGACGAGAGAAAGCAACGTAACTTTTTTTCGTTCAGTCTCCTTGTCTCCTCTCAGGAGAGAGCAGAATATAAAAGCGCGGCGGCCAACTGTTCCAGTGTGCCTACCACCTTAGCCGCATATATAGTGGAATAGTAGTCTTGCCTTTCCCGCAGCTTCTTTCATCTCTGCATGGGAAGCTCGAACTATAGTTCGAGCTTCCCATGCATCACGCAGAGAGTGGGGACAATCGCGATCTTTGTCAGCCCTTGTACAGTATGGCCACTCCTCCCCCGCCTTTGTCCTGTTCAGTACCCTCCTCAATAGCCACCGCGCGTCAGGACACGGGCGCCGCGGCCGGGAGGGGCGGGGGGCGGAGCGGGGAGAGAAGAGAGACAAGGAGACGATCAAGCTCAGGTTGCCTTAGCTAGAAAAGCAAAATTGGCAGCCTGCGCTTGTTGGGTACCGCGTCCTCTTTCTCAGAGAGTTGTTCTCCTTTTCCTTCTGCACGGACATTAGGCCGGCAGAAGGGGAGAAAAAGATTTTTAAAGGCCAGTCTCTGTAGGCGGTGGGCAGGCCGCCCGTGGCATGGGTAGGGAGGGGGGCGGTCTGCGATACGGCGCCTGCCTCCGCCTCCTCGTTCTTCTGCAGTAGGTACACGAGTCTCTCGCTTCTCCTCTTCAGTGCCCCGTGAAACATTTGGCCCTGCGGACTCACGATCGACGCAGCCTCCTCCCCCCGCAAGTGCACTTTTCCTAGGGGCAAAAGTACGAAGAAGACGGAGGGCTGAGGTCGAAAGGAGGAGAAAGGAGGCCGCCGCCGCCGCCGCCGCCGCCGAGGGAGATATCGTCCTCCCAAGTGAGGTGCGAGTGTGTCACGAGCTGTCTTCGGTCGGTCGGTCCCTCGGTCCCTCGGTCGGACTCGGGAGCGACTTTCTTCTTCGCCCTTTTTTTCGTCGGAGGAGGTCAACGGAGAAAAGACGGGCTACAGGCATCTTTGGCCCGCGGGAGCGACAAGGAGGAGGAGGAGGAGGAGGCGCTGCACAATCCACGTAAGAAACATTTCTACCGATAGCTACGTGTAGTGCACCGGGGTGGGGAGCGAGAAAGGGGAGTGGGTGGAAGGGGGAAGCATTGAAAAAAGAGGGAAAGTTCAGTTGAAGCGCGAATAAAGTTCGCTGGAGTGAGAAGGCCTCGGAGTGTTGCGGCCTACTGCTCCTCAATTCTTTTCAATTACCGCCGTCAGAGTGACGACCGCGGAGGAGGGAGGAAGGGGGCGACCTCTTCTGAATAAGGGGACGCTATTACTTTGTTGAGGGCAAATTGCCAAGGCCGCACTTTGCCCCGAGGAAAAAAACGGGAAGAAGAACAAGGATATGGGCGAGGCCTAGGCCCTCCCCCTTCCAAACAAAGGAACTCATGATGGACATCACCCTTTTATTTTTCGACTATGACCTCATGGCAAAAGGGGCGTGAAGCTTGACCGATTACCATAGAGCACCTATCTGCAGAGCGGAAGAAATAATAAAAAATAAATCTGGCAAGATGGTCTTCAGCGGCGGCTCCGGCAGCGGGGGGATCTCCCCCGGGGGCGGCAACGGGACCAAGAGGGTCTGGAACAGCTCCCAGATAGAGGCCATCAAGGAGGCCCAACAGCGAGAGGAGGAGATGATAGAACGGGAGGCGAGGAGGGAGGCGGAAGATGCGAGACGGAAGGCCCTGGAAGAGGGAGACAGACGGCGGAGGGAGGCGGCGGAGGCCAGGCAGAGGGCGATGGAGGAGGACATGAAGAGGATGCTGGAGGAGGAGGAGGAGAGGGAGAGGGAGGAGAGGGCGGAGGCCCGCAAGAGGGAGGAGGCCGAGCTGGCCAGGGCCGTCTTGGAGAGGAGGAGGGAGGAGGAGGAGAGGGAGAGGAGGATCAAGTTGGAAATGGAGGAAAAAAGACAGAGAGAGCGAGAGGAGCTCAAGCGGAAGGTGAAGGAGGAGAAGTTCAAAAAGTTTGAGAAACTTCCCCAGACGGAAGAAAAATCGAGCGTCGTTCCTTCCAAGAAGAGGGAAGATGCGGGTGGTGGTAACCTTCTAGTGTCTCGCTTCGAGGGTATGACTCGCTTCAGGCAGGCGGAGGAGGAGAAGCTGAAGGAGAAGGTGGAGGCGACCAAGAAGAAGAGGCATCCGTACGCGGTGGCGGCAACGGCGGGCAAGGCGGGGAAGGAGAAGCTGAGGAGGTCCGCGCAGAAGATCGCCGGCGCGGTCGCCAGGGGGAGGAGCAGGAGCAAGCTGACCAAGGCCATCTCAAAGGAGATGGAGAGGATGTTCTCCTCCTCCAAGGAGAGGGTGGGCAGTGGAAGACTCCTGCCGCCACAAGAGGAATCCCAAGAACACAACGAACACAATCCAAGGGAGAGAGGGAGGACCAAGTTGAGGAGCTCCTCCCGCGGCTCGCTGTCCCGCCTACCGGGGCGCAGCGGCTCAAGGGAATCGCTGGTGCGGGGCCTCAAGAGAAGCCGGAGCAGCCAAAAGGTGCAGCACGTTGAAGTGCAGCCCAGAGGAGACAGGAAGACGGTTGGCGAGATGCAGAACTACCTGATCTCTCGCGTCCTGTTCGACGGGCAGGAGGACGTGTGCGTGCAGTCCAAGAGGCCGAAGATGAAGCAGGAGGGGAAGGGACGAAGGGCAGAGGCGGATCAGCGGATGTCGGGGTTCGTGGAGGAGGAGGCGGAGGAGTGGGAGAGGAGGAGGAGGGAGGAGGAGGAGGTGCAGTGGAGGGAGAAGGCATTCGGAGAATACAGGCAGGAGATGGAGAAGTATCTCTCGCTTTTCGGAGAAGAGGAGGAGGCGGGCGGAAGAGACCTAAAGAGAAACCGCGGCGAGGGGGCGAGGGACGAAAGGGGAAAGATGCTTAGCAGGAAACCCTTGGCGAAATTGGAGGACTTGAAAGGCAGATTCGAGGGAAGCGAATTCGGAGCATCCTCCAAGAAAGAGGCTCCCACGAGTCCGGTAGGAAAACTGCAAGTGGAAGAGATATTCTCGGAAGGACCAAGGGACGACGGAAGGAGGGAAGAGAAGAAAGAGTACGTGCCGGTCATAATCGACGGCGACGCCTTCAAGAGGACCATGACCAAGTTCGAGGACTACAGGAGCGAGGAGGACGAGAGGGAGAAGAGGAAAAGGGAGCTGCAGGCGAAGGCGGAGGAGAGGAGGAAGGAGCAGGAGCGGAGGAGGGCGGAGGAGGAGGAGAGGCAGAGGAGGGAGGAGGAGCGCCTCAGGCTGGCGGAGGAGGAAAGGAGGCGGGAGGATGAGAAAAGGGCCCTGGAGGAGGAGAAGTACAGGGAGGAGCACCGAGAGGAGCAGCTCAAGAGGCAAATCATGGAGGAGCTGGCCAAGCTCAAGAAGCTGGAGGAGGTGCAGCGGGAGAAGGTGGCGAGGGACAACAAAAAACGAGAGCTCATGATCCAGATCCAGGAGGAGGTAAGCAGGATCAAGAAAAAGGAGGAGGAGGCCGCCAGACAAAAGAAAGAGGAGGAAGAGACTCCGCTGTGGATCAAGATGGTGATTGACGCCGAGGAGAGAAAGGCCCACCTGAGTGAGAAAGGACCATCGGACGAGGAAAAGAAAAACCTCATTCCTGAGGTACAGAGGCAAGACAGCGGCAGCAGCTACAGCAGCAAAGCAAGCAGCAGCAATAGCAGCAGCTACACAAGTTGTCGGTCGACCTCCAAAGAAAGCAAGAAGGTCGCCCTGATGAGGGAGGACTCTTCCACTTTCGCAGCTTCGGTGGAAGCAATGCTGGACATGATTGGGGAAGACGAGGCGAAGGCCCTGGCGGAGGAAATCGGTCAGCAGCAGCAGGACGAGGAACAGGATATCTCTGAGAGCGATGATGAGGATGACTTTGTCGAGGCCTCTGGTCCCAAGAGTGCCAAGCAGCTGGAGAGGGACGGGGAGATGAAGGAGCTGGAGGAGGACGTCCAGGCGTTCCTTGACCTTATGGACGAGGACGAGTGCAGACAGTTGGTGGAGGAGTTCGAAGAATCGGAAAAGGACAGGGAGAAGACGAAGCAACAGAGGCAGGAGCAGCAGAGGCAGTTCCTGCTCCAGCAGCAGCCGGAAAAACGGAATCACAAGGAGAAGCCAAAGTTTCTCGTTAGCATAAGTCAAGTGAAGTCCTCCCTCCTTGAGCAAAAGTCTCCGACGAGCCCCAACGCGGCGTCGCTCTCCCCGGCGGGCGCCGTCAACGTCAACAGGGCCAGAGAAATCCTCATGAACAAGTTCACCAAGAAGAACGACGATGGCTCAGCAGACAAATCTCGCTCTAGCTCATCTTCCAAGAAAAGCTACAAGTGCACCAGCCTCAAGAAGATGTTCGACAAGAAAAGCGAGGACAGTGGTCCGCGGGGACCCCAGGTGAAGAGGAGGAAGGCCATCATCGACGTCCCAGTGGTGCCGAGCATTGAAGAGCAGCTACAGAAAGCGAAGGAGAAGAACAGCGCAAAAAAGTGGCAGTACCAGGTAAATCCGAAGGTTCCCGAAACTTCCGAGCAAAAGGACCCTTCAGATTCCCGGAAGATTGCAGCAGCAGCAGCAGCCGCTGCAAAGGACAGAAAAAAACAATCACTTATGATGGAGGACCTGATGAGGTCTCACCCGGACGAGCAGGAGGACTTCCTCTCAGAAGTGCGGGATTACGTGCACCACAAGAGGAGAGTCGGGGATGATGGAGTGGGCGGCGGCGACGACGGCGACAACCTAAGGGCGCTAGTCAACATTTACCTAGAATTAGCGGAGGAGAGATCCTCCTCGAAAGAAGCGGCGGGAGGGAAAGGCGGGGAAGGAAACAGGAGCTCATTCAACTTTGTGCCAAGCACGGATCACATCAAACAGAAGCTGGCTAGTACACAGCAAGCAAAGAAGAAGTCTTTGGCGCCGATGCAGGTGGGGAAAATTAAGGATCCCGACGCACTAGTCCTGAGCATGGGAAACGATAGGCAGCCCAAGAAGTCTCAGGAAGTGGACAACTATGCCTGCCAGACCTTGAAATCTCGGTACGAGAAGCTGGACAACGAGAGGAGGGAGTCGGAATCCGTAGGGATGTCCAGGGAAAAGCAGCGAGCCATGCAAAAGAAGATATGGGGAGCCGCTTCTTCCATTGAGAAGGAGACCCCCGCCGAGGGGGAGTCCAAGCAAAAGAAGAAAGAGTGGAAGTGGAAGCAAAAACTGCAGGAATCCGCTAGCCTATTACCGAACGTCCTTTCTCCGCCTTCTTCATCTTCCGAGAAGAAGGAGAACCCCCGTATTCTTCCGAAGAAGAATGAAGACATTGAGAAGTTGGAGGAGAACAAGCGATTGATAATGGAGTCAGCACAGAGGAGGGAGGAGGAGTTCCAACAACTCATGGAGGAGCTGAAGGCCCTCCCAGCTCACGACGACGGGGAGGTGCCGGCGGTCGACTTTGACGATGTATTCCAGTCTTATTTGGATGCGGTCGATAAGGGGAACCGCCGCGACAAGGCTTCTCTCCCGGAGCTGGGCGCCCCCGTCAGGATAAGCAGCATCAAGAGCAAAATGCAGAAGGGGGCCGAGGGGGAAGACAAGCGCGCCAACAAGACAGTCGGGAAAATAACCCCCATGGACGTGGGCTTCGGAGGCGAGGAAAAGGACGACGGGAAGGGTTCCTTGGATAAGGATCCCGTTCTGGGGACACTGCACACCAACAAAATCAAGAAGATGTTTGAGGAAAGGCAGAGGGAGAAGGCGGCGGCGGCGGCCAAGAGGAAGCAGCCGGAAAAGGTCTGGGAGCCGCCGCAGAAACCGGCCAAGCAAGAAGCACCGGCCAAGAAGACAGAGAGCATTCCAAAGTGGAAGGTTGCCCAGCAACAGCAGCAGCAGCAACTGTTGCTGCAGCAACAAAAGACGGACTTTGGCCAAAAGAACCATGAGTCAGAGCGTTACGCACGAAATTTTCCTGACTCGGGGAATCGCGCTCCGGTCAGCGAATGGGCGCACATTTCCGACCCGGAGGAGAAGAGGAGGGCGATCCTTGCTAAGTACGGTTTCAAGCCCGCCGAGCAGAGGCGAAGGCAACAGGACGAGGACGAGGACTTCTCCGAGCTCGGCACCATCCCAAGCCACGTGCTCAAGGACGAGATCCTGTACCAGCGGTACATGAGGCAGCAACTCGATATCGACAGTGACTCGGGTAGAAACCGCGTGATTGGCTGAGCAATAATTACGAAATCCATTCATTTCATGTCTTTTTTGCATACTTGGTGGGGAAAATTGCGTGTCAAAGCCTCGAAGGTCATTATGCTGTTTTTCCAGATTCCGCCTCATCAGAATCCATTCCGTCGCCACTTTCATCAACGACCCGCTTGGAGAAGAAACCGCAGCCAGTGAGAAAGAAATCTTCCTTCAGAAAAGCCCTCGGTTCTTTCAAGCAGTTAGCGGCCGGAAAAAGCAGTGAAAAGGTCAACAGCAGCAAAGGAAGCAATACCGACATTCCCGGTAAGCAATTACCTTCTTCTGTACATCCTTCTTGCAATTATTACCTTTTTTCACCTTCAGGAACCTGCCGCTCCTTGAAGAGTAAGTTCGACAAAAGCCTCAGCACCCTCCTCAGGGGAAGCAAGGGAAACTTGACCTCTTCCGTCGACTCCGACGAGAAGCGAAAGAGCTGCTCCGACCTCAAGGAGCTGTGGGAGCAGAAGTTAAACCCCTCACGAAGCAAGAAAGACCCGACAGAAGGGCCAAAGCCACTGAGGCAGCAGAGGCCGGCTGCCCCTCCTCCCGGGGTGGGTGGCAGGCACGTCGAGAACGTGAAGAACAAGCTCAAGACGGGCGAGGACTCAAAGTCGTTGGTGCGACGTTTCTTCGACCGAGAGCAGAGCTTAAGCGGAGCCAAGGGGGAGTACGTCAAGCAGACAAGGGAGGCCCTGCAGCAGCAACAACAACAGCAACAACAACAGCCGAGGGAAGTCAAGACCAACTTTGATTCCGAGGAGGTGAACCGTATAATGAGGATGCTGCAGACGGGGTCTCTGTCGGTGGAGGACTGTCAGCGGTCGCTGGAGGAGGCGGAGAGGAACCTCAAGAGGAAGTACTTTGACGGGCTCTGCCAGAGCATCAATAGCGGAAACGGGAACAATCCTGGGGGAGGAGGAGAGAGGACGGCGCAGCTACAGAAGAAGTTGGCTTCATCAATGACGCCGCTTGGACAACCTTCCAGGTGAAGTTATTAACGTACTGTACCGTACTGTACTCTACTTACACGACCTTAACAAGTGTTTTTTCGCAAGTCCTATACTGTAGCACTTATGAAACAGTACCTAGAGTTCTATCTTCCTCTTGCTATGCAGACCAATGCCGAACCCTGGCACAGGCAACACCGCCGAAATGAGGGAGGAGCTGCAAAACAAATTAGCGGGGAGCGGAGACGGGAGTGGCGATTCCGTCAACGACTGGCACAAAAAGAACTACGAGGAGCAGAAGAACAGAATCTCGGAGGAGCTGCAGGGGCTGAGGTCGGAGGGGAGCCTGGCAGCCGCAAGGAACGAGCTGAGCAGGAAGTTTGCGGGGAGCGACGGACGGCAACATGGTCGGAGGAGGCACTTCGACGGGAATCAAGGCGGCAGCAACAACGTCAGCAGCCTCCGAGGCCAGTTGGCTAGGCAGTTCTCCGACCCGGAGGAAAAAGCGAGGATGGGTGGCCACGGGGTGACGCCGCAGGCGAGGGAAGCGGCGCAGGAGAGGGCGAGGCAGCTCTTCCTGGAGAACTGCAGCGAGCTGCAGCAGATGTCTTCGTCCAAGCAAGCTCCTGGTTTCGCCGCCGGAGGAGGAAACGTGGGAGCGATGAGAGGAAAATTGCCCTCCAACATGGCCGGACAGCAACAACAACTGCGGCAGCGACAACCTCTTCCTCCGCAAAGGATGAAGCGGACGAGGAGCATGGACAACGCACTGCAACAGCAGCAGCAGCCACATCACCACCCGTCCTACCACCATGACCTCAACGCCTCCGCCTCCGCCAAGAGCATCGCCCAGCTACAGGAAATGCTCGCCACCTCCATGCAGCCGGGTGCGTCCGGCCTGGAGGTCGTCTACACCCCTTCGTCTCCATCCTCTCCCTCCTCCACCGACGCAGTGGCAACCGTGAGGGAGAAGCTGGAGTCTCTCTTCGACGGCAACTCGGAGGAGTGGAACAGGATCTTCCCGCCGGACTGCGACAGCTGCTCCAACCTGAGAAAGACGCTCGAGGACAACATGAGGAAGAGCCAGCCGGCCTCAGCTCGGCAGCAGCAGCAACATCATTTCCAGCCTCAGCCTCCACCCAGGTCCGGTCCTCCCTCGAAGGCGGTTAGCACCGCGCAGAGGGGATTAATAAAAATGTTCAGCAACGAGTACGACCAGGGGAGAAAAGCCGGAGGAGGATTCTCTCCGGCCGGAAACACCGGCAGCATCGCCGAGAAGAGGAAGATACTGATGGCGGATCAGCAGCACCAGCAACAACAGCAACAGCAGCCAGGAGCGAGGTCGCAGAGAAGTGCCGGCATGTCGATGAGGAAGGACCAACTGGAGGCCCTATTTTCCGACAGCCAGGAGGGAGGCCACCCGTCCGGAAAGATTAATTTCTCACCCTCCAATGGAAGCAGCAGCCGTTGTTCCGCTCTTCAAAGGACGCTGCAAGAGCAGCAGCGACAACAGCAAAGAGGACCTGACCCTCGACCACCCGTTAGTTCCTCCCACGGCTTGGCCTCCACCAGGAACATGCTGGACTCCTTCTTCTCGGGGGGAGGAGGCCAACAACAACAGCCTGCTCTCTACCGCCAACCCCCTCCGCGGACCAAGAGCTGCTCCGACGTGAAGCACCTGCTCGAGAGGAGAATGGCGGGGGAGATAATCGACGACGAGGACGACTACAAGAACGACTACGGCGTGCACGAGTCCGGGAGGTCGGACAGAGTGCAGTCGCTCAGGAGGCAGCTCTCCGACTTCTACAGCGGGGGCGACGCGGACGTAAAAGGCCCCCCGCCGAACAAGTCCCAGAAGTACTTCCCAAACAGCCGCTCCACCTGCAACAGCCTAAGGGAGGCGCTGGAGAAGCAGCAGACGATGGACGCCTCCTCCTCCGGCGCGCACGGATACAACAGCAGCGATCAGGAGTGCGGGCCCTCCGAGAGTGTGGCCCAGCTGAGAAGCAAGCTCTCCTCCATCTGGAACAGCAGCAGTGGAGCACAGCAGAGATCTCAGCCGTTCCACGGCCTCCACCAGACCAAGAGCTGCTCCAACGTGAAGAACCTGCTGCAGGAGAAGTGGAGCGGCGGCGGCCAGTACGGCGGCCGGCAGGTGGCGGTGGTGGCCCCCTCCGTCTCCGTCAGCAACATGAAGAGCCTCTTCGACTCTTGCTACTCTAGCCTGCCCCAGTCGGACCGCTCCCTGGACGCTGCCCTCTCCACCATGGCTGGAGACCCCGCGCGCAGGCGGGCCTTCGAGCAGATGATGGACGTCTTGGAGACGGGGGCCTCCACTCTAGAGTCGGAGGGGGAGCGGGGTGCGGTGAGAGCGGAGCTGGATAACCTGCGGAGGACCCTGCAACTCAGGAGTTTGGATTCGGCGCCGGGGGCGGACAGGACCGACTTTGAGGAGAAGCAGCAGGAGCTCCGACGGGAGCTAGAGGCGGTGCGAGCGGCCAGGGGGACCATCGACAAGGAGCTGCTGGCACGGCTGGTGAGCGGGGAGGAGGACAGGGCTTGGAGACAGCAAGGAGGGAGGGAGGCGGAACTGGAGGCGGTGCGGGCCAGGAGGAGGGCCACCAGCATGGAGGACGTCAACGACTGGCACAGGAAGAACTACCAGGAGCAGAAGGACAAGATCCAGTTCGAGCTGGAGGCCCTGAGGGGAAGGGTCAAAACATCATTGATGAAAATAGAGCAAGGTGAATTGAGACACAGTCATTACGTCCAACAATTTTTAAGCACCTACCTACACAGCAACATTTCGAGCAGAAAAAAAATCTAACAGCACCTTAACTTACAGAAACTTACAAAAGAAGCAGCAACATCGATCGAGTACAATTTAACTTGTATTCAACATAACAGAGTATTTTTCACAGCAAAAACACCAACACCGGCAACGTATTCTATGTTCATTCTATCATTTCTATGTATGTATTTTCCAATAAGGAGGAAGCGCGATCGACCGAGATAGACTGGAGCAGGAACTGGAGGCCGTTCGGGCAGCCAGAAAGCGGTACAACCTCCTGGAGTCTGAGCTAGCCTCGGGCGGAGCCAATGGCGCTTTCACCGAGAGGCAGAGGATCCAAAACGAGCTGGAGGCTCTGAGGGAGTCTAGGAAGGGCTCCAGCCTCAACAAGATCAACTTTGGCGTGGACAGGTCCGGCAAGGGCGGCAGGGGATCCTCCGACCTGGACCCGGAGACGCTGAGGGAGCTGCGGTCCTCCAACTCCAAGGTGAAGGCCATGTTCGAGAAGAACGCGCCAAAGTACAAGTTTGGCGGATCCGGGGAGAAGCTTCTGCAGGAGGAGGACGATGACGGCGGCAAGGACGACGACCTGATGCTCAGGCCAAGGAGGGGAAGGGGCAGGCAGGCGCAGCAACAGCAAAAAGGACAGGTAATTTCGAAATTAAAGCAATTCAAAACCCATCGGAGGTCCTCCATACATGACAATTCGAAATTCCCTTTGTAGGATGAGAGGAAGTGGGTGGCTGACACGATCAGCAAGTACTTTGATGTCATCGTGGAAGAGGAGGAGGAAGACGACCGGAGCAGAAGCAGAAAGAACAACAACAACGGCAACAACGAGGACGACGACGAAAACCAGGAGATCTTCTACCCGGACAGCGACGACGAGGACGGGGAGGGATACGAGATGAGCCAACTGGGCAAGGGGGAGCAGTTCAAGTCGACGTCCAACATCCGCGGGATGCTGAGCCAGGTGCTCACCAAGGTGTCGAGCAACGTGGGGACGAGCAAGGAGGCGCTGGTCGGCACCTTCAAGCACAAGCTGGCGGCCACGTCCGGGGGACAGGGGCAGGCTCCCGTCGGAACCACCGACCTATGACCTGCTCCAAAAGAGCGAGGAGAAGGGGCAAATGGAAGAGAGATCGAGTCAGAGCAAGATAAATTCCAGAGTGCGAATGTGATACATAACCCCGCAGATCAAAACAGACCCTCTTCTTCCCTATCATACAAATAAACGAAGTAATGTACTAAGGCTAGCGCACGTCCCTAATATTAGTCAGAAAATATTTCGGATACAGCGATCAAAGCTACAATCGATGCCGATGACGCCGCGAAAAAAAATATTGCACTGAATATGGCGACCTTTGAACTTGCCGTATTTTTGGACGGAACTCAGTTCGTGGTGTCATTGGCCACGGAAAAGTCTAGACCAGACACTCATTGGCATTTTCGGAAGTCGTCGGCTCGTAACATAACATTCTTATCCTAGCAGCACCGCCTTTTATCGAGAACCTTCTGCCAATCTAGGCCTCCCGCGGAGAAGGCACAGATGCCGAGATGCGATCTCCCATATCTGCTTTTGAGCAGAATGCCCTATAGGTACTCCTCTGCACACAATCTTCGTTTCTAGATCTCCTCCCTCACCTTCTAAATAAAGAAAACATTTATTTTTTACCCCTAGCCGTAGGAAGTGGTGGCAGGCAGTTCAAGGGAGGGGGCGTGGCATTTTTTAGAAGGTTCCAGACGTTGAATAAGTGAAAATGCCGCGCCGTCGGATGCCTCTTCGCCTGCCATACTCATGTTCCCCCCCCCTGTACTCATCGCAGTCGTCGTCTCCTCCTCCTCCATATTATCTCCCTGCAGACGTGAACAACAACATCTCTTCCGTTTTTCTCCGTCTCCGCCCATACCCCTCCCTCGCCCCCCTACAGTAAATGTCGGCGGCGGCCTCGCTCCCCGAAGGAGGACAGGAAGAAGAATAAGTGGCCTCAGCCCACTCGCCTTACGAAGACAGGGAAGGGCCGGTGCCAAATCCCACTCCGCCTGCTCTTTTCTCTCTCCCGCACCCCACTTTTTCTTGTGAACTTTCTCCAACTCAGCCT
>JAAUXU010068305.1_pt1 | contig 13452 bp, 18 predicted proteins | sample 7278151 | NCBI WGS metagenome assembly JAAUXU01 (sample SAMN14350113, study PRJNA611818) | marine sediment metagenome | isolation source: surface marine sediment (1.8m) | place: French Polynesia: Moorea | collected 2018-08 | reverse complement strand
CTGCTGCTTCTTGATCCTCTTCTTCTCCCTCCTCCTCCTCCTCCTCCTCCTCCTCCTCCTCCTCCTCCTCCTCCTCCACCACTACCACCACCACCACCACCACCACCACGACCAGCATGTGGGGGAAGCCTGGCGAGACGTGACGAGAGTCCGCAATTTCGGAGGTGTTGATTTTCCCCTCATTTCTTCTTGCATGCCCGCACGCAAGAAGGCCTTTGTTTTTTTTGGAGGAGGAGGAAGGAGAGCAAAGTTCTGTTTTTGGAGGAGGAAAGTCGTGATTCCCTAGGTTTTTTCCCCTTTCTTTTCTTTTTTTGCTCAGGTGACAGCGAAACCCCCTGAGATTTGGTCGTGCTTGAGGGAAAACACGCGTGCGCGCGCGCGCGCACCGCCATAACGCTGAGCAGACGGAGCCCTCCTAATGCTCGATGCACTTTAAGCCAGCTCGTGCACTTGGAGGGACTGCAGAAAGTGCACTTCATCTGCTCCTGTTTTGCTGCATTTAATATTCGACTTTCTCCATCGGAAATTCACGGTCGCGTCAACTCGAGTCTTCTTATGGCTTCTCTTGCCTCTTGTAAGAGGGCTCATACGTACTTGTTGTGCCTGAATAATTCATTTGTGACGACAGCATTGAAATAAAATAACAGTGTTGTGTGTGCTTCCTGAGGAAATGGTGGAACGTGACTTGGCTTTGTCTCTCGTACCTTCACTGTACTGCGCACTGTGTGTGCAGACAGCCTCACTGTTCTTTCTGGCAGACCAAGACCCTTCAGCCAGCTTTTTATTCGCTCGAACAGAAACAAAAAGGATGCATTTTTGCACGATTGCCCCTCCCCCCACCTTCGCATACACTTGGTTATGCAGTCAAGTCTGGGAGTGACGATATTTTCCGCCATTGTTCGGTCTGGGAACTGCTGAGGTAGGACCCAGAACACAGACTTGACTGTGTCGTGGCATAGCTGAAACCATCCGCAGTTGATGTGTGCTTGCCTAATTGGCAAAGGTCTCTCCTCTCCCTACATTTTTGGGCCTGCGTCAAAAGGCTCGGGCAGGCCTGCCTTGGGCCTTGGGCAGCCTTCGCCCACAGACTTTCTCGCTCCTCAGGCCTAATGTCCATCCTTGATTAGAAGACTGGAAGGAGCAGAAGGAGGAGGGGGAGAGAAAAAAAAGGTGGGGACCGATAAAAGAAGAATGGATGTAGCGGGATAAGATGAGACTTTTTTCTTCTTGCCACAGTTCATCCTGATGGATCAATGAGGCTTTCTTGCAATGAGGTAGTAGCAGCACCGGAGCTTCAAAAACCGCATAAAATTCGCGTGACCGCAATTGCCACAAAAAGGTTGAGCAGGAAATGTAAATAAGGCCACAAGTTGATGTTGAGGGAGTCGCTGACAAAAAAGCACCCAAAAATTCTTTATTTTACGCAGCCCCTGTTTTTCACGTAATTTTCACTGTTTTTGTGCGGTATTTTTTGTTAAGCCAGAAACTTACCAGAAGAAACTCGTTGGAAAAAAAATTGACTCTTCGTAGTCGTGAACCTCAAGTTGAAAAAAGTAAAAATTGTAAGAAAATCCCTTGTTCCAACCCCCACTCCTCGTTGCAGAACACTCTGTGCCTGGACCTCGTGAAGAAAGTAACTTTTTTCCCCCGAAACAAGCTGTCTTTTTTGAGCAGAAAGTCCACATTTCATACCTTCAGTTTATTCATTATTTTGTTTTCCGCTCTCCTTTCAGCCCTGATGAAGCCCGCCCTCCACGTCTTCGCCAGCCGCTTCATATGGTTTTGAGCATCCTCGGCGGCAGCAACATGATGATGCATTCAGCCGCAACCGCCGCGCAGCCGCCGCAGCCGTCCTCCTCGCCCACGCCCTCGCTCGACAGTTTGGTGGGTGGGATCACCATCAACGGAGCCAACAGCAGCAGCAGTAGCACCTCCTCGGAGAGTGGCCTCGGCACGGCCGGGTTAGCTGCTGTGTCCTCATCCTCCTCGGCCTCCTCCGCCTCTTCGTCGTCCTCAGCAGCGGCGGCCGCGACTGCCGCCGCTGCGGCTGCTGCCGCCACTGCAGGCGCAGCCTCTTCGTCATCTGCATCCTCCTCAGGGTTGGGCTCTTCGCCGCAGCTGTTAGGGGGCGTGACACAGCAGCAGCAGCACCTCCTTGGGGGCGTGTCGCAGCAGCAACAGCATGCCACTCTGCTCGGAGCAGACTTCGGTGGATTATTAGACTTTCACAAGGACGAGGTAAGTTTGAACATGTACAGTACAGGGCAGCCCTCTTAACAGTGCTAAGGGTGACTTTTCTCTGGCTGACTCATATGTGTGTCACATATGAATCGTGGAGAAGCCGCTCAGGCAAGTCAGAATAGCTCTCTGTTGTTTACAAAGCTGCAGGTACAGAAAATATTACATTGCACTGCATGTAACGTCACAATTAGATCAGTCCAGTCATTCTAGGCCTCCTCTTGAGGGCCCATTTGCAGCTCTGCTGTCACGTACATGTACACGCGTGGCCTGGCCAGGAGCTTCGCCGGAACACTTCGGTGTGCTTGTCGAACTACGGTGTCAAAGCAGCTTAAGCCTATTGAGGGAAATGCCCATGTAGCCCCTGGGGCTGCCATCCAAGTCGGGGCACCTTTTAAAGAATTGCCGATTTGGGGCCGTCACATGTAAAGCGTGGGTCTCGCCTCCGTCTCGCAGCCCGTGAGGTGCGTGGACGGCGTGAAGTGCGGAGGATGGAGAGCGCTTGGTGGAACTCACAGCCAGGTATGGCTTCAGCTCGTCCTTTGTGCCCAGTGCGTGTGCGAGCAGTCAAGAGACTGCACACGAGCGAGGACAATCGCAGCGACGACAACCTGGATGGGTCAAGACACGCACGCCACTTTTCCCTACGTGCCAGACATCAGTGGTGGTGCTGACCCCGACTGAGCACACCCGGGACTTCCTGCTCACGAGCCACCCCTGCAAATCAGCCTGCCTATGCAGCATAAACAATTGCTCGGCCATTTCTTGAAATTTTGTCCCCAGCAATTTGTTGTCCCAAGGACTTTGGCATTAGCTTCTGCGTAAAAATCCTCCCGACAAATGGCTCTTTGTTGCTTGTACCCAGCATTAACGACTTGGCTGCGCTCTCTCCATTTTCCAAGCTCTTTTTACCTTCCCATTTCGATGGATTTAGCTAATTTATGTCAGTTTTATTATCCCCTGTGAAATATGTGCAGCGGGAGGGGCTTGAAAGGCCCTTTCCTGGAAAGGTAAAGAAAGGAGGAGAGCGACTGTAAAGTTTATAGACCTTTCCTTAATGAGAAATTGTTTAGTGCTGACAACTTTCGGTATCTGGTCTTTCTCAACTTGCTGATTTTGTTAATTCTGCCCGCTCCCTTGCATTTGCCGCAATTATACAGAGTGAGTCAAAAGTTAGCTCCGGCAGGAGGGAGGAGCTTCAGCATGGACTGCCAGGGCTACAATGGGAGGGGAGATTCAAAAGTTTCGCGCAGACACAACCAGGGAGTCATTGGACGTCCTGGAGAGTGAAGAAGCTGATCACACAGGCTTCAACACCACGTGGGCAGGGGACAACAAATGATGTAAAAATGATTCTTCTCGTTGCAGTTCCTGCCGAATCTCGACCACTCGTCCTCCTCGACGTCCTCTCTGCTGGGCTCTCTGAGCAATGTGCCAGTTACGTCCTCTTCAGGCTGTGAGCAGCAGCAGCAGCAGTTCCAGGAGATGCACGATCTGGAGTTTGTGAACCACTTAGTGCACGAGGGCAAGAACAAGGTTGCGGAGCTCAGGGCCACCATCAAGAGTTTGGAAGCAGGGTACGATTTTAGTCAAAGTCAACTTTATTGTTATCATCATTTTTACTGAAAATATTACTAAGGTTCTACACACTTCGTGTGTGTAGCAAAGTTGATGATCAATAAGAGTGCTAAAATGGATAGGAATAAGCTGCTATCAGAGTTTGCTCACGCGACCTCAAAGTTGGACGCAATGATTGAGGCAGAGCAGCAGAATTGGTCAAGAAACAGTACGTAAAGAGTCTTGGAGCTTACTGGAAAAACCCTCCAACAGATAAGGTTTAGACCGAACCTTTAAAGGGCGCCAAAAGCCCCTTGGAGGCCACTTTCACTTCAACGCCCTCAGAGCATCTCACACTCAATACCAATGCAGTAAGTCGAGTACGTCCTTCTGTGTTAGCAGGAATCTGGATGCAATTCCAGCTCGAGGCCATGAGAAACATTTTACTCCGGAGTAGCAACTAAGAAGTATGAGAAGAAGTGTGTTGCTGTGTGCTGAAATATCAGACCACAGGCCTGTAGTCGCACGTCATAGCATTGGCGCATGTATTATTTATTAAATGTCTACCATTCTTAATGGGAAAGATGCTAATGCAGATTGACGTCACCCATGCAAATGTCGATGCAACCACAGTAAAGAGTGGAGTGACACTTAAGATGTCTTCTATATCCTTAGTTCTTCTCGCCTAACCGCCCATGTGAGCCGAGCACAAGCTGAAGTGGCTGAGACATTTCGATTGTTCCATTCCCTGCTGGAGGAGCGCAAGACAGAGGTCCTGAGGGAGTTGGAGGCCACATTCTCCTCAAAACAGGTGGCCATGGCCATCTGCACGCAGAGGACACAGGAGGCTGTGGAGAAGATCTACAACGTAAGCCAAATTCTTCAGATATTTAATGCCACTCAGTACATTCTCATAGTCTGCATTATGGGAATTCATCCAACACTGGGGAAATCACCTGTCTAAAATTATCCGTTCTCACACTGGCCCCATTGTTTCACCCCCAAACTAGGAGGGCGACCCTGTCCTGGCCTCAAAAGAGCTTGACCACAACTCACATCTAGGCGGTGTTTGCAAGCTGTCCCTTTTTTTCCAATGTTGCTTTTTGTAGCCTCTCACGACCGGCAGCTAGAACAGTCCACCCCACCCCACCCCACCCCCTGGAGGCCAGGTTGAACTCCATGTCTTCCTTAGCCTCTGTTCTAGGCCTGAGGCTTGGTTATTCAATAAGTTTGGAACGAGGAGAAAGGAAAATTTATGGGGGCAGGGCCTTTTCTGTGGGCCATGAAGCAGAGAGTGGCTTGGCGTGGCTTTCTTGGGGTGCATTTCCTTATGTGTATGTATGGACAATTTAAACAGCATAGACACTGAAGTAAGTGAGGCTGATGATTAAGGGTCTTAACAAACAATGCATTTTTCTCCAGGTCATTGAGTTTGTGGAACGCTCATCCAAGCAGCCCAATGAGGCGTCCTTGTACAAGCGGGCATTGGAGCAGAGGCTGGGGGCCATTCTTTCCACCTACCACGAGGCTCTGGGAAATGCAAACGTCAACCCAGAACAGGTAGGTCTATAAAAAATGCCCACGAAAACATGACTCTCAGGGGTCAACACTCACTGACTGCTCCTTACTGCTGTTGCTCTCTAGGTGATTGACTTTGACTTTGTGGCGCCTTCCTACACAACCATACAGGGTGGAATCAAGAACAGCTTTGGATATGTCAGAACCAGGTGAGAACTCATTCGTCCTGATTTCATCTGATTCAGCTTACAAATGTCTCTTTGATTCTGCCAGGACTGACAGTGGCAACTCAACCAACAGCGGAAGCGGCCATGCCTCTTCCAATGGCCACACCCTCAGCCTGGCTGTGGGTGGGGGCTCTGGTGGGAAGCAGCCACCAATTTCACGCCCGGTCAGTGGGAGCACCAGCAGCGGCAACAACAACATCATCAACAACAACAGCTTCAGCAATGGCTCTCTTCTTGGTGGTGGCTTGGCCGCAAGTATCCTGGCCGGTGGTGGTGGCAGTGGTGGCAGTGGCGTGTCGTCTTTCAATGGCGTGCCCTTGAGTGGGCCACTGCACGGGCTGTTGGACAGGCAGGGGGGTGGCAAGCACTCCTCATACGGGTTCCATTCATCGCTGTCAATGTCTCCCGGTAAGATTTTAGGTATTGGAAGGATGTGCCTCAGACCCCATGTACGTACACTGAGAGAATTTGTTGCCTACCACTTTCTTGACTGAAGGCTTGATGTGTTCAAGTGCAACAAACATCAGTCTCTGCAGTCCTGACCAGTGAAAATGCACGTCAAGTTGCAATGGACACTGGTCTGACTTGAGCTTTTCACCAATGTCCTTTAAGTAGTTTCTTGAGTGATGTGCGTGGTCCAAAACATCCGGTTGCCACAAGCCCTGAACATAATTCCCTGGCACATCAGTAATAGAACAGGGTTGATCACGGAGTTGTGCAGAAGGAATATGTTTGTCTGGCCAATCATGAAGAAGCTGGCATGAGGACTTTCATCATCTGGGTATTGAAGAATGCTGATTGCATCATGTCAATGAATACCGTTCATGAAAACTTCTGTGTATACACAGGTGGCATTTAACATCCGCACTTGACTTTAAAGCAATCATGCTTTTTAGGGCATTCAGTACACATATACACCACTTGCTGCACGTGAAACTCACAGCAACTTTCTTGTTGTTTTCAGACTCTGATCTGTTCCCATCGAAGCGGTTTAGCCGTGGGGGCCTCTCTCTTGGTGGCCTTGGGCCCATTGGGACAGACTTGCAGCTCAATCATAGTGGAGGAGGCAGTGGAAGTGGTGGCAGCGGCAACAACAGCAACCCCTACGAGCGCTGGTCCAATGGCAATGACGGAAATGCCAACAAACAGCAACATTTGCTCTATGGAAGTGGCAGCAATGGTGATGCTGCGACGGCTGCAGCAGCCCAGGCTGCTGCTGTTGCTGCTGCACATCACCATGCTGCTGCACAGATGGCTGCACTTACGAAGTAAGTCATGTGGTACCTCGGAATGTCAGTATAGCCTGTACCGTTTAAACTTGTTATCTTGATTTACAGTGGCCATGCCTCTGTCACTCCCACCTCCTCTAACTCATCGGAACATGGCAACAGCAATGGTCTTCTGGACTTGAACTCCAAGCTGTTAAACCACCAGGTGTCTCTGTTTCCACCTAAGTCCCAGATCAAGCGCCAGAAGATGGTCTATCACTGCAAATTTGGGGAGTTTGGGGTCTTGGAAGGCCAGTTCACAGAGCCTTCAGGCGTGGCAGTCAATGCACAGAATGACATCATTGTGGCTGACACCAACAATCACAGGATCCAGATCTTCGACAAGGAGGGACGTTTTAAGTTCCAGTTTGGGGAATGTGGCAAGCGCGATGGGCAGCTGTTGTACCCCAACAGGGTGGCTGTGGTCAGGCAGAGTGGGGACATCATCGTCACTGAGCGTTCTCCAACTCACCAGGTATGAAATAAACCACACGTGATGATATCAATGCATAGATTTGTGATATTTTCACAATTGTTGGAATATGGATGACTTTCTCTTTCAAACACACCTTTGGCCTGCCATTACGATTGTGGACTTCTTGTTGCCAGAGATGGAGCTCCCTGCTAAGGCAGGCACTTGCCTGGAGCCCCACAAGCTTGAACTTGACCTTGACATGTTGGTGCTGTTGCATAGTCTTTCTGTCAAGTTTAAGCTGTCCCCTTGAAAATTTCTCTTCTCTCCTTGCCGTTCCCGCAGCAACTTTAATTTGCACAGAAAACTTGCACTTCCTCCTTCCCCCTATCTCCAGGCTGTGTGACAGGGACTTGGGCCTCCAGGTTCATGCTTAGGTTGATCTGGCAGACAGTGACCTCGAACATGCTCATGCCCTCTCCCGGCTTGCTTGTAAAAGATAGGCATTTATTATGCAACAGCACATGGTATCCCAAAGAAAGTTAATGTAAGAAAGGAGAGGGCTTTTTAACTTATTCAGTACCCCTCCGAGGTCTGCCCCTTTCCTTTTAAGCTTTTCCATTACTTCTTCAACGTGAAGGGTGAAAAAAAGGATTGGCTCTCTTCGAGGTTCACCTTCACCCTGTTGAGGTTAAAAAAAAAAGCGCTTTCTTGGTTTAAGGTGCTTGAAATTCGCATCTCAGTCGTTGTATGCATAAGAAATTCAAGCGGCAAATTCTTTCACACACATTTGCTTCCGTGATTGGCTGAGTGATTGTCTACCTCCTTTCCACAAGTAGTTGACAACAGGACAATGACTGGGCTCTAAGTGATATCACTTTGTCCATTTCAGGTCCAGATTTACAACCAGTACGGCCAGTTTGTACGCAAGTTCGGCGCCAACATCTTGCAGCACCCTCGTGGAGTCTGTGTGGACAACAAGGGCAGGATTGTGGTCGTTGAGTGCAAGGTCATGAGAGTCATAATCTTTGACCAGGTGAGAACTGATTTTGCAGGTGGCAAAAATGTGAATTGCAGTGGATCACAAGCCTTCCTTCTTGCAGCTTGGCAATGTCCTGAACAAGTTTGGATGCTCCAAGCATCTGGAGTTCCCCAATGGCGTCGTCGTCAATGACCGCCAGGAGATCTTCATCTCCGACAACCGTGCTCACTGTGTCAAGGTCTTCAACTATGAGGGGACCTACCTCAGGCAGATTGGAGGAGAAGGTGGGGTGTAGAAGTCAAGTCGCAGGTTATGATCCAAGTAAGAAGCTGTCTCAGCTAAGAACAGTACATTTGCTGCAGGGTAGACAAAGGAGATTTGGAGTTGAGGGGAACCTGCAGCAAATCCCCTTACTTACAGGACTCTCGGAATCCTGAAGGCTCCGAGCTTTCGTTTTCTTAAATGTTTCTACTACCTGATCTATTGTACACTGTTCTAAGCTCCCTGACAATCACAGCGTGTGCTACTACCATGTGCACGCACATGCGGGGTGTTCCTTAAGCCGGAGGACCTTTTCCTCGCTGAGGTTGCGTGAAGAAGTGTCTTGAGACACAGCGACTTTTAACAAGTACCTTATAGGGAGACACAAGGCTGATAGTTACTACGGGTAGCTTGGTGACCGAGAGGTCGCATTCAACGTGGAAAATGGCCAAACTGCTCAAAAGGAACTTTCAAAATTGGTTAAACATTCAATAAGTGGGTCAGTCCCAGAAGTACTACATGGCCTCAAAAGTTGTTCTGGCCAAACATGTGGAAAAAGAGCCCAATTTGATGTTTCTGGTCCCGAGCACGACCCCTCTGACAAGCAGGAGGACTTGTACATGAGAGAGGATGCTCAGCATTTTAGACCCTGCTCTTGTTGAAGACGTCCAAGCCTCCGACAGTTGTGTGACACCCGGTGGCGCAGCTGGTGCTACAGGGTGGCCATGAAGCTTTCCACTGCACGTTGCTGCTGTCAGGCAAGTCTGTCCTTTTTTGTTCCACAGAGGAAGACATTATTTTGATTAGTCCTATTAGATTAAACGGCAAGAGCAAAAGTCTAAGAGGTGGCAGTGAAAACTGCCCTAAAGGGAGAGTAGATTAGAAGAAGTCGTTTGAAGACTCTCGCAAATAAATCTCCTCTCCTGACATGATTTCCCGACTTTTTTTGTTCTCTCCTGCGTGTACGAGGACTGAGAGACTCCTCTGTGTGCGTCTTCCCTCTTTTTACTCCCATCTTCCGTTTTCGTCATCTTCATTTCCGCCCCAAGAAAGTCTCTGCTGTAGTAAAAGTCTGCATTTTATGATTGTTGGTTGTAAAACCGACGGATTTTCCTCCACAAACATTACTCGACCGAAATTCCCTTCAGTGCTGATAATGCAGCAGCGCTCACCTATCCTGTCAGAAGCAGCAGCAGCTTAATCTCCTTCTCAAACATCACGCAAAAAAGTCTCCTGTGATAATTAATTTGGAGCAGAAGGAACCCTTTCTTTTTCTTGTTTGCCTTTGAGCTCAGCACTATGATCGTGTGCGCCGAGAATATGTTTTCAGTCATCTCACTTTTCCCGGGCTCGATAGAGGCCGTGTGAGCCGTGAAAAATGTCTCTTGGCCTGTGGGACCAGAGGTCGACAAGAGGTTGAACAAGGCCAGGGTTGATGAGGTGTCAAGGGGGGGGGGGAAGCCAAGCAGTCATTGGACATGGACATTTTTCACTCACAGTACTCTCGCACCGTTGCTGAATCATTTTTTACGTCTCAGACTCTGACTCTTGCTCTCTTTTTTCACTTAACTTGGAGAAATGCGCGTAGTGTAAGACGGGATTTATTTTTCTTCTTCCTAGGAATCACAAACTACCCGATCGGAGTGGGCATCAACGCGGCCGGTGAAGTCACCATCGCCGACAACCACAACAACTTCAACCTGTCTGTGTTTAGCCAGGTAAATGATGTCATTAGTGAGTAATTATGAAGAGTCACGCGGTGCAATGATGGCCTGGTTGGTCACGCACGTGCGATCCAGATTCTGGAACGAGGTTGCGTGAATGTGACCAAAATAATGGAGCTTTTGACGCCACCCCTGGAAATCAGTGCAGGTGATTTCTCTCTCACGTCAGGCCAGGCTTGGGAAGGCCAATATGTGAAGGAGATGTGGAGGGGGGGGGGAATGTCTGGCAATCCTGAGCACCTCGGGACTTGGAGAAGTGAGATTATAACATTAGACGGGAAAAAACCCATGCAGCCACTGAGAAGACTGACCAGATTTTTTCAGCCGCAATCTGAAGCAGCTGTTGCCACGACAGAAGAAGCACACGAACTTGATGAAATCACCCAATCTGTCCTTTTTATAGAATATGGGTCCATGTGTGGCTCACAGTTGAGGGTGCGTTTACCTTGGCTGACAAATTTTGGCTCGTTGAGGGTCCTCCAAGAAAGTGGCTCCCCCCCCTCCTTTTTAACCCTTTCGTATTCATTTTGCTCGGAAAGTTTTCGCTTTCATTAAGCTTCCACCTCTTTCCTCAAAGGAATGACAATTTGGAATGTCTTGAGCTAGCACTGAAAAGAGCATTCTTGTCTTGTCTCTTGTTGCTCCCTCCAGATGCGAAGGTTTTTTGGCTCACTGTGAGATTTGTTTAGCTTCAGGCACTTTTTGGAAGCGGCCTTCAAATGTAAATTCATGGTCCGGTTGGCTAATTCAAGACTAAGGATCCTTTGGAACAAGCATCAAAGGATAAAGGAGTCGATTTTTTTGTCACCAAGCTTGTATTTGTCATCGAGACTTCCAAGGTCAAGGTCTGTTGTGCCATCCTTGACCCACCCAGGGTGTGTGTGTGTTTCAAACAAGCCTAACTGCAGCCGCTCCACTTTCTCCAGAGCTCCTAAACAGCTCTCCTCCAATGAGCCTCCGTGGGCCTACGTAGGCCTTAACTTGCCCAACTTTTTTGAGCCATGCGGTACACTTTGGGGGTGGGGGTGTCGGCGACTCCACCTATATAGTCAAGATGTTCTCAACCTCACTTTTCTTCTCATCCTCCACACAGGATGGGCAGTTGCTGAATGCCCTGGAGTCCAAAGTGAAGCATGCGCAGTGCTTTGATGTCTCGCTGATGGACGACGGCTCTGTGGTCCTCGCCTCCAAGGACTACAGGCTGTACATCTACAGATATGTGCAGGTCCCGTCCGCCGCTGCGGCGGCGGCCGCCGCAGTTGCCACAGGCGGCTTGTAATGGAAGAAGCAAGAACAAAGGGTTAAAAAGAAAAAAAAAGAAAAAAAAAAGAAAAAATGAAAGCAGAAAAATGGGGGTAAAACTTCGCATCTTCGAAGAGAAAAGAAGATTTTTATTAGTCCGATGATTAATTTCCATGTTTGTCGAAGTCCTTTAATTCTTGACACTTTGCTCTGTTCTTCAATACGCGTAGTGACGGTTTTTCTATCCTTCCTCTGTCTCCTAAAGAGATGCCAATAGTAATGAGAAAAACAACTTAAAAGTCCCTTGTATTGTGGATGTTTTCGGCCCCTCAATCATTGTGCATGAGCAGTATTAACTACTTTTCTTCTGCCACCCTGTGGACATTTTTTTTTGCTTTTTAATGCTTGTTTTATGTCACTCCGTGTTGAATCTGGCATTTATTCTTTTCTGATGTGTATGATTGTATAGATATTCTTTAGATGTTTTTCATAATTTTTTTTTTCGTTTTCTGTCATTTCAATGAACACTTTTTCCCCAGGGGAAGCCCCCCAAAACATTCACGTGCCATCCTGAGTGTGTGTGTGTGAATATTTTGCTCTCCCTATTTTGTATATATTAACACCTGTGTTTGAGTTTATAGCAAGTATACTGTATGTTGTGATCTAGAAGTTTTGTGTCTGCTGCGTCTGTCTTCATTTTCCCGACTTTTTGCTTTACATATTATATTAGTATTTTTCTCACTTTTATATCATGTTACACAGTTTCACGAGAGAAAGAAGAAAAAAGTTGTAGAGAGAGAGATCACAGTTCTTTGCTTGATTCAGGATTCCATTACGCTTAACCGCAATCATCATTCTGGCTCCACTTTTTTTTGTTTTTGTTTGAAAAAGTCCCTTGTTCGCATTATTTTTGTGTCGTTTTACCCCCTCCCCCTCTTAACACCAAATCCCCCCCCCTCACACACTTGGGGCTGGGGTCGATTCCACCCATCATTCACGTTGCTGCTGCTTAAGAATGCGTCAAGTGTCTTTCATGAAATGCAAAACTTTGTGTGTGTTTTCTCTGCCTCCCTCGCTTTGTCCTCATCCTGCCCCGACCTTAAAAGAGGGAGTTTTTGACACGATTTTGTTACTGTTGAGTGGATTTTTTGGGGGGGGAGGCAAAGACACGAATCAATGTGTTGGAGGAAATGAAGAAGCATTTATTTACTTTAAGAAGGGCCCCCCTCATCGTTGAATGCAAGGAGCGCAGGAAAATGACGCTTGTATTGAGTGAGAAAGAAAAAAAATAGCGCTTTGTGGCAACCCTCTTAACTAACCACACCCAAAGTTTTTTTTCCGACAACTTTTTGAGTTCTTGATATATTTCAGTGTACATAGATGTGTACGTTGTACCTATTTCAGCACGCGCGCACGCATTCAACTGAAGCACACACACACAAAACGCAAGATGAGAAATGTTGATAACGTGGATTTTGATATCTATTTTCTTACAAAGAAAGAAGTTTTTTTGCCTCTCACACTCTGTCACTCATAACTACATTATATAGAACACACCTATGTCATTACTGTGCGTTGGGTCGCGTTTACACTGGCAAAACTGGGCCGAAGGGGGGAAGGACACGAACCCCCTCGCCACCCACCCCAGACAAGAGGTCAATACAGAAGAAAAACCTAAAAAAAAAAAAGAAGCCAACAGCAAAAACCCCCCTGACTTCTGCCTTTGTAAACGGGGCCTACAGAAAGGGAAAGAAAGCGTTGTGCTATGTATAACCACCACTATGTTGTTTTGTGAAAACGTAGCGTTGCATACCTCTAAGATCAATATCTTATAAGTGCTACTATATGAACTACTGTACTACGTTGTCTTCTGCTGATTAACCACTCGGCCAGACAATAGAATTCCGGTCTCGTCGAGCACTCACAGCTACTTCATTATAGATGCCTATATTAACCAAGCGGCCATTCTCATGGGGGGGGGGGGGGGGGGGGGGGGGGGGGGGGGGGGGGGGGGGGGGGGGGG
>JAAUXU010161840.1_pt1 | contig 13458 bp, 16 predicted proteins | sample 7278151 | NCBI WGS metagenome assembly JAAUXU01 (sample SAMN14350113, study PRJNA611818) | marine sediment metagenome | isolation source: surface marine sediment (1.8m) | place: French Polynesia: Moorea | collected 2018-08 | reverse complement strand
TTGAAGAATCAACTGTCTCTCCCGGGTCCCAGTGGCGCAGCAAGCCAAGGTTCCCCTCACTCAAAGGCCTTACTTACTGCTAGTCTTGTACTCAAGTGGCGAGTACACGAAGCACCTTAGTCAAGGTGCTTCCAACAGTCAAGGAAATTCACTTGAGGAGATTTCTCAGCATAAAATTCCTGGCGAAGAAAGTGCTGTTCGGTCTCATTAGAGCAATATGATTCAAGTTTCTAATAAGAGCTTTTTTCTGCAATGTGTTTGTTTTCCCACATGACTGAGGTTCAATTGTCTATTCCTGGTGCTTCTGTCCTCGGACTTTCGACTAAAAGATCTCTCGTCAGATCGGGTCAGATCGGGTCAGGTCTGGTCTCTCAGATCGGGTCAGATCGGATCAGAATGTTAAAGCCTGTTTTGCTGTCAAACGGACTCACCCATGTGGGACTTTGCTTTGTTGCGCTCGACCAATCTGGCGAAGGTTGAATGGGGTTTTTCGTGCAGCAAATTCTATTCCATTCATTTCTCCACCCACAGAAAGGCAAGCCAGGAAATGCTTTCCTGTTTGGATACAGATCCTCTGGAGGTTTCTGGAAGGCATTTGCAAAGTTCACTTCCAACCCAACATAAATGTCTTTGCCAGCCTTGAACAGATACGCGTACAGGGTGATCAAGAGTTGTTGTTTCCTTTCACCCACCCTGTGGCGGGCGTTCCAGTGATCATTGGTGGTCTGCTTGGGCGGGGATGATCGACGATTAATTATATTATTTCAATATGTTTTTAAACAACACTGACTTGCTCAGTTTTGCAACTATTTAAATCCACCTAGCCAGAGCGGTGTGATGGACAAAAAATTAAAAAATCCGTTTTTTTACCAACAAAAATCTACTGACTTCTTCAGCAACATGACGTTTGTCGGAATATGTAACATATGGATTTTTTTAAATATAAGAAACAACTTAATTTATTGTTGTCGATCACATGATCACAGCCTAAGCTGACTCGATTCGATGAAGCTTACAACGTTGAAATGTCAACCAGACTAAGAAGGTCACGCACGTGTTCATCCTTGAGATCAGAATGGTGGATGAAGCCGCCAACGACGATGAGGATGATCAAGTCATGCTCAAGACACTGAAGTTGTCAGTTTGAGCACTTTACTGTAGTACAATGGATGCATAGTTCACCTAACATAGTTCATAGTGCAGTATTATTTCCACTTTATGTCGGGTAGAGTCTCAACTCAACAGTGAAGTCATTCTTTAACGTTGTTAAAGACAGACTCTACTAGCATCAGGAAGACATCTTGGGATGCATCGCACCAACCTCTGATGGCCAACCTTCTTTGGCCTCGAGCACGTTGACGTTATCGAGGTCAGCGGCTCCAGACACTTCTTGGCAGTTGAAGCCTTGACACATTGACAAGTCTCTGTTGTCAGTTACTCCTGAAATATTCGATCGTGGTCTTCTTCCCATCTCATCCCATGATCTGGATGGCCAAGTTTCGACTCAACACTTTGACAGTGGGATTCCATTTTATTTCAGTGTTATCATTGGATGCACCAAATACTTAGAAGTCCACTTGATGACATCCGGCCTGGTACATAACTGCACCATTCATGCAAATTATAATGAATCATTGCAGAATTAAGTACGTTTGACTAATACTTGGCCCGACTGAGTCTAAGGTGAGTAAAACAATTTGCAGGGGCTCAACAAGTGCACTTGAACTTGTCAGTGTTTCACAGCATTGAGGAAGTGACGAACGCAGAGAGCGAGGCCATGGAGGCCCACGACCACCAAGGAGGAACCTCTTCTGGGGCTGGAAGACACTTCTGGAAAGTTCGAGAAAACACACACTAGACAGCCGGAGGATAACACAGCGGGTGCGACGTACCGAACACGGCTTTTCCCCGGTTTGGACCGTGATACTTGAGTTCGTCCTCGACGTAAAAGGGGTCGTCGGCGCGGCCGTGAGCCCAGACGAAGTGGAGCCGACCTTGGAAGTCATGGTCAGTGCCGTGGTCAGCGTTCAGGTGCTTGCGGAATATGATCACGGTGTCGCCGTCTTCTTCCCAGCCGATGGCACCGGTCAGGTCGGACACGCCGCCGTAGACCGAGTCAAGGCGCGGCGTCGATCTGAAACTCACGTTCGTGAACACTTCGTGCAGAATGCTGAAGGGTCGGGATTTCCCGACGCTGTGAGTGCCTTATTTAAAAAAATTCGACAAAATTTGAGCAGCTCGACCTGAATCCCAAGTAGAGGAATTGTGCCTTCTCACCAATGAGATGAACGAGCGGAATCTTGAGAAAATTGGGGTCTTTTTTTTGTAACGCATGCCCATTTTGGGACCATTTTGGGGGTAATTTGGGTTCCCTCGACTCATTCACCAACACCATTTGATCGATGGACAACACCGAAAAAGCATCAAGGCATTCACATTTGCTTCCACTTATGAGTTATGACCCAGTCACACCCACGACGTCGTCGTCGTCGGCGGCGGAAGACGATCCTAAGACGACGGAAATTGGGGTTTTTTCTCAGTCCCCAAAAGGTCCCAATATTTGAGCAGGCACGGTCATGACCTCGTAACTTTAGGTGAGCATTTTCAGAAATTCGGATGACAAAGAATTGCGCTTTTTAGCTTCGCGTTCGTCATCTCACTAAGGATACCAAACGTTCGCAAAATTGCTCAACTTTCAACTTTCGCTTCACTTGTATTAGTAAATTTTTTAGCCCCTCCATAAAGAGCATTTGATGTTAAGAAATACTTTTTCTAGACGTCGGCCTAAAATTCCCAGGCCTCTGCATGACCAAGAAGCAAGAACACATCTGAATATTTCCAGCAAAAGGAAGTTGTCTCCAGGAAAGTTTTTGGGATGACGCTCACGCGAGACGTACAGATAAAAGTCGCATAAATTTATAAAGATGTAGTTATACCAACTCGACATTTTCGGCCTAATGTCCGATCTGTGACATATTTTGTGAAATTAAAGTCACACCGCAAATTCTAAAGTCCTCTGCCAGCGAAATGTTGAAGTGCTAGAAAAGGCAGAACATGGAACTCCAAAAATGTTACAATTTGCATCATCTTGAACGGAATTTAAAATCCGCGTTTTTGTAATGCTTTAGCAGACTTTTTCATGGACTCGGGCGAAAAAGTCCTCGGATTCATCAAAGAAATTAGTGTCAAAACTGTTCAGTTCGTCTCTACGACGACCCAATATATCGTTGTAACGCACGATTCCCGGAATACTTCCCCGCTTATTTACTGTCTGGAGGGAAATATTCTTGCACTAAATTTCCCTTCACTAAATCTCCCTTCACCAAATTTCCCTTCACCAAATTTCGCTTCACTAAATTTCCCTTCACTAAATCTCCCTTCACCAAATTTCCCTTCACTAAATTTCCCTTCACTAAATCTCCCTTCACCAAATTTCCCTTCACTAAATTTACCTCTCCCCAAGGACGTATTGTGATTCAACACACTGAGACTAGAAATTTTCCATATTTCTTGAACGAATGTTCTGTGCGGAATCATTTGATGCTTGCCGAATTGCAAGCAGTAGTTTAGTTGGTTTTGAGACTGGTGAAATACCAGTCCCATAATTCCAAACATTATGCGTTAGATTACAAATTTGTGACACATAATGTGTACTCACATGTGCCCTCTTTGGACTTGACAGCACTCGGGGTCAGTTCATGTCCGTCGGGATGTAAACTGACCGTCGTGAAGTCGTCCAAGTCGGGTACATATAGTACTGTAATATGCGTCGTTACTATATAGTCAATTCTGGGGAGACAGTTGCTCGGAGATATAGTGTACTTTTCAGCAACACTGTTGTACAGTGATTCGTCACAACCCAGCTCCAGTAAGAAAAACTCGACATTCACGCCAAAATCTGGTGTCCATGAATGAACTGATGACCTGGCCACGTATTGAAAGAGAGGTAGAATCACTGTTATCGACATGACTACCTGTCTCTGGAGTAGTAGTCCTCGACCCTGCTGAAGGAGCCCTTCTTCACGGTGCCGATGACGTAATCCACGCAGTCCATGGCATGCATGCTGCCCTTGGGCGGCGGTGCATCCTCAGGGAAGGACTGGCAGGCCTTGGAGGCGTGATCAGGCCTCCAGCCTAGAAGTAGATCACGCAATATGAGCCATGAAAAGTTGACACATTTCCAGGCTCCTACCAACGGCCACGAAGCTTTTTGTGCCTTTGCCCAACATCACGCCCTCGAACTCTCCATTGCCTAGAAACCTGTGGCAGCAACATCGAAGATCAGGGATGGGATTTTTTTCCGTCCCGTAAAGTCCCCCCCCCGTACCTGTAATAGAACTCCACCTTGTTCAACGCAGGCGCCTTGGTGTAGAGCTGCTTGGTGAAGTTCTTGCTCCTGATGCTGGACTCCTCCTGGCACTGCCTACCCATGAAGCCGAACTGGCAGAAGCACTGCTTGCGCGGGAGGCTGGTGCCGCCCACGTCCAAGCACTGGCCTGCAATGACATTTTCTTCTTTTAAAATCTGTCTACAGGAATTTTTTTTTTTACTTAGACGTAACCAACCTATGCGATGTAACCTAACCTAAGACCTACTATTCACTTCAGCAAGGAGAGGAACAGCAATGTGTTCATGCCCGTTTTTTACTCACCCTTGTAGTTGCAGTCGCTGTCGTCGACACAGTCGTTCTTGAACTGGCAGCGGTCGCCGAAGAAGGTGCGGTCGCAAGAGCACGAGGAACCACTAGGGTTGCCATTGCCAAGACAAGTCTCTTTATAGTTCTTGCCAAGAAAAAGAACCAAAATCTTTCTGCCTGATGTCAACTGCAGGTCCGGTGGGGATTTCAGCTCACCTCTTCCTTGACAATGTCGACGTCTGCGCACGACTGGAACCTGTACTTGGGGCCCCACTCGAGCGCCTGCCTCTCCAGCCTGATGGAGCAGTCCAAGCACTCCAGGTCCGAGCTCAGGCTGAGTGTGGTGCTGTGTTGCTAAGAAAAAGAGGTAAACCGTTCAGCTGGACTCGACGAGACAAAAATTCTTCAAATATGATGACACCTCTTTAGACCCCTGGTAGAGTCCTGGGGGTGTGAGGTCGAACAACATCCGCTCGTTGCGATCCAGCAGCTCCAGCTTGAATCCCCCTGTAACGACCAGGACGAACATGACAAAGTGCTGGGTGTCACAGTCAAATTGAGTAGTGGTAATGAGTGGATGTTTCAAATCTCACCCACCCCTGTGTGGATATCCCAGGTGCCACGTGACCTCGACGTCTTGGCCATTCTTCAGGACTGTTCTGGGTCCGCTGCCCTTATGCATTCCACATGGAGAAGTCGTTCTGCATTTGACGTACAGGTTGACTCAGTAAAAGGTGCCATTTTTCTCATCCATGAACACAGATTTATTTCAATGAGTGCTACCCCACATATGAAGGAGATGAGACCACAGTAACACCTTACACCTTTTCACCCATAATTTTCTTAGTTCACTAAATTTTTAGAAAGAAAACACCAACGAGTCAGCTTGTAGCTGGGCTGACCGGTCAGCCTTCCCACCTATCGACACTTTGGCGCTCTTCTTCAGTGCTACTTGCATGAGAGTCAGCAGAGAATATTTCTTTTGCTTTGTCGGGCTGACAACAGGTCGACCTTGAAGACTTCACTTTCCTGTCAGCACAATATTTTGGTTTCGGCAAAGTTCCTCCACTGCCCTCCAGTTGTACTTATTTAAGCAAGTTATTTCATATGATGAAGACATTCGGCCTCACCCAAGAGCTTCCTCACCTGAAAGTATCCAGGAAATCCAAGTCGTACTTTCTGGCCGGCGGAAAGGTAAGGGCCACATGGGCCTCGGGCTCCGGGAAAGCCGATAAAAGCGCGGATGCCGCCAGGAGGAGGCGAGACAGCATTTTTATGCAAAATAAAAGGTTTTTAAGAAGGACACAAGTACCAATAATATCCGCAAAGTGGACGGCCAAAAAGGCGATTCCCACGCCCTGATGATGCTCTAAGGACGCACAGCTGATTCTACTCCGCCAGACAATGCCGCACTTGCAGTACCGCACCTGGCAGAGAAGGCGCTGACATACGTATGGCGCCATGAAAAGCAAGTGTACAAAGTCAAAAAGTTGGTAGACCTGCACTTTACGGGCCAAATTAGGCAGCAAAGCTGTGACCTCAGCTTGAGTTTTACACTGAGGCCGGATAGCTTTGCTATGACTTTATATGCCGGTCCATAATGTGAAGATTTACAGCCAAATCTTCACCTTAGAGACTTAATACTAGCTGAACAACTTGCACCATATTGGTGCCTTTGCCGGCAAACTGAACTATTGTCTGGCAGAGTACAACAATTCCTAAGCCGCCAAATCACAGGTACAAACTGCTTGGCTCCGCCACTTCAGTCGGATTGAGGAGGAGAAGATGAAGCAGCCCTGTCCTGCCAACTGTTGGCGGTGCACGCACGCGCCCACCTGCACGCGCGCACGCACGGGAGGGCGTATGCAGTGGAACAAGAACTCCTCAATGCGTCACAGGACATTATTGTACAGTCAGGCTGTTTATCAGTCACACTGGAGCTTCCGGTGACGTCGATGTTAGTCGTTGCTTATAAAGTTAGTGCCTGAACGAGTGCGGCTGGCCGTGGGGGGACGAAGGCTGAGCCAAGTCCAAGTTGGCCTTGTCGCCCACCACCACTCTGCTCGTCCTGCCAAAAGTGTTGCCCCACACGATGCAGGACAAGTCTGTGCTCGCCAGACCCAATGTCGGTGACCCAATCACTCATTAGAGGAAATTCTCAGAGGATTTTCAAATGTGGTTGTATGAGGAGCCACGAAATGTTCGCTCAATCCTATTCGGGGATTCATATGACTCACAGGAATTCCCAACCTAGGCTCTGACCATCAGAATTTCCCATCGGGTGTGATCCAGCTCAGTTGATCGGGTCACACGCACGAGTGGAGAGGAAGATGTGTGTAGAAACTGCTGAGTTATTATGTGTAATTATCAGTTAAGAACCGATTTTGACTCGTGCAAATGTGCCTTTTACTGTATTGAATGTGTTACAGTATAGGCCTATGAAAGGCTTCGGGCTAAATTACTTAAACATGGGCATAGTATGAAATGTACGCGTATTGAAACAAATACTGGGGCAAAAAAATGTTCTCCCTGCCTCCGGTACTTATTGAGATCTGTATTGTTTGAGAAAAGGGAAAAGTTTAGATCTTATGTTTGAAGCAGAGTATTCCTTGGTCATGGCACTTGACCAACATCTGCACCAGCGCGATGATGATGATCAGCACCACGGCAGCCATCAGCATCTTGCTCGAGTCGCTCAGTGATTTGCTCCGGGTACCGTCGGAGTTCAGCCCTGTGGAAGAAAGAAGACTATGACCACACTTTTATGGGTGCGAGGACACTGGAATTTCAGGTTAGGTTGATCTTTCCTAACCCTCTAATCAGCTGTAGGTTACCTAGTCGGACGTGACCCCTATTGGACCCATGATACTTGATTTCGTCCTCAGCGTAAAAGTCCTTGTCATCGCGTCCGTGAGCCCAAATGAATTCGAGCTCTCCGCCAAAGTCATGGTCAGCCTTGGCGCCGCCCTTCAGCGGCCTCCGGAACATGACCGTGGTGGTGCCGTCCTCTTCCCAGCCGATGGCCGCCGTCAGATCCGAGTCGCCGCCGTAGAACTCATCACGTTGGGGGGTGGACCTGTCTCTGGTGTAGTAGTCACCGACGTTACTGAGGCTCCCCTCTCTCACGGACGCGATGACAATGTCCTGGCAGTCCATGGGATGCATGGGGAAGTTGTAGCTGCCCGCGTCCGGGGGGAAGTCGCGGCAGCTGGGGGGTGCGTCATATGGACGCCAGCCTGTGCCACCACGACGATCAGAAGGAGCCAATGTCCACGACGATTATGGTCTTCTTACCTACTGACACCCAGGAGGTGACCCTTTTGGCCTCAATGACCCCCTCCACCTCGGTGCCGTCGTTCACGATCTTCCAGTAAAAGTTCAGTCCCCTGACATTGGGAACATCAGTTAGAGGCTTCCCTTAACGTCTTCCTTCTCGTACCTGGTCTCCTCGACGTTGTAGGCTGCCTTGTTGAAGGACTTCTCCGTCAGGGGTGACTCCTGTCCACAGTCTCTGCCCATGTACCCGAACTGGCAGAAGCATTGGCGTCTGGGCAGAGCTGTGCCACCTGGGAGCTCCAGACACTCGCCTAAAATGTAGGATGAATGATCAGAGCACTGCAGTAAGTGCTTATGAATTACAAGAAGTTCATTACTCTTATTGCAATTCTTCCGTAATGCAGCCACCACCCTGCCCTCTGCCATCTTACCGTGTCCATTGCAGTCGTCGTCGTCGTCGCAATCGTTCTTGAACTGGCAGCGGTCGCCGAAGTAAAGGTCGTCGCACTGGCAGTCGTCGGACCCGTCGAGGCTGCCGTGCCCAGAGCACTTGGACTCATCCTAAAGTTGGATAAAATGCATTTCTGCGCCTCCCACTGATGGTTCTGCTTTCTTTCTCTCTCTCGCTCTCTTTTCATTAATTACTCCTAGTGGGACAACTCGGATGTCCGCGCACGAGTGGAAGTAGTAGTTGCTAAACTCCGCGGCCTGGCGCTCGAGCCTCAAGGTGCAGTCGGAGCACTCCTCCCCGACTTCGAACGTCACGGTGGCGCTCTGGTCCTCGAGCTGGAAAAAATTAGCAATTCGCTGCATAAAAAACTGGGAAAATGTTGTCACGGCCGGAGCTTCCTCGACCTTGCCCTCCAAGTTGCTGCTGGTGGTGTCCACTAGAGTTCGCACGACCGTGTCTGAGTCATCCAGGAGCTCCAGCTTGTAGCCACCTGTCCAAAAAAAGGTAAAAACGTCCAAAGACGTTGGGAAAACATAGTTTTCTACCATTATGCACGTATCCCATGTGCCAGGAGACCGTGATCTGCTCGCCGTAGGGCAAGGCCGTCTTGGAGCTGCCCTTGGGCATCCCGCAAGGCTTCGGAGTCCTGACAGAGAACGACAACTCGCAAAGTTTCACCAACTTTTTACGGCCCAGGGACAGCGTTTGGTCTTACTTTCCGTTGTCGAGGAAGTCCAGCGGGTACTTCCTGGCCGGGGGGTACGTGAGCGCGACGTGGGCCCACGCGACGTCGTCTTGCACGACGGAGGCGGCGGCCAATGTGAGGATCAATTTTCTCATATTGATTTGAGACTGACTGTTGTGTTAGTCTCCAGCTCTGTAGCTACTTGTCGAAAGAAAGCTTTGATTTACAGGTATAAACAGGGAGCAAAAATGCGTACACGCTACAGTGATCCGACTTCTTGTCCCGAATACATATTGGTGTTGTGGTGAATCCGCGGACTCGAGTACGATGACTCGAGTCATCAGTGACGAATCAAGAGTCCAACAAATACCCTGCGTGGCTCATCTTGCAGATGACGACGGGTTTTATTCTGGGAAAATCTTAAGAAGAATACAGTAAAAACAAGTGTGTGTGAGTGTGTCTGTCTGTCTCAAACCACATGTTTTGAGCTCTTCATGTGTTCTAACCCCATCATGCGCTGCATAAAACCTGCTGTGCAAGCGGACACAGGCACACAAACAAACAGACACCCACGTAATACACTTGCACTTTATGTATTAGATATTATTAATACTCTTTTCATGAACAACCTCAGAAAGTAAGAGGAGTACAATTCATTCGAAAAACAGGGGGGGGGGGGGGTTCTGCCTCTTCAAAACACTTCGTATCCTAAACATAATTCGGACGGTTTCCAGTCCATCTCTCTACGTAGTGTCAACGCCAGTGTACTGGGTGCTGCAAATGTCCTGACACTCACGCCAAAGAAGATTTTCAAGTTTGGGGGATGAAGTTGCATTGAAGAACATTATAGAAACAGCTAATCAACATAATTATTACATTCTCTAGTTTTTGGTCAAATGCAAACCATAGCTGCAGCAGAGGCAAAAACACTGGGTGATCACCAATCTTCTGGCCTAGGGGACATCATAGGTGGAGATTGAGAAGGCCTTCTTTGTCTTCAGATTATTTGTTTTCTGAGTTCAAGCTTGCACATACCAGAGAAGGCCTTGAGGACTGGGACTAATCAGGAAGACCACTGACATCCAACATCCCAGACCACTGACCAGTGACCACGGACCAAAAACAACATTATTGTTCTTTCAATCGCAAGGAGACATTTGATGTTGATCTTGTCCAACAGGAAGAATGAGTACCTCCTTTGCCTCCAAGGTACAGAGAGTGAACCCAGGAGGACAGTCACTAAGACAAAGCATCCAGCCTCTGCCATGTCTCTTGGCATCATTGCCTTGACTGATCACTTGAGCCCTCCAGTCTGGTTCCTGTGGGGTACAGGCCCACATCTGCAACCCAACTGCAACCCACTCGATTATTCTATTTGGTGGAAAGTTGTAATGAAGGCATGCTCTCGATCATGTCCAGATGTCAAAGACATGATGGCCGGGGTGGATGAGGAGTGGCTTAGCCTCTAGATGGCCCCCATCAAGAATGTGTGTGAGGTTTTTGTGACTATGTTTTGGCTGCTGTTGATGCCAAAGGTCAACCAACCAATTTACGCTGTAACATTTTGCTACGGATGTAACGACAGCCATAGTAACATCACCATGTAATGAATTTTTGCTACAAGTCTATGTAGCTATGGGAGCGCTGTAGCTAGTATAGCTCAGCACCACTGAGGACGACGATGACGATGAGGAGGATGGTGACAATCACAGCAAAACTCGTAGTAAGGTGACGAGGAGAATGAAGGGGTTGAGGCACCAAAGTCTGAGTTGGGACTGGGAATGTGATACATTTACACATGACGTTTATATGCATGTGAATGGGGAAGAGGAAGTGATCTTTCTACATTATATAGTCTAGACAATAGTGTGTAACGCATATCTGCTTCCCTATGGCTATAACATCAACTACACAGAATCATGGAGAACTGCACAAATAGCAATTAAATAATGGGTCAGACTACACACATTCACTCAAGAAAGTTTTAGACCTCTGTGTCGAACATTTCTCCAATCACTGTATTTTTTCAATGAGTGTAGACACGTCAGGACTTCTGCTGTACCTGATATTTTTGCCACAGCCATACTCACTATTCGACATGTTTAGTGTTTTTTGCAAGAAATTTGTCTTCTCGAGATTCCCGAGAATCTCACTGTATTTGTCTCGTCTCGACGAGACAAAATGAATTTCTCACATCATCGAGACATCACTTTTGTCCTTCTCCCAGTCCCATTAAGGGATGTACAATGACTGAATGCAATCAAGGATAATCACAGTTACTCATTTACATCAAGACTTCAATGTAGCTGTAAGCAGGAAGGAGGGAGGAGGAGAATCAAACAGTCGGGCAAATAAAAATTCTGTATAATACTTACATTATGTACTGTATTTTTCTCGATTTTGTCTTGTCTCGACTTCTTGAGAATGACATTCTCCTGTCTAGATTCTCGACCTTGAGAAAAATTTCTTGTCTCGACAAACACTGGACATGTTGAACCTGTCACTGTTTACCTTTTGTAAAAGACTTGTTAATACACCCAATTTTCTAATAAATTGTTCTGTACGGAAGAATTCACTGATTGCAAAATTATATGCGTGCCAGTTTGGTTATAGAGTTGAACCAAAGTGTTGCTGTAGTGGGATCATGCCAAACTTTACCCTAGGACTGTTTGCGATAGAAACAGTATTTTACCCCTTCACCTTCCTGGTTCTTGGAGAGGTTGTCAAATACTCCTCTGTCACTGTATCTCCAGGCAAGTTTGTGCAATGTCAGAGCTTCAGAAATGTAGGCACTCCGTCTACTTGTGCAGCCGTGGACCACAGATATATACTGCATGACAAGACTAGCACCCAAGGATATGTGGACATTGGTGCCCAAGTATCTGATGATGGGGCGGATTCCATCAAAGTGTACTCAGGTGCAAAGGATGCTTCATTACGAAATGGCTTCTCAATGACAAGCTGATCATAATTGTAACCTGTTGAATTGTAATGCAGGTAGGAGGGGTGTCGGGGTGGCCAAGGGCTCTTTGCCCCGACTTGCCCCTCTGCACCCCACATGCTTGCAGTTCGTGGAAGGGGGTGGTCTTTTAATTTTCTTACTTCTCTCTTACGCAGTTCAAGTCCATTTATCAGTCTCATTCCTGGGTTTTTGCCTGGCTATCAATCATTTCTCCAGGTCATCCTTTGACGTGGCATAAGTTCCGGTCCATGCCGCAGCACATTCCTTTCCCCTCACAAGGTAGGTATGGTGGGTTCCCATCCCTCTCGTAACCCTATACCTACTGCCTCTAAGGAACAACTCTCTTACTTCTCTACCACTTCCTAGCACCATCTGGCTGTACCTCATTAGCATTATCTCACGATCTATACAGTTCCCCCTTCACTGTCTAATATGGACCGTGTAGCACCAACGTTCCAACTCCGACAGTCTAAACTACTCTAGGGAAATCTATCGCTCAAGACCATAGACAGCCCCTAAGGTTCCAGTCTCACCCATTGCCCTTCCAGAGCCCTTAGTATAGAGAAGGCCTAGCAATCTCATACCTGTCACTCAATATTTGCGCCTTGGCACCTCCGTGTGTGTGATCACCAGGTGGCCAAGCCTGGTCTCCTGCTTGGCACCGTACTCTGGCGGTGTTGTCACTCCTCACTTCGCCGGGATGTACCTGGCGCTTCCTTCTGACTAAGTCTCACTTAGGTTGGATTCTGCTCAAGCGTTAAATTAAAAGGCATTAAAAAATTCAGCTCAATCAGAAGCACTTTTACAACACAGCATTTTTTGGAGTTTGCTCTATACTGTTCATACATAAGTGTTGATTTTGCTTGTGCCAAAATACTATCTTGTAAAAGTGTCTCCGATTGAGCTGAAATTTTTTTTGGCTAATTCTAGACATTCCCCACTATTAGCTCCCAACATGAAGTAATTGTGCACCTCTACAACATGGATATTCCTGGGGATCTCCCAGTGGAGATGACAGACAGGTTGCCAGTAGGTGAGGCAGCCAGAACTAAATCCCAAGTCATGCCATCATTCACAGGTTTCCCTTATTCTAGAGATTGCCCAATTTACTGTAAAAGTAACTCTGTCTGCTAAGGGCTTAGGCATTTTGTGCGCTGGTAAACCTACTTCAAACTGGGAAATGGATGCCTCAAAAATGAAGCTTGTTGTTTTCATGCCTCTTGATGATGATCCGGATGTGAATGGGTAAAAGAAGCAAAGAGTATTTTCTAGGTTATGGCCTCTTTGGTAGACTCGGCCTTCAAAATCCGAGCACCTTGTTATATAAGGAATTTATGTACAGTATGTCTCATAAAGGAAGGGACACATTTTCAATGAAATATTTTGCCGAAAGTTGATGGCCTATTTAAATGTGCTGCTAAAGCAAGGTTGCGTGAGCCAAGAGCTTT
>JAAUXU010044862.1_pt1 | contig 13458 bp, 15 predicted proteins | sample 7278151 | NCBI WGS metagenome assembly JAAUXU01 (sample SAMN14350113, study PRJNA611818) | marine sediment metagenome | isolation source: surface marine sediment (1.8m) | place: French Polynesia: Moorea | collected 2018-08 | reverse complement strand
TTGGCAAAATGCTACTATAGCATTGGCAAAATGCTACTATAGCATTGGCAAAATGCTACTATAGCATTGGCAAAATGCTACTATAGCATTGGCAAAATGCTACTATAGCATGCTACTATAGGCATGAGATTAGGATTCATTTTGTTTCATACAAAATGATTTAACGATTCTGATTGCCAGAAGGCCTCAAAGTCATCAAAGACCTTGTAGGCTTTTGCTGAGTCTGTACCCTGCATGATCTCATCCACAAATGTTTTGTTTTGTAGAAAATGCATAAGGCCAATCACCTATTGACATACACGAGTGACACATGGGTACAATGCAAAAACAGGTCACGGAGAAAGAGAATTACCTATTAGGCGACATGAGTGGAATAAGGACACACGTTATTCCACTCATATTGCCTGATGACACTCGTGGAATAAAGTGCATCCTTATTCCATACCCAACAATAGATGAAATTCTTGTTGCCACTATTTCTCAAATCCCATGGAAATTCAACTTTTCATTCCCAATTCTTCTTGAGCTTCTTGTTCTAGTTCACCGTGCGTCACAAAAATGACCGGGTTTCTGTACCCCTTACTTACTGAAGTGTTGTGCATTCAGTTGCTTCCACTCTAGGATTATTACAAGGTGTAGATACGCAGGAAATGTCACGAAAAAACTGAAATAATACTATACAAGGTCTCGATGGGGGTCTCTTAGGGTTTCACAGTTTTCTTTTCCATGCAGTAACTTGTTTCTTGGACAGTATAATCTTTTGAAACACTCTGCCTCATTGTGTCGTGCTGCCTTGATTCGAGGGTTGCAACTGCTCCCTTGGTCCCTTCTGTCTGCACTACCACTGCTGACTGAAATGAGATAAAAATTATATGTATTTTAAATGTGTTTTTTTGCCACACTAGCAAAGGCAGTGAGGAACAAGAAACTGGAGCTTCCATCCATTCAAGTCTTACACAGAGATGACCTGAATAACATCCTTTGGTACCAGACCACTTAGCAGTGAGTGGTGTCATCAATTCACCGACTATTCAAAGCACCACGAGCTGAATGCTGTTCATTCCAATGTATAACGCTTTGCTCAATGAGTGGTCCTTCACCTGCCCTCTGTCCATTCCCAGGCCATGCCATTTTGCATCAGTGCTCTAAGTTGTGTGCTGCCCATTCAAAAGAGTCCGTCTCTGAGTATCTTCTGCTGTTGCCAGTCCACTCATGTAGTGTCAAGTACACTGGATCAGTCACCGACGAAATGAACTGAATATCTTCACCCTCATTGTTCAGTCACTTCGAATGCTCTCTACCATTCATCGACCAATGATCGAGAAGGTCAATCTCTGAACCCTATCTTCTGCTATTCCACGAACATTTGGAACAACCACTTCAAGTGGTTCAGATGTTCCGATGTCATATAGTCACGAGTCAAAACAAGCCAGCATTTTGCAAATTAAGAGCACTCCAGTTTATTCCTAAACTTGTCTGAGCGAGCAGTGACCACTTGTAAGACTACTTCCTTGGACTCCACACTAAGATACGCGTATACATTCGGTCACGAGATACTTCCTTAAGCCCTGTGAATGAAGCGCCCCAGGAGACGGTTTTTTTTGTCCGCAGACAGTATTCTCGCATAATCAATTATCATGTTCTTATCTATGCAGTAGAATTGTAACAAGTAGAGGGAGCTTTGTGATGCAAGCTTGTGTCGTGTACAGCTGCTTCCTGGGCGGCAAGGCTGCAGTACTACTTTGTCACGAAACGCATGCTTTGTCAGTCCTTCAGTCCTTTGTGCTGTCTTGCACACACACAGTAATCGGTGCGCTGACATACGAAGAGAAATGGCAACGTTCCATTTTGTTCTTGCAATGTAAGCAGAATGGAATCCATCACTCAAAAAAAGCTTCCTTGGACAGGACTCTTTCTCCTGTCCAAGGAGCGCTCTGTCGTACTGTTGATGTCTAGACTAGTACTTAAAGTGCTCCCGTAAGTACTTAACTGTCTTTGCGGTCTACCGGTGCACGGATGGCTACTCAACCATGTGAGACAGGACTTTATGAATTATGACTTATGCATGACTGTATTTGTGATAAATATAGGCATGTTTATTGAGACAAATGCAATCGTTCTTTCGTAAAGGCGCGATTAGTTAATATTCACCTGAGGAACAACTCGCTGGACAATAGAAAAGGCTACACTAATGTGCACTAACGCCAAACAAGCTGCGTGTGAGATAAAGAAATACTGGAAAAGTACATCTACTAAGGACCGGAGATTCTAGAACTCGTCCACTAGTGAGTTGCCCGCGATGCTGAGCTTGAACTCCTCCATGCTGATCCGACCGTCTGAGTCGAAGTCCGCCGTCTCCAGCCATTTGTCAATGCAGTCCTGCAAGTTTAAAGTGAATGAGGACCTAATCTGAGTATTTGAAATTGGAAATGCTGTAAGGCTGCTACACTGACTATCTGAGTTGACTGAAGAAATCGAGGACTTGGAAATCGTTGAGATTCCTGATGAATCTACTGTGTGGCATAAAAAATAAGAACGAGGACTCTCAAAAAAATCTCTCAACAGACCACCGCTGGACTTGCAAGTTCCAATAACGACGAACACAATTGACATAATGTATCGTTTATATGTCATCATCCGTACCCGAGATCAGTGACGAAAGCTCCAGTCATTGCACAAAATGACTGACTGGAACTCTGGCCAACAGGCGAATTGACGAGCCAAGATGTGAATCGTCCAGATGTGAATACGCGAATTGACTAATCATTTTGCGAATTGACTGAGCAAGTCAAAAGCTATGACTGGTTGACTAGAATTCTGAGCCTTCAACTTAACTCTGTCCACGTGTTATTGTCATGTGCCAGTTAGTTTAGGCAGATCAACTTAGTATCCGCCTGCAATGCAAAAACGCTATCACTTTAGGACAGGAAATCAGATTTTCAACTTCAGTGTTGTTAACCTACGTAAAGCTGTGCTAACCTCGCCACGGCTATTTTAAGCCAATCGAATAACACAGGTAATGGGGAGGGAACCTGAGACTTAGGCTTCAACGTCAGTGTCTTAGTTCTGCCAAGGGCATGTGGGGGGGGGGGAGGGGGACTTTACTTGGGGGATTCAACCCCAAGTAAAGTTTGAAAGGCCCACTGAAATTTGGAGGAAAATCGCTGATTTGTGTACATTCATAGACTGCTTTGCACGGTTCGATTTCCTGTCAGCACTAATCTGACCTAGCCAAAGTTAGACTGACAATAGTCGTCCACCCCTCTCCGACAATTTGCCAAAGTCCCCCCAGAAAGTATCCCTCTGAGCAATCACCTGCCTTTCTCAGGCCATGACAGCAATGGAAGGGTTATCATCTACCCCTCTTCCTCCTCCTACTCCATCTAACTCACTCCCCCTACGCAGTGGAGACGTTCCTGAAGAGGGAAGAACATGGACCTGGAAATTCATACATCAAACGGATTAAAATCCATGGTTAAATTCTAGACAATTTAAGAATTGCCTAACCAAGGTGCACGTTGACCGGCTTTTAGGTAATTCGCGAGTACCTAATTTCGGGTACAGACTGCAACACGGACATGATGTTCGCAAAGCTTGTGTCCTTACCTCGTCATCCTCTTTTTTGAGTAGCTTTGACAGCTTCTTAAATGCCTTCTTTGCCTCTTTTGGTGAGATGAATCCGTCGCCATCGAGGTCCACCTCTCTGAACAACCGCGTGATCTCATCCTCGCTCACCTCCGACTTCTTCTTTCCTATGTTCATCATGGCTTCCTACAGACATCAACAGGTCAAAGCGTTGATACATGTTCAATAAGTGATGGCTTAATGCGATTGACCGTGGCCGTGAGCAAGTCACGCTGCATCCACGTACCAATGTATGATGACGATATGAGCTTTTCATTATAAAAATGCACACACTCTTTGGCAGTTGCCACTGACGGAGAAATAAAGTTCCCTTCCCATCAGACTGCAATCGGTCCGGGCAAAAAGGTGCTACAACACTGCCAAGTGGGTGGGCTAAGAGTAAGGACATGGGTAAGACAGGGTGTCAACCCCTCACCGCGGTATTTCCTCACCTCGACATTTTATCATTGCTCAAGAGATCTTCATAAGAAGGGGAGATGTGAATTCACACTCTACCGCTTCAGCCCTACTAGGTTAGTGATGTCTACTGCAAGACAAACTCAGCCAAGACAAGCTGAGTAGCAAGCTGAAAAGATAAGTGCAAATTAAAAGGGAAACATACAGTTCAGTTAACACAATACCTTTTTTTTCTAGATACGTATGCAGCATGCTTTGTGTCGATCAGATCATGCAGTGTCAATTGGGTCCAAGTCTGCCCTAACATAACTTAATGCTCGAGCTCAAAACAATGCTTGAGCTCAGCTCAGGGCAATGTTGGCATCTTTGACTGAGTTCGCTGTACTTGACCTCATCTCAGCCCAAACAGTTTCAATCACTTATCTATCTGAGATGTGATAAGAGGTGTAAAAAATTGGTATGAGTTCAGGAAAGTGGGGAAATTTTGCGGTGAGGAAATGACCCCAGTGCCATTTACGGCAGCGAGGAAATGTCGTGATGAAGGGTTGTCACCGGACCCATGGGTAAGTATGATTGTCATGTGGCGACAGTTTTATTATAAAATGTGGCCATGCTGAGCAGAAGGACATCTTTACAGTTTTTAAAAAAATTTAAGCATACTTTATGCAATGAACTCAAAGCCATTTATAAAATAAAAATGTACATGACTGCTTGATATTGAGAAAAAGTCTACTGGTACTTTTTCTGTTCAGTATGACATTTTTGTGCTCAGTGTTTTTAGTATTGTACGATAAAAATTTCATTCCGTCTCCTTTTTCTCAACCATATTTTCATCGAGAGCACTTTTTTCAAGACTAGAGGTGGTACTGCCTGCAGAAAATTTAGGTGCTCAGTAATACTACTCTTAGTAAAAATATGCAAATATGCATTTAAAAAAAAATGCACTTTGAAAAAAAGTCGTCCACAAGCGGCCCACGTTAATGTTTTCAGTCCGCAGGCTGTTGATAATGATCTTATTGTTTGAACGGGCTGTCATGCGTGCAAGGACTCATCATAGTTGAGATAAAAAGACTTACAAGAAACTCCTCCCATCTAATCTGCTTGGTTCCCTCGATATCCAGACGGTCGAACGCCTCGTACACCTCCGCAGTGTCCATCTCCTCGCCCTTCTTCAGGGAGGATAGATATGACTTGAATTCAATGGGAGTGATGTAACCATTTTTGTCCCAATCCATCTTCTCAAAGATCTCCTGTGAGAAAGAATATGAACTTCAGAAGGGAAGGCCCTCACCCATGCGTCCTCGTGCATGTTGCATGGCACAGCATCTGCGAGAATGCAGACTGGTTGCTTGCTGTACTACTTCCATAGTGTGAGGGGGGTAATAGTCTGCAGTGCTACTATATGTACGTATGAGAGCCCCGGTAAGCATGGTAAACGTGCAGTGGATTGGACGCAGCAACGACTGACTCTCACTGACTACTCTGCCAGAAGGCTATTCCAACCTCTTTGAGACTAATCATTATGGGGTGTGCATTTCTGCTCACAACTGACGTCTGAACTTACTGTCGTTGGTATGCTGAACAAAACAGGACATACAGCTGAGCCTAAGAGCCAAGCACCTAACCTACGCGCTTCAGGAGAAGTCCTTAAGTTACATCCACGCAGCATAACATTGAGCTCGGCACAGCAGACATAACTCACCCTGAGCTCTTCCCTCGTGTACGTCGTCGCCAGTCCCTCCATCTCTTCCTTCACCAGAAACTGATACTCGTACCAATCTTGCTAACACTGTGAAAGGCTCGTCACTTAGGGGCAATGATTTCTTGGAATAAACATAATAAACTGAGAAGTCGTTCGCCTACCTGGCCTCTTAGGCCTCAGTGGCCTGCTGCTCCGTCACATTCATGGAGGAGAAGAAATCGACCGAGCTGGTCGGTAACAGTAAGAACTCCTGCTCGGACGAGACTCAGTCTTGAAGTGAAAAACACTTCCTAAGGAAGAAGAACTCCTCGGCGAGGTTGAGAGCGCAGCGGTTGCAGAGGAGGGGGCGAAGGAGGGGGAAGAGGAGAGTGAGAATGGAACATGCGATCACTGCTCGTCGGAAAAACAGGCAGGAAACTTTGGCAGCGCCGCAAGCATGTCCAGCCTTAAAAAAAGCAATACAATGTATGTACCGACCACAGGAGAAAAAAGTTCTTTAGCCACATTGCTACCAATATGTGGCAAAACCTGGTGCGTGCGCATACAGCACTTGGGCATAGTTACTGTGACGTACCTTTGCCAGATAAACTGTACGGTATGTATGATTCACACTGTACTGCCCACATTACAGTAGCTTACTTAACATGAGCCGTCAGCTTAGCTCAATTCTTTCCACTTTTCCCTTGACGATTACTGAAGAGACTTTATTACACCTTGGACTCGAGCGCTGTAGTGTAATAAACCAAAGTAACTGATGACAGTTGTTTTTTTTGCCAGCAGAGAACAATGACCTGTGATATGACAAAAGATATTGCTCTTTTACAGCCAGTTGCCACTATAAGCTTTGCGAAACTACCTACTACGGGGTGGTTAAGGGAAGATTTAGGGAAGTTACAGTGTAAGTTACAAATGCTGCCATTCATCTGTGTCAGCAACTAGTAGCTTTCCTTCTCTCGACTCGACCACGTTGTCAAGTGTCGTACAGGGACAATACGCTAACTAGTTTTGTGCTTCATCATCAGCCAGCCGAGGTACCGGGCATTGCACGGGTTAAAATAGAACTAAACTTTAAAAGATGATCTCATGTGCTTCATGCAGTCATATCCTAAAAATTGCGACCTCGGCGATGACCTCCAGGGACCACTGTCACTTCTGATCTTACCAATCCCCCACTCAGAAGGGTTCTTTTGAGGTCTCTTTCGCAATTTCTTTTTAATTGAGGCCCCATTCACTTTAAAATGGCCGCTATGGGACTTGGATACGAAGCTGGGTTTCCCCCAAATGACATTGAGGAGCCAGCTACCACAGCATGACCTGACCCAGGTAAAATGCCGAGCACATGCCAAAGTTTGACCCCCAGGTCCAGCTGTTTGGCCGAACAAAGAGAATAGATAAAGAGACAGACAAAAAGGAAATTCTAAAGACTGCAGGTCCCCTAGCTCTTGAGGAAGTTTTGATAGTGAGCAGTCAGCCCATTTACATGGGCTATGAATTCGAACATATAATGAACAAAGTAACAGCCCATCTTATTTGTTCATGGCATTGATTACAAAGTTTTCCACCACACGGCATTGTTGGTAAAGTTGTGGGTGTCATTTCTAATCAAAACTTTTACACTTGAGGGATTGCCCACTGTCAACAAAGCAACATATAGTTGTCCTCCAATTGCCTCATTAGCTCTTTTCCCTATCATTGCCCTGGTATTTTTTGTAAACTTTGATAATAAATTTTGACCTTGACCTTCACATGACACCTTATTTTACTCCTCTCACTGACAGCTTGCTGCAGATCATCGGTGTTCGCCCCTACCCTAGGTAGTCGGTGCTCATTTGCATCTCACTGCAGGTCAGCCCTGCCATGGGTCGTTGTTCCCCACTGGTGGCTTGTGGTGGATTCAGAGCCATGTGTTCTAGTAGAGTTGGTCTGGCATGCTGCCAAGGGTCAGTCCTGTCCCAGGTCTTCAGGTGCACAGATTTACTTCTGCCAATAAGGACTGATTCAGGGAAGTCAACTGTACTGGGGTTGACAATAGCACCCCTAGAAGTCAAAGGGACAAAACAGGGATACCTTAGCTGGGCAGGGCAGAAATTGGGCATTGCGTTCTTCTCCAACAAGGACACTTGTAGTCAGATGCATCCACGAGCTACATCGTTTCTACCTATTACTGATGCTTCAAGTGGATAAGAGCTGTCTCGGCACAAAGTGGCAAGGCTTAATTGCATCCAGTGATTCCGGACAAGGTCTCTTTGAGGGCAACCGCACTGTCAAGAGCTGTAGCAAGTACAAGTGCTCTAAGCACTATGTCAAGTTCCATAGTAAGTCTCCTGTGCCAAAAGGTGTGAATGCTTGTATGCACAAGAGATAGCCCGAGAGTCACTCATGGCCCCTGTCGTATCGAGAGTCAGTCATCTTGCATGTGGACTGAGGTCAGTCAGTAACCACTTTGACTAGTCGATATATGAATTTACTGACCTCAGTCAGTATAATGTGATTAGTCTAGACTTGAACTGATGGTTTTTGACAGTCACCGCCTTCAGCTACATCTTAACAGCGTATATTGTAATACTATATTTACCCTCCTTGGGCTTGGCTTCACGAGGGCCCCGTCTTGTATCCCGAGGGTGCAGCTTGGGGGATATAAAACGACCTGAGTGCTATCAAGTCCAAGGAGGGTACATATGAGTACAAATCATGCATTTTTAATTTGAAATTTAACGCACCCTTTTCGGAATCTTGACACCTTACTTTGAAAATGCAGTACATGAGCCATAGTTTCAGAGTGTTGAAATTTCCCTGTGGAGGGGGAAATGACGTTATAATGCAAGAATAATTCCCTCCAGAGAGGAAATAAGCGGGGAAATGTTCCGAAAGTCGTGCGTTAAATAGATTAGTTGACTGCAGCACACTGCAGCACGTACTGTATCAAGCCCGGGCGATATCGCAGTGCAGCACGGACTTGGTTGCACACTTCTGTGTACCGTCATCGCTCATCTTCGCCGTATACAAGGTGTGCATCAGCAGTTTCTGCGGCCAGATCCGGACATAAGAAAAAGCACACCACACCGGTACACTGTACGTACGTCCAGTATGACTGCGACGCCGCAGAGATTCGCTTGCACACAGCCTTTTTGCGTGGGGAAGACGCTGTAACTCTTGGAATAGCTACGCGTCCTCCTCTTATCAGAGGGCACAGATGTCTATGCCATTAGGGAGATGATTTATTAAGGGCAGGTTAACAAGGTGGGGCTTGGGGTGGTGTGCAAATTGATGTCGTCGGGACGTCTCTTTCCTTTTTTTGAGCTCCCACTAGAGGCGAAGGTCGGATTATGAAGCAATCGTTCTAGAGAAAGCAAACAAAGGGGGTCTCTGCACGATACCCCCTCCTTAACCATGAACGGATTCGATTGAGCAGAACTGTGCATTGGTCCTGCCAGTACCGAGAGCTGGAAAACGACATGCAGCTACTCGCATTTCGCACGTGCACACATGCTGCGTGCTGCAGTTGGGGTTTGCAGTCCCAGAGGAAAAATTGCAGCGCCAAACTGGGCCAAATTATAGTCGAGTTTTGAATTTTTGTCGCGTTGCTGTTTCTTGCTTTATTTGAAGTCTCTGTCGGACGTGCGACAAAATACTAAAAACTACGCTTTTGATGAAGATCAGTGCTCAAATGTCAATGGGAAATGTCGAAACCAATGATTTCACACAACGTTCGTGTCTCACTGAGTCACACGCAGATTTTCAAACACGTTCTTCTCAGTACTTTGGTGGGTCCCACTGCCACTAATTCCCTCACCCTATTGTGCGTGCATAACTTAATTTCTGACTCAGCACACTATTTTACGCATGCTAAAATTTCGAACACGGAACTGGACATTTTGGATAAAACAGAGTTTTTGCAAACATTACGTACAGAAGTTGAAGTTAGGTAGGCCGAAGCCGAAGACACTATTCACAGCAAGTGCAGAATGTCCTTGAGCTTTTGACTGATCAAGTCCTGTCTGAAGGTGGGGACGTGACGACAGCCAATGGCCGCCTGGGTGCCGTACTCGTGGTCGATCAGTACTCGGTTGAATTCGACGAACCTAGCATACACGTTGTAACACAAGATGACAATCATGCAGAACATTACGCTCATCAACTGACCTGTCAGCCGTTATCCTGTTCATGAACGCAAAGTAGGACGGCTTGAGACTATGCGGTTCGCACACGCCCAGGTGGAAGAGTACGGACGTGCACAGGGCGTACACCACCTCCGTGAAGAGAGGCACTCGTGGAAGAATTCCCCTGGAGGCCCCCGACACGCAAAGGACCTGGGAGAGCACACGAGACATTTCTTGGCATTGACGAATGCAAAACGTATGAATAAAAAAGTACTGAACGTGCATTCCCATCTAAGGACTATGAGTGGTGAAGGGTTTAAGCGTTAGTCCTGGAGAGAGTCCTGGAGAATAGTTTGATTTTTTTGCATGGTTAAAGCTCTTTCCTGGATGATGACGTAACGACTTGGAAAGGCGGAAAGTGGTTGCGTATAACAGTCGATGTCGTGACATCAGGCCTCGTTCCTAACTTCTCTTACGTCGACGGCGACTGCGACACTGGCGGCGGCAACGACGAAGGTGGCTGAACAAGAACTTGCACAAAATCGTGGACCGGCGAGACGGAGGCGCGGGGGCGGAGGCAAGTAACAAAGGGTTCTCGCGTGGAGAACCCGTCAAATGAGTAGGAGAAAGGAGGCGCTCACACTTCCACACAGGGGTGGGGGAAGGGGCAGTCTAATAAGTGGTTCATGAAGATAGAAAAAAAGACACTTGTAGTATGTGCGAGCGGTTAAAGAGACAATCGCTTCTCAAGAGAGACGTCGCGTACACCTCTCCTTGATCCGATCGTCTGGTTCGGACCTTGGCCTAAGGGATACCCAGGTGCCAATTGCAGTCTGTTTGAAGTGTAATATCACAAAGTACCACCTGCGGTAATTCTAGACACGCCCTTCTTCCCCAGCCCACTTTCTAGCGGTAATGCACACCTGCACTAAGCCAAGGACTTGGTCGTGTACCCTAGGGAGATTGGAATAATAGCGGGAATCATCGTCTACCCGCGTAAGGCTATCGAACTTGGCTAAGTGACTTACCCAGACTTGTTTGAATTGCCATTGTTCCTACCCAAGATAAGTCAGCCAAGCTCTAGGTCAGTCCCATAGGAAAAGAAAATCACCCACGTCAACTGACACGACGAGATGATGCCTCTGTTCCCTCACTGCCAGAAGCTGTCAACGTGAGCCAAGAGACGCTTGGCTCTGGCTGAGTTCCTTTCTTTTTAGTCTTGTTTTGATCGACTACGACTATCTTTGACTGACGGTCACTTTTCTGACGACAATTCCAACCAAGGAGGAGGTGCATGCGACGTCTTTCTTTCGCAAGAATTCGCATTAGCTGCTCTGTGATTACTCGGTATCGCTTTGCCATGCAAAACAAGAACTATGTTACTGCACGTTTTTACTTTGAACCCATGAAACGGCCATAAGGCCCAGACGCTGGCTCTAAAAATCACTTGTCCGGAACCAACACAAATCTGACAGCGTTTGGTAATGACAGATACAAGGATCCATTTCAGTTCCCAGTGGATCCTGGGGACTGAAATGGATCCTTATGCATCTGCGTAGATGTGAGTCATGTCTGTAGGACGGTAGACGTCCAAATCGCGTTCTCCCTTTAGCGCGATAAAAGAGGAGAAAAAGATCTGACGAAAAGGACAAAACCGAGACAGGTGTTCGAGTGTCTCTTCGCGGAAATCATCGTAGATGACCAGCGTAGTGCACAACTTAGTTAACACGCAAAGAGACTGCAACAAAACCCTTATCCAGACCTCGGGATTATGCACTTTCACTTCAAGGTCACTTCTGCCAAAAAAAAACTTTGTAAGCAGAACAAAGATGGAGGAGAGAGTAACAAAAGTCTAACTCTTGTAACCCATTGTCTGCAAAGGCATTAAACCTGACATGATACGTCATTGCATGCTATACCTCCATAGTCTTCCACAGCGTGTAGATAGCCAGACTCTTGCTTCTATAGACTCCCATTGAAAGGCCCGCAAGAGCGCCGGCAGGAAGCGCAAAGTCTGGGTGATCGACGCCAAAAGTTCCCCGTAAGAAGCAGCTGCATAACTGGAGAAAGGTGGTGAGGCGCTTGGGCTTGAGCCAAACTGAGATATGACTGTGCTATTTTGTCACCTTGAAAATAGCCCCGAAAGAGCCCATAAAGAGCCCCAGTCTGTAGTTGTCAAGCGAGAGCAGTTGGCGCGCTAGGGGCGTCTTTCGCCTTAGCGCCAGCAGCGCAAATTGCAGTAATGCGCCGCTCGTAAACGGTGCAGCAAAACCCTAAAAAAAGAAGCACTTCTTGCTGAGAGAGCAAAAAAAGAGGAAAGATGAGGTGCGAAGGAGGGAAATCGACGTCTCTATTTTTAGCCCGGGCTAAAAATTGTTACCTTTACAGCGTAGGCCAGACATGAGCTTCCCAGGTGAGGACAGACTTCGGCCCTGCCGTCGTTGGGCACGATTCCAATCGCGGTGGAAAATGCACGCCGTAAAATGAGTCTGGCGGAGAACGAAGCGGTGGCGATAACGCTGTCGTGCTTGGCAAACGAGCGGCTTGAGGTGGGAGGTAAGATCTCCTCCTTGCCTATCAGGTACCTAAGATTGGACGGGTGTCGTCATGACGAAGAAGGTCACTGGGGTGTACGTAGGTAGGTAGGTGCCGAGCAGCGCACGACATGGCACGGGGTCCGTGCACTCAGTGCTCGCTGGCTTAGTGCAGAGAATGCATCAAAACTGTGTTTGTGCATTTAGTGAGCAGTTTGGGTACATACCGTATGTCTCACTCTCATACGGACACTAGCAGAGACACCCAGCATTGTTCGGGTCATCAAGAGGCTCTTTCGCGATCCCGCCCGCCAGCGAGGTTTTGAGGTAAATTTCGAGGCCGTTTCTCTACTAAAATCGAGGTCAAATCATCTGCACACTCTCCCCTTTGCGCATGTATTAAGTAAAACTTTTGACCTCACTTTTGGCCTCGAAATCCACCTCCAAACCCCCTCTATGACCTGACCCATGCCTAGTCTGGGCCCTCCGGATACTACAGTGCGGCCCCCCATCCGGAACACACGAACAGACGTTATTCAATTGCGTATATAAATACGCAAATAGGCGATTTTTATGCACTGACATTGAGTTGCGTGATGAGGCTTTTTGTGTGATGAATGCCGGGTTTGAGTCACTCAGAAACGCAGTCAGGGCGAAAATTCTCTCAGTTACGCCTCAACACAGTGCATAAGAAGCTCTGTCGGCCTGTCATTTTTATAGACCCTCCCTACGGCCAAGAATGGAGGTGAAAACAGGATGCTTTGAGAGTGTTCTGCCGCTCATTGGACTGGCCACCATATCCATCCCACTGTTGAAATTTTGACATTTTTTAACTAGAGAAACGTATTTCTCCATTGCCCAATATCAGAAGTTTATCACACAATTTCGTCCATCGCTAGGTTATCCTTTTCGAGAAGCTCCAAGGGGTCTACAAAGAATATAACTCCCTTAAGGAGTTATGGGCAGCTATTGCGCCAGCGGCTGACTCAAGTGAACCAGCCAATTTTCCAAGCCTCATCCAGTCTATAGATGGTTACTGGAGAGCGTTCTCGCAAACCGTTGAGGCTACGCAAAGGCTTGA
>JAAUXU010115337.1_pt1 | contig 13467 bp, 17 predicted proteins | sample 7278151 | NCBI WGS metagenome assembly JAAUXU01 (sample SAMN14350113, study PRJNA611818) | marine sediment metagenome | isolation source: surface marine sediment (1.8m) | place: French Polynesia: Moorea | collected 2018-08 | reverse complement strand
TTGTTTTTTGGGCCATGCCCGATTTTATTGGCCATTGTGCGCGCGCGCGGGGGAAATTTCCTTTGTACTTTTTGTCTTCCCCCCCCCCCCCCCCCCCCCCAAAAAAAAAAGGATTGGGGAAACGTTATTTACGGTGTCGCCATCAGGACGTGTGAGCCGAGAAGAACGCACGGGACGGGCCGAGTCCCACCAATTGAGACGGAAAAAGCCAGCGTTTCTGCGCGCGTTCTTCGAGGCTCAGACTGCTAAAAGCAATGGGAGAAAATGCGAGGGCGCAAATGGACCTTTCTTTTCCCCGAAAATTATTGTCCTGGAAGCCACAGAAATAAGGTAGGTTCGGAGGGGTTCAGGCACCACATGGATGGGCCCACTAAAGCCTCCCCGACGACGACGACGGCGACGGAGAAGAAGAAAAATAATCTCTGCTAGGGCCGGAGGAGTCTCCCCCCCCCCTCCCCCTCCTGCCCGGCCGTGACCGTGGCTGCTGCCGGAGGCGGCGCGGGCGTCAGCATCGTGGAGCAGGAGGAGGAGGGCGTCGCGGGCGTCGCGGGCGTCCCGTGGGCGGCCGCCACAAGCGGGGACGGGGACGCCCCAAGTCTGGTCGAGTTTCTGGGAAATGAAAATGCCATCAAAGATTTATGTGCGTGCAACTTATTTGGCCTGAAGAGTCCGGGGTCCTATTTTTGTGGGTCCAGAGGGGCCAAAATCTGTGAAAGTAGGAGCAGATATTTATTGCGACTCTTGCGCCATCACTCTCGGAGGAATCCATTGCGATTGGGGCTGCGGACCAGGGCTGACTGGGGCTGCGGACCAGGGCTGACTGGGGCGGCCGCGGCCGCCTCCTTCGAGCTGCACAACTGCACCACGGACCAAGTGACGAAATCACAGCTGAAGCTGGAATTTGCAAGACAATTTTTTCCCATTTTATCTTCTGGGGACAATTTCGGCGCCTTCGTCCGGGTGCTGCTGCTGCCGCCGCCCCTGCTGCTGCTGCTGTCAGGACTACATAGGGACTCCAGTCTGGAATCATATGTATGCAAATGGGGGAGGGGGGAAGGCAATTCAGAGAAAGTCAAAATCATTGGATTTCTGCTCTCTCCAATTCCCAAATGTCCAAAAAGTCAATTGGACGGAATGAAAAGTGGAAGAGAAAGTCAATAAAGTTAACTTTTCACTCATCCTCTCACATTTTCATGGACGATATTGAGAGGATCTGTTTACACTTTGCTTCTTCGCATTTTGACGCAAAAGACAACTTTGCGGGGTGAGAGAGGAACAAGTAGCTTTTTCCTCCTCCGACTTGACACATATTTCTCCGCCGATGCCTCTTTTTCCGCACGCTCCATTATAGTCAAGTAGGCCCAGTCGAGGCCTCCCTGACTGGGCCTCCCAAGGTCAGCACAGCCACTGACTGGAGGGAGGAACAAAGTTGCACATTTTGACAGTAACGTTTTCTTTCCGCAGATTTTACAGTGTTCTCTCAGCAAACAAGCAGAACAAGCGTAACTCAGGCCCCGCGGGCGGCCGGCCCCCGGCGGGCGGGCCCCGGCCTGCGGGCCCCGGCCTGCGGGCCCCGGCCTGCGGGGGCCCTCGTCACCAGGCCCTCCTCACAAGGTGATAGCCTAATGAAACTTGCGGCAAAAACTTTTTTCAGGAGAAACTTTACACTAATTAGTGCTTTCCTCCCCCACCCCAACCAAAATTTCTTCAGCAAAAGCCCACGATTTTTTGGGGTCTTCCGGAGAAAAGAGGGCCTGTCCTGTATGGGCCTCAAGGCGCCGATTAATATTCATATTTTCTGGGAAATGTGAGATTACCTTAGTTTCATTTCCCTCTGCCATCATTATCTCACACGCGCGCGCGCGCCCGCGCTATCAACATAGAGAAAAGGGGGGGGGAGCCAAAAATATGCACCTTTACATCCCAGAGCACTGATAAATTATGCTTTCCCATATGTAAGCATTAAGATACAGAACATTCGTGCGAGAGAGGAGGGTTTTTTTTGAGGGGGGACGAAGAAGAGGGGTGTGTGTGTTACTGAGGAGGGGGGGAGTAAAGGGGGCCTCTTCAAGTCTGCACTCACACTTTGCATGCACTTCCACATATCCGGGAAAACACGCGCGCGCGCGCACACGCAGTACATAAAATGTTTTTGTGAGCTGGCAGACAACGTTTTGCTCTCAAGAGAACTTCCCACTTTTTACGCGGAAATCGATTTTTACTCTCTCTCTCTCTCCAGCCCATACAAACACACACACACTCCAGTAATTCCTTCAGTGGGGTCAGTCTGTTCTTGGGTGTCTTGATCAAATTATTGTCAAACACGGCCGGACTTCCTAGGGAAGCAAACATATTTACTCATGAATATTAATGACAAATATAGTTGAAAGAAAGGCCCCTGTGCGGAGGCAACCAACCAAGTGAGCTGGAATGGAGCATGTTTCAAGAAGGCCTCGCTAGGCCCAAATGGCGTCAAGTCACCCGAGTTAGAGAGAGAGAGAGAGAGTGTGTGTGTGTGGACCCGCCCGAAAGTGCCCGGAGGGAGTGTAGGCCCATAGATGGCTTCAGCAGCCGATGGGCCTGTCTTTCCTCCCTATGGACTAAACAATTGGGCATGAAATTACGTGCCAATTGCAAAAATGGGCGAAACAATTCTCTCTCTTTCTATCCCTTGCTTAAAAGTGCGAATTTTCTTCTCCTCCATCTCCTTCCGCTTCAAGTTTCTGCCTGCGAAAAAAGTTTGAGATGCGTGCGTTTGACGGATATGGCGAGAAAATGCACAAGAAGAGCAGAATATTTTGCAGGGTTTTGCCCGTGAGGGCCCAGACACTCGAGACAAATGCGAGCCAAGATTCGACTGCAGCCAGACAATGAACGAGTCCTGACATGCACCCCTTTGTCCGGTCTTTGCAGTGCAAAAAGGCGCTTTTGCAATGGCAAAAATGGGGGAAGAGCGAAAGGAAATGGGTGACCCAGACTTTTTGGGCTGCTCCTTCCTCATGATCGCACAAAACTGAGGATCTTCCAAACGTTTCTTCTTCTCCCTCTGGTACCCCTGCTCGGGTCTGGAGCGTGTGAGGCACCAACAACGCGCTTCCGCCCGCTCGTAGTTGGAGGCTCACACGTCCAGGGGTGTGTTTTTTTTATTTGCACAGGAGATTTTGAGACAAGAAAACCTGTGAAATGTGTGACGACATCGGCGGCCGCCGCGGCCGCCGCGGCCGAGCGTGCGACAAAGGATCTTTGAGGGGCCTCCATTCATCTCTGAGCTGAGAGAGAAAGAAAAGAAAGGCCAAGCTTAATTAACTTTGCATGTGTGTGTACGCGCTCGCTCCCCACTACAAAGATATGCTGAGGAATTAGGAATTAGGCCTCGAGGTTGCTTCCCTTATTTGTTTAATTTTGTGTGTAAATGTGTATGACAACTCTTGACAGCTCTGTTGCGAGCAGGTAAAGTTGGGAGGTCCCGAAAGCCACTGTATCAACGCAACTTTTCTTTTTACCTTGTTATCTCCTGTGAGGAAGAAAAAAAAAGCCTCGGGACTCTCTTGACAACTTCTTACCGAAACAAAGTCATCGATTTTGTCAAGTGCGAAGAAGCCCGTTTATTCACAGATTCACGCTCAATATCGTGTGAGGCTGGCAGAAGAAGCAACGTGTGTGCACGACTCCCACTGCACAGCTCTGGTGCCAAGAAGAAGAGTGATGATTACGCTGATTTCTGAGGATGTTTCTCTCACACCCAACCCAGGGATGAATGCAAAGAAGTGCAACCAGCCGTGCATTATGCAAAGCCCCCGAACCGGGGCGGGGGGGCGGGACCAGAGGGGTGGGCGGGGGCGCTTCGAAACAAAATTCGCCCTCATTTGCATACGGAGGGTTTGGTTTTTTTTGCACAGTCTTGCAAATATTCTTTTGCTGCAAGCAGACAGGACAAAAGTTTGCACTGATACTATTTAAGCAGCACGTGCGAGACTTTCTCATACATACACACAGACAGACAGACAGACAGGAAAGGGAAGATTAATTATCCGACATCACCGCCATTTCCTTGACTGGGGTGGAAGGGGGGAAATCGAGGAAGTCAAGGGTTGGGCTGGCTATAAGAACAACATTATCCAGATACATATGGAAATGCGATGTTTCTCTCCACAAACCCGCTGACTGTGGAGGACATTCATTGCCTTAAATGGAGGCTCCACTGTAAGCACTCTATAAGTGTTGGTAGAAAGTCAGAAAGTCACACAAAGAAATGACTTTTTGCATTTGTTGTTGTTGCTTTCCCCCATTTCTTATTCGCCTCATGAACTTTTTCTCCACTTGTGAGGACCAGATAGGACCTCGAAGAGAGACAGGACAAAGGCAAAAATGGCGCCTAATTCGAAAAGTATGCAAATTAGGATTTTTTGTGTACCAGATACAAGAGAATAATGTCTGGCGGAGTCGCAGCAAATTAACAGAAGACCTTGGGATGCCTCCACGCGCCACATTTTGCCGCATTCTCGATCAAAATAGGCGGAATGTCTCCAATAGGCCATTTATGTGCGTCCCCCTCTCTTTCTCTGTCTCCCCACATATGAAGATGATGTCATGATGAAGGCTGGCGAGTGTGTGAGGGCCGCGCACGCGCGCACTATCGCACTCTGCATTCTGTGTTGTGCGCCACTTTCTTTTCTGGGACGACAATAAATATATGGGGAGAAGAAGATGGTTGCTCTTCTTCTTCACCAGGGTGGGCATGGATTTGGGGCCCGGCGCCTGGGCCTGCGCCGGGCCCGGCTCCAAATGGCGCCTCTCTCATGCATCAACTCTTATTATCTGCGGAAAGGGGGAGGGGAGAGACGTGGCAACCCTGACCCGGGCGTAAGGGAAGAAAAGAAGGCATTTTTCATTAGTGAACAAAGTGAAGAAGATGGAGAAAGGCTCAAAAAACTGCAGGGAATGTCAGAAATGCTTAGGCCATAGATGTATCCACCAATATGATAGAAATTGCACTGCTAGGCCTTCTTTTGCAGCCAGGCCCTCTGAGATTAGAGGCCGGCTGAGGGACTAAAGAGGCTTCAACCACCAACGCCACCCCAAAAAATGCACCAAACCATGAAGGAGAAGCTCCAAATTTGCAAGTCAATGTTCTTACGCAAAAATGGCACCCGGAGACTTCTTCTCTTCCTCCCCCCCTCCCAAGCGTTGTCCACAATTTTTTTTTGCCAACTTGCAGAAAAATACACGTCGCTGAGATCTCTCGAAAGCTATTTTTGCATACATGAACGAATTCACACGCACGCGCAGAGATTCATTTCTCCCCAAAGTTTACTTTATGGCCCTTAAACCACAAGATGGGTTTGTTTATTGGGCCTTAAGGCCGCGGTTGCACGGGCGACACCTCTTCTGCCGGCCTCTTCATGGATGGCGGCCTCGTCCCCGTTCCCCTCCCTCTACGCCCTCGGTGACCCGGACTTAAATGGCGCATGTATTCGGGATAACGCGAAAATTATTCCGCGAATTTTTCATCCCCCCTCCCTCCCCCCGAATTGGGAAATGGCGATGTCGGGATCCCCTTAACGACTTTCGTCAAGGCAATAATCGTTAACGGAGCAATAATAAACACGAATTATCATAGGGTCATGTCGGGCCAGGCTGAGCCGACATGGGCGAGTCCGCCGGCGAGTCCGCCGGCGAGTCCGCCGGTCGGGCCGCCAGCCAGGCCGCCAGTCAGGCCGCCAGTCAGGCCGGTTCGGTTGCAAATCCGCACAGATCTAATCAGCAAATGTAACGACTTTAATGGCAAGCGCTGCAAGTTGTTAAGAGCAGCCCAAACTCTACCGGACAAGTGGAATTGGCTGAAAATTTAGTCCGAATTTAGAGCGCTTTGCTCATAATCCGCCGGCTTTTCGTCCAGGGGCACCAAGTCCATTACTCAAGGTCGACTTTGTCTGGCCGAGCACTCAACAAAGAGGAGGAGGAGGAGGAGGAGGAGGAGGAAAAATACCTGGTAAAGTTGCTCGCACCCCATATATTAGGGGAAACAAATCTCTGCACTTTTTTGCCTCCTCCTCCCAGCTCTTATTGCTCAAAGGGTCAAGCAACAACCGTGATTTACTCCATCATAAATTGGGAGGGGGGGCAGAGGCCAAAAAAGAGATTTCATTAACAATACGGACGCCCGCCAATCCAAAATGCCCCCAATAACCAGATTTTATTGGAAAGTCACGCCACAACTTTCACTGAATTGAATATCGAACTTTCATTTTTCTGCTGGATTTGAGACAGCAGCCAAGTCAAAAGCAGCGACTCAATCAGACAGTGGAGCAGGGGTTGAGAAGTGCCTGGTGGAGTCTGACTGCGCCGGGCCCGAAATTGCAACTTTTGTCCACCCAAGAATATCTCCTCTGCCATGAAGAAAATCCCCCTCTCTAAGAAATTAGCCCTTGCTTTTTCCTCCGAAAAAAACTTTCCCGCATAATGCCTGAGAGGAGGAGGAAAAGGCAATAACCCTAAGCTCCCAGTACAATGTACACACGCGCGCGCACAAAGAATCCCCATCCCAGAAGATTTTTGAGCCACCCCTTTTCCCCCTCCCCAAAAAGAAGCTCATTTTGCCAAATTGCCATCCCTCCCCCACTTCTCTCTTAGGCTTCCTTTTCCGCTTGCGCACACGCATGATTTTTCTCCTTCCTCCTCGTCGAAAAAAAATCTCTTCCAAATCTCTGGCAATTTCTGCCGCCTCTGGCAAAAGCCGCATAAATCTAGAGGCGCAGAAAGTCTAAGCAATGTGTGATAAGGCTCAAACGCTTTCCAAGTTTTGCACTGAAAAGGCAAGCTCAAACACTTAATACTCTTAAATCAGACCTTTACGCGTATTCAAATCTCATTACAGCTGCTGCGCCAGGGGAAACAGCTGATTTGAGAGGGAAAAAAGCAGCTGGAAGACTTGATGAGGAACAGCTGATCTTTTTTTTTATTAAAAAAAAAGCAGCTGCAAGACTTCACGATAAACAGCTGATCATTTTTTTTTTAAAAAAAATCTAGCTTGAAGGCTTACTAGGTTCTCAATTGGCACACAACTCAACCGTCCTGCATCAAGTCGATGCAGGACTTCATCATTTAATGCATTCTCAAATCCCAAGGAGAAATAGCGGATTCAAAAACTCCAGCTGGAAGACTTCATCAGACTTTCATGCGTACTCAAGTCACGAGAAGAAACAACTGATTTCCAAAAAATAATAAATCCAGCTAGAAGACTCAATCAGATCTTAATGCGTACTCAAATCCCAAGAAGAAACAGCTGATTCTTTTTTCTTTCTTCAAAATTGGCATGACAGAACCCTGAAGGAGGAGTTATGAGTGCTGAAAGGTCATCAATAACAGCTTTCTGCATTTGGCTGTTATTACAGCAGGGGTTGTTGCAGGCTTAAAGACCCCTGGAAGTCCATGCTTTTTCATACTGTACTTTATGTAGACAAAAAGGGGAGGAAGAGATGACGTGAGCCGTGAAAGTTTGTTTACAAAAGCCTTGGAGCCATTGAAAACTTTCAAAGCTAATGAATGGGACACCCCGAGCTACAGTGTGAGGTGGAAAAAAAGTTGTCTAAGGCTCCACTGAGTTTGGGGCACATTTTCGTAATGAGAAAATCTCCCCTGGACGCCCACCTTTTCCCACATTTCTTAAGCACCCCAAAAAGACCCCTCCCTGTCACATCGTGCTGTTGTTCACTTCACCTACATCTGCTACACTTTTCCCTTCTTTTTTCTTCTGCCAGGAAAAAAGGGCTGAGGGAAGCAGCAGCAGTGGAAAGGTACAAGGGCAGATTCAACTTTCTGAGGCTCAGCAATGAGGACAGACGAGGCCGGAGAGGCCACGAACTCGAACAGGTCATGGACCTCGGGCTGCGGGGGCAGAAGTGGCAAGAGGAGGAGGAGGAGGAGGAAATTGAAACTGAGACAACAGGAGCCAATTTGCATCTCACTTCAAGCTCGACCAGACCGAGGCAGATAGGGACAGAGAGGGTGGGTGACCCTTCTGTCCTAGCCTGTCTGGATGGATGACACGACCAGCCAGGCTGGCAGGTAGCCACCCTGCCTGCCTGGCCGCCTGCCTGGCCGCCTGCCTGGCCGCCTGCCTGGCCGCCTGCTCATCCGCCTCCAGTACACACACAGACAGACCTTTGTCTGGCAGAGTAATAAGGCAAAATTAGGTCTAGCATCCATCATTCCCTGGGGTGGGTGGGTGGGCGGGCGAGGGGCCCATAGGAGAGGCCTTGAGCCATAATGAAAATCCTGCAGGATTTTAAATTAACCCTGATCTGCATTCCTGAATGGGAGTTTCAATTTTCCAGCCTTTTAAGCATGAGCCTTCAGAGTCCTGTGTATACATAATTGCCCTGCATTTTAAATGGGTAAAGGGGAGAGCACAAAAAAACTTGGCATCTGAGGGAGAGAGAGCGCGTGAGCCAGCAAGAACGGGGCCGCCCGCGGCGTCAGCATCACACGATCACCTCTTGCTCTCCCGCAGTAACCAATGATTGTCCGACTGAGCTCATTTCGGAACGGACTCGACCAGACAAAAAGAGGTCATCTCATCCTCAGGTCACTGGAAAGAAGAACACTCTTGCAAATCCTTCTCTGGAAAAATTGGAAATGCATCAGAAAATCTTAGGAGGAGCCCGAAAAATTTTTGCAGCGAAATGCAAATTTTATGTACGTGGCCAGAAATTTACGAGTCCAAACTGTCCAGAATTCAGCTGAGATAAGCCCCAACTGTCCAAGAAGATGCGCTTTCTTTATTTCCCCTAAAAGTGGTACAGAAAAAGACTTTTTTGGGGGCTGCTGCAGAACAAGAGGAGCATAAAAATTCCTCTTTGTCGAGAAAGAAATGCGGCAAAAATGTTGATGCGTGTCTTTCTTATATCATCTCCTTCCACCCCCGTTATTTCGGCCTGATATCGACTTGTTCTCCCCCAGTCGTGTGTGCAGCAAAGAACGATGACGTCTATTTTACTCTGCCAGATTGACTTGTGCAATCTCGAGCTCAAATGCCAGAATTTTCATTTAGGGGGAGGGGGGGGGAACTCTCTTCTTAAAGCCAGGGTGGACAAGAATGGAGTTTAAGCCAGCTTCAACGCTAACCAGTTTACTGTCTAATCCTTCATGGGCGAGAGCTCGGGTGACAAAAGCAGCCCTTTTTGGGGTTCCTGAGTCGGAAGAAGTGGCAACCCTTGAGCAAATCTGCGTGGAATGAGGTGGGAGGATCCCCTGCGATTGATGGGATCCCCTCGGTAAGCGATTAATCCCACCACAAAGATGGAAAATTGAGGGAGAGGATAGAAAAACTTCATTTCAGCCCGGCTAAAATGGCATCTCCCAAGATGCCTTTCAGCTCCCTCAGACCAAGAATATTCATCTGCCAAAGCCAATTAGTGTCAGGAGAAACTGATTTGCCAAATTCCGGAAAGTTCTATCTTTCCACCCCCAAAATTGGCTTAGCAGTTGCCAATTCATCAAGTCTGAGAAATTCAATGCTTTAGCAGGAGGCATCCGAGAAATGTAAGACTGAAATTGGTGCTGCAACTTCCCAAAAAATCCTCTGCAGAACTTGAACAAAGGCTCATTAGGTGGATCTTCTAACAATGAGGATCTCCAGGAAAGAGAAAGTTGGTCTTAATGAGAGAAATGGAAAGAGTTTTTGTTCAAAGGAGAGAGATCTTGAGCCAAAAGAGAGTATGACTTTTTTCTCCAGAGAACAAAGTGTGTTTCACCATAAAAAGCCCCAAGATCTGTAGTCTCTACAGGATCCTGGCTGCAATGTGCATTTTTCTGTCTTTTTCTGCTCATTTTCTTTTCCCTTTTTCTCTCCTCTTCCCCCTTCTCTCTCTCTCTCTCTCTCTCTCTCCAGAGTGCAAATATTTGCGTAGGATGAGGTTAAGCAGGCTTGAGCTAAGTTGACAGAGAGAAGGAGGAAAAGATGAGGGAATTTGTCCACTTTGACTTGAAGTCCCCTCCCCTCCCTCTCTCTCTCCGGCCCGGAGACGCCACCCGGAGAGACCCCGACACAAAAACCTATGTCAGATTGGCCGCTGGCAGCTGCAATCAGGTCGAAATTTTTAGAAAAAAGTACAACCTTTGTGCACATCTGCGAAAGTTCTCAGTCAAAATGAAAGAACTTTCTGGATAGTATTGGAGGAACCAATTTAAAGTAGGTCAAAACCCGGATGCTCAAAATGCTCCAAAAATCTTCACCAGATCCTTAAGACTCCTACAAAAGGTATTTCCAATTTCTGGGATGACTGAACAAGGGCACAAACACACAAAAAAAGGATAACCCCAACTTCATTCTTGGGTTTCCCTCTTTTTTTTTATCCAGTTTAGAGGAAGAAGAAGAGAAGTGAAAAGGGAGAGAGATTATTGGTACGGGGAAGAAGGGATTTCCCCCACTTTTTTTCTTGCAGAGAGCCATTTTCAGAGATTTCTTACTGGGGAAGGGGGGTAAGAGGGGGGGGGCAAGGGGGGGTAAGAGGGATGGGGCCCTTGTGCGCCATAACCCCTCGACAGACAATTTTCCGTGGAGAAAAAAATATGGCAAGCCAGGCCGAATTTTTCTGCCATCCGGATGCCAAATTTTGACCTCTCAGAAAAAGCATTTTCGCCTTCTGCTTCTGGAGGAGGAAGAAAAAAAAGCAGCAGTTTTTGTACAACTCGATGCCTCAAGCGTCCAAACCCCCCTTTGATGATCGGCTTTTCCCTCACAGAAAAAAAGTACTAAGGGTCAATTTTTTGCAAAGGAGAAAATTGTGTCCTTATGTAGTAAGGGAGAGGCTTATTTTCTTGAGCAAACACCTCCTCTGAGCCCGGGGAGACAAGAAAAGATGGATGCTTTTCTCAGGCTCAAAGGGTTAAGGAAAGAAGACATAATCATCTTTAGCACAAATTCTCACAGAGAAAAGCAACGACGGCACAAACTGGATCCCCTTCAGGAAAATGCTTCAGTGAGAGAGAAAGAGAGGGGGGGGGTGGACTTTTTTTTTTTTTCAAAAAAAAAAAAGTAGTTTAAAAAGTAACATCTTGCTTGGTCTTATTTTGTTCGATCTTCTCTCCCTACCTGTGGAAATGCCATCTGCTGCTGCTGCTGCGAAGAGGCCGAAGCGGCTGGCGCGGCCGCCGCGGGGGCCGCGGCCGCGGGCTGCGCGTTTCCGTTGTTGCCCCAGCGGCTGGCGGCGGCCGCCGCCGCCGCCGCTGCCGCCGCCGCGGCCGGGTGCGTCGAGGACGAGGCTCCGCCATTAGTGGGCTAGAAAGGGGAAGACTTTTTCATCCTCACCAATGACTGAGGGGAAGCAAATGAACAGTTTGACTTTGGCAACCCTGAACCGCTGTTCTGTTGTCCGAGCCCATTGATTCGGGTGGCGAAATTCCGAATAAATTTCCTTCGGGCACATTTTGTTGCTTTCTCCCCGGTTCTCAGCAGGCCGGAGGCGACTCCTGATGTGGGGAATTTTGAAGGAAACTGACCTATGTAGTAGCAAATGCACATTTTCCCTCTCCTGGGCAATTTGGCAAGCGATGGTTGTTGCATTTAGCCCTGGGAGGCAGAGAAGAGACACTCGCCCAAATTTCTACGAGCAGAAAAATCAGCAGAGGCTCCAGAGCGAGAGGCAGAATGCCAATAAAAGAAATGGAGAGCAACAAAGGGACAGAATTCGTTTTGTTCTTCACATACTCGGGCGGACACGCGTGTCTGGTCGAGTTCAAGATTGAATTTCTGTGCAACAGTTTCATTTCCTGTCCCCCCCCCTTTTTTGCCTAGAACACGAAAAAAATCGTGGGGTCTTTTGCAGCAGAAACACACCAACTCCGCCAGACAAATCGCAGGTTTGCCAGCAGGAAAAAGTCCATTCGTACGTTTGGTGTGGGTTCCCCCCCCCCTCCCCCAGTACTGCGCAACCTCTGTGAATGTGTCTGGTCGAGTTTTACTACACTTTGTGCCCTGAGCAGGCGGAACAACTTTGCTGGTGGTGGCAACATTTGGCAAAGAACACACACAGAGAGTGGAAAAAAGAAAGAAATATCCAGAGCTTTTCCAGTATAAGGCACATAACGAGAGAGTTCTTCTCTGCAGATCCGCTGCGGAATCCGCGCATGTAGGAACCTTAATGGAATTATTAAAACGTCTCTCCCTCTGCCAGATTTATGTATCATCTCGTGCCCTCGTCCTCGTCCGCGCTCTCCCCCGAGACCTTTTCTGTCATCTCCCCCATTGTTGTCATTTGTATTCCGATCTCGCGCCCGCCCCAACTTGCGAGGCCGCCCAAAAAATCGCCCAAGAGATGAGTGGAAAGACGCCCCCAGGGGACAGCATAAAAGGTTGACCAGGGTTTGAAAAAAGAGGAAATTCTATCGGAATTTTTTGGGGGGCACGCCCGAAAGTGACACCCGAGGAAAAAGTCGCAAGTTACACGAGCTGCAACAACACGCACAGACTTTCCTGCGGAGAAAAACTTTCTAATTTTGGCGGACAAGAAATTTGCCTGGGGGATGGGGAAAAGACATCTCTTTCATCTACGGGGTGTCGAGTCATTGTTGCATCTGTGTGTTCTGCTGCCGCAGAAACGCATTAAACGACGCTTCCAGCTCAAGGTTGGCAAACTTTCAGTCGCAAATCCACATACTTGGGGCTCCTTGATAAATGATAGCAATTTTTTTTCGCCAAAAGTGCACGAATGGCTGAGATATTGAGTGAAAGTGGGCTTCTAAGATGCTCGTTAAACGAGTGCGAACAGAAGATGTATTGCCTGCTACATCTATAACACATATAATATGATCGCTATATATTTCACGTCGGCAGCCAAACACTCAGATGTTGAAAGCTCAACGCCAGGTTTACCCCCCCCCCCCCTGCACTATTAATTCTGGCCTCGTCTGAAATGACACACCTCAATCAACCCTTTTCCCCCTGCCAACAAAAAAAAGTGTTATCCCGCGTCTAGTTGTAGATCTGTGCAAATTTCTTGCCAACTTTGAGTACATTTATGAAAGATGCATCGTTCGAGGGTTGCCAGAAAAGTTTTATTGACAAACTTTTGCTGCTGCCGCTGCTGCTGCTCCCCAGAGAAATGAGGGACATGAAAACGATTCTTTCTATGCCAGATGCTTCCTTGACAGATGAGTCAAAGAGTCAAGAGCACCTGCGATACTTCCGGAGCAGGCAGAATGCTAAAAAATGGGGTGGGGAGCACACAAAAAAATTACAGAGGGCTTCTTTCTTCGGTCAAGACAGCATCAAAGTCCACTCGGCTGGAGTCATCCTTCACCGAAGAGGTGGGTGAGAGTGGACCACATTGGAAAGGAATTCCAAAGTTCCCTCCAAAACACCCACCCCAGGGGTCTTTCGTATCTCGAAGTTGAATCCACATGCAACTCGCGTTTGGGGGGGGGGGGGCGCGGCGCGGGGGGGCCGGGGGGGGGGGGGCGGGGGGC
>JAAUXU010070861.1_pt1 | contig 13468 bp, 12 predicted proteins | sample 7278151 | NCBI WGS metagenome assembly JAAUXU01 (sample SAMN14350113, study PRJNA611818) | marine sediment metagenome | isolation source: surface marine sediment (1.8m) | place: French Polynesia: Moorea | collected 2018-08 | reverse complement strand
CTCATGTATGTATAGAAGTAATGTTTATGCGCGCTTATTATCAAAGACTGTGCGACACAACAGCCCTATGGAGGTATGTGAGAAGAAGAAAAGAAATTCAATCCCTCGTCACTTTGATCGGCGGGCGTGAGAGGTGGTCAATATGATTTAATGCTTTGGGAAAATATCAAATTCAAAGAAGGTGAGGACGACGGCGCTTTCGTCTGTATACATAACGCAGAGATGAATGATGGCAGGTATAAGTTCTTTGTATTGTTCGCGAGTGTGAAGGCATCTCCCTCCCCCCCAAAAAAAGATGAATGCCGCCGCTCAAAGAGGTCTTGACGTGCGTCGTCTTTGTGTGACTGGACACCGAACCCCCGCAAGCAACCAAGCTTCATTAGATACCCGCTCGCTCAATCACGATACACGCAGTGTATGCACAGAGCCAACGATACTCGAATGTATAGCAGGAGGAGGTGCTGACGAAGAGAACCTCCGTCACTCAACTACCACGTATGAAAGCATTTTTGCAGTGCACGGGTAGATAGAGAGAAGGACGCATCTCTTTTTTTCCCTTCTCTCTTTCTTCTACGTCTTATTTTCCACCCATAGGAGACCCATTACTTGAGCGAGGCCGCAGTGACGATCGAGGCTGCGTCTTCGTCTCTTTCCGACCGGAAGTTGACGAATGACAGCTGGAAGAGGCGGAAACGGAAGCTGCGCCGGCGAACGGACGGAAGTGAGGGAAGGGACGAAGCTTGCCAGAAAAAGGTGCAGGAGGGGTCCCCATACTACTTGGTGGAGCTCGCAAGGGGAGGCATCGGGCTTTCTCGCACAGAATTGATAGCCGCAGACACACCACATTCAGTGAGAGTTGTCCCGACATACGCATGTATGTACAATGTTTTGTGCCTGCTCCATTCTGTCCCATGCACTGCAGGAACCCGCCTCAACTCATGCGTACGCACATGTGCAAGCGTTACCGACTCGTGGCGTTGGCCTTCTGCACCTCCGCACGCGTAGGGTGCAAACTTTGCACGCACATCTACATACTACATTTCAAAGGATGCACCCAATGGAAAGCATTGTTTAAAGCCCTGACTCTAATGTTCTTGTCAACCCTGGTAGTCGTCAAAGAGAAGATGGACATGGAGTACTCCATTGTCCACGTCTTCTCCTCCTCCTCCTCCTTCTTCAGGGGAGGCCAGCAAAAAATGGGGGGGCAGGACAAGAAGTACTGTACTGAACGTCGAGAGCATTGTCTAAGACCACCATTGTCCAAGATCCAGCTGAGTGAGAGTCCCTCTTTCTTCTTTCACGGGAGTCAGTCGACCAAGAGGGGGGGAAAGCATTGACCGTCCTTGGGGAGCAAGTTTTTTCTATCTTTTTGCGTGATCTACCTCAAATCCAAAGAGAGGAAGAGGTCGACAATATAACATTCGATTGGTCCTATTACATATAGTCGTGGGTGGGTGGGGTGAGGGCGAGGGACAAGATGTTGTAGCAGAAGCAGCAATCAATTCGGCTCATAAAACACGTCGATGGTTGTGGTTACTCCGGTCATTTCCTCCTCCTCCTTCATCGGCAAAAAAGAGAGATAGTGGAGGGGAGGGAGTCCGGGAGAGGACGAAGCAAATACGGAATTGGTCACGGGTCATTTTTTCCTCCTCCTTGGCTGTTCCGTCCATATGTGTGTGCGTATATGTGTAGCCAATTTTTGTCCTCTGTGTGCGTTATTTTCCGCTTGTTCCACCCACGAAAAGCGACGCAAAAAAAGATCGTTTCTCACCGACGTCAGGCAGATTCTCGCAATTTTGGAGAGAGAGAGAGAGAGAAGCTCTCTTCTGCTGATGCTTCACTTGCCCACAAAATCTCGGACAGAAAAATCTCTGGTCGGATTCTTTGTCCTTCCTCTGTCTGGTGAGTCTGCGTGTACTCAGAATTATTTCTCACGGCCTCAGCCTGGTGCAATATTGAGACGCATTCCAAAAATGTCGCCTGTTTTTCTGACCAAAGAGGTGTTGTGAGCTGAGCTCTGGCAGCTTCTCACACAAATTCCTCTCCAGAGGCGCTGCCAGGGGAGGTCACCCTGTAAGTGCTCTTCCAGGGGAGGACACCCTGTAAGTGCTCTTCCCCCCCCCTCCCCCCGGTGCACGTGTGAGCTGCTCTTCTTCTTCCAAACCCCTTTGATTAGCCAGCCAACGTCGGCATGCGAAAAAGAGAGTGAAATGTTGACATGTTTGTGAACGGAAACAATCCCGACGAGCGAGCGAGCGAGCCAGGGAGGGGGGAGAAGGCCGACAGTGATGTTTAATGGCGATGCAGATCAATAGTCAATCGATGCTAACAATCAGTGATCATCACCATGATTGACCAAAACAGTCAGCTCAGTGTGTACTAACCGAAAACGTGTTTACAAGCTCTTTGTGCATTACCTTTTGGTAGCACTTGGTGGAGTCACCGGACGTGAGCTCATAATAATAACTCTCTTCTCGGAAACTGAGTCAGACCGGCCTCGTCCACTAGCCTCAAGTCATGAGTGATCACCGCTGCCACCAGTTACCAGTTTGCTGGCTGACCAAATTGAATAAGTCTGGCATCTCCAAGGCGAAGCCAATTTCCCAGAAGCCCCCACCGATCCCGGAGTGGCGCTACCGGCCTTCCCTGGCCTGCTCCGGTCTTCCCCCCCCCCTCCCCCCAACTCTGATTCGTCTCTCCCTCACTGTAATTAAAATCCCATCCATTGTAGAGCAAAATGCAATTTGTTCTTCTTGTTTACGTCACACACATCCTGTGTGGACCATACTGTGGCCGAGCTGCACCTATAGAGCGCGTATAGAATTACGTGGGTGAGTGACTGACCACCCTGAAAAACGATAGCTGGCTGGGAAGCAGCAACGGTCCTCTCAGGGGGGCTCCTCTCTCCTGACCAATTGAGTCACCATTACATGGATGGATGAGGACAGAGCTCTCCCTTGTTTGCAAAAGCCTCTTTCCGAGCGAAGAGCGATGTTAAGTCAATAAGCTCTGCTTTCAGCCATGCTTTATTGGATCAATTTACTTCGTGCGCAACGCCCATTCACACACACACACAGAAGAAACAACGACTAGAAACTCCCCGCCAAGCTTCTTTGTGACCGCGTTTGCAAGTGAACCAGACCCCCTCGCACAAGGAGTAGGAGGAGATATGACTCTTCGAGGGTCACAGTTTAGTCAAAGCGTTAATAAACATTGTGTACGTGCACAACGATGTGGATTCGTGTGTTCAATACACGTTAATCACAGGGCTCTGAAAAGAGCAATTATTGATTTCCCTGGCAACTGCTCGATCAACCGTTGGCTAATTGCATCAAGCGAGCTTGGCAAGTCATCTTGGTACCAACGTCGTTCGCTCCTATGTTATGAATGTGCTCCAGCCCTTTTTTTCTTCCCTCTTCTCCATCGCTCGTGGACCAACGCTCGGTTTATCACGCAATCGAGAAAGAGCGTGGTTTTTCGCAAAATGTGCATGGTGATGGAGATTGCTTTTCCACCTTGGCAGTGCGAGCAGTGCAGCTATAAAAGCACAGGTTGTACAGTGCTACCACCCTCTCCCCCCCCCCCCTTTTTTTGCTTGGCAGTCTACTGATGAATGTACCATGGCTGTCGCCGCTGCTCTTTAGCAGTGGTGTCCACGTGTCCAGCAGAGTTTTTGCCTTTTTTGTCTGGAAAAAAAAAGGAGGTTGCTCCATCCACGCGTACGTGTGGCACGAAAACCCTTTCATTTTTGACGTTGGAACACGCTAATCACGAGGCAGTCGTCGTCGTCGTGGTGGAGGCGGCTGCGGCGGCCACAAAAAGCTCTGTATTGAAAGCGCGCGAGCGTGGAGAGAATGCGAAAAAGGAGAGTGGACAAATGCGACGTCTGCTGGAGAGCACGCGCTTTGCATATGTGATAATTCCCTCCTCTTTTGAAAGCCATCGACTGCGTGAGCCTCGTTGAACGTCAAAGCGTATGAAACGAGCGATTTTCGCGGCTCGTAGAGCGTTGTTTTCCTACATATGTGTACGTTTGTGTTCGCCGGAGGAGGCAAAAAAGAGCGGTGTGTGCGTGGGCCAGGGAGAGGAGAAATGTAGTATTTCGAGCACGCTTTGCTCCAGATACAATGACGGAAAAAAACAATCGTGGGTCCGTTGAAACTGGCTGGATTGTGATTCGAAGTCAAAACGTGGGAGTGGATGGATAGGGACAAAAAAGATCCGTTGCAAAAGATGCCTGTTCTCCAACCCTTTCTTTTTTATACCAATCGCCACAAAGTTCCCCCCCCTCCTCACTCAGACAAGGACTCCGGGGCCTCTGAGGAGAGAGACTCCGGCCTCACGTGTGCACGCGCAGTGCAGTCGGAGCAGTGCGTGGTGTGCACGTTTTCTCGTGGCCCCCCCTGCGAAATCCTTACGTGGGCCGCGAAGAGCACGCAAAAAAGAGAGCTTTGCCTCCTGATGTGATATATGAAACCGTTCAGACAGATGTTCCGCAAAAGAGATGCCTAATGGCTGCTTTGCTTTGGCGAGTGAATGATGGTATGCACGTCAAATTCGCCTGCTAATGAACCAGGCTTCGACTCCATCCTTCCTTCCTCCCAATAGACCATGAATGAGTGCCATAGTTTTTTGCCGCCTTTTTGCCAGATTACCCCCTTATTGTGTCGAACGTTTTCATTCCGTATGTGCTTGCGCAGTCGTCTCTTTTTGTGCATGTGAAGAGCCCTTTTTTCTTCATCAGTCCGTGATGTGGTTCTTCCGTTTCCTCCGATCCAGTTGAACATACTACAGCGCGCTGGCCGTTTTATCTGATCATCCAACCGTCCAAGCAACAAAACCAAGCCAAGCCAACGAAGCCTCAGTAGTTGTGTTGTCCTTGGAATCCACCGGAAACCTCTTCTTCTTCTTCTTCTTCTTCTCAATCCAAGATGGCACCGGACGACGGACACACAGAGATTCAGATCCGTCGTCGCCACGCTCCGTTGACCTTTCTGCCATTGTGGTGGTGCCCCCTTAGCCCCTTTTTCATCTTCGAAACCCCCTTATTTGGCTCCCTGTGTTGGTCCTTGCTACCCGCTGCACCCGCGACGACGACGACGACGGCGACAACGACTGCCACCACGACGTACACCGGTCCATTCATTCACATGACCCCTCATGCCCTCCTCCTCCTCCTTGACGGCGGTGGGATCTCTGCTCCAAGTCGCCAGGTTAATTGCTCTCTCTCTCTCGCCGCCACAACACCTGCCCAAGCATGCACGCATGTGTGCATCAGATTCATTTGGCGCTGCCACCGACGGCGACAGGAAGCCAGAGCATAAAAGGTTGTCAGTGTACACGTACAGTACGGAGTAGTTCTCCTCTCTCTCTCAATTGAGTCTGCCTGTCAACAGTTAGAGAAGTAATTGACGAACGAACGAATGGACATGCAATGACGAAGGGGCTTTGAAATTGTCTCTCCTTCCTCCCCTGCTTGGTTTGCTTTGCTGTGCTTTGCCGAGGTCGTAAAGAGGCACAAGATGTGAAGACGACCTCAGCCTCGCACTGCACTGACTGGAGGAAGGAGACAGAGACGGACAGTTTCCACTTCCCGTAGTTACAGTATTTTTGCGCCAAAGAGAAGTGCGTCATAGGTAGGTTACGTGGGCTCCCTGCCCTGCGCCCCTGAGTTATGCTGCCGCCAAGCCTAGTATATATGTGTGTGTGTGTGTGTGTGTGACAGCCCCACCTGCCAAAGCAGGTTATGTGAAATAGGTTTCTCATAATTGCAGACAGCTCTCGCTCCCGGTGGACCTACGTACGTACATGCAGTGGAGCGTCCTTCTCTCCTCTCCTCCTACCCATCTGCCCCTCGGCGGCGGAGGTGGCGGATATAATACAGCGTCCAGAGAGAGAACTCGGCCGTTGGGGCCATCAGAAATGACATTAGTCAAACAAACAGTGCGCTTAGCACCTCCTGCACCGAGCTGTGCTTCTCACACACGAGCACACGGTCAGTGACGTCTGGTGGACAGCACTGGGCGGCGTTGCATTTGAAAAAAAAAAAAAAGAATATATTTGGTGATATCCAATGTGTGTATTGTGTAGTATGTTCTACATGATCAATATGGGCGAGAAGGGAGGCAGTTTGGCTTTGGCGTCGTGGCAACTGTCACTGTCGCCGCGACATCATCGCCTGGAGGGAGGGAGGGAGGGGGGAGGAGAGAGAGACAGGGAGGAAACGCCAAATCATGATTGCATTCTGACCCTGCAGAATCACGCCGGCTGCAGTAGGAGCCTCAAAAAGCTCTCCTGCTCCATGCCAGGGGGACTTTTTGGCGGCACATCGGCAGTGGCATTGGCGAAATTTCTCCTTGGCACACAAAAAAAGAAGAGTGGGAGGAGGAGGGCGGGAACGAGAAGAAAGGAGGCGATGTCAAGCTGAGTTTTGGGAGTAAAAATCCCCATATACGTGCGGCCTCAGCCAGTAACGTTCAGTATACATTGTGTGGTTGGTGTGGGCCAACCGGGCTCTGGCAGCGCAGCCAGCCCAGACCCTCAGTGGGTAGTTCGGTATAATCGCCAATTGATACATGACGAGCCTTGATCGAAAACGGGAAATCGTGACCAGTGCATGGGGTCTTCAATATTTTATGGGGCTACGCCTTTTCTTGCCAAGCAGTGAGAGCAGGAGGAGGAGGGGGAGGACTGACTGCCTCTATACCTTTTGCAATCAGCCAAGGGCGATGTTGCTGCTAATGGCTCGACCACGTAAATCACCTGGCCATCATGGCCAGCCCAAGGAGGTGGCGCTGGCGGCGGGGACGGCGGCGGTGGCGTCCGCGGCCAGGCAAAAGCCGGCTTCCATGCGAAATCAATATAGGCGGGCGCGGCGGCGGACGGACTCTTGCGCCGTTTCCCTCATTTTCATTGCATAACGAATGAAATAAATGATCATGGAGCGCTTTTTTTTTTCTTTTTCCACTTCCAAAAAAAAAAGGGGTGTGCAAAGCTGCAGCCGCACGCGCATGGAAGCTCAATTATCTGCTTAGCGCAAATGGGCTCTTTGGCTGGCCGCTGATAAGCGGACACTCACACACATGCGTGCTTATGCAGTACATACGGACGGACACACACTGGTCAATTGAGGAGAATGAGGGGAAGAGAAGTTTGTTTGAACGAGTTTTGGACACTTGACTGAATGGAAGGGGCCATAACTCCATGTGACAGTTGCCAGAGACCCGGAGACAGCGGCTCTAATGGGTACTAGAATGACCGGCCATGTTTATCGTCTGGGCGTTGCTCGATTGACAAATTTGAGCCCGGAGCAAGCGAAGCATATCTTGTTCCTTTTACCTTGTGCCACGTGACCAGGGCCGGGTGGTGCGCGCGCACGCAGAACGTCCTCTCCCTATAGTACCTGAGCACCGTCATCGACTGGGCAGCCAGCAGCGATAAGCTTTAAATAGTCTTTGTACATGGAGAAGAGCCAAGAAGGAGGAGGAGGAGGAACAGGCATTCATGCTCACGAAAACATTATGACTAAGGGAGTGGCCCCTTCTGACCACTGCGTGAAACGAAACGAGGCAAATTTATCAGCAGGGGGGCGCAGGCAAGCATTGCACGACCCCGACAATGGGCAGGGCCCCTCTCACCAACAAAAAACACGTCACGAGCTCGGCCATGGTGAGTCAGTTGTGTGTGCTGGATGGTGTTGCATAATATGAATATTCCAAAAAGAAAAGAAAAAAAAAAGAATTTTTTCCCTGCTTCTTCTCCATTTCAAATCTGAAGCCCCTCTTGTGGTCTGTAAACTGTGTTGGTCGACGGCGCCACCAATTTCTAAGGTTTCAAACTGCGCCATGATCTTTCCCCCCCCCTTCTCTGTGCAGAGCGTCAAACTTTCGAGGCAAAATATGCAAAAACTTTTTCTCACACAATTGAAATCTTGGCCTATCCTTCCTCCGTCCCTCCCATTGTTCGTGTCGACATGTGCAGTACTTAATCCCCTTGTAAAACTTGCGAAAGTGTGACAACATTCGCTCTCTTCCTTTATGTTGGGCAATTTGGCGTGCCAAGGTAAGGGTCAGTGGCAATTTTCTCTAATTGTCCTCCCTATGATCCGACTTCTCCCTCGATCGCCTGGGCTTGCATGTCCAAAGGCTCCTCCGGAGCGCTGCGAACTCGGCGTTATAAAGTCATTGTTCCAGACAGAGAAACCCCGGTGTAATGAGACATAATTCATGGCTGGCAGCTAGTTTTCTTTTCGACGCGCTCGCTTTCCTCCTCCTTCTCCGGGCTTCCTCGGCTCAAGCATGCGCAAAAAGATCTCGGAGATTGCTCATGGCCTGACCATGCGTGATAATGGGGCGTGGGCTGCTGAAAATGCTCCCGCCGCTGACGCTAAACATCTCCTTATCCACACCTGCAAACTTGTGCCCGCATGCAAAGAAGCCCACAAAAGGAGGAGGAGGAGGAGGCAGGTTCGATTCATTCAAAGAAATGTAGTGTACACACCGGCTTTTCTTATTCTCCAGACCCATGATAAACTCGGGAGGTCAATCGATGATCATCGGATTGACAAAGCAAGTTGTTACTTCGAGCTTGACAGGGGAAAGCCGTCCTCGTGAACACGTAACGTAGGTAGCCATTAATGCTGGACTAATGGTAACATAAACAATTCCCCATAGAGGGGGGACGAGCATTTGCTCACATGCTCGCTCGCCTCCTCTGCTGTCCGATCCGATAATTCAGCTCTCCTGGCCTTTGGTGGCGGTTGGCGTAATAGCCCGTTTGGAGAGCGAACGAGACGACCGCGCCAGCGAGCGAGCCTGCGAGAGGACCAAGTCCACGGACGACGCAGAGAGCCCTAAGGACAGACCAACTGGACCCCTTTCTACAGTTTTTTTTTTTCCGGCCTCCTCCGCCCCCCTGCCTCCTCGCTCCACCGAGGTCAGTGAGCTCCCCAACACCGACGACGACTTCTTCGTGAGTTAATTCTCATCCTACCTGCCTGGCATATGCAATACCCACTTTGAACAACATGCTACGTAATTGTGCCGTCGCCGGGGTCATTTTTGTCGTCGTCGTCGTCGGCAGCAGCAGCAGCAGCGATTACGAGGTGAAAAGGTCTTTTACAACTTCCCCCCTTCCCACCCTGGTGGCGGCCGCGGCCGCCGCGGCCGCCGCGGCCCAAGGCGCGGTCATCTGTGCCATATGCACGTCCGTGGCCGGACGTCGGTACGTAAACTCGCACACAAAACACGTACCTACACGCTCATCACCGGTAATGACAGCTCTCTCCTACCGCCGGCGGCCATAAAGACTCATGAATTACGTATGCGCGCGCAGGCTCCAGCCCCAGGTGTAATGGTCAAACAAAGCGACGAACATGGAAGGAAGAGTAGTAGTGGTGGCAGTAGAAGGGAAAGGCCACAACACGAATATTGACGTAACAAATGACCGCGAAATTGCCGACATTTATTTATTCATGGCTCGCTCGCTTACCTGCGAGTCCGCGTGCGCCACGTACAGCAGATAGAGGTCAGAACATTGTGAAGAACAACGTCGGTAATGCAACGATTACGCATTAAGAAGCATTGCCTTGCCCCCTTTTTTGTTCTCCCACCCGTGCGTACCCCTTGATGGTGGCGGCGAGAGCCAAAAAAAAAAAAAAGGAACGCGGCGGGCGCCAGCCAGTATGCATGCAAACGGTGCACACGCTGTCAAACAAGCATTAACGGCGCCATCCAGAAGCATGACAGCAATTTGTAAGCTCTCGCGCGCAGCGAATTCATAATTGGACCTGCTATAAATAATGGACACTGCCCATTTACGTACGTGAAGATGGGCAGTTGGCTCTTTCGCGGCTCGCGCTGCACTTCCTTGGAGGAGGCGGAGGAGGACAGAGCGAAAAAAGAAAACTGCCATAGCTCTTTATCTTTCTTTGTTTCTCCCTCTTTCCGTGACTTTCAGCGGCCGCCCCCGCCGCGGTCGCCGCCGCCGCTGCCGCCGCAGCCGCCGCAGCCGCCGCAGCCGCCGCGCAGAGAAACAGGGTCTCATTAGCAGCTCCTTTCTTCTCCCCCTTTCCCTTAACCTGGTCAGAGTGACCCTTTGGAGCGAGGACTTTCCATACAGTTATGCTTTGTTTAGTAAAAGGCGTCGGCCTTTTTTCTCCTTCATGTCGAACGGAAGGAAAGAAAAGGCGGCTACTACAACGACGGCCACGGCGTCTTTAAGAAAGTTTGCATGTCCGTCAGTCTCGGCTGTCCAGCCCGCTGCTTGCGTTTTCTGGACACGCCATTCCCCTATCCAGTAAAGGAGAATTACCAGGGAAAGAACCTAATTTTGCGACGTTGGGGGTAGTGAAGAGGTGAAGAGGGAAAAAGGGAAAGGCCAGGTGAGTGTAAGTAGTATTACCCGTGTATACATACAGCCGAGGCAAAAAGCAGAGATAAGCTCACCTCTCTGTAAGTAGGAGTATTATACGAGGTAGTACAGGAGATTAGGCTCAAACAAAAGTTGCCGCCGTTCCTTTATGACAGCGATGCGCCGTCGGTTCGTGGTCCGATCGGCCTCCCCCAAGAGAGACACACACAGAGAGAGCAGCTATCAGAAAGAAGACAGGTCCCCTGTGACCTGCAAGCATGCACCATTGCCTCTAAATATCGGTCGACTCATGCATGTCACAAAAAACCGACGTTGGGAGGGGGGGGGGATGGAAGAAGGAAGGCTCTCCGCTAATTAAACAAGATCCTTGGACCCCTCGTCGTTGTTCATGTTCACGTGTGTGCTGCTTCTGTAGTAGAACACACACACAAGTGACGGCACCACGAAGATGACGGGGCTGAGGAGAGCCGAGGAGGCGAGGGCCAAAAAAGCGTTGGACAATATTTGCGGCAAAATGCTTATCAGAGAAGAAAGAGCAAACGGCCTGAGGCGAGACGCGCGCGCAAAAGACTAACTACTACGACGGCCAAATGACATAATTTGATCAATATATTGCGACATGTGTGTGTCCAAGGAAGGCGGATAAGGAAAATTCTCCTCTAGTTTGATCTCGCTTGCATTCCTTGGGGAGGAACACGGCGGAGGAGAAGGGGACACAAGAGGCAGTTGCTTAATCCCTTCGAGAGAGAAAGACGTGTGCTCAGGTGAAGAAGGGATGGCAGTGGATGCCTCTGGAGATCATCTTCATTGGATTCCCGACGCATTCCTCACCGGTGGGGAGAGAGACCAGAGAGGTGACGGCATCATCGGATAGCAAAAAAAAAGAGTAGAGAAAGGTTTTGCTGCCAAAGCATCTGTAGTAGAAGCCAGCAGATGGTTTTTTTTGACCATGGAGTCCACAAAAAAAGAGCCAGTGAGTGAGCGAGCATGTTCGGGTCTTATGCAAATCTCTCCCCGTCCTCTTCATTTGCTGCCACTGATTGATCAATATCTCCCGCTGCCACCAAGATAAGCACGCGCGCCATAGGATTCCATGATTAGCAGAAGGGGGGGGCAGAGATCTCGTCAAATTATCCATGCATTCTCAATGCTACCGCCAGCAGGAATAAGAAACATGCTGGTACGACGATGTTAAGTGTGGCATCCACATAATTCGCCTGCCAAGCCTGCACCTCCACACTCGCCAGCCGTCAGCCCTGATTGTGTGCTCGGACATGCCCGTACGAACCAGTCAGTGTGCATCGAAGGCGTCCAGAGCAAAGCGAGCCCGAGCGGCAGCGGCAGTAAAAAATCGGCTGATTAAGCCTTTAAGCCCTCTCCCACTTTATTCTTGGAGGTTAACTCGGCCTCCCCATAAAAGCCCTGGGTGAAATCGCCCTCGCTCTCCGTGTTGCAGATTAGATCAAGGGCGCGATCGCGGTCGCCGTCGCTGGCGACGACGACGACGACGACGACGACGACGACGACGTCGAACGGGGTGAGAGCAAAGTCAAAGAAGAAACTTTTTTTTTCAATGAAATGATCGCCGACGCCTTCGTGAAGAAACCATTACAAATGTGCGAACGAAACAGAAAGAGGAGATAAAAATTATGGCCTGACCAACGGGCGAGGAGAAGAGAAACGTGCACGGTGCCTTACGCGTTCTTCGTTCCACACATGCTCGTGCAGTGCACAGAGATGGAGCGAGACAAAAATGAGCTTTTTTCAGTGCTGCACACACACACACACACACGAGATTGTTATCGAGTCTCTGTCTTGGTCACTCTCGGGGTCAAGTGTGCGATAACCCGCCGCTGGCGGCCGCCGGTGCAACAACGGCGATGACTTGCGGCAAAAAGGGGGGGGGGGGAATTTTCGCTCACGCACATGCGGTTATTTATACTTGCATAATTAGGAGGCATTGCTGTGCCTTCCTCTGCCTACGTTTGACCCTCAGAGAGAAGAAGAAAAAAAAAAGATTCAGCGAGAGAGAAGCAGGAAAAGGGGATGGGCGTTTCTTGCCTCAGCTCCGCTCGCTCGCTCGCTCGCTCGCTCGATGATTAATTGCGTTTCCTTGTCTCTAAATGTTTATTAGGCACCAACGCACTCACCGAGTACGAGACGTCGTCGTCGTGAATATGGGAAACTGCGAACGTGTGGGGTGGGTGGAAGGCTGCGGAATGGCCCCGCGCTTCTTCGCAAGACAATTTTCCAATGCCGTCCGACGTCCGCGAGTCCGTGTGCGTAAGAATGACTGAGTGAGCGTTGTGAGGAATATTACTCCTGACGCATGATTTGCGTGTGAGAAGCCAAGAAAGCGGAGACGACGCCAAATCTCCCACGGAAAAAGCATCATCTTCCTTGTAAAAGTTTTTTCGTTTTCTCATGATGGGAGCAAAGGATATCGTATCCTCTGCCCCTGCAGTGGCAGACTTGCTAGATATGTATGACCGCCAAAAAAAAAAAGTCAGGGATGATCGGAGAGGACGCGAATAAAATAAAGACGAACAGAAAAAGTTTCGTCTTTCTTGTTGTTGTGTGCAAAGATCCAATCACCGAAATTGACCGTCGGCAATACTAACTGGAACTTTCGCCACCGTCGGATCTTTTACGAGTGTTTCCCCCCCCCCTCTCCACAGCAAAATAAACCAACGGCAACAACAAAAAAGGCCGCCTTCTTCTCCAAAGCATCGTGTCATTCATTCATAGAAGCAAGATGACTTTTGCCACTGCTCTAATTCTGAAATGGCTTTAACCCACTCGTGCATACACAGGTATGCCAGAAGCCGGCGAGACCAGCAAGGGTATAAGAAAAAAAATCTCAAATTACATTTGCTTCATGGTAAAGATGAAACGATTTTGGGGCACCCACAATGGGTGAGGAGAGGCCCCAACCTGCCTCCCTCCCTCCATCTGAAATTTTTCAAGAAAAAAGCAATTGTCTTTGACCATATTTCATGGAACACGAACATTCTACACTGCAGGCAGAAAAGCGGCACTTCGATTTAGCTTCTACCCGTTCTCTCATACCTATTCCAGTAGTCGTACACCTTCCAGT
>JAAUXU010060359.1_pt1 | contig 13473 bp, 14 predicted proteins | sample 7278151 | NCBI WGS metagenome assembly JAAUXU01 (sample SAMN14350113, study PRJNA611818) | marine sediment metagenome | isolation source: surface marine sediment (1.8m) | place: French Polynesia: Moorea | collected 2018-08 | reverse complement strand
CGTGTCTGACCAGCTTGAGAGTCCTGGTCCAGACTCTCCGGCGGAGAAGCAGAGTCCTGGGGTGTCTTCAACATCAAATGAAGCAAAGTTGTTTGGAAAGGTTGAAAGATTCACAGGAGATTCCCAGCTGCAGTCCGAGGATGGATGCTGTCCGAGGGCACAGATGCTACAGGGTGGCCCAAGGACTGTTCCTCTGGGCAAATCTCCTTAGGGCACCCTGTACGTGCATAAGAGAGCCGAGAACTATCGGATCAAGGGCGGAAAAAGAGTCTTTACTCTCTGCGTTGTGTGAGGAAAGCATCAGAATTTCACGCGGGAAAGTCAGAATGATGACAGAGGAGACGCATGCTGCTTCCGCAAATATGTCTCTTGCCAGTGCATGAAGCAGCGTCAAGGGGGCCTTTTGGGCCTGTCCCTTTACTCCAAGGGGAAACAGACTTCGCAGGCCTCGCAGGCCTGGCAGGCCTCACATCCTCTCTCTCTCTCTCTCTCTCTCATATGCCCCTGGAAGGCAAGAAACGGCAACTTATTTGTTTTTATAGGTCAAGGGGATTCGCGCTGGGGAGGGCGGAATAAAAAGAGCGACGTAACGGCCTCATGAAACCGATAAAGGCCGCTGCAGAAGTCCTCTCTCTCTTTTTATTTGGCCTCCGCGAGGCCGCAGAAGTGCCGCTTAGAAAGGCCGCAGCCTCCAACTATGTAGAGGACGGCAAAGTTGCTTGGTTTTCATTAAGCGACTCTCACGGTGATGCAGTGGGATTTGCAACTGTGATTAGATGGGGGGAAAGCCTGGGGAATATTTTTCTTTTCTGCCCTCACTTTTTTTTGGGCCAAACGTTGTCCTCGTCCAAACCTGAGGCTGGAATCACTGAGAGTCTTTTCCCAGGATGAATTCGCTCTAAATAGTCATGATCATCATCATTCAGACTGTTCAGCCAAGCCGTGTATGCGACTGAGTACATACGTAGCACAGAACAGAGGGTTAAGAGCAAGAAGGAAAAGAGGTTCCGCAACTTGACATCACTGTTTCCGCTCTGGCAACGTCCAAGGGAAAGCCTCAGGACGATCAAGACTTGGGCTTAGGTTAAAGTTTAGCTTTAATGCGCGGTTGCAAACTTGCAGCAGTTCTTGGGAGACGTTGCAAGGTGGAGAATATCGATTTGCAAGAGTAAACGTTGTTATCACTTAGCATCAATTTGCAGCAGTAGAGTCTCAACTTTAGCATAACTCAATTTTGTACAGGCCAACTTGAGCACAACTTTCAATTTTATACGCAGATCTCAACTGTAGCACAACTCTCAATTTCGCAACAACTGTAAGTCAGCAAATTTGGCAGCTGCCAAGTTGACCAGCAGCCTCATCTGGACGAGGAAGAGGCTGCTGAGGCTGAAGATGCTGAGGTGGCCCGCCAGATCAGCCACCAGGAGTGCCTCTGGGCGGTGGCTGCAGTCCCCATGCTCTGTCAGCCTCGTGGTCTGGTTGAAAACGTTTTCTATTTCGACTATTTATGTCATCTATGTTTTTCTATTGCCTCAACGTCACCAAGACCACCTTCGGCTACCAGGGGAAGAGCTCAGTCCCATCTGGCACGCCTTTCTTGACCAGATAAAGTCACTTTCAGCGTTGCTATTTGGCCATTGCATGGCTGTTTTAGTCGGTTTTAGCCTTAAGTACACATAGATTGTTGGTTTATGGGTAGACTTTAACGCTTGTTTCCAGACCTTTCATTGCCAACGCCGCTTGAGCGTCCATTGTGTCATAAATCTCACTTTTGTCGTCTCTTTGCTGTTGATGTTACGATAAAATGGAGATTTTCCTATAGCAATGATCGTCATAACGGTGTCTTGGCAGCTGTCAGTCTGTGGGGCCTCAAGTGATTGGCTGTGGTCAACAAGCAGTTCGATCTCAACCCCACCTTCCTCCCCCCAGGTAGAGCCACAGGTGCACATCCTGTGCCAGGTGATGGTGGTGGGTAAGTAGTGCAACTGCAACAATGGCTACCCTCAAAAATCTTGGGACAACATGCATTTTAGTGAACGGCGGGATTTTAGTTGGGTATTTTTTTTTAATTTTCTGGTCATCCTAAATCAGATCATGGTGGTTTTTTTTCTCCTAGAATATTATTTTACCACCTGTTCTGACGGTTCAGACACGTCATCATTACCACAATGCTGGAATAAAAACTGATTAGTCAAGATATTTTAGGCTCACATCCAAAATTCTATTTGTTTTTACTCTTGAAGTAGTGGGGAGAGTACTGTACTTCATTTAACAAACGTATCAGGTGGTCAATATAGCCTAAAAAAAAATATTTTTAGAAAATGTTGACCTCATTTGACCACCAGAAAGAAATTCTTTGTTAAACGAAAAAGTGTACCCCCAAAATTCCGCCCTCCAGTAATTACACGTTGGCAGACTCCTGCTCCACCCTGTACGTCCCGTTCAGAGCTTGCGTGTGTGTTATACAGAGCTGGTTTGTGCGTTTGTCTGTCTGTCTGTGTGTGTGTGTGTGCAGTAGCGACCTGGCGTGAGTGTGCGCGCGCAGAGCAGCGCTGTGTGTGTGCGTTCTGCTCATCGCCCTCCTCCATGGCAGAAAAACAATATTGTTTGTGTGCTTCACTTTCTGGGTTAGATGCCACGCACGCACGCCCGGATGCAGACAGAGAACGAGAGATACTGATAATATATAGATATACTTTTCTGCACATCTTCAAATTGAAGCCTCGCTGTCTCTCCAGAGCACGATGAACACACGTGCGCAGATAATTGAGGTTACCTGACGGACAAACCACACAATACAACCAACATGGACGTGTACATATGGACGTACACAAATAGATGCTTTGGACGACCGACTATAAACACTTGACTATAAACGAATTGACTGAGATAGTGGCCATGACTGCGGGTCAACTAAGCCCCGAATTCTACGTATCTTATAGAACATTTCTCTCTCTCTCTCTCTCTCTCTCTCACACACACACACACACACACACACACGCACATACTCTCTCTCTCCGGGCCTATAGTAGTGCATAATAAATTCATCTCAGAAGTCATTGACTACAACTTCCTGCTGACGACGAAGTCGGCCATGGCCAGCGCCGCCGGTCCGGTCCCCATTGTGTTCAGGCGGCTGAGGATGGTGTTCAATGGACCAGGAGGGCGCCCGGCGGCCGACCACGACCTTGCTGGGCTGGCAAATGTTTACTCTGGAGACATTGGAGAAGCAAGAGGAACTGTTCATTGCCGACGACGACGACTCCAGCGTGGTGGACCGCGTGTTCTGCGCCGTCGCGTGGCTGGCGAACATCCCGCGACGGCCCGCGGCGTCTCTGCGCGCCACCGCGGCGGCGGTCGCCGCGGCCGCCGCCGCGGCACCGGTGGCGGCAGGTACGTACGCCGCGGCAGCGGCGCCAACTGCCACTGGCGGAGGTCGGCTGCCTCGTCGACCACCGCGGTGTTGATCGCCGCCGCCGCCGCCGCCGCCGCGATGTTGGTCGCCGTTGACCGCCGGGCCGCTGCCGGAAGTGGCGGAGGTGCCGCTCTTGCGCTGTCTGCAGCACGAGAGGAAGTCGCAGAAGCTCTGGCCGGCGCGGGTGGAGAAGAGGCAGTAGATGACTGGGTTGGCGGCAGAGTTGAGCGGTGCCAGACTCTGGATGAAGGTGGCGACTGCGCGGTTCGTGGCAGTCGGAGGAATGCAGCCGTACACCTAAATAAGAGCAGTTGTTAAGTCGGTCTCTCAACTAGAGGTGGCTCCAGCTAAATTATTCCTCTGCTGAGAGTTCAAACTCATGTTTAGCAGACTTAAAGACAGGAATTCGGTTGTCTCTGCCTCCTTTTTCTCGCCCTCTCCCGTATTTCTCCGTTCCAAAAACAAGTTGAAAAATATGAAATACAAATTTGGGAAATGCAGTGCAGAAAATGAGTCATGACCGCCACTTGATTCACACCACGGAGAATATAGTGCGACAATATGTCCCTTCAGGGAGGAAATGAACGGGGAAATATTCCCCAAATCGTGCGTCCAAGAAAATATCTTAGATGCTCTGTTCCGAATGAAATAAACAGAGGTCTCGAGTACCGAGAAAAAGGGACCTTACAGAGGACTCAACAATCAAGTACTCGGGTCGGGTGTCAAAAAATGGCGGATCAAGAGCTTTTTCAAAGTCAAAGTGAATATATATTGTCTTCCTCATTTTCCAAGTGGTCATGTGTGCTTTTGAAGGAAACACTTTCATCCCTATCGAAAGAAAAAGGATCTTTATTTTTCGTTATAAAAATGATTGTGTCTTAACAGTATAAGATTCTTTTTTTTCTCCTGGTGTCATACGACACCGGAGAGTCCAATTTTCTGCTCCCGCTTGCTCTCATTAGCGGCGAAAAGCATCAATATTGCAGTCTTGCTTCGCAAGCTTTCTTGCAGCAAAATTTTAATTTCCCCTGGAATTTTCATACTTTTGGTCACACTTTTGAGAGGCATATTAGTGATCATTTTGCAGCTAGACCGTACAGCAGTTTTAAAGACTTTGACTCTATTTTTTTCACCAGACTGCAGTACTTTTCCAATGGCATTTAGACTTCAAATTTTAGTAGTCGATCTCACATCATTCTGTGATTACAAAATTTTACATGCTGCGGGCAAAAGCCAAGAAAGACACTTCTTTTTTAACTGCCATTTGTCTTTGAAGAACATCTAGGACGCAGATTCTCTATGAATGCCATTTTTCGACCTAGCCTAAATATTATATTTAGGCTAGGTAATAATATATAGCTCATATATAGAATAAATATAGCCTAAATATTATATTTAGGCTACGTTCATTCATACATAGCTACTTCAAAGTACTTTTTTGCTACTATCACCTCACCTGCAGCAGGTCGAAGACGATGTAAGGACTCCAGCAAAGTATGAAGACGAAAATGATGACAAAAGTCATCTTGACAGTCTTGACCTTAGCCTTGGGGATGAGGCCTCTTGAACTGGCCCGCCTGCTCTCCGCCTCCGAGTCCAACTCGGCCGACGTCGTCGTCGTCAACGACAAGCTGCTCTTGTTCTTCTTGTTCCTCCTCTTCTTCCTCCGCTTGATCAGCACCTCGCAGGTCGATCCAGAAGAGCCTCCGCCAATGCCGTTGGAGGAGGACGTGTTGGTCGCCACCTCAATGGCGCTGGAGTTGGCCTGCGGCATCCTGAGATCTTTGCCCTTGCTCCAGATGGTGACGACGATGACTATGTAGCAGCCGCTGATGAGCAGGGCTGGCATCACGAACAGAGTCACGGACACGAGAGTCATGTAGAGTTGCCACTTCCACGTCTTGTCGAAGTCGATCCAGCACTGTGTGCCGTACTCCTGTAATGGCGGGCAGCGTCATCATCATTACAGTTGATGGTTATAATTACGGGTAATCAGCATGCCTCCGTCTCCGTGGTCTCGTAGAAGAGCAGGATGGGTGCCGAGAAGGCTATGGAGAGACCCCAGGAAGCAGCCACCAGACACCGGGCTCTCCGCCAGCTGCCCGTGAAGTTCATGGGATGGGTGATGGCGTCGTACCTGAGCAGGGAGGCCGTCAATACGGTGGACAACTTCGAGGCAGTCGACGACGTCGTCGTCGTGACCACACCTCGGGATTGCAGGTCAACCATTTATAGGGGCGTTTCTGGATGCTTCATCTTTCAAAGCAATTTTATTACAGGTTTTATTCTTTTCTTTTTTTTGAAAAAAAAAAATGCTCCTGCGATTCCCTTCTTGACTCCCCAATTTTTAACGAATTTTCAAAATTTGGGCCATAGGTGGAGGAGTGTTTTTAGGGGTTCTTTTCTTGCTTTTTCATCTTATAGTAAAATTTTACAACGTCTTTCTTTCTTCCTCAAATTTCGCTGCACTTTTCCTCTTCATTTTTCAATTTTTATGGTCTAAATTTGGCCCTCATCAGGCATTTTGAGTCGGTTTTTTTCCATGCTTTTTTCATCTCGCAATGCAAGTTTACCGCTTTTTCCTTAAAATTATTGATACTTTCACTGCGCTCCGGACCCTTGTTTCTTTTTTCAATTTTTATTATCAAAGTTTTGTCCCTCCTCCCCAGAAGGGGCATTTTGAGGCTTTTTTTCTACTTCTTTTAGTGCAATTTTACTACCGTTTCTTCAAAGTTTCACTGTCTGTTGCAGTTTTTGTTTCTCGACTTTTCGCGTTTAACAGCATGCTTATTACTCGATTTTTTTCTTTTTCTTTTTCTTTTCCTTTTTTTTTTTTGAAAGAAAAATTCCATTTTTTCACCCAGTTTCTTTGGTTCTTTAAGTGAAATTCCTGACGTGCGTCTTATTTGACCCGACCGACTGAACAGCTCTTGAAGGCGTGCACGTACCTGTCAATACTGAGCGCGACGAGGACGTAGGTGCTGGCGTAGGTGACGACGGCCTGCGAGAACCTGATGACCTTGCAGGCGACGACCCCGGCCTCCCAGCTGATGGTGATCTTCCACACGATGTCGGTGAGCACCGAAATGAGGCCGACGCACAAGTCTGCGGCGGCCAAGTTCTTTATGAAGAAGTTCATGCGCGACTTGCGCCGTCTCCGCCCGCCCTTGGACAGACACAGCGCCACCAAGACGGTGGAGTTGCCCAGCACGATCAGCGTGAACAGCACCCACAGGAAGGTGAGCTGTTCCACCTGATAGAAGTAGCCCTTGGCCGCCGCTTCCCCCTCCACTTCCAGGCTGTCGTTGGCGAAGGCGGCGGTGGAGTTGGCCACCACCACCACCACTTGTTCTGCTTCATCCTCTTGACCATGGAGTCGTTCTGCCGCACTCGCACTTGTTGTCGTCGTCATCTGTTGTTCCTTTTTTTTGTTTTTGATTACAGTTTCACTTTTGTTTTGGGGCGAGTGTGAACAACAACAACAACAACAACAACCGAAAAACAAAGAAGAAAAAATAATATTGCAGTGTCTGTTTGATTAGATGTTGCTATTGCACTGTTCAAGACTGATCGATGTTCAGCGTCTCTCCTTGCACAGTCATATTTTTGTTAGTCTGCTCTGTTTTTGCCAGCTTATGAGTGTTTTGCCAACGTGCCAATTCTGGCTCCTCTCATCTTTCACAGCTTCCACACACTCCAGAGCAGTGAAGTTTTGTGATTTGGCCCCTGTAGCAGCGAAGGCGTTACCCTCGTTGTCGTCGTCGTCGTCGTCGTCGTCGTCGTGCGGTTTTTCTTCCTTCTCTGCTGCTCTCCCCGTGAGCAGCAGCAGCGACACCGGCACCGGCGACAGCGGCAGCAGCGGCGGCGGCTCCAATAAAACCAAGAAAGAGGAGACGCCAGAAATGTCATAATAATCTTGCTTCCTTCACTTGCTTCTCTCTCAGTCAAGCACTGTGTTAAAAAGTCGGGACTCCTGGAGTGAAGGACGGGAATCTGCCCAAGGACTCCGGGTCAGACAATGGGACTCGGAAGACGATTCTGTCCAGGGTAGCAATTTTGGGGGGAGGAGGAGGAGGGGGGGGGGAAGGTCGGGTTGGGGGTGGAGAAGTAATTGGGCCAAGTGCAGACTTCTTCAGTCTTGTCTCTTTTCCCTGAAAAATATTCGCTTGGTCCTCATTCTTATTCCCCGGAGGAAAGTAAGTGTGGGGACTCCTTGGCCATTGTCATGCAAAGTCACAAAGCCAAGGGAGAAAGAAGACTCTGGCACTGCTTCCCTCTGGGGATTGGACCCGATGACTGCGTCGAAAATGCACTGGTTTTGGGGGGGAAACTTTTTTTTTGTTCTTGGCTTCCTTATTATGACGCTGGCAGTGGTGGAATATCAAGCTGACAGAGGTTGTGTGTGAGTGTAGGGGGGGGAAGGGGGGGGGAAGAAGGGGGCACAGGGAAGGGAGAAAAAAAAGGGGCACGATCACAACCTTGTGTTTTCAGCCTCTTTCTCCCTGCTCTCGCACTCTTCCCGTTGCCATGTTTTGATGCTTGAACGGCTCGCTGCGCCGCGACCGCCGGTTGGCGGGCTCGCTCTCCTCCCCCTCGTCATCGCACACAGCAGCAGCTGCAGCAGCCACACACACACGCGCGCGCGCGCGGGCACATGCGCACACGCACACAGAGAAAACGCCAGCGCGCGTGCGTGCGTGCGAGCGGGAGTCAGTGCGCGCGTGCTCCTCACTTTGCCTTTCCCACTTTTTACCCCCCCCCCCTCCTTTTTTTTAGTAGTTGCCCCGGGAGTTTTTAAGTTAAAGGAGGATGGATTGAGAAGGACCCTTGAGGGGATTTATTAGGAAGTCTTCGTCCTTGCTGAATGTGACTGATTGTTATTGCACAAAGTCTTAACTTTCCATTTATTTTGTTGAGTGCAGCCACGTGCAGTCGTGCATCTGATACTGTCTGTACAGGGTGACGGCCAATGCGGGGCCCCTGTGATGGAGTGGGCATCCCTGCCTGGCTGAACAGGGCGTCGTCATGACAAATACATAAAAGTAGCACACGCACATTTCATTGCTCATTGTACTGAGCCACTTCATGCTCTGCACGTAGCTGCACAGCACTGACGAGCCTCTCCAGACTCTCCACGTTTTACACCAGCCATTTCCAGGCCCCTGGCGGAGGTCCCGCTTTGTATGCCAGTCACTGCTCAGGACTTGGTCCTCGGCTGTCCTTGAGACGCGTCCGTGGCTCCCGCCACGTCGGAGCGGGCGTGTAACTCGTGATCGAGTCGTTATTTGAATGTGTGTGACAGAAAACGAGGATTTTCCACTGTTGCCGTTCCTTTTTTTTTTCAGTGTCAGATTGGTGTCCTCTTTCGCCCTCTTCCAAATAGGCTGGCGGGATCAATTTATCGTCCATTGCAGAACATTAGAGGAGGAGAGAAAGAAGAAGCTCTGAGTGAGAGCAGCAAAGTTGCTCTCAGTGAGCAACTCTTGCAATCAACCGATCCATGGTCTTTGTCAGTCACACAGAAGAAAAAAATGCTTCTCACTTTCTCTCTCAGTCAGACTTGAAACAAAAAGCCAGGGAAATTCAGATTCATATTGACAGTGAGCAAAATGCATCATTTCCACCTTAAACATGTGCGTGCGCGCGCGCGCGTGCGGTTTTCCCCTTTCTTTTTTGGCTTAAAGCTATCAAAATTAACCCGTGCACTGAAGAAAAAAAGGCCCTCCAAGGCCTGCCGGTGATTGAATTTCCCACTGTGTCTTTGTGTGCATGTTTTCTCTCTCTGCCTCCAGATCAGATCATGGCTAATTGCATGATTGATGTCTAACCTATTTCAGTCAATCAATTTGTGGGAGTGTCTGCGTCTGGTACGAGATCGGCAGCTCTGACTTCATGTTTATTTCACACACGATGGCCTATTTTTTCTCCTCCATCGTGCAGATGCGCGCACGAGGGATGCGCGTCACTCTCTCGTCGTACGAAAACAGGCCTAGCGGGAGGAGGCGCTTCCGATTCGAGTTCATGTGTAGGCCTTTTAATGACCCAGGCCGTGGGCCTGACTAGGCCTAGTCGTCGCAATGTCAAGGAGTCGCTTGGGCATATGCAATCAATGGCAGCCATTTTGCAGCCACACTGACGTGGAGCACTACTAAAGAGATATTGGCCCACAGTGATTTAGGGCTTCTCGTGGAAAAATTAGTCATGTTTTATGGACACTCTGCAGATCATTGACGATCATTCTAGCAAGAGTTCATTCATGGTGGAGTCGACTTTCTTCTATATCGAGAGAGGAGATACTTGCAGTGGACGACGCTCTACGGGGTGTCCCAGAAGTGGAGCGCTCTGCAAGTGGCTCGTCCTCTTGGTTCGGCTTCTGCCCCACCCTGTAGCCCGACTTTGGCGGTTTCGCAGTCCTCCCCCGTGCCGGAGACGCTGCAGGTCGAGTCCATCAGCCCTGATTGGCATCTTGTGCGGGGATCAAACGACGTCGTCGTTCAGCTGTCACTGTGCAAGTGGTCGAGGCGATCGCGGGTCCGCACATCAGCACTCGTCATCTGTGCTCAGCCCAAGACTCAAGACTTTCCAACATCATCTCCGTCCTCTTTTTGTTCAAATCTTTCCCCCCTTTTTTTTTTCGTCTTTTCCCTCCCCTCCCTGTCAATCAAACCTCAAGTCACCCCCCTCCCCCCCTGCAAGGAGATATGACCCAGCATTGTTGTAGTCTCAGCGTATGGAGTAAACTCTGCTTGCCTCACTTAGACCCCCTTTTTTTGCGCAGTTCACCCCCTACTTTTTTGCCGCCCCCCCCCCTTGCTGTCGGCTTTGGCTTCGTTCTTTCTAGAAAGGTGAAAGGAAGGAAGTTAGCGTTAAAAATTACAGGGGTCATCTTGATCAGGGAAAAATCCCACCAGTGAAAACGTTTTGATCACGCACAGCGACCACACAGGAAGAGTGAAAATTACTCTGCACTTCTTGAAAGTCGAAGACTTTCTTGCAGTGCGTAGCTGCGCACCCGGCTACCGGGTGTCCCACCAGCTGTGTATGCAGGCAGAGTCAACAGGGTGCAGAGCGTGCCAGAAGCTTTTGCCCCAGTCCTATTGACGTAGTTGATGCATATAGCATTGAACATCTTGGCCAGCCTGACTGCGGAAGACGGCGAGTGCGAGGGGGAACTACTGGGTACAAGGGGATCACACGGTGAACTTTTGGCAACCCTGACTCTGACGGAGAGAACGCGCAACCCAACGTGAAGGCGCAACTTTTTGGCAACCCTGGGCAGAGACAGAACCAGCGAGATGCCGCAACGGTCATTGTCGGAACAGATCAATTTTGTCACACCCTGTAAAGCTTTTTCGCAGCCACGAGGAAGTGCGTGCGTTTGTGCGCGCTGACGAGGCAAGACAGAGAGATCGCATTTGCATTTTTCCACCTCGCACGAGCACGAGCGCGCGTCCGTCAGCCCCACGTAGAAGACAAAGAAGAGGGAGGAGGAGGAGAAAAGATGGCCCGAATTAGCCTCCATATCAGGGCACACACGGGCAATCCATCCAATTTTTTGCCTCCCTCTCTACGCCTAAAATGACAGATAGCGGGGTGGTTCTCAGTTCCTCCTCTCCCCCGCTCAGGTTCTTCTTCTTCTTCTTCTTCTTCTTCTTCCTGTCGGCCTGGGTGGGCCTGAACAGCGGCCTGAGCCGCCGCCATTTTCCCGCCTTTAATTCAGAGAGACACGCACGCAAAAATTACGTCGGCGTCCACCGATGCCCTGAAGGGGGGCGTTGCCGACGCCTCCTCCGGCGCCTCCTTCTCCTTCGCCACGTTCTTCATGTGCGGACTTCGGAAGTTTAGATCGAGGAGTGTAGCAATTCTGGTGGCCAAAACTTCTGTTTAGACAGTTTCTTTCTGGCTTTTTCAACTTTCATGGCAGTTTTATCACCATTCACTTTTTCTTTTCCCTCTTACACTTTTCTCTCTGTCGATTTTTCAAGTTTGCCAATATCAAATTTTGGGCCATCCAGGGGACACTTTGTGTTTTTAGCCTATTTCTTTATTTGTGACGTCGAAAATACGTCGAAAACGCTACGTTTTCAGTCTAAAACTCCGAGATCGACCACTCATTTTGTCTACGTCTTCACTGATGGGTCCACATCAAGTCGTGCACCGCTGTGGTATTATCGTCGGTCCACATTGCACGGTTGTGAGGATGACTTCAAGCGTTGCCATTAATACTGATACAAAACGTTCAACTCTCAACCGTTTGATACATTTGGCGTCAGAGAGTACAATTTGACGTGGAACCCCTGATAAATCAGAATGGGCCTACTTTGTTCTACGCACGCATCATCTACGCATCCGTCACTTTTTTTCCCCCCTCCTCTCCTCCTTCACGATCTTCTTACTCTTTTGCTAATCGGTGCTAAAAGTTAAATGAGGAGGCCCAGAGAGGAAGGTGACCGAGGACGAAGCCCAGAGTCGTTTATGGCCACGTGAGGACGAGGTCGAGACACTTGATTCAGCCTCCGAGGCCCTGAACGAGGCTGCTCGGACCACCTCACGCTTTGCAACTGCACTCAGGCGGACAACCACGGGGGGCACGGCTTCCGTGCAGCTCCAGCTCTGCTGCCTGCAGATGCTGAAGTCGACCTTTGCGAATCATCTTCCCCTTCCCCATGGAGCTCATGTCTCACTTCACCAAGAACAACGACAATGGGTTCACGTCCACTCTGAAGAAGAGGAAGGTGGCAGAAGACGAGGGAAGGGAGAAGAGAGATATAACGTAAATGTGTTCGAAGAAGTCCATGTTGAACAAAGCTGGGTCACAATAATACTTTGCAACTCAAAAATGGTCTTTACAGCCACGAGTGTCCGAGTTTGACGCACAACTGAGCTGCTGATAAAAGTGTTTTATTGTGACGAGGCCTAAGGCCGCTCATGCAGTAGTTCTTTGCTTGAGGGAACCATCAGCTGTAGCTGCAAAGCGAGATCGCGCAGCATCGGAGAAATGTCCCAAATTGAGCAGACACGTGTCTTTGACAAATCCTCCTGCCAAGTTTCAGATTAAAAAGTCTCGGTGTGGATGCAAAGAGTTGGTTGCAAAAAAAAGTGCCAACTTTTTTGACCCCCTCCTCGATGTTTACTCCACAGTGGGGGGACTTGCGAGCATGTCAAGTGCTTACTTTTAAAACATATGTGGATAATTGTGCGTAAAGTTTTTTTTGGATCAAGTGGCAAAGTTCATTTTTTTGCCTTACTTCCGGAAGTCTGGGGCCTGCAAAAAGTCTGCCTTTCTTTAAAAAATGGTTCTGCGACATGAAAACCGTTAAGCTTGCCCTTAATAACACATGTCTACGAAAGTGGCTGTTGAAATGTGTAGGTTGAAGCACGAACTAGGAAACCCTTTTAACTGGGAGAAACCTTTGTTGACAAAAAAAGTCTTTACACAGTTTTTGAAGGATTTACAAAATTAAGATCAGATGAATCGTGTTTTATCTCGGATATGGTTTGAAGTCTGTCTGGCTCATCCGTAGCTTATGATGAGAAACTCTCTTCTTTGGAGAAAGAAGTTGTTATGTGTACTCAAGGTGTGAATGAGAGCTTGTGTGTGTGTGTGTGTGTGCAGAGCTCGTGTATGCGTGCATATGTGCAGTTCAGAGCTTACATGAGGTTGTTTTTGTATGAGTACAGTAAAGAGCTCGTAAGTGTGTGTGTGCAGTACAGAGCCTGTGCATGCGTGCGCACACGTCTGCACTACAGAGCTTGCATGAGCATGTTCGTGTATGAGTGCAGTACACAGCGTGCACAGTCCTGAGCTCCTGCGCGCGTGCACTGTACTGAGCTTGCGTGTGTGTCAAAAGAGCCAGAGAAAACGTCTCTGCTGCTACATTTTGGTACGTACGTACAATACAGCTACTGACGGAAAAGTCGACGAGGATTTTCTCTCGCTCTCCTACCCAGGAATTTTCTCTCTCTCTCTCTCTCTCTCTCTCTCTCTCTCTCTCTCTCTCTCTCTCTCCAACTCGACGTCTTAGTCATATCTGCCCAAAGACAATTTTGAATGATAT
>JAAUXU010056425.1_pt1 | contig 13478 bp, 9 predicted proteins | sample 7278151 | NCBI WGS metagenome assembly JAAUXU01 (sample SAMN14350113, study PRJNA611818) | marine sediment metagenome | isolation source: surface marine sediment (1.8m) | place: French Polynesia: Moorea | collected 2018-08 | reverse complement strand
TGGACATATTTTCGAACAGTTCGACCCAAAGTCGAACTTGTTTCGAACCTCACAGAAACAGTGAACTCGAACTGTTCGCGAACATGTTCGATGTTCGAAACCATCACTAGTCCGGATCAGCCAGCTTCAAAAGTAAAAACAAAATGGATCCTAACCGTGTGCGAGATCAGCTTCGTGTGCGAGATCAGTTTCGTGTGCGAGATCAGCTTTGTGGGCGAGATCAGCTTCGTGTTGAGCGCGAAGCGCGTGTTGAGCGAGTCGAGTCTGCTATTGCTTTGTACTTTTCCTACCCAACGAAGTGGGTAGCACGTAAGTGCTCGTGGTTTTACAAAATCATGACAAGTACTGCAATACGTCTGCTGATGGACAGGCACGTGCAACGTAGCAATGTTGACCAGTTCAAAATCATGAAGACTTTTGTATCACAGTTTGTGGTACAAAAGTTTTGTGGTCCACATAATTTTGGTTAGTAGCAAGAAAGTCATTTTTATGGCGTTCCTCACGTCGCTAAGGCCCTCACGCCGCTGACGTGAGGGCCGCAGACATCCTCGGCCACGCCAACTCTTACTTTAACGTACAGGGTGAGTGAAAAGCGGGACCGACGGGGCCGGCGTCCCGGGGGTGTTTGGTTCTGTCTTTTTGGCCTAGTTGAGCAACCCTGCGAACTTCTTCAGCCCGATGAGTGACGACTACTCCAGCATCCAGCGACAGGGGCCGAATGCGCCCATCAAGTGTACGAAGGAGTGCGTAGAGATTCTCGATCCACAGAGGAAGAGCAAGGACAAAATGTTTCTAGGTCGTCAGATTTGTCACAATTTTTGCTTTTGTTCTATGCTACAGGATGTGTGATTCATTTACCACCAGACAGATTTTGTTCAAGCGGGATCCATAAGTTAAGGTGCATTAGCTTCGAAGTCCATACTTATCAGTTTCAAGACTATCAAGGGCGACTCGTGTACGTCGACAGCCCGTGCCTGGCCCAGCCAGGGCAGAAATATGCATGCTTTAACATGTCCAACTGTGCCATGTCCTACACAATTACATTGTTCATCGATACATGTTCTAAGTCTGAACCTCTATGGACTGCGCCTCACTGGTGAAGGCGGCGGTCACGACTTGGGCAGATATGTTCTTGAGACGCCGAAAGCTCTGCCGGGCCAAGACCAACCTAAAATGAGCAACTGAACACTTCTTAGAGGCCAAGACTAGTGGCAAACCGACAATTTTCCACCCTTTGCTCCTTTCCTTCCAGATGAGGCTGGACCTGGCAAAGGAGTTTAGCTCCGGCATCTTCATATGGGGGACTGGACATAGACTGGACTACGTCTATGACCTGCTGTGATAGTTTGTGACGGTGCAATTGAATGCACTGAGCTACTTAAGCACGTGCTCAAGAACCTCCATCCTGGATTAGTCTCATGTCACACCCACCAACCTGACCACACGTATGCACTCACGCACACGTACACGATTCGTCTGAATGTTCTGGAGTCATTGACTCACTTACAGGGTGGCCAAGAAGTTGCGTTGCACGTCCATTCAACAAGATATTTCTATGTAGGATCAAAAGTGAAGTCTTCACTGGCCCAGTGACTATCAATCAGTGTTATGCTTAAAAACTCAACTTTTAAGTTCAAATGCTTGAGAGCAAAGAATGCTTAAATTCCTTGTTCTCGCTGCCTTTTCACCTGTTTGTGTAAACTCAACGGACGCAGCTCTGTTCTTCCTGATGCTTGGACCTGAGCCAGCCCAATAAAAAGTTGTTTGTCCTGCTGCTCGAAGACAAAAATCAGGAATCCCACAGGTGTGAAGATTCTCCGATTAAACACGTCTCTTAGGGCGCGGTTGCACTTTTCAAAGGCACTTTTGTTCCTCACGAGTGTCCTTCAGGACCGGGGCAGAAAGGCTGTGACTCTGTTCTTTGCTCCCACTGTGCAAAGAACCATGTGTGCGTGCGTGCGTGCGAAATGCGCAAGTGCAAAAGCGACCTTAACTCGCGCACCCAAAGTGTGCGTGGACCGACTGACGCAAGTATAAAGGCGAGTGGATGCCTAACGGGGACTTCCACTTTATCGAGTGCCGTAAAGCGACAGAAAATGAAGTCTCCAATCATCTTGGTATTTAACTGATGAGTTCAACTGTGTAATAAGTTATCATAGAGCATTTCTTGTCTGTAGATTATGACCCTGAGCATTTGCCAGGCCTTCCCTGCTCCTCAGCAGCAGTTCCAGCAACAGCAGTTCCAGCAACAACAATTCCAGCAACAGCAATTCCAACAACAACAATTCCAGCAACAACAGTTCCAACAACAGCAATTTCAGCCACAACCACAAGAAGACTTTCGTTTTCCCTCTTTTGAGGAGAGCGGCAGGTTCATCGACGACAGGGGCAGGGAGGCGGAGGTCGTCGTCAGGTGAGCCAGACACTTTTTTTAGTTGTGATTTTACACAAAATGCTGCTTGTGAGGCACAATCCTAGATCAATGACTCACAGCTTCAGGCCAGTCTTGTCACTAGTGAAAGATTAAGTGTCAACGTATCAGACTATAAAAAATACTCTATATTCAACCATTATACACTTAAAAGAACAAGTGTCAGGCAACTTGAAAAACGCCTCGCCTGGCACTGCCACAAACCCTTTTTGTGACCCAAAATCACTCTGTCCTCACTGCTTGGTGAACTGGAGGGTCGGTGAAAAGTTTCCCAGGACCAAGAAAAATGTACAAACTCTTTCAGGGAATTCACGCCCCCCATCGTGCAGGACGCGGCCGACACCGTGGGGCCCATGGTGGAGAGCGCCACGGGCACGGTCCTGAGGGAAGGGGCGACCTTTTTCATGAGGGGCACAACTTTGGTTGGACAAGGACTGCAAAATCTGTTTGGATCATGAAGAAGACGAATGACAAAATATGCACATTATTTATGATAATTGATGAGAAGACATCGAAGAAAAATGTCATCATTTTCTTGTATTTTGTCGTTTATTACATTTTCATGACCATTTAAAGATTCTCAAACGTCGCTTCTCCCTTAAGTTTTCCCTTATTTGTCAAACTATGAGCTTCGAAGGGAGAATTTCAGGTTTTAAATTTACTTTTTTGCCAAATACTCTTTCGTCCTATGATAATAAAAGGCTTCCTCGTCACCCACGGACTTTGCGTCAGAGTTGCTACATTTTCAACCAGGAATAACGTGACAGCTCGGGTGCTGAATCCAGTCTTGGACCTGAGGCCGTGAATGGCAAAATGCAAATTTTACCGTTTCTTTCATTTTTGGGAAAATGCTGCACTCACAATTTTGCAAGAGTTTCTTCTAGAAAAATTCTTGGCTTTTGACCACGAATGGACCTTCACCCAGAAGCTGGCGGATGCGCATGAAGATCTTGACTGTTGACTGACGACGAACGTCTTATAGAAGGGCTGCAAGCGCGAAGAGTAATGCCAAGAAAAGGCGTTCTGTGCTGCACCAAGAGTCATTGTAAGTATCTTAGCATATTACTAAAGTAACTGAAGTTATATTAGTGCTGTACTTATTCGTTAACCTATTCAGGTAAATTGTGCCGAACAAACGGTTGAAATTAGTCGAAGAAGAAAAATCGTCTTTGAAGAAAGGTTTGTCGTTCAGATGTGATGAAATTCAAAAATCCCGCCTTTTTTGGGCAGCTGCAGCGAATGAGCGATCTCACGGCAAAACAAACAAGTACACGTGAATCGTGAACTTGGCACCGTGAAGCAGGTTCTTCTGGCAATCGCGACGCTCATGCAGGTCTCTCACCGCTCCGGCCCGCTCAAGCAGGCCAACAAGGCGCACAAGACCGGGCGCCACCGCTCCAAGGGGGCTCTGGATGCCGCCAACAAAGGCCGGGTCGGCGTAAAGGTCACGTCCAAGTCCAAGAACAAACGAGTCTTCTCCAGGCAGGAGCGCAAGTGCCAGATAGCGCAACGTCGGGCACTCAAGAAAGATGCGGTGCTGGCCCATAAGCGCTCACTTGGCGGATTCGACGCCTCTGGAAAAAGGTTCTTCGCGCCGCTCCAGACGGCCGTGGTGTCGCTGCATTCCCAAGACGAGCAATCGCAGGAGAAGCTCCTTTCGGTATTGGAGTCCTCCTCCTCAGACTTGGTGTCCACGCGCTCGGCCAGGGGCGATTTGCATCTGTCGAGTCCACGCCTAAAGCAGCGGTTCTGTTTCCTTGCGCCCCCAAAGGACGACCAGCACCAAGTTCTGGATTCGTGCAAGGTTGCAGACTCCGTCATCTTCCTTCTTTCGATACAGGAGGGCATCCAAATAGACCAAGAGAGGATCTTGGCAGCCGTGCTTGCTCAGGGTCTGTCTGCTGAGCCGCTCTTCGTGGTTTCTGACCTTGACTCGCTGCCAGCCAAGAAACAGAATGACGCCAAGAAGGCGTTGCTCAAGGCCCTAAACAAGCGCTTTGCCGTTGAGAAAGTCTACGCATGTAGGAACGAGCAAGAAGGCGCAATCTTCCTCAGGAATCTGGGCGGACAGAAGCATCGTAAGAACAATTTGCGAGATCGCCGATCCTTCGTGACAGCTGAAGAACTGAGCTTTGTGGAGGACTCGCCTGTGGCCACGTTAAAGTTTACCGGGTATGTCCGCGGCCAGAGCCTCTCTGTAAATCGCCTTGTTCATCTGCCCGGAGTTGGCAGTTTTCAATTGGACCGCATCGAGAGCGCCCCTGATCCACATCCACTGGATCCGGCTAACAAGAGGTCTGGAGATGTGGAGATGACAGAGGCCATGGTGCTGGCACAAGCGAATCCAGGGCAACAGGAGTCACTGATCAGCGAGAATGAGCCGGACATGTTTGACGGGGAGCAGTTTCTGTCACCTGAAGACGAGGCCGATGCTGCCGATGCTGGGGAGCATGCAATGACGGTGGAAGAGCTCAAAGAGAAGAAACTCTTTAAAGTTCCCAAGGGTACTTCTAAGTATCAGGCTGCTTGGATCTTGGATCAATCTCAGGAAGTGGAGGAGAGTGACGATGATGACGATGATGACGATGACGACGATGACGAGAGCGAGGACGAAAATATGGAGCAAGTTGTGCCCGAGGAGGCGTCTGACAGCGAGGGCGATCCTGAAGAGTACGAGACAATGACCATCGCGTCTGAAGCAAATCTGGACGATAACTACGACGAAAAGCACGTCAACTTCGCCGAGGAGCAGGAGACACTCAAGAAGATGCGGGAAGCTCGCATCGACGCTATGTTTCCGGATGAGGTGGACACGCCTGTTGAACAGGCCGCCAGGGTCAGATTCCAGAAGTACCGCGGGCTCAAAAGCTTCCGCACATCACCCTGGGATCAAAAAGAGAATCTGCCCTCGGATTACGCGCGAATCTTTCAGTTTGAAAACTTCAATCGTACGAAGAAGAAGGTGCTAGCGTCGTCTGAGAGCTCTGAGGACTCGGTACCCGTCGGTTCCTTCGTCACTTTGTACATCAAGGACGTTCCCAGACACCAGATAATCAAGTTCCAGGAACAGAAGTCAGCCCCGATAGTCCTCTTCAGCATGTTGCCTCATGAGAACAAAATGTCCGTGCTAAATCTAGTGGTGAAACGCTCATTACTTGGAACGCAGGAGGTGATCAAGTCCAAACAGCGCCTAATCTTTCACTGTGGCTATCGACGGTTCGCCGCGTGTCCGATCTTCAGTCAGCACACCAATGGCTCCAAGCACAAGTACGAGCGTTTCTGGCGGGCGGACACCACAGTCGTCATGACTTTGTTTGCGCCGATCACTTTCCCGCCGTCTAGCGTGCTGGTCTACCAAGAACAACCCTCTGGCTCGCACCACCTGGTGGGCACCGGGTCCCTGCTCTCTGTGAATCCCGACAGACTGGTGGTCAAGCGTACTGTGCTCTCAGGACATCCGTTCAGGATCCGCAAACGCGTGTCTGTGGTGCGGTTCATGTTCTTCAATCGCGAGGACATTGCCTGGTTCAAGCCAGTGGAGCTGCGGACAAAGTACGGGAGGAGAGGTCACATCAAGGAGCCGCTGGGGACCCACGGTCATATGAAGTGCGTATTTGACCATCAGCTGGGGCAACAGGACACTGTGCTTATGAACCTATACAAGAGGGTCTTCCCCAAGTGGAATTACGACCCCTGCGTTGGAGATCCGGTCTCGGAGATGGAGCTGATGGAAGAGGATGCTCCTGTGACTTTACAACTGTCCAAGAAGAGGAAGAAACTCGAAAATGATTAAATATATGTGGTTCTCCTACGAACAAAGCGTTCTGTCCTGTCCACTAATGCTTCGTTATGCTTGTTTCGTTTCCAGACATGGAGGACGACACGAAGATCACCCTGAAGGAGTTTGAGATCCAGAATACGTCGAGTCCTTATTATCCCGGTACTGTTCCCGGGAACGAGTGGTCTGTTGAGGATTTCAAGAAGAAGTGTGTTGTGAAAATCGTTAAGAAAAAAGGGATGGAACTGGAGTTCGATCTCATCGGAGTCGACCCTTCCCTTGCCAATGCCTTCCGCCGGATTCTGATCTCCGAAGTCCCTACCATGGCCATTGAGAAAGTCTACATCTATAATAACACTTCCATCATTCAGGTAGGCGCTGCAACAGACAGTGAAATGTTTTAGGTAGGTGCTGCAGTGAACTGAGCTGTATGTTCTCCAGGACGAAGTCTTCGCTCACCGCCTGGGTCTTATTCCTCTGAAGGCAGACCCGCGGAAGTTCAACTTCAAGAGTCCGGACTCCGATGACACAGGGACGGAGAAAGACACTCTCGAGTTCGAATTAAAAGTGAAATGCAAGCGCTCGGCGGGGGCCAGCGACACGAACAGTCAAGTCTATTCTGAGCAGATCAAATGGTTGCCCAAGGGCGATCAAGCGTCTTGGCTCGATTCTCCGGGTCCTGTGGAGGGCAACATTCTCCTCAATAAGTTGCGTCCCGGCCACGAGCTCGACATCAAGATGTACGCTTACAAGGGAGTCGGCAAGGACCACGCCAAGTTCTCTCCAGTGGCCACCGCCTTCTACAGACTGTTGCCAGAGATCAAGCTGAACCGGCCGGTGTTGGGAGAAGAGGCCGAGCGACTGCAGCAGTGCTTCTCGCCGGGAGTTATCACGCTCAGGGGTCCGAAAAAGGAGGCAGAAGTGGTAGACGCTCGCTACGACTCCTGCTCTAGGAACGTCTACAGGCATGAAGACCTCAGGGACTCGGTGACCCTCACGAAAGTTCGAGATCACTTCATCTTTACCATTGAGAGCACCGGTGCAATGGCGCCGGAGGACTTGTTCATTCAGGCGATCGACATTCTCGAGAATAAGTGTGATAACTTCATCCAGGAGCTGGACTAAGCGGTGCTGCTAGCACAACGATTGTGTAAACCGCTGCGTTATGTTCTTTATACCATATGTTCCAATAACACGCATCAGTATACCCACTTGACTTTAAAGTAATCCTTCACATTCATTATTGATTCTGATGCGAAACGTAAGCGACTACCATTTGAATAACGCTTCAGTACAGTTCTATGTACGAGGTACTTGACAAGTGTTGCCATCATTTTCACGCTTGGTCAGTCGCCATCGTCGCTCTCTAATCCGTCTTCCTCCTCCTCCTTCTCCAGCAAGATGTCGAGCTCTTCCATGGGCAACCGGATTCTGCCCTCCTTTTCCGTGAGCGTTTCTATCACCTTTTGCATCTCCTCGCAGCTTGACGTGCTGTTGACGTGCAAGTACTTAACGACGTCCAAGTAGAGAGCCTTCTTGGCCGGGCAGTCCTGCACGGCCCTGTAGAATATGGTATTCACCTCGAGCGAGCTCTGGCTCTTCCTCAGCTGAGCGAGCATGTGCGTCACCCACATCAAGAGTCGCCATACCAACGCCGAGTATCTGGCGGGCTCCCGCATAACCGCTTGCTCAAGCAGGTATTTGGCCCGGTTGAGGTAGGCTAGCGCGGCTACAGAGTTATCAGTGGCATCGCTGCTACAGCTCTCCTGCTGGCAGATGACGAAATGCCGCACCAGGACCTTAGTGGCGGCGATCACTGGCGCCGAGGAACGCAAATTTGAGCTTAGCACCATATTGACAAAGACCCTCCACGTCAGGTCTATCACTGACGGTCGAATGTGAAAGTCCAGGAGGCCCTGGAGAAAGTGAGGACTGTTTGGAAAGTTTTGTAGCGCTTGGCTCAGGTGCAGTCTCGCGTCTCTAAGCAACAACCTGTTGTTCCAAGAGGCCAGGGACAACAGGTCCAACCTCAGCTTATGGATGTTCTCCTTGACCAACGTGATGACGGTAGAGGGCTCAGCGGGGAGAGCTTTCAGCTTCTCGAACGCGAAGTCGATGAATTCAGCGGCCACTCGATATCCTTCTTCCTCGATGAAGTACTGTAGCCACACACAGATGAAAAGTTTGGCGACAAATCTGGGGACAAAGTCGACGGGCGAACTCTTGAACTCAATCTCCTCCTCTGGGGAGGAGATCTTGCCGGACATCAAGCAGTAATGCACATCTTTTTCCGCCTGTTCCCGAGATTTCGCACCCAACTCGAGCAGCTTCAACTTCGACGCGGACGACAAAGGCTCGAAAGGGGCGTTTTTGGTCGCCATCGACAGAAGCCACAGGCAAAGTTCTGCTTTTGAGGTCCTTTCACGCTCGTCGTTGCAGTTTTTCAAGTCCAGCAAGGCCACTGATATCACGCTAACGTACAGCCAAGGTCGAAGTTTTTGGGCATTCTTCGAGTCAGACATGAGCATTGTCTGCAAGATCTTCCAAGCGCCCTTGAAGCCGTCGATTCTATACTCTGTCCTCGCGTAGTGGACGTAGATGGCGAGGTTATCTTGATCATCCAGCAGTATGTTCTTCACCAGAGCTTTGATTTCTTTGGCCTTGGCCTTCCTGGCAGCCGAGGTGGCAATTTTGGACGACTTTTCTGCCACGGACATCTCAAAGTGCAACCACAGTCCGACTAATTGAGTTCTGGATCGGTTGTCCAAGGCCTTGGACGCATGGGAAAAAACGCTCCTGCAGAATTCTTGCAAAGATTCGTCTTCTACGTAGTCGGGGACAGTAGATTGAAGCACCGGGGCTAGAATGTCCGGACTCCAGTCCACGTCCACGCTCGACGTTTCTGTGGAGTCCAGACCAAGAACAGATGACAAGGCAACATAGGGGAAGAACCCTTGTCTCCTGTCGTCCACGTCGACTCCGAGGAAATGGAGGAAGCTAAGGACGAGCTTGAGCTTCTGATCCCTCTCGGCGAACTGGAACAGAAAAGGCGCGAGGTCTTCGTACCCGACAGCTCTGTCGGGGTCTTCAGCGTCCTCTTCACTGGAGCGCCAAGGACTCCAGTGGCGTCGCTCTCGATTCAGCTCTAACTCCAGCCACAGGGATTTTCTGTCAACCAGCTCACCAGCTTGGGAAAGCATCTCGTCCTCCCAAGGATTCTCTTGGTCTGTCGCTCTCCTCGTCCCAATCGCTTCCTCTGCCGCTTTCTCTTTGTTCTTGATGACCGTTGCCCAACCCTGCATGCGAACTTCACCGAACCGAGGCACTCCGGATTCCCAGAAGGGCTCGAACAGCGCCAGCTTGTCCTCGAGAGCGTAATAGCCGGGGAAGTCTGGCGAGAAGAGATTGAACTCCACCATTGCTTGGAACAGGGCCAAGCCCTTTTCCCGGAAACCCGCTGAGGCAAGGAAGTGGCAAAGATCGGCTAAGATAACGCGCATCTGATCTTCAAGATCCTCTGGCCTTTCCGCTGAGAGAAATGACTGAGCCTGGACCTGCTTGAGCTTGGAGAAGCACGTCCTGTACGCCTTAAGGACTTTCGATACGGAAAACGACGTGAAGTAGGTGGAGACGAAGCGCAAGTAGAAGCGCCACAACTCGAAGTTCTTGGGGAAGAGGAAGATGAGTTCCTTCCACTGCCTATCGAGTACGCTCGTCTCCATAATCTCCCTGGACAGGTGTAGCCGTCTGATCGACAAAGTCAACGACTTGGGGTTCTTGTCCAGGGCCGCCTTGATAATGGAGAGCTTCTTCTCCACAAGAGCCGTCTGCTTCAAGATCACGTTTTTGCCCGCAGCCTTTTTCTTCTTCTTGCCTTCTTTGTCATCGGGAGCTGGAGAAAAATCGGTTTCTTCGAACGAAACGTTTTGAAATTCGACAAATTTCAACCAAAGATCGACGTCAAAGGGATTCTGCCGGAGCTTCTCGTTGAAGTCCTTTGTGCGTTCTTGAATGTAATGAAGCTTGAAGGATTCAGCTTCTTTGTCAACCTCTTTTCCCTTGCCACTCAAGTACGCCGAGGTGGCGGAATCGTACACTTTGAGAGGATCGTGGATATCCGAGTTTACTTCCTGGAGGCTCCGTGACTCTGTGGCGATCGGGATCTCATCCATTCCTTCGCCGTCATCGGCCTCGGCATAGCTTTGTTGTTTCGTCAGAGAAAGGACACCCTCATCGCTGAGAAACCGCCTCAGATAGGACTTTTGGAAAAATCGCGGACTCTTCTTGTCGCCTTGCCTCGCCCGCCACGAGGTCCCCAGCGGCATCTTGAAGGCCAACTTGTAAACGGCCTTAGGGGCAGAGGAGTATCCACTCAGCAAGAGCTTCTTGTCGGCGTCGGAATCCACTTTGAACGCTACCTCGGGCCGGACGCCGACTTCGTCCAGGAATGTTTTTCCAGCACTGTACTTAATCAGGAGCTCCTCGCGGCTGGGCGGAGGCGGTGAAATCTCTCTAGATTTTTTCTTACTCTTCTTCCGATCTTTCTTGTCCCTTTTCCGTCTTCGCCGTCTTGGTGACGATGAGGAAGAACTTCTCCGCCGGCGCCGGCGCTTGACCGTCCGTTCGGGGGAGGACAAACTCGAGGACCGTCGTCTGCGAGGAGGAGGCGACCGACTAGAAGATCGTGAGAGCCGCTCGCGGGGTGGAGGAAGCGGCGACGACCGACTGGGAAAGCTCTGAAGTTGCAACCAGTCTCGGGTGACATCTGTCTCTCCTTCTCTGGGGTCCTTGGACTGGTCCTCGGGGAGCACGTCGACTCCGGAGGTGGCGGCGCCACCGCCGGCGCCGGCAGCGTAGGCCGGAAAGAGGCTCATGAACGAGCTTTGACCGAGCCCAGCATGACGTTGAACAGATCCTTCAGCATTGAAACCGACGACTGCTTGGAGGACGTTTTACTCTGCCCTCAATTGTTTGTGTTTTCAAGCCCAACTCAGAGTTGCCAGTTGGTTGTGAATTACGGGATTCTGTCATGCTACCACCGAAGTCTGCATAAGAGATTCTTTATGACTCGAGATAGAAGCTGGAGGTCCTTGATTGGTGATGCCAATCGCGCCACAGCTGGTCTGGACTGCTTCGAGGACATCGAAGGCAGCAACATCTTTGCTGTGATACAAAGGTGGGAGGTCTCGTGTTCGTCCTTCAAGCACAGTTAGCAGTGAGCTGTTATAAAGCAGCTCACTGACAGGAACGTTTCTGACCGTCAACTATTAACGTCCCAGTAGACCAATACGAACAGGGCAACGTTGCTTCAGGAGAGGACATAGAAATGCAAGATTAGGCTGACTTAGCAAGGTCAGCATGGTCGAGATTTATACCTAGTTGCAAACTTAGAAACTAGAGTCGGCATGATTTGATCATTCCTCTTGAAAGGTCTTCATTGTACGAGCTGTCATTTTACAACAAAGTGCAATTTTGGTGCAACTTTCAAATTTGCGAGGAGCTGAGAGTTTTGGATCTATGCTAAAGAGACTTTTAGTAAAAGGCCTTGTAGAAAGTCCCAAACCAAGGACTAGCACTCATCTGCTCAGGGCACATCTTTAACCTCACATCTGGACTCTTGATTTTCGTATTTGGTGTGGTCACTTAGTGCTTGATATGGGTGCCATTTTGCAGCTGGGAATGGAAAACGCATGCACACAAAATTCCATCCTGTTTCCTTAATCCCTCGATCACCTGTGCCAATTGCTTCAGTGATCTCCAAAACCACTGTTCATGCACCTGCCAGAACGCCTGCAGAATTCATCCCCTGAAGCATTGAGTCCCATGGGGGCTTAAGTGTAACAAATCAACCTTGGGGTATCAAGGAGGTGATTAAAAGGCTGCTTTTGTGGTCTAGTTTGACCTGATGGTAGCCAAATTTAAAGTTGAATGTTGCAAACACCGTTGAGTCAGGAGAGATAGATTGTACAAAGTCTTGAGATGATGGAAAGGGATGCACTGGTTGTTTGACAAACTTATTCCGTTGGGTGTAATCAGTTACCAGCCTTGCAGAACCCGCTGGCTTCGCGACAAAGTGTCCTTGACTGGTCCACTCTGTAGGTTCATGGACAAGAACAATGATTCCAGCATCCAGGAGGTCTTGTCAGCTGAATTCTGAAGGTGGATAGGGTTTTATCGGGTGGCAGTTGCCTGTCTGTGTTTGATTGGTACATCGTTCCTGAGATGGATCGCCATTTCCTCTCCTAGGGATTTGTTGGAAAGGCTGGAGAGATCGTCTGAGAATCTGAAGTGCTGCTTATGATTTTAATGTGTCGTTCATTTTGTGGAATCAGAGTCATGATTGTCATTATACCTGAGCACATAAGGATTCCATGGATCCACAGGGTAATGTCTAACCTTGTTTCAGTCGAGACGCAATAGGACGGTTGCTTGGACCAGGCTGCGAACCGAGTCACCGCAGCGGACACAAAAGCCACGAAGTTGGACCAAGTCGGATGCGATCACCGCTGATCAATTTCGGTCGGTCATCGCCATCAACGTAAAGAACAATACCTGCTCTGTGCAAGAGATGTCACTCTGCATCAGCGGCGGCGCCCAGACAATTATCCGGGACATTGGGCTGGTGCCAAAGGGGTCAACGAGGACCTTTGCCGGACGTCAACCCTACCAGAAAGCCTGAGGGTTAAATATAACCTCATCGACATTCTGTTTCACAGTAGTTGAAAAGCATGATGAGCGAAGACTGATGGAGCGAGATGTAATCTAGATATCAAGGACCTGAATCAGCGTAACCATATCTATTCGGATTAGCAAAGATGTTCCTGGATCTGCCCCGAGTAAAGAGTCAGTGCTACTTCTATGTAGTGTTCGTATTGTCCCTGATAGAATATCTGCCTCCCCTCATATAGAAGATGTCAGCGACGACGAGCACAAGTATTTATTGCTTGCAAGGAACAGTTCTGTCAGGGGAAATTGGTACTATTAGTACTCAACATTTACTTATCAGCTACGTTCAAAATAGCGTTGTGAAGACGCGTGTATGGACGGTAGAACTTACAGACACAAACAACCGCTGCTGCAGACGAATGGCTGTCTTCTGACGGCCAACTAAGGGATAGCTCAGGCCAGACTGGACTTTGTCCAGCTGAGAGAAGACGAATCTACACCATTTCACGATCAATTTCAGAACAGTGCAGTTGAATTTCAGAATAGTGCAGGTCAAATTCAGATACTGCAAATGAATTTCAGAACAGTGCAATTGAATTTCAG
>JAAUXU010066195.1_pt1 | contig 13479 bp, 17 predicted proteins | sample 7278151 | NCBI WGS metagenome assembly JAAUXU01 (sample SAMN14350113, study PRJNA611818) | marine sediment metagenome | isolation source: surface marine sediment (1.8m) | place: French Polynesia: Moorea | collected 2018-08 | reverse complement strand
GACATGCAAGATACCATTTCCAAATTGAACTCACAAATTGACACCCACCAAAAAGATGATCAGAGCAGACAAGAGATGGAAGTCCAAGTGGCCTCTCTGACAGAGAAGTTGACTCAGTCTGAACAGGAAACAAGCAGCAAGACCACTGAGATCCAAACTCTGATGTCAACATTGGCAGACAGGGAGACAGAAAGGGAACACCTCACGACTTTCCTGTCAAAGGTGACATCAGAACATGAGGACTTGTCCAGGAAGCTCCAAGAACAAGAGAAAAAGACCATTCTGGATAGGGAACTGCTAGAGCAAGAGGTAAAGAAGAATATGGAGGAGCTGGAGAAGGTGTCGCAGGACTTGGAGAAGGCAAATCTGGAAGTGGAGAATGTGAAATCTCTGAACGAGTTCATCAAAGCTGAAAAGTCTACTGCTGTTGAGGAGTTCGAAGAAACTATTACTAAATTACAAAGCAAAGTTGATGCGCAAGAAGGCGAAGTGGATGAGAAGAGGAAGCTTGATGTGTTGGTGAAAGACATGGAGAGCAAACTTACCTGTCTTAGTGAGAGCTTGAAAAACTCTGAACTGAAGGTGAGCGAGCAGGCCAGCGAGATATCATATTTGACGGCTTCATTTGCTCATACTTCGTCTGAGAGAGACGAATTAGCTTCCAGGGTGAAGGATATGTCCCGCGAGACCACTGATCTGGAGAGTGAAATCCAACGTAGAACCGCAGAGCTTACCCGACTGCAAGCAGAGAAAGACGAGAAGGTGCAAGAAATGGAGTCGGTCATTTCCAAGTTGCAGGACTCCGCCACCGAGGAGAGCGCTCTTCTGGCCGCGAAGGTAACCGCCAAGGAGCAGGAGGTGGAGAATTTGTCTGAACGAATGAATCTTCTCAAGGAGGCTCTAGATCACGCTGAGTGTGCCAAAGAAAAGTTGGAAAGAGAACTCAAGGAGAAGACGAGCGAGTTTGCGAGCGTGGAGGCAGCCAAACAGGAAAGCATCTTGCAAGCGCAATCTTTGGCTGAAGATGCCAAGTTGAAGGCGGTCAACATGGAGACTGACTTGGAGAATGCGCGAACATTCGCAGAGAAGCTGAAGAAGAGTCTTGAGACTGCTAACTTGGAAATTGATGAGCGGAAGAGGGAGGAGGAGGCGGCCAGAGACTCTCTGAAGGAAGCCGAGGCGACGATGCAGAGGGCTGTGGAAGAGACCACAGTCCTTAAAGAAGAACTGAGAGACGTCAAAGAGCAACTCCGTGAAGCCAAAGACGCCATCCGCGACGGAGACAAGAAAAAGCGTGAAGTGGACGAAAAGCTCAAGAGGTCTGTCATTCTTCATGATATTATTCTTGTTTAGTACATTTATAGCATGACTTGACTTTCAGCCTTGAAAAGGAGCATCAATCCCTGAAGGCCGAGGTTCACTCCAAGACAGAAATGCTGCTAGCCAATCTGAAGAAGAAAGAAAAGGAGTTTCTCTCCCTCAGCAACGACCACGACGACCTGATGGAGAAGACCAGGAAGATGCGCGAGTCTGCCGAGAAGGAGCGGTCGGAGGTAGTCGAGCTGAGAAACCGTCTCCACGAGTTGGAGAAGACTGAGAAGAAGTACAAAGATCTGACCGACGACACTGCACCCCTCACCTGGGAGCAGGATGAAGAGTTACAGGTAAGAGACAAAATGCCTAATATAGTACTACGAAATGCTCTTTTGCATCGTTCGCGTCCTTTTTTCCTTCCAACAGGACATGTCTCCTTCGGACATCTTGGAACTGATCGGTTCTGAGCTTAACTTCCGTGAGCGCTCTGTTCTGCACGAGCTTGTGGTCCAGCAGCTTCAAGAAGAGGTCCAGAAGAAATCCGACGACTTGCTCAAGAAGATGATCGAGGCCAGCAAGAGTCAGGCGGAAGTTGAGCGGCTCACTATGAGGATCAAGTGTCTGGAGTCGACCTCGTCGGAAAAGGAGGAAGAACAAGTCGTGAAAAGGGTGACCAGGTAACTGTGTTTGTGGACAATCTTGACGACAACGACGCTGTTAACAGTTTTTCTATTACAGGTCCCGTTCTCAGGTTGAAGTGAAACCCATCAAGACAAATGGCGGTGATGCCCGCGCCACCAAGACCAGCGTAGTGAGTAAGGAGGGTAGCCTCGAAACCACTCTTAAAAGCCGCTCACTGTCACCTCAAGAGCCCGCACGGGTCAAGGACGTTCAACAGGACGAAGAGGCAGAAGAGGCATCAATGAAAAAGCGTCCGCTGTCTCCTCAAAAGCCACTGAAGGAGGAGAAGCGCACTAGGGTGATCAGTCCGGCAAAGTTCGCTTTCGTGAAAGCTCCACCAGCCACCAGAGCGAAACAGCGAAATCCGCTGAGGAGCGACGTGCCCGAGAACCCGTTCAAGTTGAGGGCACCTGCGAAGAAGACGACTGAAGTTAAGGTATGATTGTGTCTAAGGTTGGATGCTGGCATCAGCTGTATTCCACTCCTACTTTCTTCTCCAGAGTACCAGCAAGCCTCTGGAGACCATAACCAACAAGGCCAACGTGGAGAACAGCGCGCCGACTACGAGGAGCAGGAGCCAGAAATCTAAATAATTTGACATGACACGAAGTACAATAAAAGCACGTTTCTAGTGAAACGCCTGATCGTTTTTGTGAGTGTTTTTCCCTCGTCAGCCGTTGCAGGCGTCGACGATCTCAGCGTGGCCGTACACGTTGCCCTGACCATGACGTAAGACGTGCGGTTGGACAACGCGATACGTTTGCTGCACGCTGGGACGACCAAGACGAGCGTTGAGGGCTTTTCTCACGCTCCTCTTGTCTTGTAGACAACGCGTGCTTTGAATGAGAGGACGTGTGAGGCGGTCAAGCGTTGCACGTACAGTAGAACTTCCATATGGTGAACTCGTCAGTGGCTCAGACAAAAAGTTCACTATACCGAAGGTCAGCCAAAATGACCTCGTGTGTTGAGAGTCATGAGTACTTCTGGAGGGATGAGGGGAAAATTGATGATTTGAAGGCTTTTGGAGACACACCGGTACTTGTGATGTCACATTAGAACTGTCGAAGTCCTACTGTGGAACAAAGATCATTGTACCATCTGCAGTAACGTAGAGTTGGCTTCCTCAGCTCAGTGAGCACGTAGGTTTCAGAAATAGTATTCAGCCGTGTCCATGAACCTATCCATACAGCGGAGATCTTCATGGAGGAGCATCATTGTTGTGCCATTGAAAGAGTCTTTACTGTCAGGAGTCGAGCTGGTGGTGGAAAAAGGATGAGTTTTTCGGTGATCCTGCATGAATGATGATTGCGTTGATATCTTTTTTTCCTTGATTCACATGAGGCCACAACGATTAGGTCGTCATTTACTCTCCCCAAGTGAATCACGTAATTGCTCTTCTGTTGCACCTCATGCATTTTCTGCAAATGCATGATTCAAGCCTGTGTTAATCACGCCACAAGGAGGGAAAAAAGGGGTGCGTGAGCTTTGAGATCGGGATTTCTGAGTCATTAAGCACAACATTACAAAGTAGAGTAACAGCGATGTCTAAAAGTAATGACTGAGGATTTTGTGGATGGGATGTACGCAGTTTCGCGACGATCGCTAAAAAGGTCAACCCTTCACTTGGAGCCTTATGAGTAGGCAAACGAGGCTTCAACATGATCACAATTTGCCTGATGGAGGACGACGCGAAGAGCAGTGACAACGTGCAAGACGTCAGTCAAGTGGAGAGACAAATTGTAGCTAAGTGAAGGTGTGACATTAACTCATTAGCGCTGTCTAATGAATCACTCCTCATCAAAGGTAGTCAGTCACTTGGACCTTTTGGACACCTCTGTACACGTGATGGCAAACTTTGAGATCGCGTACGACGAAAAAAAAAAACGTAGAAAAGGTTGCATAAATAACAGTGATTGTACGCACGTTGCATTGTGAAGAATGCAACCACGACCGTGGACCGGACGCTTTTGAGCTGCTCCAGTAGGACAAACAAACTTTTTGCACGCTCTCCTTCCTCTTGTCTCACTGTCCATTGTCGCGCAAACTCATTCTGTCCACTTTTGCAAACACCAAAAGACATCTTGCAAAATCGCCGCGCTTTTTTATACCGCTTTTTTCCCGCCAGCCACTCGCCTTCAGGCAAAATATCCCTGGATCATAACACATGATCGACGTCTTGTGGAACAACAAAATTCTCATGCGCTACAACACAGGTGGGAAGCAAAATGCCCCCTCCTTCCTCTCCTCCTGCACCGACACCAGCGTCGAAATCGCCGGCACGCGAGCCAAGATGCCCACGACACCTGCACCTCGTCCGCCTGATACGTGTGTACTGTGCAGTACATTTCCACCCTGGAGGGCTCGGAGGAAGGGAGGTGCCTGAGGTAAGGGAGAGCGCTATAAAAGCTGATGCTCATGCATCGGGATGGCGCACACTCCGTTTAGCTGTAGAGCCTCCAACAAGTCGACAATGAAGTGTTTCGTAAGTGCAAAGAGTCCGTCTCGAGCATCCTCGGTGAGGATGATAACTATGTCACACTTGCAGGTCGTTTTGTCTTCGCTGCTGGTCGCGGTCTCGGCTGAGGCCGACCCTTTGCTGCTGTATGGCGCAAGAAGTCTTGGGGGATCTCCCTACGCAGGGCACTTTGGCTACGCTCGCATTCCCACTCAGCTTGGCTATGCTGGTCTCAGCCATGTAGGTCTGCCCGTGGCCACCTACTCCGCCAATGCCCCTGTGGCGACAGCTCCTGCTGCTGTGGTCCGTGCGGCACCTCTCGCTCCTGCTCTTCCCGCCGCCGCTGCTCTTCCCGCCGCCGCTGCTCTTCCCGCCGCCGCTGCTCTTCCCGCCGCCGCTGCTCTTCCCGCCGCCGCCGCTCTTCCCGCTGCCGTTCGCGGCGCTCCTGCTCTCCATGCTGCTCCCGCACCTGCACCTCAGGTGACGAGCTCGCAGTACCACTCACAGGACGAATTCGGCAACTATGAGTATGGATACGACAACATCAACTCCGCCAAGCGTGAGCGCGGGAATTCTCGTGGCGTCGTGGAGGGCTCCTACACCTACGTCGACGGCCACGGTCTTCCCCAGCAGGTCAATTACGTGGCTGATGCCCTCGGCTTCCGCGCCACCAGCTCCAACTTGGTGGCCAACAGGATCTATCGCAAGAGGCGCTCCGCCCCCGCTCTCGCCGTGCCCGCCGACGCTCTGGCCTACGCCGGTCTGACCCCCGCCGCCGCAGCTCCTCTGGCCGCCTATGCTGGTGCTCCTCTTGGTGCCGCCGCTCCGCTCGTGGCCCCCACCGGAGCAGTGGCCTACGCCGCAGGCCCTCTCGGCTACTCAGAGGTGGTCTCTCAGCCGGCCACTCGCGAGGGAATCCTCACGCGCATCTTGAACAACCCGGGCCACGCCGTCTCCTACCGCGTGGACTGAGAGAGCGTACAAAAAAGAACACGATCACTTCACCCCCAAATAGTCGTCATACACGTCCATTGTCGCTAAGTATGAACAAGGTCTCTTCAGGACATAGTCGGTCCGTGTGCACGCCGTACAAGTTTTCAGAAGGAAATACAATGATTTAATCGATTCCACCCAGGGAGTAAGAGTTACTGATTGCGATAATGAGCTTAATGAGTACGACTGCCGACCAATGGCGCGGCCATCAAAGACGACGGGATTTTTGTTGCTCTGCATGTGTAATTGCATCTATGCCCTTTCGAGAGTAACGGACCCACAATGATCTTGAACGGTTTCATCCACCTCATCCAGTCTAGCGTCAAATACTTCATCCGCAGCTTGCGGCTAGAGCAGCAAGACACCAGTGACATTTCGCTGCGACCGTGAAAGATTAGAACTGAATGACTGGACTTTTTTGCCATAAGACACCGTCATCATAACCACGGGGCTCTTATTGATGGTCTCAACACTTCTGCAGTTGGCATTTTTTCTCAGGACCCCCACCGAAGTAGCTTCAACAAAATGGCAACGCTGCAACGACCGTCTTGTTGACCACAGTGCGATGGACGAGGATCACGAGAGCGGCGTTGGGGCTCCTGCGCGCGGCGACCACGGCGACGTTGACCAGCCGTAGCTTATTGTCGCCCATCTTCAACGCTCATGCTGTCCGGGTGCCTCAAACTGTCCCCGCCCCACCAAAAGCTACGTGCCGAATAATCATGCAAAAAGAAAAGCCGGTTGACGAATAATATTTGGGAAAACGCAGTCAACTTTTCACTGGAACTTATTTTTCACTCGAGTCTGGTTGTGAGATGTCAATCATCTTTTCGCTGCTCTGCACAGCCGAGTCCGGCTCTTCGGTTGGCAAGGGTCAAAAACAGGATATTGTGATCGTATAAACATTTCTTCCGTTGGGGGGATTCTGGATCGAGGTGCACTCAGCTGCACTTAGAGATCTGGACTCACTGTGCCTCACCGATCTTGTCGTCGTCGGCAACTCCCTGGTTCGGTGTAGGTGACGCCCATTGATCATGCGCCCGATCTGGCGAGCGGCAACGTTTCTCCAGCACTCCAGAGGACCTTGGCAACTTGTCCCAAGTAAGAGGACTCAAGTGAGCTTCTTGTTCGTGGGATTCGCCTTTCAGAAGCTCCCGCCGTTTCCTCGTTGGTCGCATCTTCCTTTGTTACGTAACGAAGCGAGTTTTCGCTGTCGAACAGCACCCACATCTGTTGCTGGTCGCCGGCAGAAACCCGAGTAGTCAACGGCATCTCTTGACAAGCATCGAGCGATTCGTGAGGATCGGTTTCAGAATTTGGTAACAAGTCGCTTGTTTCAGGCAGCAACAAGTTCACCACCTCCTCCGCCTTCGCCATGAGCAACGTGACATATTTGATAGACGAGCCCAAGTACTCGTTCCTCAAGGATTTGGGACTGGACAAGGTGAACGACGGAGTCTACAACGGACGCTGGTTCGGATCTGGAGAGGTGAGAGAATCTTACTTCGCTTGTTTGCTGAGTGAATGGCAGAAAGCAACCGTTAGGTTGAAGGTTGATATCAATGTCTACAAGTAGTTGTCTTTTAAAACCTCGTCTACCTGGACATCTCCGAGTCGCCAATACCAGTGTGAGACATGACATAGGTTTCGAATGTTTCATTCTTTGCCGCTCTCACGGCATCTGCGTTAGCATTCAGTACAGTATGAGCGTGTACAGCAATCGAGCCATGCAGGGTGTCTGTCGCACCCATTATTCGGCCACCCGAGATCATTTTTGCCACCTGGACCCGCTCTCCGAGGTAATGTTTCTGGCTCCCGCCTACCTGCCGGTACAAAATGGGGCCATACTGGGTTCCCATACCCAGCAGTACCGTAGTCCAGGTACCCTTTTTGCTACCTGTACCTGACGACCCGCATCATCGGGTACTCGAGTACCCGCTACAGCCCTACATGACTGTGTCTGTTGTCCATCAAGTCTACCGAGTCCAGGACAGAGCGGAATTTCGCTGCTGAGGCGAATCTGCTGCCTTTTTTTGGCCCTGAAACCAATCGTCTTGAGAGGAAGAGTCGCAAATCTGGCGATGAAATCCGAAACGTCACAGCTGTCTTTTTTTTGAGGGGGGGGCGCATTCCGTGGGGATCAAGAAGAGAGGAGATGATGAGGAAAATATGTGTTGAACAGTGCTGCTCTTGATGCAGAGGAGCAAGTTCTGCTCCGACGTATAAACACTTTTCACCCTCGTTTGCGCTGCTTCATCTGGGCTGACGCGCTTCATGTGGAGGTAGAGAAGTTGTGGAGGGCGTGCAACAGAAAAAAGGGAGTAGAATGGGACCGCTGTACTTGATCCTGACTGCGTCAGTCTGGCTACTGTGCAACACGGGAGAAGCCTGCAAGACCCAATCGGAGGAGACCAAGTTCGTCAGGATTGCGGCAGAGGTCGCAGAACCACATGGAGAGAACGGCAAAGACGATGACGACGACGACTGCGTGGATGAGACCGAAGACGACGTGGCCAAGGACGAAGAAGACTTCGACCTTATATGTGAACATCACGTCTCCCCTAATCGGACGAAAAGATTGCCGGACGTAGTCATCATCGGAGCTAGAAAAGGAGGCACGAGGGCTCTGATCGAGTTCCTGAAGCTGCACCCTATGCTGAAGTCGGCTGGGCCGGAGATTCACTTCTTCGACAAGCACTATCACAAGGGACCAGACTGGTAAGTGGTGCGACAGTTTCGCGTGCAACAACTTGTAAATGATTTTGTTCTGCTGCAGGTACGCCGCGCAGATGCCTGCAGTAGCTAAGGACCACCTGACCATGGAAAAGACACCCGGATACTTTCATCACCCGCTTGCCCCGGAGCGGCTCCGGCAGACCTTAGGTGACCGGGTGAAGCTGCTACTGATCGTGCGAGACCCGGTGAAGAGATTGATTTCGGACTTCAACCAGTTTCGCTCGCGCAACCTTGATCGCGGGAAGTCCTACCCTTCGCTGGAGGAGCTGGCGCTGACGCCGGACGGAAAGGCAGTGAACGAGAGGTACGTGACTATGGCGTTGCTGACATTCGCGGCTTGAGCTGTCATGATGCAACAATTCTCATCGATTAGGTACCCTCCCGTACAACGGTCCATCTATCACCAACATATGGCCCGTTGGTTGCGCCACTTCGACCGAAAGTCGATCCACATCGTGCACGGCGAGCGCTTTATCGAGCAGCCGTGGAAAGAGGTGGCGGATGTGGAGACCTTCTTGGGGGTGCCGCCCGCCGTCACACAAGACAACTTCTTCTTCAACTCAACCAAAGGCTTCTACTGCGGACTGGACCGGCGGATCACGGGAGTGTGGGAGTGCACGAAGCGTAAGTGCTTGAGCAAGAGCAAAGGCCGACCAAAACCACCAGTCGACGATCAGGCGATAGTCAAGTTTCGTCAGTTCTATGACGGCCACAATAAGGTCTTCGAAAGGATGGTAGGCAAGGAGTTCGGGTGGACGACGGCAGCGGAGGAAGAAGCCCGGCTGGAGGCGGAGAGAGAGATGGATAGTGGATGAAAATGCTTGTAGAATACATCATAAAAAAAGCACATACTCTATATGTTGTTCACACTGAACAGATTGTTTAATAAAGGGTCATGCACCTGTGGTGTATGTTAGCGCGCACGTGACAGACACAGTCCAACTTCAAGTAGTCCAAGTGAAAGCACGTTTAGACGGAAGTCCTTGTGCCCTGAAGTGTTTTCTTGCAGGTGGTGACCTCCTACTGCCCCGCCAACAACCGTCCCATCGCTCAGGTGCGCGGGGGGAGCCTCTCCGACTACAAGGAGTGCGTCAACGCGTCTGAGGATGCCTGGGCCAACTGGGCAGAGATGCCAGCGCCCAAGAGAGGTGAAATCGTCAGGCAAATTGGCGACGCCTTGAGGGAAAAGATCCAACCGCTGGGCAAGCTTGTCAGTCTCGAGATGGGCAAGATTGTCCCGGAAGGAGTGGGCGAGGTCCAGGTAACTGCAGCCACTGCGGTCACAAGTTGTAAACCGTTTTATGTACTGCTCGATGCAGTGTATCCAGATTGCACAGAACAGCACGCTTAAGTATCGCCAGCACACATGCATTTTCCTTCCGCCTGCAGGAATTCGTGGACATCTGCGACTACGCCGTGGGACTGTCACGCTCCATGGACTGTGGCAAGATGTTTCCGTCGGAACGTCCAGCTCACGAGCTGGTGGAACGATACAATCCGCTGGGCGTGATCGGCGTTATCACGGCCTTCAACTTTCCCGTGGCCGTCTTTGGCTGGAATTCCGCGCTCGCTCTGGTTTGCGGCAACGCGCTTGTGTGGAAGCCTGCACCGTCTGTGCCACTGGTCTCCATCGCCACTGCCAAGATCGTTGCCAGTGTGCTGGAGAAGAACGGCGTCCCCGGTGGCGTGGCCTCACTCTGTGCTGGCGGCAATGATGTAGGTGCCGCCATTGCTGACGACCCTAAGATGAAGCTGGTGTCGTTCACTGGCAGCACTGCAGTCGGCAGGAAGGTGGCCGTTAGAGTCACCGAGAGGTTCGGCAGACATCTTTTGGAGCTGGGCGGAAACAACGCTCTCATCGTGGCAGAGGATGCGGACCTAGACATGGTCGTGAGGTATTGACAGATCATCCGTCGTCTCTCTAGGAGGCATTGCTGTAAAACGAAAGACCCTTGTCCTGCCCTTGCTACCGCAGATCTGCTACTTTCGCCTGTGTCGGCACTGCCGGACAGCGCTGCACCACCCTCCGCCGGATCATCCTGGATTCCTCTGTGCACGATGAAGTCTTGTCTCGTCTCGTCAAAGCTTACAAGGCAATCATCGGACGAGTAGGGGATCCTATTGATGAGGGCACACTCATCGGGCCTCTCCACAACAAGGCTGCGGTGGAAAAGTACCAGCAGGCGATCAAGGATGCAGTCGAGCAGGGTGGAAAGGTGAGGACATCCAACCCCATAATTACTTATCAATTCACGGAGTTGATCACCGAGAACGCTCATCCTTCATGCCGCAGGTCGAGTTCGGTGGGAATGTACTCGACCGCGAGGGCACATTTGTGGAGCCGACCATCATCTCGGGATTGCCGCACGACGCCGCTGTCGTCCACAGAGAGACGTTTGCGCCCATCGTCTACCTGCTTAAAGCTAAAGGCCTCGATGAGGCCATTGCCATCAACAACGAAGTCGAGCAGGGACTCTCCTCTTCACTCTTCACCAAGAATCCGACAAGCATGTACAAGGTATGATTCTTCACGGTGAGGACGCTGCTGTGCTGCACGTACCGCAAAAAGCTTTCCAGTCAGCGGCCGTTCTTGGCCCCGTCTTCTGCTGGCTGGCCCAGGTCAACGGCGTCGACCTGATCGTCTGACACCGTAGCGCATTAAGACTTCGCATTGGCCAGTGCCAGATTGAGCAAAGCAACCTTAAATGCATGAAACCTTACACTCGCCCAATATTTTTTAGGCCTGACACCCATCGCTGCAGGCTGTGATGCCGGAGCAGGTTTGATTGATTAATAGCATTCATTAGCTTTGATAAATTTATCTGCCCTAAAACCCCGACAGCTTCGATTGACTAATGGCTACCATTAGGTGTGATTTAGCGGCTGTGATGCCTCAACAGCTTTGCTCACAGAGCGGCAACGGCTGCGGCAACGGCTGCGGCAAATGAGTGTGGCTCTTTATTGATGCATAAACATCCGCTAAATTAATTGCCCAGACCAAATGACTAGTCTTTCTGCTTGAGCTAGAATTAAAATTTTATCTCTCGTTTGAGCTAAAAGTATCCTCCCTCACACTTCCGACCTCCTCTTGTGCTGCCACGCCTGCACGACGTCGACGGTGTCGAGCACGAAGCGCTCCATGAACTTGATGTCGTCGTAGTCCACGTTTATACCGAACGGGAGGTTGATGTTCAGTTTCTCCTCAGGATATACGTGGTCTCTCCTGTCTGGAATTATTTTGGAGTTTATGAGTGGCGCAGTCCTTAACGATTACGGTGGTAATCCTACCTCTGAGGACGCTGTTGCTGGCGGTGGATACCGAGGGCACCGAGTTCTTCTGCTCAAATTTATCGATCCCCAGCGTGGTAGCCACCAGCTTGACCAAGGCATTGAGCCAACCGACGATCGTTCTCCACAGACGGGACTCCTCCAGGGCCTCCGCCAGTAAGCGACTCACGCCTATCAGGATGAGCTCCATCGGCTTGGAGAGCAACTCCCCCGGCACTTCGTTCTTGTCGGGCAGGATGCCTTCAGCCGAGGGTGAATCCTTATTGCTGGCGGAGACGGCGTTGGAGTGCAGCCTCTCTTCGGCCTTGAAGGCGTTGGCGGCGGCGCCGAATCCCACCAGCCACAGTTGCAGCACCAAGACCATGGGCATCACTAAGGCGGAGGAGAGGAGCATTTTCTTTTCTGCAATCCTTCTGCGACTTTCGAGTGAAGGAGCCTCTGTGTACAGTACTGTATGGCACGACCAAGCAGACTGTAAGCAGCTCGCACGCTCTTTTCTCGATGATCGCTTCTCCCCAGGTGTGCAGTGATGTTCAGCATGATCATCCACATCAGTATGGGCTGCTCCAACCGCACACCCTCAATGTGTAATCTTGACTTTTCTTCATTCCGAAAGCACCTCTTTTGTCTTCTGAGCGGAAAATTCTTTACAGTTCTGCCAACTTGACAAAGGCCTCCTTTAAAGAGAATCCGCGATTTTCAAAGGGTTTTTCTCTAACACTGAGCTGTGTGCAAATTCCCTCTCTGGTGTTGTAATCCTTGTCGACGCCTCTTGCAAGCCGCTCTTTTGTACAGACAGACGTGGCTAGTGAACTTTCACACGCTCGAGACTGGTGGACTTGTGGTGCCTGCAGCACCAGAACTTTCATGTGCGAGTCCTTCATGTCCGCCTTATACGTACACATGTATAAGACAGAAGAAAGTACAACTCTGTCAATGCATTGCAGTACATGGTGCAAGGGGGACCCAAAGAGGACTTCGGTCCTCGCTGACGTTATGAGCAAGACTGGCTGATTGATGCGTCGTGATTTATACTTATCTCTGTCAAGCTTTCATCAGTCTTTGATGTGATAATCACCAGTGATTAATTAATTCAGACCTTATCGAGTCCAAGTAGCGAAGAATTCAGACGAATGCAACAAATCGTGTCTTCCTGCCCTTTCACACTCGTGCCTTCATGAAGGACATGACTGCTGCCACTGTATGATACCATGATGAGTTCCACTGTAGCGACCTCAACCAACTTGGATGTTCTGTGCTTTCAGTGGATGGGTGCCGGCGGCTCCGACTGCGGCATCGTCAACGTCAACATCCCTACTTCTGGCGCGGAGATCGGAGGCGCGTTCGGCGGCAACAAGGCAACCGGGGGCGGCCGCGAGTCCGGATCCGACGCTTGGAAGCAGTACATGCGCAGGTCCACCTGCACCATCAACCACTCGGCCGAGCTGCCTCTGGCCCAGGGAATCAAGTTCGAGTGAAGCAGCTTGGAAATACACGAAGCTTTCATGAGTGAAGCCTCCTCTTGATCTTGGACAAGGTGTGTTTTATTTAGCTTAGCAGCTTTCCAAAATACGACCACTCGTTCGTTTAAGGGCGAATTGCGCCGGGTCTTGGCTTCGACGGATCAGAAATTGATTGCTGCATGCAGCTCTTGACCTGGTTGGAGTAACAAATTCGTCCGTTCACATTGTCAACGGCGCAAAATGTGCTCAAGGTTGCGGTGCCAAACGTCGCCACTGCAGCGAAATTGCACGATGATGCGTAGCTTCATCCAAATCATCTCTGCGTGGTCCAAGGCACCACCGTCGTGGATCCCGCGGCCCAAAGACTTTCTTCCTTCCTTCTTTCCTTCTTTCCTTCCTTCTTTCCTTCCTTCCTTCCTTCTTTCCTTCCTTCCTTCTTTCCTTCCTTCCTTCTTTCCTTCCTTCCTTCCTTCCTTCCTTCCTTCCTTCCTTCTTTCCTTCCTTCTTTCCTTCCTTCCTTCTTTCCTTCCTTCTTTCCTTCCTTCCTTC
>JAAUXU010031232.1_pt1 | contig 13481 bp, 9 predicted proteins | sample 7278151 | NCBI WGS metagenome assembly JAAUXU01 (sample SAMN14350113, study PRJNA611818) | marine sediment metagenome | isolation source: surface marine sediment (1.8m) | place: French Polynesia: Moorea | collected 2018-08 | reverse complement strand
CCCCCGCCCCCCCCGGCCCCCCCCCCCCCCCCCCCGACCCCCCGCCCCCCCCCCCCCCCCCCCCCCCCCCCCCCACCCCCCCCCCCCCCCCCCCCCCCCCCCCCCCCCCCCCCCCCCACCCCCCCCCCCCCCCCCCACCCCCCCCCCCCACCCCCCCCCCCCCCCCCCCCCCCCGCCCCCCGCGCCCCCCCCCCCCCCCCCCCTCACAGAAATGAAGTACATTTTTAGCACTACGACTTGTCAGTCAGCGTCAGTGTGTGGGTTTCGCAAGTAAAAAAACAGACGTAAATGTGACCTCTAACTGACATTTTCAAGGTTGTTGCTCGTGTGTGCATTAAAAGCTGACTGAAACACATTTGAATGCGACCTAAGACTGCCTTTTTAAGGCTGCCAAGTTTCGGTATCCGTTTAACGTCCGATGAGACGCATAAATGCGACCTTAAGACTGACCTTATCAAAGATGCCCCTTCTGGAAGGATTGAAAACTTGCTTAGGCATGTTTAAGTGCGACTTAAAACCTGTTCCGTACCAAATTTCAGTATGCTAAAATATTCACATTGTAACCTAAATATCGTATTTGGGGCTACCAAATCTCAGTATGCATTAAAAGTTGGCTATGCGATTTACAATCTGTGACCTAAATATTAGTGAAGGCCACCAAATGTCGGTATGTGCTGAGTTTGCTGAAACATTAGCAATGTAACCTAAATATCATATTTAGCGGCTACCAAATTTGAGTATGTGCTAAAAGTTGGCTGCAATCTGTGACCTAGATATTAGCGAAGGCCACCAAATGTGTTAAGCTGGCTGAAAGATTCGCGTTATAACCTAAATATTGCATTTACGTTCCAGCAAATTTGAGGGTGCCTTTATAGTTTGCTACACGCCTTACAATCTGTGACTTAAATAATAGTGAAGGCCACCAAATGTATTGAGGTTTGTAACCTCAGTATTGCATTTAGGTTGCAGCAATTTTGAGTTTGCCTTAAAAGTTTGCCACACAGTCTACAATCTGTGACCTAAATATTAGCGAAGGCCACCAGATGTCGGTGTGTGTTAAGAGTTTGGCCAGACATGCATGAATGTGACCTAAAACTGCTCTCATTTCCTGATGGTGGTCGGATTCTGCCAGCAAAGTTTCGTCAAAACCTGTATTGTACAATAATTCTGGCTCCCATTTCTCAATGAATCGGTGGTGGTAAAAGTTTCCTAACGTTATAACTGTCGTGTCTTCAGTTTGCAAATGCAAACATTTCCCTTTTTTTCCATCTACGCAGTTATTTTTCCGCAGCAGCCGCCTTTTGCAGTTCTGGCTTTTTGGCACAGGGTGATCCAAAAGTAATGGTTTTTCCGGTACTTGAGCATCAGCGGTAAAGCTTTTATACACAGGACGTTTTCGTGACCAGCATTGACAATCCAGCTGAACGGAGGAGGGCGTTATGGAAAGTCAGATGGCGTCAAATGCGCTTTCGAGCGCGACCGCGCATCGATCGAGTTTGCCAAAATACGCGCCAAAAAGCGGCCACGTGCGCAATTTCACAGGAAAGTTCGGAAAGTCCTGCCGCGTTGCACGTCTTTCCGGAAAGTTTTGGCTCCTCTTCATTCCCAAGTCTGCGTAGAAAAGGAGCTTTGACCATGAGAGACTTTTACTTTTCTTCTTAACGCATTTGTATCACGTCAACCCGAACACGCGCGTGTGCGCGCGCGCGCCTTAAAACATTAATGCAGGTGGCCAAGAAGAAGAAGAAGAGGCTGAAGAAGAAGCAGAAAAAGTGGAAAGTTGCGCACTATAAAAAAAATGCGCTCCCGGTTCTGTAGTGTGGAATTTTTCGCTCCAGGTGCAATTTTCTAATTTTACTTTGCTTTTGCTGCTCGACTCCAGTGATGTCCGCGGGTCGAGCCCGGGCCCGAAACTCAGGGCTCTGGTCGGGTTTCTTTGGATGGGACGGGTGAAGGAAAACCGGGCCTCTGGGCACAGCCCGGGTGGAATTGACGCCGCAGTGTACAGTGAGTGTCACAAGTGATGACTAAGTGGAGTGACTTAGAGATTGCAATTTCTTGGCATTCCATGGTTCAGTTGAAGCCAACACTATTGAAGTTGTGTTCGGGTGCACTAAGGTCTCCACTGGCGACCACATCTCCCAACACACCCCCGGGCTCGTCTTGGCCAGGTCAGACATGCAGCACCGGTGATGGCTCTTGACGGTCTCGTCCATGGCCACTTAGCTGTCTTGACTAAAGTCTATGAATCCCACCACCCCATTCTGATGCACTGGGTCGAAAAATGGAAATTTTGGCCTTTGACTTGAGGCCTTTTAGCTAAATCTTGATAGTCATTAGATGAGTTTTGAAGACAAAAATTGACCCCTGATGGTTTGTGCAGTGTTAAAGAATAGCTCTCGTAGTCCATCTTTATGGACACAAACAAATCTTTTGCCTTGGAATGGACTCACAGGGAGTCTGACAACAAATGTAGCTTAGATTTTAAACACATGGTGGTTTTTGTACGCCGCCTTTGCTCAAGGCAGTGGTCTCGATGAAGTGTTACCTGTGGGTGCGGTAACGTCAGGTGGGGCAGTTGAAAGCGCAGCTGAAGGTCAAAACACATGTCCGTGCTGATCCATGAGAGAATGAACCCCGCCCCGAGGAACGACTAGCACGACCCGGGACCCCGAGCCCGGGGTCTGCCGGCCCGGGGACATCACGACTCTGCTCTGCCGCAGCTTCCGCAAGTCACATGTGGAAAAGGGATTTTCGGCCACGAGAATGCGACGTTTCCCCCCCCCCCCTCCTCCCCCAACCAACACCTGAAGGCACGAGTCTACCTCCGGTCCACTTTTCCCTTCTTCCATGCTGATTTTGCGAATTCGCGTGCTGTTTCCCCCCCCCCCCCTCCCGAGTTGGGGAATTCGCGCGCTGTTGTTCTTGGCCCGATATGAAGTGCTGACGCGTGTTGAGCTCATGATGGCAACAACTTTGGGATGTGTTGCATACATTTTGAGGACGTTGTTGATGTAAGGAGGCTCTGCCAGAAGTCTTGTCAACAGTTTGGCCAAAGTTTTGACTGAATCGAGCTCACTTCAGCCTCTGGTGATTGGGGCTGGCATTTGTCTGTCCAAATGTCTGGTAGAGAGCGAGAGGGAAGGACCTTCGTCAGCCACGCACTGCACAGGGAGTCACAAAGAAGCTGCTTTGAGGCAGTCGTCGTTCTTTTTGGTCCACACGGTCCGAGTGGGAGAAGAAGAAGGGCAAGGGAGAAAAGAGAGGAAACGCAGTGCGTCCTACTGCATTTATCAACTACAATGAGACCTTGATTTCACCAGCCTCCATGCCCACGTCATGGCGAGCGTTGCCCTCGACGGCGACGGCGACGGCGTGAGGGTCGTCGAAGGGCAGGAAGTTCTTTTCTATGGCCAATGCTCGATAAGAGGTGACGACCAGGAGATGCATCCCAGTCATTGGGACTCTTTTGTTTCGGCGCACAACTGTTGCACGGTCGCGTGAGACTCAGCAACGACAAAGGCGACAGCGTCATCACCGTCGTCATCAACGCTGGCACCGACGACGCAGTGAGATCAGAATTGCTGTGATGAAGAGACGGGGAGATCTAGTAAGCGTAGGGATGAAACTGTGCTTAACAAGAGCTTAGCCTGGTTCCTCTTTTCCAATCTCTCCTCCCTGGAGAAGAAGTAGATGGATTAGGACAAAGACACCCCGTGCGGTGCGCCGACCTCGTTGTTGTTGCGCGCAACAGCTGCATGTGTGTTGATCACTGGGGAGATTTCCCATGGACGTCGTCCACGTCCGTGGAGGGGGAAGCGGAGTCTGACGAAGACCACGTTGAACCCCGACGGCGCCTCCGGGACCAGGAAAGCGTCCACCAGTTACTGGCGCTCAGAGCGAATCAAGACAACAAGCAGAGTGACAAACTTGTTGGCATCGCCCGATGTCTGCCAATGCTGATGCTTTGGTCCTTCTGACACCTCTGAGAGACCTTTTTGCGTCGTGTCCCTTAACGTCGACCACAACAACAACAACAACAACAACAACGCGCATCTGTGCGGTGCGGAATGAGCTGGGAAAACGTGTGCTTTGCCGTCGCTGCCAAGTGTGTGTGTAACAAACCATTTCAAGAGAGAAGAAGAAGAAATGGGCTCTTACATGACGAAATTTACTGCACTCTTTGTCTCAGTTGGATGCTGGACCAAATAGCCTTTGGCAGGGCAATTTAGGGTAGGATGGAAATGCGAGGATTTCCTATTTGGCTGGATAAAAAACAGGGAGAGAGCGAGAATGTCTGTCTGTTTGTCCGTCCGTCTGTCGGTTTGACGGTCTTGGAACACGAGGAGGGGACGTCTCAACCAGACAAAAGTGGAGGGCAAAACATAGCTAAATTCCGGTTTGCGGACAAAAATCCCGGGCTTAAATACAAATTCGAGTGATTGACAGGAGCAAATTGTACTCGCCAAAACCGAATCCTTGTGGGATGAACACAAAAGATTCCATTTTTGCACGGTGAGCGAACAACTTGGCAAAGTTTTGCTCGTCTTAAACGCAGATTTGACTGTGCGTGAAACACCCGAGTCGGGCTGCGACACAGAGAAAGGGTCGCTTTGGGGTGACCTCGGTGCATCCGGAGCCTCTTTTTCTGTCGACTGGGTGCATGGAAATTCGTCCAGGGTTGCCACAGACTGTGCACCGCTGCGGGCCCCGTCCGTGTTGCAGCCCGGCCAAGAGTTGCCACGGCGTCCTCCTGCCGCTGCCTGCGTCACACCTGCAGCGCGCCAGAGAAGCATCGTTATGATGCTATTGTTAGAACCATTGTTAGGCGCACATGAGTGAAATGAGCGTCTGTCAATTTTTAGATTTGTTTTTTTTTTCTCTGCTGAGCCTGGTGTTGTGCGGCTTCTCTCCTCTCTTTGCGCCGTCGCTCAGTCTGTTTCCAAGAGCCGTCGAGGCAACAACCCAGAGAAAGCCAGCATGAGGAGCGACGGCATCGACAACAACAGCATCTCCGTCGCCGTCGCCGTCGTCGTCGTCGTCGTTGGCAGCCACAGGTGTGGACTTGAGCATCACGGAGGCCGCTTTGTTCGAGAGCAAAGACAATCGATCAGGCCTTAAGCGCGTCGGCGGTGACATTTTTTCTCTTTTTTTGTGCTCCCCCCTCATTTTTCTTCTTTTGATGAATCTTTCCCCCTCCTTTTATGCAAAGACATCATCCCCCATTACCCATAAGAGGGGGAAAGCACTAAAAATGCGTCAGGGAAGGGGGAAAAATCTCTCCAAAACATACCTGTGTTGAAAGCAATACCTGTCTGTCCTCGGTCCGTCCGTCCTCCATCCATCCTCCGTCCTCCGCTATTGTTGTCAGTCAATTCTTTGGTGCTGTAAGCGGCATCTCCTCATCGTCAAGCCTTTTCTTGTGAGAAACGAAGTTTAGGCAACAGCCGTGGCCACTCCTTTAAAGGTCTCAAAGGAAACTTTTCCCGAAAAAAAAAAATGAACCAAGTTTGAGCCTTCAAAGCTCGTTGAAAAGTGGGCGTGAAAAAAAAGTGTAAGAAGCTTCTTCTGCTTCGTCCCCCCCTGTGATCAACATGACCAAGCAGAGTAGGCATCATTGAACGACGAACGAGCAGAGGTTAGGAAATGTGGCCAACGAGAGCTCGTCCTGGGTCTGGCGGGACCAGTTGACGACGTCCCCACGTCCTGGCGGTCGAGGGACGACGCGGACTCGGACGTCTCTGGACACTCTCTCACACGCGTCTCTCTCCACTTTGCAGGTGAGCGTCAGGCTGAAGATGTCCTCGTTGGCGCTGCCGCAGCTGAAGCTGCCGTCGGCCGTCAAGACCAAGTTCTGGAAGAAGCGGTCGGTCACCATCAGCGACCTGGACCCGCAGTACAGGGTGACCTACTTGGGCAACGTCCTCACCGGATGGGCCAAGGGTGAGTAAGAGGAGGGGCCATTCCAAACTTTCGTAGTCCTCTCCTCTTTCTACGACTCCCTGGAGGACAGTTAGGAACTGTTATAACACGAAACATGCAGAAAATGTAACAATAACAGTGAAAAGATGCAGTCAGCGTCGGTGCCCACTTAGGCCTGGCTGCCGATCCTCTGGATCACGGCAAAGTACAGCTGGAAAGTACTGCAGTGCTCGTCAGGTTTCAGAAAAATGGACTCCGGTGCTAAATCGGCGCTTCACGCAGAAAGTACTCGCAGTACAAGTTTACCAGTACTTTTCAGAAACATTTATTTACCAAAGAAAAGTGCACGAATGGATGCAGCCAAAGTTTCGCCAGATTCCACGCAGGTTTCTTTTTTTTTTTTTTCTTTTTTTCGCAATACTTGACAACCTTTAAAGCGGGTATCTTAAAGTCTCATATCTTCTCAAACTTTCCCACATTTTTGAACATTTCCGAACTGATATTTCCCCAGTAAAGCGTATTGATAGCTAAAGCATTGGACGGTTGTTCTCGATTGTGCTGCGTCACCGAGTACAACTTTCGCACTTGGGTACTCGCACTGCAGTGCTCGAGTACTGGCACTGCAGTGCTTGGGTGCCGGCACTGCAGTACTCCAAAACCCCGGTCACACAATCTATGCAAACTTTAGTGACTGCGATGTGCAAACAGCTCTTTTCCCCTCCTTTTTTCTCACTTTTTTTGCGGGATCACGTTCGTTGCTCCCCTTAAAGTAAAAAGGAGGAGGGAGCTTGAAATATGCTGCCTTCAGTTCTTTCTTTGTCTTGTCTTGTAGTGTTTTCAGTGCGTTATCACAACTGGCGAGGCAGCCTCTGAGCGACCTCGCGGCGGCCTCCGCGGCCGAGGGCGGCCTCTGGGCTGACCCGGTGGATTTGGCTAAATCCCGGCTTTGTTGTCTGCTGCACAGAACTGTCAGACGAGAAAAGAGGGACCAAGAAATAAATGACGATGATAAGAATAATATTGCCTCGTGGACCTAATTGTCAGACAGTGGACGCCGCATATTGTGAAAGTCTGACTGCTCACATCATGGCGAAGTGGGTCACTGTAACCGGGGTGTCACAATAAGCGGAGTGAAGACCCCACGGGTTCCGGAAGGACCTCGAGAATAAGTTGAAAAGCTGAAGGACAAAGTTAAAGACTTAAGAAACCAAGTTAGCAAGTGAAGAGAGAAAGAGAAAAAAAAACTAGATAAAAGCTTAAAAAAAGCCTGGTTACCCCCCCCTTTTTAGGGCTCAAAAGTTGAATTGAAAAATCAATTCCTGGGGGCAGTTGAATTTTTTGAAAATGGCGACGAGAAATAGCAATAACGAAATTGCACTGGGAGATTAAAAGGGAAAACAAGTCTGAAATGCAATATTCGTCATTCACCTGATTGTAAAACTGAAGGAACTCTTCTACTTACGAATGTAGGACCAAGAATTGCATCGACCCAAATCTTCTAAATTTCCCAATTCTCCTAAAATGCCGTTCAGGTGTTTTGGTGGCATCCGCAAGAGGCAAAACTGCCTCCAGCCAAGCAGACGGATTGCAAAAGACGTTTATTTCATGTCCTATTTTTCTCTCAGATTCATGAGGTGGAAAGAAGAATCCCTATTATCATTATCATCATTTCTATTGTTATTTCATACAATATTCAGTTCTTGAATGTGGCTCAGCCTTGATTTGTAGGTTTCTCTTCACGTTTGAGCATTTTTGCTCAGCGTCTGACTCACAAAATCCAAAAGAGGAGACAAAAACGTACTCAGCCTTGACAAAGTTGTAAAATTTGGCTTTGGAGCAAATCTGGACCGAGTTGTGAAGCTATGGGGAAATGTTGTTATTATTATCGTCATCATTATATCATTGTTATGTCATATACTTTTGTGCTGGCCCCAGAGACGTTGTATCCACCTGTGTTCTGACACAGGACAGGGTGGTCTTTTTTTTCTGCTCTGTTGACAACGCGGACTTGTCTCTGCTCCTGCAGGTGAAGGCTGCGCCGACAAGCCGCTGTCCACGCTGTGGCGCAACCACACCAGCTCCGACAAGCCCCACATCGCCATGAAGGTCACCATTTGCGCCCAGGGCCTCAAGGCCGTTACCAAGGAGCACGGCCTCACCGAGTATTGGGCCAACAGAATCACCTACTGCGCCGCCGATCCCAACTACCCCAAGGTCTTTTGCTGGATCTACAGGTAAGACAGATACGCATACAAGTACGTGGACTAGCGTGGGTACGAGTGCAAGTACGACGAGCACCGCGACGATGAGAACAAGTACAAGGTGTAGCAGATGCAGGACGAGTACGACGAGTACGACGACGACGACGACGACGACGATGATGATGCCCAATCAACCACAAGTGTGTCCTCGTCATGACCTTGACGTCTTTGGTCTTTCGCTTCTGCTGCCTCAGCACAGTTGCGCGCTTGTGAACCTCTTTTGAAGCAGGGTTTCCTCCTCTCCCCCATATTGTGAGGCTGCCTCACAATAGTCGTCACCCTTACAAGTCTGGGCCTATTGAAGAATATTGCAGACAAATTTTCGTCTCATGTGGCAAATGTTGTTCCAGTGAGTCTGGAGTTGGAACAAGGTCTGTGCTTTGGCCTCGACCTCCTCAGTCGATTTAATTTGTACGAATGAGGCCGAAAAGTGGCCTTTTTTGCTGTATCCTGCAAAGCGGAAGCTGGTAATTAATGATACGGCCTCGGGGAAGGCCCGAATTACACAGGCGGCCTTTTTTTCCCCACCTCCATCAGGGAAGTCCAAGTCATGGTGGAGAGCAAACGGACCTTTAAGGCCCGAGTGTACACCAGTGGGATCTCTCTGTTTCGGCGGGCGCTCTTTCGCCTGCGGTCAGCACCAGAAACACTTGTGTTGTCCTCGGCCGCCGAGGCCGCCGAGGCCGCCGAGGCCAAGACTGACAGACTTGTTTGCTCTCATTTCCACTGCACTTTCTGGTCTTGATGTTTGCCATTTTTGTCCCATCCAGCGAGTCTTTCTGGACTGGATGAAACTTTTTTTTTCCGCCATCTCATCTTTTTTTTTTTAGGGATTGAAAAGGAACTTTCTAGATCTCTTTCTTCGCGTGTCTGTCTGTTTGTCCGTCTGTCTGTCTGTCCGCAGCGTCACGACGACTTCTGCAGATGTGATCTCTGCGGCAATGTCCAGAAATAGAACTGGGATCTCTGGCTTTTCTGGCACGTTTGTGCGACCTCGCCAAAAAAGGGGTCAGAAAGCAAGAATATTGTGATCATTCGTATTCCTGGCAAAGCAGCTGAAAATTGACTTCATGGGCAGAATGGCGCAAGCGCGCTTTTGGCAGCAGAGTGCGCAAAAACACCCCAAATCAGCGTTTTGGAGACACCTCCAACATTGCAGATTCAGTCATTTTCTGTCGTCCCGATGAAACTTGGGATTCCTGTTGATGTTCTTGGCCGCCGTCGTCCTCGGGGACCTCTTGACTTTTTTCTCGTCACTTAATTGAGATCTGGAGAGTCTCTTTTCACCTCTTCTGCGTCTCCAACGTCCTGAATTATAAGTTTCTGCTGAGCGTTTCTTAATTGAAGACGGTGTCTGCGCGCTCGCAATTTGTGAGGCCGCGTTTGCACTGCGCAATTTGCACTGAGCTCAGCTGGAGGAGGAAATTAGAAGCCTCCTCTTCTGAAGTTGCACTTGACTGAAATTGCATCTCTCAAACATTTAGTGAATTTCTCCTCAGACAAATTCTCCTTCACAGCAATGAAAGTTGAGGCATTGAAGTGGCAAACAACCTTTTTCTTTCGCCCCTTCATTCTTTTTTTTTGCCATTTTAACGTCATTGCAAAAGTGTCCATGGCAAAATACGTGGGCTCAAAGTGCTGCCACCAAAAACCCACTGCCCGAGCAGATCTGGCTGCAGTCGAGGTTGGTCCAATGAAGCTTTGAGGTAACGAGGACCTCGGACAACCTGACCAGGACGACCCTGACCTACCCCACGGCCCAAAGTTTGCGTCAGTAGCCAGAAAAGCGTACAACTTCAATAGCAACTGCATTAGGAAATTGAATCGACGTACATGTGAAGCACTAAACACGAACATTACAATTTTATGTGCTGGAATTGTGCATTCAGACCAGAAATCGATACAGAAAACAAGCAAACAGTGAAGTGTTTAACTATTAATGACAACGCTTGAAAACATCACTAACGTGCAATGGGGACCGAAACTACAAGTCGGTGTGCATAATCCTTAAAGTATCCTTACTCCTGTTGTTGTTCCTAAAGTTGTAAGCATTTCTGGGTACTGCAGTTGATGGCAATGCTCGTGTTACGGAAGATTCATCGTTGCAGCTGTATCAAAGAAAGCCGCCAGCTCCTCGGAGCTCTCGCAGCTGAAGCTCCTCGGCCACGGCTTCGAGCTCGGTCCGCTACTGCAGCAGGTCCAACAGCGAGTGGAGAACTATTGACGCAGAGTGTGTATATCATGTATCAAAGACCCTCTCCAATCGGGCTCTCCGAGTCCCTCCTTGCCGTCAAATCTCTTGGGAAATGAGCTCGTGCGTAGGCATGAGCAGGCCAAGTACGTTATTCTATTTATGGCTGAGGCTGTCGATGACGTGTGCGTTTGTGTACTAAAGCAATATGAGTACAGGTTGCAGGAGGAAAGGAGAAAACTTTCTTCGTATCTACAGAGTAAATCTGGAATAAAGAAGTGCTCGTACGTACAGGATGCCGAGAAATTGACGTCGGCTTCCAGAAGCTTCTCTTCGATTTATCCTTCACTCGAAAATTCATTTTGCTAGGCAGCCTCCCTTGAGGCTGAGGTAACCTGAGATTCTCGAAATCAGAGTTCCTGGGGATGTCTAAGACCATACGAGTTTTATTTATTAGATCTCTTTGCTGATTTGCGAGTCTCCTTGATGTTATTTTGGAAAATGGCTGAGAGATGCTCGAGACGAGGCGAATCCGGGCCACTGCAGAGCGGGAGCGGCGCACGTGACCCCTCCGGGAGGCCGTGTCGGTCCCGGTGTCCAGGAGACACGACCTCCACGTAGCCGTGACCTCGGTCCACGAGACAGGATGGCCAGCGCAGACCCCCGTACTTCCACAACCTCAGTGGCCAAGTTCGGTAGGGAGGGAGGCGGCCTTCAGAGAGTCGAGCATGACCTTGTGCAGTCTCTCCCGGGACACCCGGTGCCCATGTGCAGACAAACGAGCGCCCAACTTTTGTGTTGATTGGTGCTGTTAACCCGTTGTTGTTGGTGGCAATCCTGCCGAATCTTACAATGACGTCTTCCCCCACCCCTGGATTGCAGACATGTGGGCACTCCCAACTGCAGCGTCCACCTGTTGCATGTCTCCACCTTGGAGCTGGCCGAGAGGACGGTGGCGGTTGGCCAGATCTCGCTCTTTGACCTTTGTACACTTCTCTTCCGATGAGCATGAACTACGCAGGGTTTGCAGAGAAAGCACCTGCTAGGCCTGAGGGATGCTGATCCTGTTGGAGGTGTTATCAGGTATCCTGCACGACATGAGCAGAAGACACATGAAGAGAAAAGTTTGGAAGCCGACATCAATTTCTTGACATAAGTTACTTACGTGAACTTGAGAATAGAAGTCATTTAACAGCTATTCCAACGATAGCAGCACTCTAACTTCAACTTTAACAGGGTCTTCAAAGGCACTTTCTCCATTTCTTTCCTTTTTTTGTTGCTGCGAACAAAATGTTAAACAAAGTTGAAGACTAACTTTTTTCGAGCGATTGTGAGGAAATCATTGCAGAAATCATTGATGGTGAGTCTGGTAAGGTCAAGGAAAACATCCTCAATAGCAAGACTGGAGTGAAGGATCCGGTATGATGTTTTATTTTGAACAAAGTTACTCATGTATCTAGCAAAGTCTTGCTCAAGGAATTAACTAATCTTGTTTAGGATCGGAATTGTAACGAACGTATTAACTCTGTGACAAGTACTTTATCCCGTTATTGAGCTACTTTCCAGTATTATTGTACGACAAAGATGTGCGGGCTTCATGACCAGAGTTATTACGTAACACGCATTCGTTACACCTTGCTATTAACACACACTCTGACAAAATAAGACTTTTTGAGATATAAAAGATCAAAGTTGCATGAGTGACAGAGAAGCCAGAGTTGACAAGCAAAAGAGTTGTCCAAGGACACGCTTGAACCTGCGCAGTTTGTGCTTCAACAATTTTCATTTGTGTCAACGGGGCCTCAGTGCAAGGCCCACGAACAATTTTCAAGGTGTCAACGAGCAACGAGCCCTCACTTCTAGGCCTAGCCGGGCCTAGACTTGACGACGCTCCTGCCATACACAAAGCTGTGAAGATTTCGCCGTCGCCAACACTGTTTTTGCACCTACGAGCAGCTCTGTTATTGCTTTCCAACTTTGTTCTTTATACCTAAGTTCAGTGTGTGTACCTTCCACCAACTACAGGGTGGGCACAAAGACGTGCGACCCCGTCTGCAACCCAGGAAGCAATATGGAAACCCTGGCCTGTTTTCTATCGTTGAATGAAGTTCCTAGCCAATGTTATTTCTCGGTTATTTGGGCTGCCTCGTCGATCCAAGGCTGGTGGGTGGGTTTTTTTTTTTGGCCCAACCTGTACTTTTACGCTCCACAGAGTGTACAGACTTTGCCCCTGCAATGGACAAAGTTTTCATTAGTGTCTACGAGATACTAGCAGACCTTATTCTAAGTCACATCAGTGTCATCCAGGGCCTTCTTTCGGGGTCTGGGGTTGCTGCACCCGTCGCGCCGGGCCGGCAGAGTGTAAATAGAATTAACACTTTTTCATCATTCCGACATTTTTCCTTTCGTCAGATGTATGATTCACTCTTGGGTAAAGGTGTTTTGAGCCGTTTTACCATGTAGCAGACAGGCCCAGGCCCCAGTCAGTCCAACTTGAGCCCTTAGCCCAGGCCCAAGCTTAGTTTTATAGTGGGGGCCCAAGTTTTGGTCCTGCCCATACCCAAACCCAGGCCCAAGTCCAGACTCAAACCCAAGTCGAGGACCAAGCCTAGGCTCAAGCCTGGCCGAGCCCAAGCCTATGTGTAAGCCAGCAGATGGATCCAAGTCACGCGGAATAGTGGAAGTTGGGCAAATATCACTCTTTCTTTGGTCCGGAAATTTAGGATAAGAGCCCTCGAGCTCCGGGCAAAAACACAGTTAATAGAAAAGGAAGGAGAAAAAGTGAGTTGGAGGACGAATTTCTTTTCTCTGGTCGTTCCCACTGTCAAATCCTATGATGGTTGATTAACTGGAGGAGGAAGCCCTGATCCGTGACGAAAAGTCGTCAAAGACCAATTGGCTGAACAAAGTCTCAATTGCACAACGTCTTCTGGCATGACAAAGGCCAAAGCAGCCTCGCCGCTGCCAGTCGGGGCAGTGGGCGCACTTGCCTTTGTGCTCGTCGTAGCCGCGCTCGTCTTTGAGCTCGTCGCAGTCGCACTCGTCTTTGCGCTCGTCGTAGCCGCGCTCGTCTTTGAGCTCGTCGCAGTCGCACTCGTCTTTGCGCT
>JAAUXU010145169.1_pt1 | contig 13484 bp, 12 predicted proteins | sample 7278151 | NCBI WGS metagenome assembly JAAUXU01 (sample SAMN14350113, study PRJNA611818) | marine sediment metagenome | isolation source: surface marine sediment (1.8m) | place: French Polynesia: Moorea | collected 2018-08 | reverse complement strand
TGGCCCGCTGCCATCACTAGGGAGGGAGCGAAGACTGTCCGGATCAGCCAGTTTCAATACTAGAAACAAAATGGATCTGATCCAGGTGCGAGATCAGCTTCGAGGGCAAGACAAGCTTCGAGGACGAGATCAGCTTCGTGTTGAGCTATGGTTGAGTCTGCTGGTGGGCGGGATTGCGGCGAGTCTTATAACAACCCGAGCAGTGCTGGGCACCTCTGCTAGTGCATATATAAAACAAACAGGGCAAACCCCAATTTTTGGATATAGCGTCATCTAAAAATATTCGAAATCATGCCTCAACCTATCCTTAGTCAATTGTCACACAATGCTGCCTTGATTGACAAAGTTTCAGCTCGCTGAACTGACTCAGTCATGAAATATCATTAAAAAATAAGTCTGCATTTCAAATGAGATCGCGCTGGGAAACAGCCGCACCCTGCAGTGAAGATATTAGACTAGCTCCGGTGCGCTACATCAACAGGGCTTTCTATAAATAATGTATTTTTTTAAAGCCCCCATGCATGTTCTTTCCGTTGAATGTTTATGAGCGGACATCCGACTCTGGGGCCTCAATTGAGAGTTTAGTCACGATCTTTTTTAATACAGTAGAAGCCGCTTGTAGGATCGTCTTCCCCTCTAGGCCAAAGCGTGCTAATAAGCGGCCTTACCTTCTTCACAAGAATTAACAACATAAGGAGCACAGCTGTGTAATTGTGTCACCTACATAACTGCAAACTAGTCTTATTCATGTTTTTTTCAAGTTCTCAAAATTATCCACTTTTTTACCTACCTTTTATGCAATTTTGGATGATAATCGTTCTCATAAGCAGCTTCTACAGTTTCTAGAAAGTGACATTTCGCGACCTTAAAAAGTGATGCATGTGGTCATAAATATATGACTTTCCTTTTCCCACCATATGATTTTGAAGGAGTAAAAAGTAACTAAAACTGTTAAATAGAGCTTTCTCAGGTCAGTACAGTGGCTGTCATACGTCACACAGCTGCTCCACAAAAAAATTGACTATGCTCAGACACACTCGGACGTGCGGCCACCAATAATGCAGTTCGTCACATGTGACTGTTTTGCGTCAGAGGTAAATAATGACCTATGTCAACTTGAATAAAACCATTTTGGTGACTTCTCTTCCGCTTTTAGGCATAAGATAAAACTCCACAGTGTTTGTTCAACTTGGGGGTACAGGTGAGGCGTACTTTCAAATAATACTACCATAAACTAAAACCCCTAATCTGTCCATATGCATAAGAGGCAGTTGTGCTTCGCTGTCATTGGTTGACGTCACAACGACGCATTCGATTAAACTCTAACTTGCTATGATGACTGTCGTGGACCTAGAGTGGCCTCGAAGGAAAAAAAGGGTGGAGTACAGAATTGCCTAACCAGGGTCATGGTGACGAAGGGTAAATAATTTTAAAGTAAGTCGGGGTAGGGCAGAAACTCTGGCACTAAGTCGTGGCGACTTCACCCTTCAACGTTACGTAGGGATCTGCGTCGGTTTTCTGTTTCTCCTTTGCGTGAAACTTCGTGGGAACTTTGGGGATTTATTTTGAGTCTCTGAAATCTTGGTGAAAATTTGGTCAAAACTAGGTTCTTTAAGATGAAGACCCTGGATTAAAATCGGAAGAAAATGCCTCCCACACTGAAAAGAATGACTCATTTAACCAAAGCCGAGGTAGCCGTAATTGCTCGGGTTATGGTCGAACTGAACTGTTTAAAACACTCACCCATGTGGTTTATGTGGTCATGCCCTTCGTGCAGTCCCTGCACTCAATACTTAAGAAGCCGCAATCTCAAATATGACCTCCAGCGACCTCCTAGGTCACATCTAACCTCATCTAATATCTGTTAAGAGGGTCCTTTTTGCGGGTCTCTTTGGCAGTTCTTTTAAGGCCTCTTTCACTCAAAATTGTCTGTTTGGGGATTTTTGGTGCTGAGGGAGACCCACCCACCCCAAATGATCCCCTGGGGAGCAGGCTAACCCAGAATGACCTAGCCCAGGTGAAGCGAGGCACATTTGAACCCCCACGGTCCATCGGTTTAGTCGTGGATAAGGAACAGATGGACAGAAAGTGATTTTATGGCTATGGATTGTAAGTAATGCTTCTAAAACTAGAGATTCAGATCACGAAGAGTGACGAGGATCCAATACAGTTGTTGCGATTCAAAGAAGTGGAAAAGTATTGATCAATGTCATGAGGTACGATCAAGGAGAAAAATTCCGTCAAGAATTGGCAGAAATTCTGCAAGAGCCACATAGTCAAACTTCTGTTCTTCTTTGAGGACTTGTAATACAGTCCTTGCTGTTGGTCCTTCCCCTTGAGATGACTTTACTGAATACGCTGTTCTGGAGCATGCTGAGGCGGAATCTTGACGTCAAATCTGACACCCAGACACAAGATCGAGTACAGAAGGTCGCAAAGGTTCCGTGATGCACGGAAAAATATATCAAAACTGCTCTCAGATTCCGCACCTGGCGCTGTGACAGGTCGAAGATATAAGCAATGACTCCATTGTTCAAATGCTTGCTGAATTGTGACCTTCCCCGACGCCTGGAGGTCCGACAGGTTGGACAGCGACTTCCAGTGTGGTGTCGAGACATGGCAGCAGCAGCAGTTGGACCTAGTTTCTCCAGGACAATCTTGGCATCCTGCAAATGGAACAAAGTACAATGCTATTCGATGCCAAGATTCCCATCAAGTTACTACAACATCCGGGGTGATTGTGCCCCATCGTTTCCAAAAGGAAATTCTTTCTGAAACTTTATCAAAACTCTTTGTCAATGATGTAATCGTTGCCTGCGAAGAGTCTTCTGGTCTCTTATACCACTCGATCAGGCGTATGGACCACACAAGAAAGTTGCTTTAGCTTTGAATGAAAATCTCTCCGGTCCTTGACAAGCCGCGTCTTGGAGGGCGCTTGGTCTGACAGTAGAACTTTGACTCAGTCGGGGTCCGGACGGGGTTGAGCAACAGCACAAGCAATTGGGCTGAAGAAGAAAAGCTGTTGACAAAAGGTTGGGCTGCGGGAACTCGTTGCACACGCGATGATGTTCCATAATGCCTGTTAGAGCTGTTGGTGGGTTCATCCACCCAGATCCTGATGTCTTTGTTTAGCTGCCCTAGACTTCATGGCCTCACTGACGTCCATGTATGTGGATTTTTGGGAGATGCTTCTAACGTAGAGCTTTCTCATCCGAAATTCGCGTGTGTGGAGTAAAATTGATCAATTGACTAAAAAAGTATCACTTAAATAGTCACTTTATTTCATGGCTTGCTGGGAATCGCGCTGAAGAAACATACAGCAAAAATGAGAAAACTTCGGCGAGGCTCTACTTCTGCAAGCACTGAAGATGTCGAATTCTCTTAACAGGACAATCAAGACTATTTCTCCTAGACTAGATTTCGCGGACCGAATGCCATCGTGTAGAGCATGGCGCAATGTTATTCTCTGTCCTGAAACCAGATTCTGGCAAATTTCTGGCTTTCTATCAACCAAGCTGGTCGAGTTTCTGGTCGGAAGAGTTGTTTGCATGGATTCGCAGCTTTGATATACCTCGAAACTTCCCGTTGATGGGGTGGGTTCCGTGTCTCCAGCACAAAAAGGAATCTCTGCTGTAGTGAGAAAATCAGTCACACTTAAAGTGTCGTAGCAGGTTGCCAAGTCAGGCTAGAAGGGCGTGTCGCGGCCACTCAAGTGGGTATCAGCGTCAGGAATGACGTCGTTGTACACAACCTTGTCCATCTTGGTTACTAACATTTGTTTGTCATTATGACAATGTGATGATTTGAATTATTCTCCCTTTTGCTGCATGGGTCTTTCCCAATGTTGTCTACCAGGAGAAATCTCTGCTTGGTATGATCCAGGGTGAGTAAGGAAGACTTCAACAGCTCCCTCTCCAGGGCATTTACTCTACTCCAACAAATGCCCTAGGGAGTCCATGACCGAGCTCCTGTGACCTCGTTTTGTTTTGGTTGGAGGACCTCCTCCGACATAGCCTAAGTGTGATGGCGCTTGTCTTTGTCAGCTTGCAGCTTCTCTTGGCAGAATACCACACAAAATATGAGGAGTGATGGGCTGGGTGAGCCAAGCCGAGCCAGACCTGGTATAGACTATCTTCGGTTCGACTCGGCTTGGCTCACTCATCCGATCACTACTTGGACTTAGTATGTTGTTCTGTCACTTGACTTGCTGCAGCTCAGGTCAGCTTTTCTGAGCTTCGACAGTCAGAATGAAGGAATACCGTAGACATCAGCGGCTGGCTAGGCTGTGGCCAATTGGTTAACATTGGCGTCTCTTGGCCGAGAGAAGAAGAACTAACAACGTGTGTTGATATACAGTACAGTCGAGACTTGATTTCCCACAAACGAGCTCGTACGTAGTGCACAGCACAGAGAGATTGTACAGGGATATCGACTGAACAGAGGACTATTCTGAGCTCGGGAGCGTCTGATGAACCAAGCTTCGACTGCACCTTAAACAAGGGAATGATGTTGTTATTAGTTCTCTTCGCCCAGTCAGAGCGCACCACAGAGAAGCCGAACCCGAGAAAGTAAGTTTTTGTCAACTCTGTTCCTTCTTGCTTGGAGCAGCATTTAAAAGAGGCTGGAGAAAAACTTTTTGTTGTAGACTCATAACTTAACACCACACTGCCATGCTGAGTCCGTACAGAGTGTTGGTAGATGACCTGAAAACAGACCCTGTGTCGGGAATGTTGATCCAGCACACGTGGACGTCCAACAGCGTGGACACAAAACTTTTGTCACAGTTTTCTCCCGATTTAGCGACACCAGATACATCGACACTCCGCCTATGGAAGTGCCACCATGAAATCTTAAAAAAAAATGGGATTTTCTGGGTCCCAAATCCCCAAGTTTAAAAAGTGGGATTTAGATTCACATCTCAAATCCCAAGTCTCTCCCCAAACAGGGTTTGGCAGTTCTCATTGAGAAAAGTGGTGACGACGGTAAAGTAAAACTTCTTTCATTTAATATACTCAGATCAAATTGTTTGATCCGAATACCGTATTCCAATTCTTAGGGTTCAGCATAGTTTAATTCTTAAATAAGTGCGACCACTGATTTAACGACTCACGAATCCTTGACAGATTTTATTTTCTTCCTCCTCGATTTGAATCCTTCCAAAACTGCCCTAAACAAGGATTAAATCGAATCCCACAAATCCGAATCCCGAATCTGTGTCAGCACTAGACTGTAGTGACAACTTTTCAAGTCCCAATTTTTCGCTCCATAAAATGCTCCTGATATATCAGCACTTTCTTCAGCCATTCTGACGTTTTTGGCCACAAGACTTGTTTGCCATATCACTTCTTCATTCTTCTTCCGAAAAAGAATCTCTCCGTTGGTGACTACGCAAAACCCGGCATAAGGTACTTTTGGAACCTCCGGATTCGTCTGGTGGACCACATAGTGGCTGCCCTGCCTCAACAGGCTGCCAAGCACTTCAGAGATACCATTTTGATCCTCCGGATATATCCGCAATTTCCCTCAGTCCCCATGGTGTGGGCAGATCCAGCGACCGTTGTCGCACTTTAGGACCGCGTAGTAAAACGAAAATGACTGAAGATTTGACGTAAGATCATTGGTAACCTCAGTCAGCAAGAAGTCTGATATTTGCAAATGAACGTCGCAAACTGATGGTGTGAGACGCTTGCTGAAGTTACGGATGAGATACTGCGTAGAAGTCATGCTAAAAGTTCGCCATAAAGTGAAAATGGAAAAGGGGTTATTTCTTTCAAGCTGCACTTGTTCATCTCGCTGAGTCATGGATTGTGTTATTTTTGTAGTCCAGTCTTACGAGGCAAACTTAAGAAAGTAGAATTTGTGATTTGCGCCCGCCGCAATATGCAATCGCAGCCACCTAAACGAAGCAGAATTTGAAGATTTCAAAACTTGATTAGCATTCGCTTCCATCTTCCTCATAAAAACAAGAACAGTGAAACCTAGTATAAGGACAGCCTCGGGGCCAGCAACAACTGTCCTTAGAAGCGGTCTGTCCTTGTGTATATATATATATATATATATATATATATATATATGAACACTCAAACTCCAGGATGAGCATAGAAAATGGAAGTGCATTTTCACCATATCATGAGTCTGATTTGCATTGGTTCCTAGTGAAGTTGATCTTATATGCAGTGTGTCCTCATCGGCGACGTCCTTTAAACGGGGTTGCATTGTAACTCACTAAAATTCCAAAATGAACCTCTTTCCACCCAGACTGTTATGTTTAGCACACTTTGGGGACACCTAAGAAGACAAGAATGAATGTTATTAGAACTGCAATGTTTTTAAGCAGGGGTGTCTTGTGACTTGTGGAATTGCTGTGGCAAAGTCGTTGCGGATTTGGACAAACAGTTGCAATGTCAGCAGGTCTCCACTCGTATACATTGTTACAATAAGCAAAAGACGAACTTTCCTATGCAAAGCCAGGGTTTCCAATTCCGTTTCTAGATTTCCCGAATGCTTCGAGAAATAAGAAAGTTGAGAACCCTTGCGGCAAAGAAGAATCGTTATTTTTTATGAGCAATTTAGGTGAAGACTTACAGTCCAACTACACAGAAAAGTCCAGCAAAGTTACTTTTTGAAAGACGACAACATTTAGGTGAACACTTGAACTCTTGTCACAACGCATAAATCTGCGAGGTTCCCTCCAGGTACAGTCCTTGGCGTAAAGATTAGCCATGGGCATGACTACACCTCATGCGCTACACTGGGACATTTTGAGGTGGAATTTTGATGTGGAACATGTAGATATCTACATGTTCCACATCAAAATGTCCCAGTGTAGCGCATGAGGTGTAGTCATGCCCATGACTAATCTTTCCGCCAAGGACTGTATTGCGTGGTTCTATGCTACTCATTGGCATCATGTTCAGTGACAGAAAAGTTGATGCATATATATATATGCACAAAGTGATCGAATAATCTATGTACAAGTCACTATTATACCGAAAAATTCGCACGCAAACATTTCAGCTTTTTTGCCTTAGATTGGTCGAACCATCTAGCTTAATCCACATCCAGAGTACGCTCATTTTTTTTAGTCAGATGGCTCTTGAGAAATTCGAATAAGAAATGAATATTTTCCCCTGGAGATGCAGGGAAAAATGGCTGCTGAGGGGGCTACAAATGGGATAGAAAAATTCCGTGTCATGAAAAGGTACACAACTTCACAGTTTAAAGTCTCAGCTCCATCGTACCTTTTGTCCTTTAAAAGATATGAGCCTGTTTTTATATGGGTCACACGGTACACCGCTGGCTCCTCAGACTTTACGGACGCCCGCGCGGTAACCTACAGGGTGACCACAAAAGGAAGTGTGCGATAAGTCATTATTAGCACATGCTTAGGAGGTGATCACTGAAAAATGACTCGAGTTGAAGGTGAATCTCAGGCAAATTGTTCTGTATGTATAGGTTCAGGTTGACGCTGCCCGAGCTCTCTCAATTTCATCGGGAAGTGAATTTCTTGCTCACTTCTTGAATGGTACTGGAACACCTGCGTGGGGCAAGCGAAATGAAGCTTTGGAAAATGGAGACATCTGTACTGAAGTTGATATAGTGAAACTAACTATTATTCCCTTTTGATGAAACTGAGAGAATTGCAAATGTCAGCTTTAGTTCAAGCCATTCTTTACTAATCTGTTCCAATTTGCTAAGGAATAAGAAACCCCTTCGCGCACTTTTTTTTGTGATCACCCGGTGAACCACTCAGAACCAAAGTCAGATTGTGTCACAACCTCAATCCTTCCCCGTCAAGAGGCCCACGGGCGTGGGCCTCATGCTCGGCGCTGCATCCGGTATATTGAGAGTTTTCCGCGGTCCTCAGAGTCCCGGAGTCATCGCTGGACGCTCCCCTTTACTCAGAATACTGGTCACAGTTCGACATTTTGCTGTGTGCCACTCTGGAGTCCCAGGACTCCACAATTTGTGCTCGAAATGACCTCTGCGACGAATTCGGCAATCCATGATCTCACTGGCGTTGACCAATCTTGCAGCAGCCGCTCGGGTGTCTTCTTACTCTGGAGTGAGGGCCAAGAACCTCTTGGGCGACCTCTTCGGCACCTTCGACTTCAGATGGTTCCCGGGGTGGAGAAGTCGAGAGGAGAATGGTCGACTGGGCTTTTTGCAGCTTCCCCTTCGCTTCCAATCCATTTGCCACCTCCGTCTAACCTTTTTGGCTAATTCTAGGATATTGCCAATCGCATTCAAATTGGAAATGTCAATGTTAAGTTATCACCTTTAGAAAATAATCCGTTTCCCTTCAATTTACTTACTTGTATGGACAAAATTTCACCGACTTCAAGTTTTGAGGCTAGCAAAACTTTCCCACGTCTGCCCAAATCAGGCCTATTGAGGCCTTTCCGTCTCATCTCAAGACGAATGACTGCTGGGAGCCCAAAACTGACAGGAGATTCAAGCAAAGGATCAAGAAGACGGAGGATGAGATGGATGTGACCAATGTCCAAAAAGGCTTCTCCAGTCCCTACCAGCAATGATCACTCAGAATGGCAGATAATGGTGTTTATACTGCCTTATATTGATACGAGGGATTCAATACCCGGAAAATACTTCCGGAAATCTCGGATATTCCCCGTCTTGAGACTTGGAAATCTTCCGCGCGTACACTTAAAATCACCTGGAATAAACTGGAGGAACTTTCTTTAACCATAAGTGGACTTCGACATATTTGGTCGAAGAAAGTGACATAGAAGGTAACCTTTTGCTTTATTTAATCATGCTGAAGCTTTGGCTTTGTTTGAAGTGAATTTTAGGCTAACAACTACGCATTCCCAGTCAGTTACACGTTACTTTCAAGCTTTTCACATATACCAACATAGCCATCCATTGAAGCACTTTCTGTGATGATTCTCACGAGCTGCCAAGTTTTTGTTTGTCTGCCCTTTTTCTCTCGTGTCTGTTCTGTTGTAAGTACATCTGTCGACTGGGTGTTCAGTACTGTTAGGAGGCCTCCCCGGAAAAAATACACCAGGGGCGTAGAAATAAGGACTGCCTCAAATGAATTATGTCGCAAGCATCAACTTCGTCAATGCAATTAAGCTGACGACAATGGTGGTCTAGTTGAATCTTTGCCAGTTGGACTGGCTTTGCATGGAATTTCCAAGAATTTCCTGAAAATTCGGCCCCAATTTTCCATTGATTTAGTCCTGCATTTGTGAAGACCCGATTTATGCTGTGAAGCCCGCATGAAACTGTACATTCAGACTAGGAATTGATACAGAAATCTGGCCAGGTCGGAGCCAAAACTGACAAACAGTGGTGTCGACTTATGGTTGAAGGTTTCAACCGTGAGTCTCAACACTAAAAATCATCCAAATCCGCCTCGCAACCGTGCAATATGCACCGACAATATCACTGCAGCGTCCAATTTGATGTGCAACAACAACCATATTTCCCCTTGTACATTTGTATTAGCTGAATGTTTATTAATACTGAGAGACAGCTGGAGTCGTTTCCAAAGGCTTCTTTCTTCCTGCAGCCAAGCGCTGCGGAATCCAAAGTGTAGGATTTGACGGAGGCTTAGAGTGAAAAACTCACGCAAAAAATCTTTCGCAAGTTATGTCATGAGCTCGTCGTCTGTTGCATGTTGTCTCTTATCCTCATGTGCAGCTTGTTTAGGTCATCAAAAAGTGCCAGGCTCTTGCGCCGAGAAGGTAGAGATGCTTCCAGTCTAAGCCCCAGCTCGAAGGCTTGAAGGCATTTTCACCCAGCCCGACCCCACCCCAGCTCGGAAAAAAAGGGCGAAACCTCTCTTCCAAACATTCATTGCACCCAGGCCCGAACTCAAAAGCTGGAGGGATTGGAGGCTTCTTCAGCCAATCCCACCCGAGTCGAGCTTGAACAAAGACTAGCTCGACGCATCGCCAGAGACTGGCCAAGGACTCTGGAGCCAGAAATGGAAGGGGCCCAAAAAAAAGTCGGGCCTACAAAAAGCCCGTCCACACCTCGGGCTTTGGGGCTTGGGTTTACCCCTATTCCTTCCCTGATCGACAGTTACGAAATATATGTAATCCTTCTTGTCTTCTAATCTTACTGAGAACATCGCCTTCATCAGATATTTTTGTTGTATTCGCCTCAGCCTTTCTTCTCCTTCCTTTACACTCAGTCACTTCGAAAATGCCCTTCGTATGCCTGACCACCTTCTCCAGTTGGCCACCGTTGCGACAGGAGACTTCGGTCATCCTCAGAGGGATATAGTTTGATTCAACAAGGGCAGTTCTATGGGCAGTACTTGCACTGCACTGACCGCGCACTGCAGCTGGAATGTCTGTGCACTAATTTTTAATGCCTCAAAGCCTTTAAGCCTCGGCCTCGGAGCCTCAATACGAGCATCGTATGTTCGTTCTAACAAACACGATACAAGCATTGAGGCTTGGAGGCAAAGCCTTAACATGCTTTGTCGAGGCATTGAAAATTAGCGCACAAACGTTCCAGCTTGCGTGTACGCTACTTGCAAAGAAGACGAGGCTGCCGCTGAGGCCAATTTGGCCAACTTTGATTAATCACAGACAGCTGAGAGTTTTATCGCGCTTGCTTTCATGGTTCAGCCTTCAAATGAGGTCCAATTTCCCGACAAGCCTCTTTCGGTGCTCAAATTGTGCCCACTCTGTACATAGCTCGCTTAAGCCCGTTCTCACGGTGGCCACCCTGTAGAATGTCATTGTGGAACTTAGTGTACCCACCCACCTTTCTACCTGGCAGAGCGTGGTCGCTTCTGGCCAAGAGGGCAAACAGCCCTACAATGGACCGGTGGCGCCATCTCCAGGACTTCAGAGGCATTTTGCTGCTTCTGCCTTTAGAGGGTTGGAATTGATCGACTCCAACCCAGGATTTGCACGCCAGCAGGGGTTCTCGTTGCGCAAATTGCATTTTCTGCAGAAGGAGACGTGAGGCTGGCCGAGGCCGCCAGGATGAGGACAGTTTCAGTCACAGCCGCCTCCAGGAGAAAATGACCCTGTCAAGCGATACAAACATCAAGCAAGAAGAGCAACTGGCTTCTTTCCGAGGGCCGACGGCCCTGGCATCCGTCCGGGGCGTCCGGGCGTCCCGGAGAACCCTGACGATCCGGAGACACCCGGACTATTTCCTCATGGAAGCCAACCCAGACTGATGTGTAGGGATGTGTTGTTTACGTCCAGAAAGCCGAATCGCGAGACCCACAGGTCGCTCTCCAAGGCCGAGGAGCAGCCCGAGTTGAAGCCCGACTCTTGCGACAGCACGAGTGTGGAATTTGTCTTAGCAGCCGCCGCAGCCGCCGCGGCCATTCCGAATCCCACGGGCGAGCGGACCCCATGGACAGAAAGTAAAGGGGGAAAAACAGTCGTGCCGCGCCGACTTCAGTCGTTGACCCTGGCCGCTGAGATGAGCGAGGGCGGCTATGCCGGCGCGGCCCTCATCCAGTTTGCGGGCGAGCGCTCGTCCAGGGTCGGCCCGTCCCGACTGGCCTGCCGTGCTTGAGCTTGGTCGGTCCGAGCCAAGAATTTGGGCCTCCCCTACTCGTCCTCTTTCTGGATCTCCTCGGTGTTCTTGCCGTAGCCGCCGCCTCCGCCGCCGCCCTCATTCGCTAGAGGAGAGGCGGAGGGAGCGGACCTGACTGCGCCAGCGAGAGAGAAAGAAATAAACAGACGAGGAAACAAAAGTCGCTGAGAAAATAGCATCGCCTCTCCCAGATCCACCCCGACTCTCCTCCGAGCAACGAGAACTCAGTTTTGGGCGTCTGAGAGCAACGAGTGGACGCCCAACGTCTTCTCCTCCGCCTCCTCTGCCTCTACCACTACTATTTCTACACCCTCTTCTTCATCTTTTTCTTCTACTATAGCTTCTACTTCTTCTCCCTCTTCCTCTTTCTACTCCTTCTCCTCTTCCTCGGCCTACTCTTCCTACTCCTACTCCACCTCGCCGCAGAGCAACCCCGATCGGTCCGGACGATGCCGGACAAGGGAACCGTGATAGCTCTTCCGCAGAAGGACGGGACTACGGATTCCAGGACGCCGGCGGCGGCGGCCGCCGCTGCCGCCACGTCGCAGCCTTCACCAGCCGCGGCCGTAGGAGGTGGCGGCGGTGGCAAGAAGGACGTGGACGTCTTGGTGCAGGAGATCAAAGAGAATCTCCAACTAGGTCACCGAGTGACGGGTCACAGCAAAGTTGCCGGTCCCGTGCGCCGCCACCCTCGCGCCAGCCGCGCCACGCCCTACAACGTGCCGCCGTCGTCGCGCATCTCCTGTGATAACGGCGGCTCCAGCGCCGGCGGCGGCGGCGGCGGCGGCGGCGTCGAGCAGCCAAGCCAGTTGCGTCGCTGGAACCATCGCCGCCGGTATCCGAGCACCTGTCTGCCATCAAACAAGCGTGGTGGCGGCGGCGCGGGTGGAGCCGGCGACGATCCGGACGACCCGTTCGAGATGCTACAGGAGCTGATCTCCGACGGGAGTTTGATTAAGGAGGCTGTGAGGCGGCTGCAGTTGGGTCTCGTCGGCGTTGAAAAGTCCAAAGAGTTTAGCTACAACGACTCTGACGACGAGTGCCGCACTCCGCCGGCGACGGCCGCGGCCGCCGAGTACCCGGACCTCTGCTGTGAGTTGGTGGGCGGAATGTAATAACGCCCGCGACAACAAAGTCTGACGTGTTCTGGCGCTCGCTCCGTGAGCGCGCTTAGTTCATCATTATCCATTTGTGTGTGTTCGCTGCGGAGAAGCTCGGTGCCTCCGTGCACTTTTAGAAAAGAAACCAAAATAGGAGAAGAAAACGTTCAAAAAAAGTTTGAAAAAAAGCTCCTGCACCTCAAGACGAGTAATGTGTGCTGAATGTTGGATTGTTTTGTTATTTATGTGTATCTTAACAGCATCTCTGTGCAGTAGGAAGAGGAGGAAACTTGGCTTGAGGACAAACAGTATTTATCTTGCCCTAGAAAGTTTTGCACTGTAGAAGAAGCTGCTCGTTTCGACCGACAAAAATCGTGACTTCCGCCAAAACAAAGTCTCGTCTGCAACCCCAGAAAAGGAAAGAAGACCGAAAAAACTGATCTTGCTTTTGAGGGAAAGATGAGAAGATGAAGAAGGCGTCAATCGGTCTGTGCACTTCAGGAACGAGCATTTTGTGTAAAAAAGAAAAAAGGAAAAAAAAGTTTGTTCCTTCGGCTAAAAAAATTTGTTGCTGCAGTAGCATCAAATAGCATTCACAACACACCCCTGCTTCTTTCTACCCTCTCCTACTTCATGCTCTACTACACACGTACACGTACACGTACACGTACACGTGTACACACACACACACACACACAATTCTCGCATGCGTTGAGTAGTCAGAAAAAGAATTGGCTCGTTCTTTTAGACAGGAATGGGGGCCTTTTTCCTTGCTAATTTTTTCTACCTTCCCCCCACCCCACCCCCCAAAATGGCGTGGTACTGCCCCCGATGTAAGCCGACGGC
>JAAUXU010031754.1_pt1 | contig 13487 bp, 7 predicted proteins | sample 7278151 | NCBI WGS metagenome assembly JAAUXU01 (sample SAMN14350113, study PRJNA611818) | marine sediment metagenome | isolation source: surface marine sediment (1.8m) | place: French Polynesia: Moorea | collected 2018-08 | reverse complement strand
TTTGACTGGCTTGGACTTCAGGAGTGGTTCATCCATCTACAGAAAGCTCAGAAGCTCCCCTGAAACCAAACTGATGAGCACTTTTTCCTTAGAACTGCTCATTCTTCCACCTTCCAGATGCAAGGTCATTCACATCAGCAGACTTTGCTAAATAAAAGTTCAACTGTGCTGTCAACAAACGAGTGGTCCTAGGGCCAAAGTGCGTATAACTTAGATAAGATTCTGAGCGTTCCAAAGGAGAGGTGAACCACTTTTGTGCCTTAATCCAATAAAAAGTTATGGCCTAAAACGAGTGCCCTTTAAACACATTAAAAATGGCAAGTTAAAAACTGTGAGTGTTCATAGTAAGTGGAAAAAAAAGATGTTAGCGAAATCTTAAGATCTGGACGAAAGATGAAAAGCAAACGATGTCGAGGCATCGTTTTTGAAAAAACACCTTTTCGAGCTAGCTGCTACATGTGTATTATGTATTACAGCCGGAGAGAAAAAGAAGGAATTTATTTGCTTTATTCTATAATAAAGTCGGTCCTTTGGGTCCTGTAGTCGCCCCCCCAGATATCGGTCTCGGCCAGTGAGGCCTCCACGCACGTCAAACGTCAGTACCCAGATCTTCTTAAAGATGAGGCAACTCTTGCGTGTCCATGAAGTACATTTCTCCTCAGAAATATGAACCCCAAAATATGGTGCCTTTTTACCCCTTTCTTCTCGTTTGACGACCGTTAAGTTGATAACTAAATGGTGACAGTAAAGAAAAACTGACTATAGTAACTATGCTCTTCAGCGTAGCCCTTTAACCTTCAGTGGAATAAATCATTCTCCCTAAGGTGGAGTCAACGTACACAGAAAATAACAGCATTAAACTATAAATTACCAGTGTGCATGAGGACTCGACGTCCTACAAAACGCAGTGGTAAAAACCGATTAATACTTACAGCGTGGTTCAAAAGTCCTAAGCGGGTTTGAAAGGACACCTCCTCGCCTATCATAGGTGTTACAGAGCTGATTTGACAATTCACTTTTTAAAGTTTTTCTCAAACAAACAAAAGCTGGCCAAAATTGTCCCATCTATCATGACAGAGAATAATATGATGTGAATTCAGACGATAGTGAGGTGTCAACTACAAACGTACACAAAATACTGTAAGACAACTGTGAATGTTTTGAAACTACCCCCAAGTATAATGTTATCCTTCTTGTTGTCACTTAAAGCGTCATTGTGTTTTCTTTGCACACTTAAGGCGTCCGTTCAGAAGCATTTTTGTTTATGGGACCTGGTACAGTGACGTCACTTTTTGTGCATGAACGTACATGGGACGCACATTTTGCTAACTTTTAAAAGACCACAGTCGAATCACTTCTTTACGTGCTACAATAAGCCAGGAACTTAAAACTAGCATTGGACTTTCAAAAAGTACTGTTACAGCGTCATGTTTACAAATTTTATTGTGTCTACACTTTGCTGTTAACCCCAAGGTGTTGTTAAATTGAGCACACAACTGTACGACTACGTAAGCTGCTTGTACGTCCTCCAAACTGATTTGGGGTCCAAGTTTTAATTGTCCACGTGTCTAGAACTTTGTACTAAGGTTGAGTGATGAGGGAAAACTTCCCATCCCCCCCCTTCAGTGAGGCACGAAAAACCCAGCATTGAAGAGACCCAGGAGTTTTGTAGCTGCTCTTTTTTTGTCTCCAGGATGGCCATCAAGGGCGGTGTGGTGAGCCTCTCCATCGCCTGGCACTGCAACCTCGACTACGACTTCATGAAGTACTGCTTGCCCAATTACAACTTCAGGATCCTCGACGACTTCGGGTGGAACTTCAGACACGCCAAATACCACGAGGAAAACAGGCGGTCCCTGTACAAGATGTACGGCATCAAGGTGAGTAAGAACGACTTCTGCCAGACAAATGTGGGGTGGACGTTGGGACAGGAGTTCCTGCAAGTGTCCTTGTTTATGGCCAATATATATAACGCTCTTTGCATCAACGCTGACACGGTGACCAAGGTCGACGTCGTCATCGTCGCCGCCTTCGTGGAGCAGGAGAAGGAACGATCTCCTTTGAACTTTGCGTCATTGCACTGGGAAACGTCTCTCTGAAAAATATCTCCTCAACTTTCTCTCAGTTCCTCTTACAAAGACTTTTTTTTCTTTCAAAACTTTTGAGTTTCATTTTGACGAGCAACGAGGAAGCATTGACAGATCCAGAGTCCTCGAAGAAGCCCCAAAAGACTCTTGGGCCGAGTCCTGGAGGACTTTTTGAGGACAGAAATATGTCAACACCTCTACTCCTGATCCTCGTTGGGCGAAAAAAGAAACACTCTCAGCCTCATTCTCATTTTTCTTTCCTCTCCCGCTCCAAAAAAGATTAGAACGAGGCCATTTTCAAATGTTGCTCTTGTGGCAATTCATCAAAAAATGATCAAATGACCCAACTTTTTTTTAGGTTAAATCACCATTACTTTTTAGCTGGCTTAACGTTATTTACGCTGCTACGTTAGAATCTCCTCCTTGACGGGAGTGATCAAGATCAGTCTCATGGAACCAACATGAGGGATTTTTACCCCACCCTGTACTGTTGTAAGTGATACGGGGTGTTCCAAAGGTGTAAATAGTTCTGTAATAGGTCTGTAAGTAGTTATGAAATTCAGTGAGGGACGGTTTCAGTCATTCCTGGTCAAGGCTGCGGGACAATAATGGGATATCTTGGCAAATTATTCATCTCATATTAGGTCTTCTCATTCTGATTCCTGATCTGCTGTTGGGAGTTGTTGCCATTGGCAACTTTGGCCAGTGCTCAGATACGGAGATGGAGATGGACGTGGAGCTGAATGACTTCGGCTGGAATGGCTGCGAACACCACAATGGCCATGATTGTAATATAAAATTGTGACTCATATTTGTAATATGAAATTGTGGCTCATATTTGTGCAGGAATATCTTTTGAGGAGAGGTGCAAAAATCCTTCACACTTTTCTACCACCAGCTTAAGGCGTCGGTTGAACGTCTGGATTACAGCTATATCTTTGGAACACCCTGTAGCAGCGAAAGCATCCATCTTTCTTCTTCAGTTCATCATCACGATCGAGGGACGGGGCGGCAAATTCAACCTGAAGAACACCATCTTGAACGTGGGCTCCGGCCTAGCCTTGCTCGGAGTCACCACGGTCGTCTGCGACTTCCTGCTCATGTACATCAAAGAGCGCAGAATGATCAAACAGAAGAAGTAAGCTAGTGTCTGATGTCAAGCACGCAATTCATAGTGAAGCTCGGTCATGGACCTCTTCTACTAGGGCGTGACGCGAATCCGTGATATCTGATCTGGTTTCCAGGTACGACTACGTCGACGTGAAGAGCACGCCAGCCAAGGCCAAGGCCAAGCCCGAGAATCGCTCCAACGGCGGCTCCGAGATGGTCCGGGACTCGTCCACCCAGCCGATGCTGCCCAGAGACCTCTCGTCCATCTCTACGTTGAGGCCAATGGGATTGGCCCCAGAAAACATTGAACTGAAGTAGAAGAAAAAAAGTTGACGGCAGAAGATCTCAATGACCGAGGCCACCTTGGAGACTCCCAACAGACTGTTGCTCGACTCATGTTGCTCTGGGCCTTCTGGGCCTTCTGGGCCTTGTGGGCTGCATCAAAGAGAAGAAGAGAAACGTCTGCAAGGGCCTCAAACAAACAAGCTTTTCTGGTCTCTCCTTTCCATGCAAACAATGGCAGATCTGTTGCAATTTTAAGTCTGTCATCCTGCACTCATCTCACTTTTCATGTTCATGCTGAGCAAACGTTGAAACTCTTGATTTAGTATGGCTCCCATTGCATTTGGTGATTGTAGGTTTCACATACTCAATTTATTAAGCAATGTGATATGATGAGATTTCATGCTTCATTTATGCACCTAAGTGATCTGGGGCCTCTGTTTTGAGCCAAGGAAAAAGGGTTGAACACTCGAGTTTGTTTTGTTTGCTTCAGACGATTTTCCAAATCTGATGTGATGGTTGCTACAGGGTGCGGCCACAGAGGAGCTTTCTGCTCTGTGGCTGAGGCAGATTTGCTTTGACAGTGCTTACCTAAGTCAACAGGTGGCGTTTCCAGAGCATCGGTGACGCTGAAGACGTTTGTGTGCTAAATATGGGATCTGTGACTGACCAAGATCTGGAGGGAGGCAATGAGTGGAGGCCTTTGAGGCTCTTCCCAATCATCAGCCATGCTGGGGGTCACTTAAAACAATAATTCTCTAATAAATAATATTTCTTCAGCTCACAAAATAGATATTAGACAAAGCTTTGATCAAAGAATATCTGCCTCGCCCTGGAAGGACGCAACGGATGCGTAAGAGAATTTTCACTGACTTTCTCTGCTTGAACAAGAATGTTTTGGCAACTCTGCTCTTAAATATCGAGATTTCGCGCAAATGAAAAGGAAGCTTTCGACGTTACGAGTACAGTAGAAAGTACCGCAGTCTTCTTATGACACAGAATACATGTCCATGTACAAACCCAGTCAAAAAAGTGTGCATTCGTGACAAGTACTTTATCGCTCGAAGGACTCCTTGGCTATTTCTGCGTCTAGGATGTCATTCCTGTCTCCCCCGTAGGGCCTGAGGCTCTTGTACCCGTCGGAGGTGTCCAAGTACACCAGGGGTGGGTTAACATCTTGTTCTTTGTCACCTTCGTCACTTGGTTTGTCTTTGCTTCCCACGACGTAATATTGCAGGACCTCTCGAGGATTGATCTGCTGGGACGGCTTGAACACGTCCAGACGCTCCTCGTTGGTGTTGCTGGCGTCGGCAATGAGGCTGCCGCCGGCGTGCCTCATCTTGTGGGAGAGCTTGACGAGGTTTCTTCTGGGATGATGAGGGAAGTGACGAAGTCGTCGGTTCGCATTCAGCTTGCGAGGGAATCGAACCCGAACCCCGGGGGTCAAGGACCTGCTGGCCACCTCCGACTCAAGGTTGTGGTTCTCCAGGTATTGCTTCTGTTTCGAATCAGCCAAGTGATACTCGTGGTGTCCGTCGATGATGTCCGGTACGTCAATGATGACTACTTCTTCCTCTCTGCCCTTGTTATTGACCTTGTTCAAGAACTTGAAGTCGAGCGCGTTTTCAGCGTTGTTAGCGGCGTGATTGGCGTGAACTCTGGCGTTGGCCAGGGCGTTCAGAGCGGAATCGTGGTTGTGCGCCAGCTCGGCGGCGTGCGCTTTGGCGTTGTGCGCCACCTGGCGCTGCTCAGAGTCCAGCCGGGTCAAGAAGTTGGTCACCCTGACCGCCAGGGTCGCCACTTGGTCGCCCTCGCTAGCTAGTCGCCGTGCGGCGTTGGCGTGACTCACGGCGCGCGATTCCAAGCTGCGGGAGACGAAGAGAGCTTGGCCGATGCGGCCGGAAAGAGCCACAGCGGCGAAGGCCGCGCTTTGAGCCGCTGCCGCCCTCTCGGAGAGGTGAGCGGCGCGCTCCTGATGCATGGAGGCCGCCGACTCGGCCGCGAAGGCCGACTGGTGAGCCTCCAGCGCCAGATGGGCGGCCGCAGCGGCGGCCGCAACTGCCTCCGCTGTGTTCGGGCTCTGGCCCGCCACTGCGGCGACACCACCGCTGCCCCCGCCAGTGCCGGCGTCGTTGCCGTCCTCGTCCGGAGGGGTGTAGTACCCAGTCAAGGCGGAGGCTGCAGCGGCTTCTGTCTCGACGTCCGCGTCACCTTCGTTGTCGACGCTTTCCTTTGGTATAAAATAAGTCGACAACACTCCCTGGAGAAGAACTCATGCAATTCATTGTGTATCGTATGTATCAAATCACGCTGTGTCTTCCTCACCTCTGACGCTTCACCCTCATCCACGTGGTCCTGACCATGCCGGACCGGATGAGTTTGACCGAGAGGAAGGCCCACGAGGACCTGAACAGTGAGAAAAGAGAGAAATGCGGAGGAAAACATCCTACCACTTGGATGGCAAAATCACTACTGATCCTGACTCAGGACTTTTTCCTCATCATTGCCATCAGATCTGTCTCTGGCAACCTCTTTTGTCTTGAACGCTTCTTGTTGAATAAAGGAGAATGCAGAGTGGAGGGTGTGAAAGTGACGCATTTTCGAGTGCAAGCAAACCGATACCGAACCAAGACTCTTTTCAACCACCCTGTTAGTTTAGGCTCAATTTTTGGGGACACCTGGTTGAAGGACGCAGACGCAGCCGTGTTGTTCAGGACAGCCTTGTTCTGCAACAGTTGGATCGATCCGGAAAATGCGGTCAGTGCAACTGCGGCTTCAGAGTTGGGGGGAGGGGGGGGGAGTTTGCAATTTAACCGTTTCGCCTTTCTCTGACTTCGTGCGAAAATCCTCGTTTGTGTGTGTGCGCGCGCGCGCGCGCGCGATGACAAATTCATTGTTCGTAGTGGAAAACACGATTTTCGCCATTTACTCGCGCGCTGGCGCACGCACGCACGCACGCACGCACTCACAGGTATCAGAGTTGGGCAAGAGGTGTCTGGAATAAATGCAACAACGACTTCAGCCAGAGCAAGAACCTCAAAGGCAGTCGAATCTCGATTTAGAGACGTCGTCGATCACGGAGAAGAACTTGACAGAACAAAGTTCTTCTCCCACGGAGTCGAGTGGGTGATTCAGCCCCAACTCGGGCTGTTCTAGAGACAAAACATGAACAACTGCAAAGCTGAAGTCGCAGGTCTCGCCCACGTTGGTTTATTCGGATGACCAAACTTTCTCGAGGATCTTGGCAAAGCTTAACTTCAAACATCGAAAATGACATCAAAGAAATATTCACGAGCTGGAGGAAACCTGACAAGGTTTTATTTCGCCCATGAAGACGTTTAGAGAACGAGTGATGTTACTACAATGGAGAAGGGTTCTTTACATTTTATCCGCAATTGAATTTCTTCCTCAACTTGAAGGATCTCTTTCCAAAAATCAATGATTTCCTTCAATAAGCAATCGATTTCTTTCCCAACTCCAATGATTTCTTTCCAAAATGAATAACAAATCCAAGAAACGAACAGAATTTTTTGTGCCAAGTTTAGTTATGGTTTTAGGTGTGTGAAACACCTGCAGATCATGCTGTAAATGACAGAGCAAAAAACAGAATTGAAATATGTTTAGTATCTGAAACGTTATGTCACTTGAGTTTTGTTCCATACCGGTAGATGGTGCTATTGGAAAACTTCTTTGTGGCACAGCAGTACCACTCTCGACTGGAACTCTCTTGTCCTTCAGTGTTATTAACTTCAATTTTTGTCAAAATCAACAATCTGATGTATTGCAGAGATGTTCAGCAGGCACAGTTTCAGCAATAAGAACAGGACCTTTGATTTGCCAATGCATCTGCAGTGCACGTACATGGGTCACTGACCCAGAACAGTCAGTGCAGTGGGCTGACTGTACTGGGTCAGTGGCCTATGTACCCACTACAGGTAAGCCAGGGAGGTCTAGAAAACAACAACTTGCGCACCCTCTTTATAGGTCGAGGTCAGGACTTCTAAGGCAGTACAAAAAGAAATAAAATAATACAGCCACCAATATATGGGACCAGGTGTTACGCAATCCAAGTGCGTGACGATTGGAGTGACCAAAGCTGTGAGTGATGTGAGGATGATTCTCCTTGGTATGAGCCAAATGAATGCCAAATGGACAATCTGACGGAAACCAGCATGCATTTGGCAAGTGGCATTTGACAATCACTGTGTCTCTGCTGTCCCTGTTGTCGTCCCTAAGCAACACCTTCTGGCTGCAGAGACCGAGTGTTCGAAAAATGCTACTTGGCCAAATGCTCGTAATGCGCTATTACTCAGGAGATTCCTGCATCGTCATCCTTAGGGACGCCAGGGAAGCTCCTGCCATTGCCAGGCATCCCTAAGTCACTGCCAACCACGTGGGCTGAAGATTTCCAGACTTCCAGACTGATCAGACTCTTCCAAACGGTGCCAAGTGCGTAGAACCTGACGGGCCCAACCTCCGTCTGACGCAGAGCTTCTTGGAGAAGAGGGAACAGCGCCCTCTGGTAGCCAAAGGCAGAGCCAGACAATGATGAACAAACACAAAGTAGAGTCTGGGCCAGATCAACAGATCTGGGCGCAGGACAGGAACTCCTTGATCACCTGTCCACTTGCCCTGCAAAGGTGTATCACACAGGCTTGGAAGTCAAGGTTATGACTTCTGATCAAGGAGTTCCATACTTTTTGTTCGAAAATGAGAAAAATTTTGTGCTGCCTGACCCACCAAACCTCTTCAAATCTGCACTGAATGCTCTTCTCACTCACTGACAAACGTGCACTGCCCAGTGGGAGGTGAAAGTGAGAAGATTTGCCTTGTTCCATAGCTCTCAAGCCAGCACATCCAACCTTCTCGAATCTCTGGCAAGATGAAAGTCAAGCTGGCTACTCAAGTGTTGTCACACAGCGAGTCAGCTGGACTGCCAGCATATGCAGTATTGCAACCCTGCCACTTCCTGTCACTTTTTGTCAGATGATGAAGGATATTTTTGACGTTCTGGACTCCAACACCACATATAGGGCAACTCCATTCCAGGTTGGCAGGTTGCCGACGTCAAATGGGCCCCATAGATGGCGTGAGGGGCTTCATTCAGGTGGTGCCAGCCCAAGATTTAGGTGGGCCAAGGAAGGCAGGATCTACCCACAAAAATTTCTGCACTGTTCACTAAAAAAAAAGTGGCCAGAAATGCCCACAACAGCCAGCGCTGGCGTGGGGTCCTCTGTGCGTAGACTTGGCCTTTGGCCACCAGAGGGCGCTCATGCTTGTGCTGTTGATCCTAGCTGGCCCCCATCGAGCTCTCTACACGTAGCTCCTCTATGTAGCTACGTTAAGACCCATTCTATGCTCTTTTCCTCTCAAATTCATCACAGACATTTGATGCGTCACGTACGAGATCACTCTGACTCATCTGCTGGGTTGTAAAACAGGCCTTCAGCATCACGTCACCTCTCTGTTAACACGCTTTGCAGAGCATAAGTTTTCAAACTTCTTTGTCACGTCAGGAAATAGAGCAGCTCTGTCCTATTCAGCGCCCCAAAGTTGAAGTGGGGTTTGTTGTTGAAGTGTTTGGTGTCGTCGATGTTGATGGACGCCAAGATGGTGGCAAAGTCCTCCCACCCACTGGCCTTACCACTTTGCTTCGACCATGTTTTCTGTAGTCTTGTTCCTGACAATTGTTCGTGTGGGGCTCCCACTCTGTCTCCTTGTATGGATGGAGTTGATTTCCCATTTTTTACTTGTACAGCTTGGATTTTTATACGGCCAGATAAAGATTACTGCTGATAACACATTTGCAAAATATAGCGGAGAATTCTCTTGAATGTCAAATGCTCTCGTGTGCGAGCGCAAATGCAAGTTGATGGCTTATGTATAAAAGCGATGTAAGAAACTTTGGTGCGTGCATGATGATCTGATGGTTTCCTGAGCACTTTTAGACTCCTTTTGCGCATCAATTCGGCAGTCATAGTGATGTGCAAACTCCCACATTTTCGGAGTCGACCCCGACTTGGTCTTTGGGGTCACTGGAGTCGAGTCACTGGACTAAAGGAGTTAACTGAGTCACCAAAGGATGAACAATTCATGCAAAGATGCTTTCACCGGGTGGTAGCAGAATAGCAACAAGAATGGCCATGTCAAGGCTACGTGCAAGACCCACCTACATGATGGTGTGCACGGCCTTGGACATTCTGTTGTCAAAGGTTGGAATGATGTGTTGTGTGGGAAGACAAGCCCGGTGCCAACCACAACCGTTTTCGGACCCCAATGATGGCCTTCAAGGTCAGCTCTGGCCTTGTCAGACAGTTAGTCGACTTGTTCGCTGCTCACTCAGGAGTCAATTTCTCAAGCTTTAGTCTCGTGGCTGCAATGCCAAACACCCAAAATAACCTATCTTATCCAAAATTGCTCATTTTCTCAATCGTCAGGGCTGCCAGTTATGCCAATTTCTCAAGATGTGAATGGATGACTCACACTTTCTGCACAGAGTCAAGCGTTCCCACCCCTGTTTGGAGGACAAACTGACAGCAGCTAAAGTTCACACTTTTGCTGAAGAGACTTTTTACTTGACACCTGTGACCAAAGCCCAAAGCTCCGTGGAAGTTGAGAAGAAAGAACAAGTTTGTCTGAGGTCTTTTTCCCCCCCAGCCAAACTCTTCTTCACCCATTGATTTTCCTACCCACGTCTATGGACCCTTCGCGAATTTTTGGCGAGGCCTCCAAAGGATATAAGGGGGAGAGAGAAGATTAATTCGACGAGGTTTTACAGCCTCAAAAGACTTTGGGAACAAAATTGACGAGACTTCTCCTTAGGTGTCGTCATCAGTACAGGGTCTCCCGCAAGTTTGAAAACATACAGAGTGTGGCAAAAGTGTTTGCAGAAAGAAAAGACAGTCGAAGAAAGGACCTTCTGACAGCGTTAGAATGGGTAAGGACACAATGGTTTAGCTGTACATTTTGAGTTTGTGAGAACAGCCAATTTTTCTTGGGCCTTTTGAGGGATTTTCACGATGGCGATTTTCTGCAATCAGGATGCGCTTGTATAGTGATGGGAAACGAATTTGGCGGCATCTTCACATCAATAACTCATTCCCCTGCTCATTCTGATGCCATGCGAATTTCTTCTTCAGGCATTTCTGAGCTGCAAGACTGTAGCAAGCAATTTTGAAAGACTTTTTGATACTCCGGTCTAGCGGTCAAACTGAGCAACATATCCGAGTCATACTTTTAATGTTTATGCTTACAAGCAAAATAAACACAACAAGATTAATTTTCAATGTGCCCCCTTGCTTACGACCTCTCCTTCACTTCCCGTCTTTGCACGAACATACCCCCCCCCCCGGTTTCAATGTGCTCTAAGGGGGGTTTCTTTTCAAGAGGGGGTTGCTATACAGAGGGGTCTTATACAACGACTTTCCCAAAGCTAAACAACGTTTATTTACTGAAGAATGATACTAAATAACAGTGTTGAGCAATAACATTTTCTTCTGCTCAGGCACAGGGGGGCTTTTATTCAAGAGGGACGTATAGGCCATTGAAGTCACCTTTGGGAGGGCTCATACTCAAGGGGGGGGTTACTATTACTAAACAGAGAAAAATTAACACTGCACTTCTTTTTTTCCTTGCTTCTAAGGGCCTGCCCACCATGACAGCAAATCGTTCGGTGAGGTGGTGATTCAGACTGCAGTGACTCAAGTGGTGGTGAAGCAGATGGCAGTGATGCTGGCAATGATCCAGACTGTGGTGAAGCAGGCAGCAGTGATGTAACTTGTCCAGAGTCTTGCTGGCTTCACCACTTACCTGGTTGATGTGCTCTTTTCATGTGCCTCAAGGTTGCTTGTTTGCCTCACACTTGTTTACCTATGGATTGGCATATAGTGCCAGGAGTAGTCATGCCTTGACAGTCAGCACTGCAATAGTCTGGCCTGCCCTGTGTCACACATTCATTGTTAGCTTCATGCTCTGTGTGATTTCACTTTTCTCTGCCAAGAAGGTTGATAAGCATGCCATCCTCTACTCTGCCATGTCCAGTCTCTACGTCTTCACCGAGGTGGAGTTGGATGAGGCTGGACCCTCAAGGACAACCCCCAGGACCAAGGACCAGGACCAATTGTGCTAACCTGCCTTCAACTGAAGCCTATGAGGAGTCGGTGAGTGGGGTGAAAGAAGAAAACTCTCAGGGTACTTCCATCCTCATGTAGGATTTTACAGCATCAATCATCCCAACTTCAATGGGTCCTTCTTGCTCACTGTCGTCAAAGGCAGCCACATGTTGGGACTCATGTTAAAGGTCTCCCTAATGGGCGTCTCTCAGACAGAGACAAAGCTTGAAGCTCAAAGCCTTCGTGGAGCTCTCGATCATCATCTTGGTCGCATTCATAGTGTACCTGATAGTTGAGGTAGTACCAACGGTGAACGACATCGTAGTCCTGTTTTCTTGTTTCTATCGTATGGTGCGTTTTGAGCAGGAAAACCGGAAGAGTGAAATATTCACTGCCCTTAGAAATCATATCTGTAATTATTTACGTTGCCGGATTTCCTGCCTCTTTGGCATGCTGCCTTGCCCATTTGGCCTCGTTTTGAGCACTGTAGCACCAAAATGGGCATCCCCGACATAGAACGTATGTGCTCAACATTGTGCCCAAGTATCACATCTGCATGTTCCAACTAAAAATTCTGCCTCAAAGTGTCCCAGAATAGGGTATGAGGTGAAGTCATGCCTAATCTTCACGCCAACGACTGTGTCGTAGGGTGAAAAGGGTAGGGTGTAGGGTAAGGTGAAAAGGTCTCCTTTCAAAATGCCCACTCATCAGCAGTTGCGACTGATATAGAAAGTCAGATCCCAACCCAATCAGACTGACATTGGTCCGCACAAAAAGGCACTACGGGGCTGACGAGGTGTGGGATCTTAAAAAAGTATGCTGAAGTTTGATTTGTGAGGCAAGAGCATTAGTACTTTTTTGACCAGAAGGATCCCATTTTATAATAAAATTGTCATATGGCGACAATAGCATTGACCCATGTCCTTCAGGAAGGTCCCCTGCTCCAACACCTTGTCAGCCTTGTAGCAATGCCAGTCTGATTGGGTGGGATCTGACTTTCTATGTCAGTCGCAACTGCTGATGAGTGGGCATTTTGAAACAAAAAATTCTGCTCAAGAGGCCCACCCTACTGTATAGTGTATATACGATGTATACACCACAATATCCTCTAAGCAAGACCCTCTCGTCCAGAAGGCGCACTAAGAATTTCCGCCCAGTAACAGTTTCGTAAATATGCGCGTTTCACCATTATCCTATGGTGGCATTTACATGTCTTTGTGACATCGAATGTACCATTAGGAACGTCTGCGTACATTTTACAACAGGAAGGAATACAGATGATGCCAGCTGCTCAACATGCGAGGTGAACAGATCATCTGATGGATCAACCGCAGTCATTTGTACCTGCCTGCAAATATACTTAATTGCAGACACTGCTAAGATGCCAAATTGCTGCAGTGAAGCCACGACTGCGCAATATGTAAAATGATTCATCGACGGATTTTGGTCCAAAAGGGGTCGTGATGACTCCCAGTCTTCATCAGAATCAACAGTTCAGCTGATAGAACTCTCGGGGTCATGATCTTGACGCATTGTGTGGTGTTAAAACTCATGTGGACACTGTCAAAACACTTGAGGCGACTGAGAGCATGACAGCTCTTCTTGCCGTCCATGATCTCCCAACTGGATGCAATGGATGCATATTCAAAACCTTTTCATTCATGTGACTGATGGACTTCTGACCATTGGCATGCAATCATGCATGAAGAGTTAGAACATTCAACGAGAATAACGTATGCTCTAGTGATGGTCCGTACTTGGTACAGTACTGCCCCCCTTTCATGTAGTCCCATGTACCCACCTTCTTATGTACCCACCTTCTTATGTACCCACCTTCTTATGTACCCACCTTCTTATGTACCCACCTTCTTATGTACCCACCTTCTTATGTACCCAC
>JAAUXU010015597.1_pt1 | contig 13487 bp, 9 predicted proteins | sample 7278151 | NCBI WGS metagenome assembly JAAUXU01 (sample SAMN14350113, study PRJNA611818) | marine sediment metagenome | isolation source: surface marine sediment (1.8m) | place: French Polynesia: Moorea | collected 2018-08 | reverse complement strand
CGGCACCATGATCACGGTCCGGGACCTTTTTTTCAACACCCCGGCCCGGCGCAAGTTCATGAAAACCGTGGCCACCGAAATGGGGCATGTCGGCGACGGGTTGGCCGGCCAGGCGCTGGGCCACCCGCAGATCCATTTCGAGCTGCGCCACAACGCGCGCCTGCTGCGCCGCTGGCCGCGGGCCGAGGAGGCGGCCGAGCGGGTGGCGGCGGTCCTGGGCAGCGGTCTGCGCCGCGACCTGCTGCCCATGGCGCTCGAAACCGAAAGCGTGACGGTCAGCGGGTGGGTGGCGGCCCCGCGGGTCAACCGGCGCACGTCGCACGGGGTGCATATTTTCGTGAATGGCCGCCACGTGCGCGACCGCACCGTGCTGCACGCCGTGCTGCAGGGCTACCGCGAGCGCCTGATGAAGGGCCAGTTCCCGGTGGTGGTCTGCCGGCTGAAGGTGCCGGCGAATGAGGTCGACGTGAATGTGCACCCGGCCAAGCACGAGGTCCGCTTCGTGCGCCAGCAGCAGGTTCACGGTGCGGTGGCCGGCGCGGTGCACGCGGCCCTCGTAGCGGGGGAGCGGCCGCCGGGGGAGAGATCACAAGCGCCCCACATCCAACTCGAGCAAGGGCCGGCATCCGCGCGCGGGCCGGATCGCGTGGCGGAATCCGGCGGCCGGTTCCAGCCGGCCGACCCGGCCGCCGGCGGTATGGCCGATCGCGGGCGCCGGGTTTTTGATACCACCGACAAACCACCGTTTCCGACCGGAGGGGGCCGGGCCGAGCCGGTGCCGCCCCAGCCCGCCCTGTGGTCCGGTGGCCGCTTCGCCCAGCTGAAAGTCATCGGGCAGCTTCGCAGCACCTACATCATCTGCGAGTCCGAGGCAGGATTGGTCCTGATCGACCAGCACGCGGCCCATGAGCGGGTCTACTACGAACAGCTGCGGAAACGATCCCGGTCACGCAATGCGGCCGCGCAGGCCCTGCTGATCCCGGAGACACTCGAACTCGACTTCCGGGAGGCCGCCGAGCTCGAGGCCATGCGGGAGGCCCTGGTGCGTCTGGGCTTTGCGATCGAGCCTTTCGGGGGCAATGCCTTCATCATCCGTTCGGCCCCGGATTTTCTGGCCCAGGCGGAACTCGGCCCTATGATTCGCGAGATCATCGCGAGCGCCCGGGCGGCCGGGGTGAAACCCGAACCCGGTCTGCTGCGCGAGGACAGTCTCAAGATCATGGCCTGCCACGGGGCCATCCGTGCGCGTCAGCCGCTGGTCGCCGCCCAGGCGCAGCGGCTCCTGGCCCAACTGGACGAATGCGACAACCCCTCCCACTGCCCGCATGGGCGGCCCACCTGGATCCGGTGGTCCCTGCCGGCGCTGGAAAAAGCGTTTGGCCGCCGTGTCTGAGCGCGCCCAGCGTCGATTGGGCCCCTGGGCGGCTTAGAAATCGATGGGCGCCGCTTCGGCGGGCAGCTGCTGCTCCTTGCGGTAGGGGTCCCAGGAGACGATATAGGTTTTTTTATCCCCGGTTATGGGGTCGCCGATCCGTTTGACCACCGCGAAAACCAGCTCGTCGCGGCCGTCGTTGTCGAAATCGCCCAGATTGTAGTCGCTGATGATGCCCGAGAACTTGCGGGTGCGCCAAATGGCCGCCAACCCGGCGTTGTCCCACACGAGGCATTCGAAGCGGCCCTGCCGAAAGATCCGCGAGCGCTGCATGAGCCCCCCGGTGACGTCCGCGTTTTGAACGACGATGACGGCGTTGTGTCCGTTGCCGTTGATGTCGACCAGGAGAATGCGCTGCGACAGCCAGAAAAGATCGGTGGGCATGGGATCGGCGTAAATGTAGCCCTCCTTCTGGCTGTCGCGGTACTGCTCGACGGTCATGAGCCAGGTGTTGCTCCCGCCGTAAGGGTCGTAGCTGCGCCATTCCTCGTTGCCGCCGGGACCCAGAACCCGGATGTGGTCCTTTTTGTCGAAAGCCACCACGTTTTCCACCCCGTCGCGGGTCACATCGCCGTAGGCGACCCCGAAAACGTTGGCACCGCCCGGCAGCTTCAGGGTGGCATGGGACTGGTAACGGTTTTCCGCCCAGGCCAGATGGTGAACCGGACCCGTCAACACCGTGTCGGTGCGGCCCCGCTGGCCGAACAGCGTGGTTTTCCCGGTTTTGCCGTCGCGGCTGACACGGTAGAACCAGAAGCTCTCCTCGTAAATGGACTCGAACGCCTGGCCGTTCCACTCCATGACGAACACCCGCGGCGCGAATTGCTTGGTGCGGCAGTTGATGAAGATCTCGGCCCGGCCGTTGCCGTTGATGTCGGCCACGTCCAGCCCCAGGATGGTGTAGGCGCTATCGAGCTGAAAATCCGTCACGCGGTTGAATTTGCGGTTGCGGGAACGGAAAACCATCACCTGGCGCTCGCCGGCAAAAACCGTTTCAATCTGCCCGTCGGCGTCCACGTCCCCCAGCCCGATGCCGGCGACCGCGAACTTGAAATGTCTGCTGCGCCAGATGGCCTCTTCGCTGGTCTCAGCATCGGTGGGCGTGTCGGTAATGCGCATGCCGCCGCTTGACTGCCACATATTTTTCTCGGGGTTCATCTGGCTTTTGTCCGCGGGCGCGGGCGCGGCCGTTGCGCCCAGTCCGGGTTCGCGTCCGAAAACCCGGGTGTTGACCATTTCGGCAAAGGTGCTGATGTGGCCGATCACATCCCCCTGGTCCTTGCCGGTTTCATCGAAGCTTACCAGAATGGTGTTGGTGGCCACATCGACAAAGCGGGCGTCGGTGCTGATGCTGCCGCCGAATACGGTCAGGCTGCCGTAGGCCACATAGCGCGCACCCAGCTCGCGCCCGGCCGCGGCGGCGGTTTCGCGGTCGAGCGGCTGCGGGTTTTTGGCCCGTATCTCGGTGGCCGCGGACTGGCTCACGACGCTCACGCGGCCCGGGTAGGCCAGGCGCGTGGAGAGCATGGCCGTGATGCCTTTCTGCAGAAACGTCAGGTCCCGGTCCGCGTGGATGTCAAAAGGCACCACCAGCACCCGGGCGGTTTCGGCCCCCGCACAGGGGGCGGCCATGACGGCGATCAGCAGGCAGGCGCCGACGACGGCCCGCAGGCTCAACCTCGACGACAGATAGGCGGTTCTCAACATGGACACGTTATCCTCATGGTTTTCGACGGTTGGTGCGGACGGGATTGGCTCCCGTCGGTTCCATCCGGTCACCCTGCCGGCCTCGGGCGGTCATGGCGGCGGATCAGGGAGCCGGTCAAACAATTCACGATGGGGCATGAAGCGTTGTTTTTAACTGCAAATATTGGTAAAAGTCAAGAAAACCATGGTTTGTCACCGCCGGACGCCCGGACCGGCATGGATGGCGGGTTTTGTCGATGCCCGACGCCTGCCGGTGCCCGGGGGGATGGCTTGCGGCCCGAAATGGCAATTCGCCTTGACTTACCACGGGGCAGCTGGTAAAAATCAATTTGATTCTGCGCCATAACCGTGGCGCGGGCTCGATTGCAGCGGAAAGGAGGGCAACCAAACGCAAGCTGCATTCAGGTCGTTTTTCAGGTTAGGTTAGCAGTTAGGGTTATAATTAGGTTAGGTTTTTAAAGGTTAGGTTAGCAGTTCGGTTCGATACCCCGCCGTCGGCTTTCGCCTGTTGGATGACGACGGCACGTTAAGGAGGAATGATTCCATGAAAAAGCTATCAATTCTCGCGCTGGCCGCGATTCTGGTGATTTTTTTCACCATTCCGGCCGCAGCCCTCGAGAACGAGTTCGGCGGTTACTGGCGGACTCGTTACTTTTCACAGAAGTACTTTTCCGGTCTGGACCGCGGCGACGACCTGCTCCTTCCCAACGACAAAGCGGCTGAAGACGACACCACGGAACGGGCCGACACCCGTACCCGTCTCTACTACACGGCCAAGATCAACGACAACCTGAAGCTGGTCAACAAGTTCGAAATGGACGCCACCTTCGGTGACTCCGATCGCGCCGACTCCAGCAACTACGGTAAGACCGGCGCTGACGGCATCGCCATCGAGGTCATGAACTCCTATGCGGACTTCAACCTCGGCCCCGTCAACGTGACCGCCGGTGTCCAGAACTACTCCCTGTTCCGCGACTTCCTGATTTCCTCGGACGCCTCCGGTATCATCGCCCGCTGGAAAGCGCTGGACAACTTCATTCTGGCCGGTTCCTGGCTGAAAAACTTTGAGCAGGCCGACGATCGCGCCGGCGACAAAGAAAACAACGACGTCGACTCCTACACCCTGACCGGTGCCTTCTGGTTCAACGAGAACATCTCGATCAAGCCGTCGGTCAACGTGGCTTACTCGGACGAGCTGGACGCGGCTTTCGCCCAGGGTCTCCTGGCCTCCAGCGGCCAGCTGGGTCCCCGTTTCGCGGACATCGCCACCACCGGTATCGATGAGTACGGCGAGCTCATGCTCTGGACCTTCGGTCTGGATTTCGACATGACCTTCGACAAGTGGGGCCTGTGGCTCACCGGTTTCGGACAGGCCGGTGAACTCGAGGACGCGGTCCTGCAGAACCCGCTCAACCCCCTCGAGCTCGAAGAGGAAGACATCGACCTCGAAGGCTGGATGATCGCCGTGGGTGGTAACGTGGGCTTCGGCGATCTGTGGATCTTCGGCGACTTCGGTCTGCACAGTGAATTCTTCTACGCCTCGGGCGACGACGACGACGACAAGGGCTGGGACGACGACGAATTCGAAGCCGTGGTCAACCCGCTGGGCTCCTACTACTGGTCGGAAATCATGGGTAAAGGTATCTTCGACAACGACGCCCCCTCGGGTCAGCCCTCTGACATCGTGACCAACATCTGGGCGTTCAACTTGGGTATCGACATGAAACCCCTCGACAAGCTCAAGATCGCTCTCGACTGGTGGTATGCTGAGCTGGCCGAAGAAGAGCAGAACATCACCCAGGATGAAGATGAGCTGGGCCACGAACTCAACATGGTCGTGACTTACGAGCTGGTGGACGGTCTGAACCTGGATCTCGTCGGCGCCTACCTGTGGGCCGATGACGCCATTACCGTCAGTGAAAACCAGAGCACCAACGAAGAAGATCCTTACGAGTACGGCGTTCGCCTGAGCCTGAGCTTCTAAGCGGAGTCAGGCCGGGATGCCGAAATCCTGAAAAAATGCGCCGGCCGGGGAGGTCCCGGCCGGCGCGACCTGAAAGCCGGTTTGCGGATGCCGATCCTTCCGCTGCAGCCCGGGCGAGTTTCTCGCCCGGGCTTTTTTTGTGCGGGGTTCGTCGCAATCCAAACCCGCCACCTCGGGTGGAGGACCCGGAGAGATTCTACCGATCCTGTGTAAGGTTTTTTGATTGATAAGCCCCCCCTGCGGGGGGCCACCTGAGGCCTCCCGCAGGGGGGCGCATCCCTTGCAAGTGGGCGGGGCGCCCGTGAGGTTTGGCGACGTATCAGTCGGCGAGTTTGGCCTGGAGGATAGCGTTGACTTTGCGCGGATTGGCTTTGCCGCGGGTGGCCTTCATGACCTGGCCCACGAAAAAACCCATCAGCTTGGTCCGCCCGGACCGATAGGCCGCGACTTCATCGGGGGCGGCGGCCAGAACCCGGTCGATGACCGCCTCCAGTTCGCCGCTGTCGGACATCTGCCGCAGGCCCTGGGCCTCGACGATGGCGTCGGGGTCCTGGCCGCTGGCGGCCATCTGCTCGAAAACGGATTTGGCGATTTTGCCGCTGATCGTGCCCGCCTCGATCAGCTGCAGCAGGCGGCCCAGCTGGGCCGGTGCCACGGGGGCATGCGCGATGTCCTTTCCGGCGGCATTCAAAAGGGCGGCCAGTTCGCCCAGAATCCAGTTGGCGAGCGGTTTGGCCTGCGGAAAGACCTTGAGGCCGGCCTCGAGGTAATCGCCGGTTTTGCGGCTGGCCGCCAGGCGTTCGGCATCCTCGGCGGAGAGCCCCAGTTCGGCGATGTAGCGGGCCTTGCGGGCATCGGGCAGTTCGGGCAGAGCGGCGCGGGTGGCTTCGATCCATTCGTCCTCGATAACCACCGGCAGAAGGTCGGGATCGGGAAAGTAGCGGTAGTCGTGGGCCTCTTCCTTGCCGCGCATGGAAAAGGTGCGGTTCTTATCCGGGTCCCAGAGCCGGGTTTCCTGCACCACGGCCTCAGCGTCGCGCAGGCGCTCGCGTTGGCGGTCGATTTCGTAGTGCAGAGCGCGCTCCACGTTGCGGAACGAGTTGAGGTTCTTGACCTCGGCGCGGGTGCCGAAGGTCGCGGCCCCCCGGGGCCGCAGGCTGACGTTGGCGTCGCAGCGGAAGCTGCCCTCTTCGAGGTTGCCGTCGCAGATCTCGAGATAGCGCACCACGGTGCGCAGTTTGCGCAGGTAGGCCCCGGCCTGTTCCGGTGAGCGCAGGTCGGGTTCGCTGACGATTTCGATCAAGGGGACACCCGTACGGTTGAGATCGACCCGGCTGACCGGGTGGTCCGGGTCGTGCACCAGCTTGCCGGCGTCCTCCTCCATGTGGATGCGGGTGATGCCGATGGTGGCCGTGCCCGCGTCCGCGGTTTCGATGGTGATGCGGCCGTGTTCGGCAATCGGGCGTTCGTATTGGGATATCTGGTAGCCCTTGGGCAGATCCGGATAGAAGTAATTCTTGCGGGCGAAGCGGCTTTCACGGTTGATGCGGCAATCGGTGGCCAGGGCCATGCGGAGGCTGAAGGCCAGCACCTCGCGGTTGAGCACCGGCAATACGCCGGGCAGGCCCAGGCACACCGGGCAGACGTGGGTGTTGGGCGGTGCGCCGAAAGCCGTGGAGCAGCCGCAGAAGATTTTCGTGCGGGTCTTGAGCTGGGCGTGTACTTCGAGTCCAATGACCGGTTCGAATTCCATGGCAACGTCCCGTTTCGATGGCGGCAGCACGGAAGGCCCCCCGGGGGTGCCGACCACGTCAATGCGATTCTCCCGGGAGCGTGAAATCGCGAAATCATGAATCGTGTATCATCCATCATATGCCGCATGCCGTCAAGCCGTTTAACCACCCGCCGCGAGGGCCGGGGCTTCGCGGGTGCCGGCGGAATCGATCTTGGTCTTGCAATGACCCTGGATTTCATATAAATATTTAGGGTCGGAGATGTTGTTGGATCGTGAGCCCCTCATCTCCGGTTTTTTTTTAGCGCCCGGCAGAACGTTCAGGCACGGAAGGCGGGATGGGACAAAACGGGACGTTCAACATTCTGATGTATTCCCACGACACTTATGGGTTGGGGCATATCCGCCGTACCATGGCCATTGCCTCCCATCTGTGCAGCGACGGGGTCAACATCCTGATCCTGACCGGCTCCCCCATTGCGGGGCGGTTCAAGTTCCCGGAGCGCATCGATTTCGTGCGGATCCCCGGCATGATCAAAAAGACCAACGAGGAATACCGCCCCCTTTCGATCAAGATCAATCCCCGGCACGCGCTGGACATCCGCAAGAACATCATCACGGCTACGGCCAAGGCGTTTCAGCCCCACCTGTTCATCGTCGACAAGGAGCCGCTGGGGCTCAAGAAAGAGGTTTTGCCCACCCTGCGCTGGATCCGCCGCTGTCTGCCCCATTCCCACACCATCCTGGGGCTGCGCGACATCATGGACGACGCCGATACCGTGCGCCGGGACTGGGCCAAGAAAAACGTCTATCGCAATCTGGACGAGCTCTACAGCGAAATCTGGATTTACGGCAATCAGGACTTCTACGACCCCATCGAGGAATATGCCATCCCCGAGCCGGTCAAACAGAAAATGCTGTTTACCGGCTATATTCCCCGGGAAACGCCCAGCGGCAAGTCGGCCCGGCGCATTCGCGCGGACATGGGCATCGGCCCGGACGAAAAACTCGTGGTGCTGACCACGGGCGGGGGGGGCGATGGCTATCCCCTGATGGACAGCTATCTGTCCATGCTGGAGCAGGGCGCGGCCTCGAAGCCGTTTCGCAGCGTCCTGGTGACCGGACCCTTCATGCCGCGCGAAGAACGCAAGATCGTCTTCAAACGCGCCCGCCGCCAGGGGGCGACGTCTTTTCTGTTTTTCCGCCAGATGGAAAAACTGATGGCGGCGGCCGATCTGGTGGTCAGCATGGGCGGTTACAACACCCTGAGCGAAGTCCTGAACCAGGGTACGCCCAGCCTGGTCATCCCGCGTGAAAAACCCCGGCTGGAACAATTCATCCGGGCGCGAACCTTCCACGCCCAGGGCCTGATCGACTACATTCCCTGGGACCAGTGCACCTCGACGACGCTCAGGGCACGAATCGAAGCGCTACTCGAAGCCCCTCAGGCCTATTGCGACGCCCTTGCCCGTTTTCGCTTTACCGGCATCGACACCATGCGCAGCCGCATCCGCCGCTTCAGGAGTCACCGCAATGTCGTTGCCTGCTGAGTCAGGCACCCTCGGCATGATCCTGAAGGGGTACCCGCGAATCTCCGAAACCTTCATCTCCAACGAGATCCTGCTGCTCGAGGCGCACGGGTTCCGCATCCGCATTTTTTCCATGCGCAGCCCGCGGGAAGCGTTCACCCACGCGAGTGTGAACCGCATCAAGGCGCGTGTGGACTACCTGCCCGAAACCATTTTCAGCAGGCGCCTGCCGGCCCTTTGCGGGCACAATCTCCTTCAGGCGGCCCGCCATCCGTCGCGCTATGCCGCCGCCCTGAAAATGGCCTGGCGCCGCTGGCGGCGCACCCGCAAATCGGCCACCATCAAACATCTTCTCCAGGCGGGCTATCTGTGCAGCAAACTCCTGCGGGGCAGCGGCTGCCTTCATCTGCATGCCCATTTCGCCCACTCCCCCGCCTCGGTCGCCTTTTTCAGTCATTTGCTGAGCGGGCTGCCCTTCAGCTTCACCGCGCACGCCAAGGACATCTACACCTCCAATCCGCGCCAACTGGCGGAGAAAGCCGCCGCCGCCCGGTTTGTCGCCACCTGTACGGATTACAACCGCCGTCATCTGGGACAAATCACCAACGGCAGCGGCACACCGATCTATCTGGCGTATCACGGCATCGATCTTGAGCTGTTTCGGGCCCCGGCGCGCAAAGCCGCGGCCACGCCCCCCTACACGATATTGACCGTTGCGCGCATGACGCCCAAAAAGGGCCTGGCAACGGTCTATCGGGCGCTGCGCCAACTCAAGGATCAGGGCGTTGTTTTCCGGCACATACTGATCGGGGACGGGGAGCAGCGGCCGGAAATCGAAGCCCTGCGCCAAGGGTTGGGTATCGAGGCGGAAACGCGGCTTCTGGGCACCCGTCCGCACGAGGTCGTCTGCCGTTGTTTCCGCGCCGCCGATCTTTTCGTGCTGGGGTGCGAGCAGGCCGCCGATGGCGACCGGGACGGGATTCCCAACGTGATCCTGGAGAGCATGGCCATGGGGGTTCCGGTCGTGGCCACAGCGTTCTCGGCCATCCCGGAAGCCATCCGATCGGGTCACGACGGCATCCTGGTCGAACCGGGCCGGCCCGGTCTCTTGGCGGCGGCCATGCGCAACGTGCTGGAGAGCCGCGCGCTGCGGCGCACGCTGATGGCCAACGGGCTGGAGGCGGTCCGGCGGCGATTTGACAACCGCGCTCTGGTGGGCGAATTGGCGTCGATTTACCGGCGCCACGCGGGGCCGGTGGCCCCTGACCCGGGCCGCCATGACCACTGAAGACGGGCCGCGCACCCATTTTTTCGTGATGCGCCACGCGGCGACGATCTGGAATCTCGAAGGCCGCATTCAGGGCCAGGCGGATTCGCCCCTGGCACCCGCGAGCGATGCCCAACTCGGCCGCTGGCGCCCGCGCATCGCCAGGCTCGAACCTGAAGCCATGGTCTGCAGCGACCTCGGGCGGGCCCAGGCAACGGCCCGGGGGCTCAATCGCGGGCGCGAGTTGCCCCTGACGATCGAGCCCCGCCTGCGGGAGCAGGATTGGGGGCGGTGGTCCGGGCGCGTGCACAAGCGCCTGCGACACGACGACGCCCATGAATACACCCGGCAGGTCGACCGGGGATGGGCGTTTCGCCCACCCGGCGGCGAAAGCTATCTGGATGTCCTCGAGCGCGCCCTTGCCGCTTTAGGCGATTTGGCGGCCCGCCATCGCGGACGGCGTGTGCTCGTGGTGACCCACGAAGGGGTGCTCAAGTGCCTGGTCTACCACCTGGCTATACGGGACGGCTGCGGCCGGAAACCGGCGAAAATGGCCGCCGGTCATCTGCATCATCTGGTCCACAGCGGCCGCCGGCTATTCCTGAAGCGTATGAATGCCCTCAATCTCGACCGCTGATCGCGGCCGGAGGAGCGGAGCGTCGATCGCCTTGAAGGTCTTATTCTACTGCCAGCACGTCTGGGGCATGGGCCACGTCGTCCGCATCGTTGAGATTGCCCGGGCGCTGGAAAACCACGATGTCCTGCTCGTGACCGGGGGGCCGGCGGTGGATATTCAGCTTCCCGCGAACGTGCGCCGGATCCAGCTGCCGGCCCTGCGCATGCTGGCCGACAAACAGTTGGTGGCCGACGACGGCCGCCGCCCCGATGCCGTCTGGGCGGACCGGATCGCGCGGCTGCACGCGCTGTTCCGCGAGGAGCGCCCCGAGGTATTCGTCGTCGAACTCTACCCGTTCGGGCGTACGGCCTTCGGCCGCGAACTGGATCCGCTGCTGGCCGGCATCCGCTCCGGCGATCTGCCGCGCGGCCGCATTTTCTGCAGCCTGCGGGACATCCTGGTGGCCAAACGCGACCCGCAGGCCTATGAGGCCCGTGTCGCACGCCGGCTCAACCGCTGGTTCGACGCCCTCCTGATTCATGCCGACCCGGATCTGATCCCGCTGGACGCCACGTTCAGCTCGCTGGCGGCCGTCGAGATCCCGGTGGTCTACACCGGCTACGTGACGCGGCCGCTGAACACAAGGCCTGAAGACGCTGCGGCCTTGCGAGCGGCCCAAGGCCTTACGGCGGATGACAAGCTGATCGTGGTCAGTGCCGGGGGGGGGCGCTCGGGCTATCCGCTGATGGCGGCCGTGCAGGCGGCCGTCAAGCGTCTGCGCGAACGCCCGAATGTCCGCCTGGCCATGTTCACCGGGCCCTATCTGCCGGAAGCTGACCAGAAGGCCCTGGCGGCGGGGGGCTCCGAAGGGCTCATGATCCAACGCTTCACCCATGATCTGGGTCGCTGGCTGTCGGCGGCCGACCTGTCGGTCAGCATGGCGGGCTACAATACCTGCATGGACATTATCGTCTCGGGGGTGCCGTCCCTGGTCTGGCCTTTCGGGGGCGATCGCGAGCAGCCGCTGCGATCCGAGCGCCTGGCGGCGGCGGGTTGGGTGTCTGTCCTTGGCGCCGGCGATCTGGAGCCTTCGCGCCTGGCCGGGCATATCCGCGAGGCATTGGGGCCGAAAGATCCCGCGGTCCGCACCCCTTTCGATCTCACAGGCGCCGCACGAACCGCCCGCTATATCGAGGCGCAGGCGCGGTCGGCCCGCGTTCCGGGGGAGGGGGACGGATGAAAGTCCTCGTCTACTGCCAGCACGTGCTGGGTGTGGGGCATTTTTTCAGGACGCTGGAGATCTGCCGGGCGCTGAGCAGACACGATGTCGTTCTGGTGTCCGGCGGGCCGCCGCCGCCGGCGGCCCTGCCGCAAGGCGTCCGCCGCCGCCAGCTCCCGGAACTGGTCATGGACGCGGCGTTTCAAAACCTGCACTCTCCGGAGGGGGCTTCACTCGCAAGCGTCCGTACCGCCCGCCGCCGGCGTCTCCAAGCCGTCGTGGCCCAAGAGGCGCCCGACGTCTTGCTGGTGGAGCTCTACCCCATCGGGCGCAAGGCGTTTCGCTTCGAGCTCGATCCGCTTCTGGAGGCGATCGATGCTGGCGATCTGCCGCCCTGCAAGGTGGTCTGCAGCGTGCGCGACATCCTGGTGGAAAAAGAACACGCCGCCAAGCACGAAGCCCGCGCCGTGGCCATTCTCAACCGCTATTTTGACGCCCTGCTGGTTCACGCCGATCCGCGGGTGGTTCGCCTGGAGGAAACCTTCGGCCAGCTTGCGGCCCTCAGGATACCGGTGGTTTATACCGGCTACGTGGCCGCTCCGGCGGACGCGATCCCCGCCCCGGTCGATTGGCGCCGGCAGCGCGGCCTTGAGCCGGGAAAGCCCCTCGTGCTGGCCAGCGCGGGGGGAGGGGCGGTAGGATTCGAACTGCTCGAGGCCACGGTCCGGGCGGTGGCCCGGCTGCGGAACGCAACCCCTGTGTCCCTGCAGACCTTTACCGGCCCCTTCATGCCGACGGCCAAGACGGCGGCCCTGTCGGGTCTGGCGGGCCCCGAGGTACGCATCGAACGTTTCAGTGACGAGTTCAGCGCCTGGCTGCAGGCGGCCGATGTTTCCGTCAGCATGGCCGGCTACAACACCTGTATGAATATCCTGGCCACACGGGCGAATGCCCTGGTATATCCCTTCGAACAGAACCGGGAACAGGGGATGCGGGCCCGGCGTCTGGCGGCCCTGGGGGCTGTCGATATTCTCGCCCCGCGGGAGCTGGACCCGGAAAGGCTGGCAGAGCGGCTGCGCGCGAAACTCCGCCGGGTGCCCGAGCCTGCGGCCGTGAAAACCGACGGGGCCGCGCAGACCGTGGTGTACCTTGAAGCCCTGACCCAAGGAGGGCCACCATGACGACGCGGGCCGTCGCCGCCATCTGGCGTCACCCGGTACCGGCCTGGCAGGACCGGCTGGAGGCCTGTATCCGCCATGCGGCCGCAGCGCGTTCCGGGGGCACCCGGGTTTTTTTCCGGGCGGACGACGTGGCCGTACCCGGGGTGCGGTTCCGGGACATGATCCGGGTTTTCATCCGTCATGCCGTGCCCCTCAACCTGGCCGTGGTGCCGGCCTGGCTTACTCCCCAGCGCTGGCGGACACTGACGGATATCGGTGCGGCGGCCCCCCGCCTGTGGTGCTGGCATCAGCACGGCTGGCGGCACACGAACCACGAACCGCAAGGTAAAAAGCAGGAATTCGGCCCGGCCCGTCCGACGGAGGCGCTCATCCGCGACCTGGACCGCGGGCGTGAACGGCTGGAAAGCCTCATGGGCGCACGTTTTTTTCCTGTGTTCACGCCACCCTGGAATCGCTGCACCCGCGATGCGCTGCGCCATCTGCGCCGGTCCGGCTATGCGGCGGTTTCCCGCAGCGCGGGGAGCAAACCGAGCTGTCCGCCGGGTCTGGCGGAGTTGACCGTCGATATCGATCTGCATACCCGCAAGGAGGCTGCCGCCGGTGACGGATGGGCGTCATTGACGGCGGAGTTGGCGCGCGGCCTGGCACGCCCGGTCTGCGGGGTCATGCTCCACCACCAGCGCATGAACACGGAGGCGCTGGCGGGCCTTGACCGTCTCCTGGCTCTGTTGAAAGCCTCTCCGCGATTTGAATTCCAAAATTTTAAAGGGCTGGTGGGTCATTGAATCAAGCCGTTGTGATGACATCGATATATGGTCCG
>JAAUXU010046331.1_pt1 | contig 13489 bp, 14 predicted proteins | sample 7278151 | NCBI WGS metagenome assembly JAAUXU01 (sample SAMN14350113, study PRJNA611818) | marine sediment metagenome | isolation source: surface marine sediment (1.8m) | place: French Polynesia: Moorea | collected 2018-08 | reverse complement strand
TAAAATATAGGTAACTTCCTGGCAACTCTGACTAGAAATAACACTGGTTGGCAACTCTGACTCATGACAACAAAAGAAAAAACAGCTGCACCCTCATTCCGTCGTCGCTCCGGAGCTGCGGTTGTGGCAAGTCAATACTTTCGAGCGGCAAACCCGGAAAAATTGCTGTCTTTGCCAAGTCAACTTCTTCTGAAATCTGTCTGCGTTTGTGTGAGGAGACACCGCAAATTGCGGCTTGCAAAGCTTCTTCCTCCTGGACAATTGATGCTCTTCGGAGGCCACAGCAGTCGGCCTCTCTTATGGGGGATTCGGAATGGTCAACACTAAACAACGGAGAACTGATTTCAGTTATAGCTACTGATTGCATCGCTCAGACCTGAGTCAATGTGACTTGTCCTAGGCCTCCTATTGTCCGAGGAGTGGGAGGCTGGGGGCCCAAGATCAAAATAGGGCCAAGGACATGTGAAATGACGAGGATCAACCCTACGGACAAGGAAGAAAACCTTTGTCACCCTACCACAAATTTCTTCCTTGTCCTAGGTTGATTTTCCTTGTGTTGATCCTCGTCATTGGGGTAGGGTGACAACTCCTCACCGCGACATTTCCTCACTTTCCTCACCTACCACCAATTTTTCGCGCCTCCTATCACACCTAAGACAGAAAATGTTAGGGCTGAGTTGAGCTCTGGTGATGGGCTGAGCCGGACTGGATCAGGGCTATGTGTATAACAAGCAGCGCGACAAGCTGGATGAGCCCAAGATGTCTGGCCGAGACCAAGATGTCTGGCCGAGACCAAGATGTACCAGTAAACATACACCACATGGTCTTGGTCTTGGCCGGACATGTTCAGGAGTTGTAAGCTGCAAGAGAAGTGTTCTTGTCCAGCTTGTCTCACAGCTTACACGGTCTTGGTCTCGGCCAGGCCGGCAAGAGGAGCACACATCCCTGATCTAGTGTGGCTGCTATAGTAAGGTGCCAACTCACACCCCCTCGTATTATCAAGATCTTATTTTCTATTGTACTGTATTGAGGAGATGTCGATGTGAAGGGTTGTCGCCTCACCGAGATTTGTAACTGTGCACCTCTGAGCAGTGCACAGAGCTGGGAAATATGGTATCTTTTCACCCCCAAAACGGGAAATGTGGCATATTTCACGACCAGGTGGAAATAAAGTGAATTTTCCCATTTTGGAGAAGACAGTGCGGCCTCATATTCCGGGGCCCACAGAAAATCAGACACGACAGTAAAGACAAAATTACCGTATTACAACTAACCGCTTGTCAGTGTCACTTCAGCGGTCATCCTGATACGTACAAGGTCTATTAACTGACCATACACAGTCTGCTGGATTATTGTAAGATTTGAGCCTATTTGACCATCCTAAGGTGTACCCGTCCCGATGCTTCTGCAATGACCTCAGGCAGGTCCCTCAGGTTGGTCCTTCCATGACTTCAGGCAATGGTCAAAAACTTGGCCTCGCCTGCCAGTGCCAAGGAGGGAAAATGTCGGAAACGACTTTCGTGAATGTGGCAGGGCAGAGACTTACAACAGTACTGCCAAAAAGTAGCCTTACATGCGATTTTTGGGTACGTGACTTAAATTTGTTGACTTTTGGCACCAAATCAAAGCATCCGGCGAAACCTGAAGTTTGTGAAAACAAAACTTTGCAAGCTCACACATGTCTCCATGAATGACAACTTCAAGAACTTCATCTACGAGCACTTGTCACAGCTCCCAGGGCTGAGCAGAACTGTGGCTGAGTGAGTGGAGCCAAGTTGTGGAACATGATGTCTCTGACGATGTCAGACCTGCCGAAAATGAAAGTCAATTGTTGCAAAGTGTCTATATAGAAGCAATCATCCGCCACTATAGAACATGCTTATCGATTGAAGATTGGAATAGGGACATATCAGTGCAGTCGAATAGGCCTTATTATTGCAGTGGGGCGGAAACTTTGTCTGATAAATGACCCCATACACAGCAGGCATAAATGTGCAGAGAACAAAGAAACGAAACAAAAAATCTCCCCACTGCATATAACCAATTTCTTGGTACTCCTCTGACACATTGTATTAATCCCACCCCATGGGACCTCTTCATACTGACACCACATTGTAATAACCTCTGCAACTCTGATGGCTCCGGCCTCAGGAATACAAATGACCCATCGCAATCTGCTGTCTTCCCTTTTTTTCCGTCTGCCGCATTCATCAGCCAGACTTCCCCCAGACGTCGACGGCTTGGAATCTGATGGAGCCGAGCTTCCCCCTCACGTCGCCCAATTTACTTGGCATCTTGATCTTGATCTACACGATCAAGTCGAGCTTCTTGGCAGTCAAAGGAAGATATCCGAACACCTCGAGCTGTGACTACGATGACTGCTCTGAATAAACGGAGCGAAAAAAGTAGCGCTTTGCCGGAGGGGGAGTCCAACGAGGCGAGTGGCGAGGGCAGGGGGGCCTTGTCTGTGATGGAGTAAAAAGATTCTTCAGCTATGCAGCGGAGGGAATTTCAATGAGCCTTGTCTAGACAAGTGGCAAGAGCTATATAGTGCTAATTTTCGGTGCTTGAATTTCAAGAGGGGCAGAATACGGAAGAGGTGCCAAATTCGAGGTGCAGGCGCGGGTGCTGCTGAAGAAGCCTCCAGGGTTGCCATGGATCAACATCATCTTTGTCAGTAGTACTCGCTCCTGCCACTCTTACGCAGTCAGTCCTCATTTCTTCTTTACAAGGAAACGCTGTCAGCAGTCACGAGCAGTCTCATCTATTGTCCCGTTGAGTGAGATAGATCTTTATAGTACTGATTTTTCTGCATTCAAAAGAAAGATTGTTTACCAACCAGCCATATCTTTTGTCTGGACGAAAGAGGAGGTCTCTGTGATGGTATTTTTTTTAAAAAAGAAAAGGACTGTTTGTAGCAACTGTTTTTAAAGTCCTCGTACAACAAGCATATGAAAAAGAAATCGCCGCAACAACAACTTGGAAGGTCTATGAGACATCGGACGCCTGAAGCAGCAGTCCCATTGAGAAGGTTTTTTTCGCAACGTCATTGGGCAAATTCGTAAGAGAGAGAAGAAACTGCATCGCAAAGTGAATGGAAAAATCTGGACCAAAGTAAAGAAGAAAAAAAAGGAGAAACAGTAGCTAATTGGTAACAGGTAAGCTTTTTTCCATTAATTACAAATCCTCCAGCGAAAGACACGAGCCTGGTGGGTTTTTTTTTGGCTCATAAAGTTTGGCAGTGCATGACTCCGATGCTTCACGAGTCCATGGATCGCTATAGCTTGATATCCATCCACCCTTTGCTTGGCTATCAGTGGAAGAAGAGGCTGGAAGGCGAAACCTGCCAGTCCATGGACGTTAGGACTTCTTGGTCCCAGAGACAATCGCTGCTGGCACGGGAGGGCAAAAAAAGGTTTTTTTTTTCCAATGGCCGAATTTCCCTTTCAGACTGGTGTTACGGAGGCGATTTTTCAATGGCCGAGACGTTTCTTTGAGACTCGACGTCGACGACGGCTTTTGCGCCCGCAGAAGAAGCGCCAGAAGCGGCGTATTCTGAATTGAACCCTTGCCATATGTTGTAGTCGCTCTTCTCGGCGGGGGTGAAATGGCAGTCTCAAGCCCTCATCTCTCTCTCTAAAAAAAAAGAGTCTCTTAGTTATTTCTCCCCTTAGGTAAAGAGTCTTCCCCTTGTTGCCGGTCTTTGTCCTTCTGGAGCTGACATGACTCGGGATGACTCGGCATGATGCTGATGACTCGTGGCCGCGGTTGTTGCTCCTGGTGGTGCCACAAGCGCACCGACCTCCTGCGCGTCCGGGATGCCATAATCGCTATGTCGGCTATGGCATGTGCGTCCACACAGGCAGGACTGCTGAGAGCCCTTCTTCAAGTATGCTACCTGCTACTCGGTGTGCCAAAGCCGTGTGTACAGGTTGTCTCAGCAATTCGGCTGGCTCCACTTTCCTATTCAATTATTGCATGACGTGAAACCAGAGCGTGCCCTTAATCAAACAATTGACAGTCTGTAGAATTATGATCATATACGGATAACCGATACTTCAATAGATCCTTCTATTGCTTTGTTAATAAATTGCTCCGTCAATAGTCTAATCAGTGAACAGATAGATTAGCTGATAGTGCCATAGAGAGCCACGCAGAGGTTTACTTATGCGTACATACACGCTATGTGCGAAAAAGAAAGACAAGCTGCATGGGCATCTTGTACTAGCAGCATACAGTTTGGTTGTTCACAATCCTGCGGCACTGAAGCAGCTGATTCAGCCTGTACCCAAGTACTGTCGCGGACTCGCGATCAAAGCGTTGTGGACTTTCTGCGAAGTGCAAGTTTTGTCTTCACTTATCTCCAACGAGGCATTTTTCGCACTTGCGGCTTTCCAAAGGAGAAAGAATTGACCTTCTTCATGCCTTTTTGCCTAGCAAAGCAGCGTGTCCATTCGACGTCAACGAATAACTTCATGGTCGTCGACCTAACATCAAAGAAAACCTTTCAAATAATAGATTGATTGTTTGAGATGCATGGAACTCTCAAAAGCTTTGAGGAAGTACTGTAGATCATGGCCAACACATCTTAACGTAATACCATCATATTTGACTGAACTTTTTTGGATACCTGAACATCTGATTCATCCTGTGCCGTTCTTATGCCTCAGCTTGCGGCTCAAAAAATTGCTGCAACGTTCTAATCTTCAACTGAAAGATGAAAATACACAAACGTGCACCATGAACAAGACGACGAGAACGCGTACACGGACGACGATGCGTGTATGTGTCGGCTTGATCGGCCATTTGAAGTTCTTTTCGGTACTGCTGCTGCCCAAGATATGTGCGTGGAAATCTGTCACCCGTTCGAAAAAAGAAACATATACGTGATCTGACTGGACATGTGACTCCAGTGGTCACAAGAACCGGAGGATTTCAGACTTTCTCCATCACGCTGACAGCGAAATTGCGACGGAATGAACTATAGAGGCCTCCGTCACATTCCTCCTTGGACTGCAGACTTGTCAATGTGGCTCTTCCGCAGGAGAGAGACTGTTCAAGTGTGGTAATCTACGCTACCATTGTTGCAATGGATCGTGTGTGCGCGCCCGGGTGTATCTGTGTGTGTGTGTGTGTGTGAGAGAGAGAGAGAGAGAGAGAGAGAGATAAAACTCCTTCTGATATCGTGGACCAATTCAAAAGACTTTCTTGCAGAGTCATCTTCGTCCTCTCCTATTTGCTCTGCCCTCATTTCTCTCTTTCTCTCAGCGTGTGAGTGTGTGTGTGCGTGCCTGCTTCCCGCGGGTTCGCCCGGATTTTAAGGTGCGCGTGCACTTCGCTATCTGCTTCTAACGTCCTGGAATGTGCGAAATAATGCTGACTGAAAGTGGTTTTGGTCGAGAGAAGGAGGCGATTCATCCACGACAACAAAGTTCAGTCATGTTTAGTCAACACGTGGATGTACTCACTTACGTGAACGTTATCTCCGGGTCAACCCTGCACGAAAAGTATGGTGAAGAGAGACCTTAACGCACTTTCAAGAGATTCCTTCTCCCTGCCGTCAGAGACGCTCGGGCGTCGCTAACTTGATCATGCGCACAAAGATGCTCGACGACGACAATGGCGACTGGAATGGCGAATGGATGGAGAGCGACGTTTGTCGTCGGCTGCTTCCGATAAATAAACCCTTAACCCTTGCCTGATGTACTCGTAGGTGACGTGCCCGAGAAGTGGGCTACTCTGCAATGCCCCGAAGGCCCATCCAAATTCAGTGATGCAAAAATCATTCTTCAAGCGTAGCGACTGGGAGATTAAACCGGATTGGTTTTTGCATCATCGCATGATGATGGACGTTGCGCGCAGAGCAGATCAGCCTGGGCCCGCTCCACATGCAGAAGGAGAGGTTGGGTCACGTACTCGGACAGAAATGCGCTGGAATTCTTGAACTGCGGCACTCACACGTAAACAACGAACTACAGCGCTGCCCTGACTTTCATGCAGGCTGACAGGCCTGGTAGCCACGTTCACATGGTTCTGCAGAGCATAGACTAGTGATGTCGCGAGCCACAACTGTTTCTCCCAGTATAAACAGGGTACAAGGGATATATGAACCTTGGGCTCGTGCCGCCCCCCCCCCTCCCAGCCCCAGCCCTTGAGCGCTTTGTCCGGAGATGTCGTAAGAGTACTACACAATCACCGTGTAGAAGCGGGCAAAATGCAATTTCACACTATTTCTGAGCTATTCATGTCGGGCTTTTCTCTTTGCCAGGTTTTCATTCAAAAATTTATCAGGCCTATTTCAGAGACTGTCAGAGGCCTCCTGTTTCGCCAAAAAGGTATATGCGTGTGGCTCTAGCGTTTCTCTGAGGTTGCTCAAGCTCCTCCTGTCTCCTGGCAAAATGGCAAAAAGGCCTGGGGGCTGGCGAACCCTGTGGCTCGACACTTGTATCATCACTACCAGGTATATCCAACTACGGTGAACTGAAGCTACTGTGAGCAGAGGGTTGATTTCTTTTTTAACATTTACGCAAGGGATTAGGTCGTGCCTGGTGGTCCGGCTGAGCTCTCCCCCTTTCTTTCCTGTTCCCTCTGGTCTACCTGGTCCACTTGGTCCACCTGGTCTACCTGGTCCACCTGGTCCACCTGGTCTACCTGGTCCACCTGGTCCACCTGGTCTACCTGGTCCACTTGGTCCACTTGGTTCACCTGGTCCACCTGGTCCGCCTGATCCGCCTGATCCACCCAGACCCTGCGAAGCTCTGCTCTCACGCATACCTCTACATCTCGCTTGCTGCTCTTCACTGTCCAGACGATGCACAATTATCTTGCTCTTCAACCAATTACAGTGCACGACCCAAATATAGCACTAGTAACGTGGTCTCGGTCGGTGCAGGGGCGAAACCCCTCATTATTGCGGCACTTTCTAATAAGCCACTGCTCCTCTCCTCTTGTTAATGCCCTCCCCGGGGGTGTTCTCATAAATACTCCATGCAGACGAGTCATCCCAACCCAGGTAGAAAATTAATTGTGCAGACATATTCGCATGCAAAAAAAAATCGTTATCAGTTTTGTTTTATCTGAAGCTGCTATAGTGAGATGAAGAATGACTCCACCATTGTGTGGTGTGGTCGAAGAAAAGTTTTCTCATTTCATTTAGCCATTTGTCTATTTTTTTTTTCTTCTCTCCATTTTGATTCCCTTGTTTTTATAATCACTCAGGTGGAATCAATTTAGAGTAACGCAGTGGAAGACACGCGAAATTCATTGCTGTCTAACTGTCTGCCTTTTGCTCGTGCTTTGGTCGTGGACCGCTGGTCAGAGGGACCGGACGGTCTCCGCCAGAGCTGTTTCCCTTCTCGCTCACACGAGATTTTTCTGTTCCAGCGTTCGGGTCCATGAGGTGTCCATGACTTCAGATTATTGATACTCTGCCCTTTGGCTGGAGGCGCGCTGATGGACGGACAACTTTCGAGGAGCCTCCCTGTAGGCGCGAAAAAAATGGGCCTCATTTTTCAACGACATTGTACCATACAAAGAAGCCACCGTGGGGCTAATTACTAAGAAATATCCAAACCATTAGCAGCAGATGAGAAGCAACTGAGTAAAAACTATGTGCTGGAAAAGGAGAAGAAAGGCCGTGGAAGAGAATTTCTCAGGATCGCTCAATGGGCCTTCTTTGAGCCTTTTCAAGTGACTTCTTGAGTGGCACAAAGGAGGATGAGAAGGCGGCAAAACGGGCCTCCGGAAAGTCTCCCCTCAGAAATAATCTCACGGATGAGTAGAGACGTGCCTACGCATGCGAATTGATGACGCCATCTAATAGTGCTGGCTTCTTCCGATGCATGCGAAATGAAGCCCGGGTCAATCAGCGCAGCAGCCACGCGCTGCACACAGCAGTGATAGTCATATTCACTATGTCATTCATATTAATACTGCTGCCAGAGCCTGTATTGCTGATCTCAGAACGCTACGTTTCAATATCTTCACGGTGTTATACCGAACATCTTTAAATGGATATATACCCGAGCTCCTACGGGACCGCTTTTGAACTTTCCTTTTGCGACTACAAGTGTAATGAATGAGATTTGTGTGATAATCAGACAGTTTATTTCTGGCAGCTCATTTTTCACAATTTTGGCGATGCTTTAGGAGTTGTTGGAAGTGGCCGCTATCTGCATCTACAGTTGGAATCAGGTGTGGGAATGTGTAGATGAGTCAGACTCACATTTTAAAGTTCACCCTCAACCCCGCATAAAACCCCATTCATTGCGCTACAACCTGCAAAAAGAAGTTTCAGGATCGCTTGGGTGCGAGCTGAGACAGCGCAGACAGTGCAGAGCGCGTGGACAGGCGAAGCTGGTGAACAGCGCGAAGCGCGTGGACTGCGTGAAGAGCGCGGCGGTCGTAACCGTGAGCGTGGATGGCGAGGGCGGAGATGATCAGTCCAGAGGAGGGAGACACAGACAGACAGACAGACAGACAGACGGACGGACACCGCTTTATATTTCGGCCACTCTTCCCGCCCACCCGGCCAAGTGGGTGGTGCGTAAGCGCAAGTCTGTGTACTGAAGTAGAATGACCGTTCCACGTGGGCGACCGCCCAGTTTAGGCCCAGACTTGGCAAAAGCCTTTCTCTCAGCATGGGTCAGGTCATAGGGGAGGAGATGTGGATTTTGAGGCCAAAATTGAGGTCCAAAGCTTCACTTACTACGCAAGCAGAAGGGGAGCGTGCAGACCACACTCATGCTAAGAGGGGGCCTTTTGCCAAGTTTAGGTCCCCCGGGCCCTTAACTGTGGCATTAAAATGCCCTCAAAATCCGCCTCAACCCCCACCCACCCCACCCACCCGGCGGGCAGGATCGGGAAGGGTTTTATGTGAACCAGAGCAATGCCGAGTGTCTCAGCCAGCATTTGTTAATCATCCGTTACTCCCCGGACTCGGTTGGATTATACACCAATCAATCAGTCGCTATTTTCGACTCGATTACGGTTAAATGCAACTAACCTAGAAAATTTTTTCACAGTTATTATCAATGTACAAATAGGACTGGTACTGGCCTAAAAAGTTTCTTGAGAGTGACCCAAACACGGGTTGGTCCGAGAACCAAAAAAGTGCCATCCGCAGTCGTGAATTAGCAAAATTCAAGTAGGCGCTTCTTTAGATTGTCGACAGGGTGTCCCAGAAGTTTGGACGAAGTCACACACACAGCGGGTATTTCCTTTCATTATTCTGCGTGGATCTCAGCAATTCTTCTTTTCACACAATATCTACTGCTGCGCCCCTCCCCCCAGGGTTCGTGTGGTGTGACTTTGGCAATTTCCCAACCCAGTCAAGGTCCATCACAACTCCTTTGTGCACAGGTGCCAAGAAAACCTCTGCCATTCCTCCCACCTTCTCTATCCCTGCCTAAAAGCCAGCCTTGGTGTTGGGGCGAAGACTTGGCCGATGACAAGCGAGGAAATGTCTGAATGTCATGCATGGCGAAGGCGTTTGGGTCGGACTTGATCAAGCGCACGTGAACCAGTCCGTGATTGACACTTTCTTCTTCTCTCTCCCAATCACTTCATTTTTCTCAGAGTCCCAACAATCAGGCATGACTGCGACTTCACTTGCCGAGAGGGTCCGCCAGGAGCGCTGGTTTTCACCCGAGCACTGCAAAAAAAGGGGCCGGCGCATGATTCGCGACCACGGTTTGGTGGCGTCACAGGGACGGAGCGAAGGATCTGGTCGTTGCACGTCAGCATTTGTTCCTCGGTTCCGGTGAGCTGAAATGCACACAAAGTGGCTGCTCACGCCGACCAAGGTGAGGAGAGCGAGCGAGACTTAGTTTGGCACACACGAACGTTCAGAACTGCTCGCCTCTGATTCGTGCCAGATTTGCGTGCACTTTTAACTCTCCCTGTGCATCCATTAAGATGATTCACATTCAGATAAGCCATGCGGAACGAGCGGTTTAGACAGACGCTTTTGGTCAGATCGATGTGTAGTGATGATGTCAGTGGCAGGCCCAGGAGCCCTCAAGCTCTTTTGCCATTACGCCAGCACATGGGAAGGGCTTGGGGCCTTCTACAATAAAGCTTTTTCGCTCAACTTTCGGCCTATCCAAATCTGTGAATTAGGCCTATCCGGTTCGCGAAATTTTCTCAAAGTGAATCTGACAGGGAGAAAAAAGACCAGACAAATTGCTTCAAAATCGCATTTCGAACACTGCTTCCAGATCGCTGTCCAAGATATCTTGACACTGGCCAAAAAAGGGACCCGCCAGTCCAAAGATTTGGGTCTCGTGTTTGGGCATCACTGCCGACGATCACTGACACAAGTACCGAAGAAAGAAATCGGCATGAAACATTTATGAAGCCGATATGATTGCAAAATGACAGTGCAACTTCCTTTTTTGTCGTCTGACAGCTCAATATCAGCCCAGACAAATGCGAGGTCAAATAGAGCCAGCGACTGGAATTGTCTTCCTGCCTTTTATTTGAGGAGCAGCAGCAGCAGACGCAGAAGCAAAAACTTGTGTTTGGTCTGCACTCGTAGAAACAAGAACTTTTTTCCCACTACAGGACTTTTTTGCCAGCCGATGCAGCGGCCCAGACAAGTCTGGCGGATCCTGTCTGGGTGCACTTTTCTTCCCTCTGGCGCAGGCGAGGGCGCCAACGCAGTTGCACTCTTGGCAATAGACTTTTACGTTAATTCAAACAAGCTTTTTGGGAGGACCAACTTTTATTGGACCTCACTTTTTCTTGGTCTGCTCGCCATGTCGGCACTGGACGTCACACGGACGCTCTTCTGGGTGCCCGATGGCGGTGGCCAAAAGTGCTCCTGGCCAGATCTGCCACGGGCACCATGATGCCGGTCAGGGAGGAGGGCAAGTCCAACTCCAGCGCCAGCAGCACCCTCCAGTGGGGTCCAGCAGCCAACATCTTCAGGCTTCAAAACTTTTACGTGTTGATATTGCATGATCTCGCAAAACTTTAAAACTTGTGGTAAAGGTCACATAAGTGAGTCGACCTCCCCGTCAGACTTGCCAGCGTGCATGCCTTGTGGAATCTTCACGCGTGGTTGAACCAGTAACGTACGAGAATTTTCACGTACATCAACGCACGCACGCACGCACTGGTGCTCAAACACGCGCGCGCACAAGAGGCGAGTCCTGTGTGATTCCATTTTCGGCTAAGCCATCTTTCAATCCCGTTGTCATAAGCACGACATAAACGGTGGGTCAAAAAGCTCCTATTCACACAGAGGTGTCAGTTGCAATACTGACTTTGTGGAGAAACAGCTCCAAGATCGTGTGGGGCGACCACCAAGCAGGCAGGGCTCTGGATCAGCTCCAGAGGCCACCGCCGTCCAAGTTCAGTTTGTCCACGTGGTTCCAGTGGCCGGATTTGGAGGCAGCAAATGGACAAGGAGCTGCAACTGAGTCTACCCATGTCTCCGTCAGTGAAAAAATACTGTGATCGCGAGTCTCCTCGGCAGAAAATGTCCCGGCGGATGTCTGCAGCAGAGTGCCCAGTAGATTGGGCCCAGTCATGGATCCCTCGTCTGCCTCTCTTGTTCATGCCCACATGCTCTGACACCTCGTTCTGCCCTGGCAGACAGAAGCGCAGCGCATGGTCATGTATCCATATCTTCGTGATTGGTATCTTCATGACAAACAAAGGCCGTTTCAATCGAGTGCCTGGATCTTAATACAAACGTACCTAGCTGACTTTGTGTTTTCACAACAACGGGGCTTCCCGAAGCTTTCTTGCCGCATTCAGAGGTTCAAACGGCCTTCATGAGCGGGCCAGGCAAGTTAATTTAAGCTTACTTGGAGCCAGCTGTTTGTCAGAAATGAATCCGACACTTTCGAGCCAAGACTGTCATGGACAGATGAGACATTTAAAATTTGCTAGTGTCTAGGACGCTTCAGATTTCGTGTAACCTGACTGGCGTCTGCAGTTGCAAGCCTTCATTGACTGAGAGATACCGTTACACCAGGCATGACCCATTTCGGGCAGCCAGACGCTCAATGTGACCAGCCAAGTTGATCTTGATGACGTCCAATGTCGTAAAGTGAGCAGTTTTCTCCTGCCAATGACTGCTTCAAAGCGCTTGGTGGGCTTGGGGTGTTTTTTGCTTGACATAAAGATGTACTTTAATCCCACCAAACCAATTTTGCAGTAATCCTGACCCCCTGCGAAGCATCGGTAGCATAAAAGGGAAGTGAAGAAACAATTCTTTGGCCACGGAACGTGACGGCCACACAAGGAGCAACTCTGTTCCTAAGCTGCACAATGTCATGACAGATTACAACTACTCCACTACTCGGTGGAATGAGAGTACGAGAAAAGAATTGCACCCACAGCAAAAACGCAGATGGAGGAAAGCGCGTGAACACCCTGTTTGTTGACTGCTCAAATTGCATCACACGGTACAAAAACATTCTCTTCAACTGGTGCGGAACGAGCAAAGTTGTCACCTGACATTAGCACTCTGAAATGTGTGACTGCTGTACAATTGTTTGCCCGGAGCAGTGCATTGTTCGTATAGTCAGTGAAAAGTTGCCCATTGCGTACGTGCTTGGCTCACGTTACACTCCTTGTAGACGCTGCGGGTGCATTCATGAGAACAACGCTGTCGTCCCATCCAAATTGCCGTGCAGTGTGAGTCATGAGCAGCAGTCAGGGCCGATGGCTCGGTCGGGTTCAATCCGGCTTCGGCTCCCTCCCGGACTCCAAGCCCAACCAAGATGGGAACCTGATCTCATACATGAATCATTTCTCACGTCACAGCCAATTGGTGGGACAGGAAGTGGTGTAGAAGACGGAGGACCTGCTGGACTTACAGAGGTTCTGCTTTTTACACTGGTTTGCCAATGCAACTTAGTGAGGACAAAGAATCTTGTCAGCTGAGGACACGTGACAACGAATAAGCTCCTGGTAGATAAGATTCATGCATTGATCGCGCATCTCCACTCACTGCTGCTTTCTAAACCACGTCAGGAGTAATTGGTATCAAATGTCGCAGCTTGGGATGAACTTGTCCAATTATCTCATTTGTCAAGGCGAATGGTAATTACGATACATGCTGCATTAATCACCCAGAGGGGGATTGTGCTGAATGCCTTCTGGTGTGGGGGGGAATAATTAGAGAGGGTGATTTTTAAAAAGGGTAATTATTTCTTATATTCCCGTCAGTGCGTGACGAAATGGCTTTATTTTGCCGAGGCCTGCTCAAGAGATGCACTTTAGCTGTCGGATCTGACCACCAAGCAGGGGGCGGATGCGTCAACGCAGAGCACGGGGGGGGGGGCTCAAAGGATCCGACAGGGTATCTTGAACATACAGACCTTGGCGTAAGTAATTTCAGTGAGGGGAAACTGAGTGCATAGACTGCGTGGAGTCATTTTTGAGTGGAATTTTTGCATGGAACGAATCCTCCAGACAGTGGCCCATCACTTTGAGTACATGGGTTCACAGCATTGAGTGCCCATAGTGGCACTAG
>JAAUXU010001163.1_pt1 | contig 13499 bp, 18 predicted proteins | sample 7278151 | NCBI WGS metagenome assembly JAAUXU01 (sample SAMN14350113, study PRJNA611818) | marine sediment metagenome | isolation source: surface marine sediment (1.8m) | place: French Polynesia: Moorea | collected 2018-08 | reverse complement strand
CCTCCGCCGCGGCTTTCTTTCTTCGCACCCTCCCACACATCACGCTCTCGTTAGCAGAGGCAATCTTCGCCGCCGCCTCCGACGAAAGAGGGGGACGACCATCATCACGAATTCCGGGGAGAGGTCTCCTCCTCCTCCTCCTCGTCTTTCGCTCACACCGCCAATCTCCCACAAAAAAGCGGGCGGAGGGGGAGTGAAAAAGAAAACCTCGGTCGTTCTTCGGCGCTAACGAGGATATCCCTGCTGCACCAAGTCACACTCCCCGCCGCCGCCGCCGCCTCAGAAGCTTCGTTTGAGGTAGCGGGATCGGGCGATCGACAATTACGGTGGAGAGACGAATTTAGCACAAGGAAAACGCCATTGGTTCAATTAACCGAGAGAAGTCTTTTGCACTCACATTACAAGCAGGACATATTTCGAGTTTGAACTTCGACTCTTACAGAACTTGGCTTCCATATTTGTCATTCTATAATATCTCCGTGAATGACAGGCTGGCGGTCTCGTTCTCTTTCTTTCATCGCCATCCCCCCATCCTCGACTTTCCAGACATCAGGGAGGAGAGAACAAGAACGAGCTCTCTGGTCAGAGGGAGCAAAAAAAGAACTTCCGGCCTCAGACGACGACTCAACTTCCCTCACTCATACCGCCGCCCCATGGCACTGCATGCTATCTTCTAGGGACGAAAGAGCACCCCTTCCCTCCCCCCCTTTTCCCACTCCTTCTCCCAGCTCCCCATTATTCTGCCTCGTATAATATGAAACATGACCTCTTTCCACAACCAACCTCACTCCTTCCTCGCGAAAAAAAAGAAACCGACCCACCGACCCTACTTTCCCCCTTTACTTCTCGGGGAAACTTTTTCCCCTTCTTCCTTTGGGCTGACTGGCCGGCGGCAGTGGGGGGCGTTTTGTTGATGCCCTCCCCCTTTTCAACTCCAATTCCTTCCCCCCGAAAACATATATCGAGCAATGCCAACTTTTCGTCCTCCTCCTCCTTCCTCAGTCAGTCGGCTTTTATGGACAACACTTGACTTCTTTTGCCAAATTGTCCTCCTCCTCCTCGGCTCGCTCGGCGCCGCCGCAGGAAGAGGAGGAGGAGGAATATGTACATTCTTATTCTCTGCCGCCGCCTTTTGCTATGCGGCACCGGAATAATATTGTCTGGGCGGTGGGAGGGAGGGAATCTGCGATGTGCAAGCACTAAAACGGCAACGGGGCTGTGTGCAAACGTCGTCTTCGGAGGAGGAGGAGAATTGGGAGCCTCCTTTTGCATCCCCTTCCTTCTTCTCCTCCTCCGCTTTAAATCGCGTTTTCGGACGCCGGTCCTGATTTTATTTTCCTCAGCTCCAGGAGAGGGGAAGAGATTCTCATCGCCGCCGCCTCCGTATTCAGAAATGTGTGCAGGCAGGAGGGGGAGGAAAAGGAGGGGGAGGACGGGGCAAGAATGGGGTTTTCCCACGCGAAACTGCGCTACCAACCAACACTGAACATCACTGCCTCCCTCTTTCCCCCACTATTTCATCCCCCTCCCTCCGAGCGCGGTGAATGAGGGAAGGGAAAGAGGGGGAGGAGGAGGAAATGGAATTCGCCTTTGTGCCGCGGCGGCGGCGAGAGAAAAGAGAGGAGAGGGGGAGAAAAAGAGACCGTAGTCTCATCCATCCATCTATCCATACGCTGCGGCGGCGGGGGGGAAATGAAATACGTGTGGGGAATGCGGCGCTAAAAAAGTCGGGCAATGCCTGCATGTACCGTCCGTTCAACACTGTACGCACAAGCGCCCCCCCCCCCCGAGCAATGTTTGGACGTTTGAGGGCAGGGGTGGGGGTGGGGTGGGGGTGGGGGTCAGGGATCTGGAAACATTTGGCGGTCACTTATTGCGTAACTGTTCTTGTGTACGACAAACCATTGACAAATGGTAGATGCGTCATTGAATGATATTATTTGCTTTCCAGGGCTGCTCCTGTTCGTGGGTCAGATTGTGTACATCTCCATCTTGAAGGGCGAGATGGGGAACAAGCTGATGCCCATGTCGCTACTGTCCCCGCCCAGGCTCTCCTACAGCTACGGGTGGTCCTTCGTCATGCTGGTGGCCTCATTCCTCACCTGCGAAGCGGCAGGAGTGTGCGCAATCTCCCTATTCCTGCTGCATCACCAATACAACTTCGTTTGCAGGTAAGAGGAAATATTGTTTTTTAAAACAAGAACAGACTTTGTTCAAAGACCTGCGGCGGTGGTAAAGTATAGGGGGGGATGTATCTCTTTATTATCTGAGCAATCTTATCTGAATTAAAATCTGATTTGCTAAAACTAGACTAGATTCCACCTTGAAGAATTGTGTGAGTCAACGGATCCCACCCTGAAAAGAAATATGGTCTACTATGATTGCTGGATCCCACCCCGAAGGGAATTCATATAGCCAAAGTCAAGAAGAAGAAGAAAACTGACCGACTGTTGGTTCTGGATCCCACCCCGAAGTGAATTTATGAAGCCAAAGTAAAATAGAAAGATAGTCAAGGCTCTGACAAACTGCTCCCCCCCACAACAACAACAAGAACAACAACAACTCACACAGTTCTAGGACCTGACTGCTTCGCCGCAGGTAAAAATATACGGTATATACAAAAAGTTATAGGAAATTTAGTTTTGGACGCAAAACACTTTGAATTTGAATTCGAGTGTGAATTCGAATTTAAAAACTATTTGGGAATATGAGCAAAGAAATTTATATTTCATTTTTTCTAGACAAGTGTTCAATGTCGTTCTAATCGTTCATTTCCCATCTACAGACAACCCCTCCGTGAAGGTCTGAGACAGCGCGAGGACATGGACGGTCGCGTCATCTGTCGCAACGAGACCATCCGGATGGGAGGGAGGGCGCCAGTCAACACTGTCTCCGCCAAGGTGACGGGCAACAGCGGCGGCGGCGGCTGCAACCCTGCAGCCAGGAACGGGCACGTCAAGACGGGGCTGGGGGTCGGCCGGGCTGCTCCTCCTCCGTCGTCTGTAGTCATGAATGCGGTTTCCTCCTCGGAGGACAAGAAGGAGAAACAGACGCCAACGAACGGTGGTAGCAATCCAGCGCCCAACTCTTCCTCTTTGAAGCGTAACGGCCGCCTTCCGTCCTCCGTCGCCAACTCGCGGGAGCACCAGCAGAAACGTGTTTCCGTGGCTAACGGAGAAGGCCAAGGTAATGGCGGCGTAAAGAAGGCAACCAAGAAGGTCAGGGGCGGAGGGAAGCGGCCAAGGCACCAGAACAGTCTGGAGGAGCCCCTGCAGCACGCCGCGCCTCCGCTCTGCCACTGCAACCCCTTGTACCAGCCGCCAGTATCGAGGAGGCAGGCGGACGATTGCGGAGGAGGGCCGAAGGTGGCGCACAGCTCCTCGGTGCCTTCGTTCTACGGGAGAGAAGACAACAGCGAGGACGCGGCCGCTTCTGCTATGTCTTCTTCGCCCGAAGACGACGAGGAAGACACTTCTGTGTCTGCATCTCCAACCCCGCCGCCGCCGCCCCCCCACTGCCTCCACCGTCACCCACAGCAACATCAGCATCACCAACAGCATCGACACCACCAGGGCGGCGGATGCCACTATGGAGACTGGGGATCCCACCACCACCGGCACGGTGGCGGCGGCCACCACCACCATCACCACCACAATCACCAGCCGCGCTACTACCACACGCTAGCATGCAGACCCTCTCACCACGACGGGGCAAATTCACGGAGATCTAAAAGTCGGAGGCACTGTGGTAGCTTTGCCGATCACGACTACTACTCTAGAGGCGTCGGCAGAGACCACCACCATCACCACGGCCACCACCACAACTGCCCTTGCGATAGGCCGTCTGCATTGACAGCGCTTCCCCCTCCTCACACTGCCACCGCCGTGAGGAGGACGTACAACGACAACGGTGGCGGCGACGGCGGAGGCGTTGACCAGACCACCTGCTTCTCCTTACTCTCGCCTCACTCCTGCCCCGGTGACAGGCTTTCGGCCAATGCTGTGGGGACTCCAGTCTCAGGAGGAGGAGGAGGCGCACCAACAGACTTAGCTTCTCCAGCGACCACGTACCAGTTCCAAGGCCAGCGCCACCGCTGCGGATCCTGCGGGTACTCCTATGAGTCCCTGGTGGCGTTCGGCGGCCCAGCGCCTTCCCCGCACATGTCTCACCACCCGCCGCCTCACACGCCGCTGGCCGCAGCCGCAGCCGCCGCAGCCTCCCCGCTCATTCACCACACCTGCCACGGAATGCCGCAGCAACAGCAGCAACAGCAACAACATTCCAGGTTGGGGCGCCGCCACCACCTGAGGTTGCATGGCGCTTCCCAGCAGTACCCGGCAGTGCTGGCAAACGCCGCCGCCGCCACCATGGCTAATTCCCCTCATCGCGTTTTGGACGGCGGAGGCTTTGTGACGGAAGCAAGCGGTGAATTCGGCTTCCACCATATTTGAATTGAGATATTTTCAGCAGCCCTTCAAAAGGGACTAACTCGAAACATGTGTGCAAATATTTAATCTTCATAAAATTACGCGATACATGAGGTGCAATTCAAGAATTTTTTGCATCGCTCATAGTGCTACAAACACAGCTTCCCGATGAAAGAGTCTAATTTACCACATCTTCGCATCAATGCAAAAATGCGAATTCTCTTCAAAATGGAATGATCGATCTACGCAGTAAAAGAAGCTAGTATGGCACCGTACAATTGTACGTTACATGAATTTTAGATCACGCTGCCGTGATAAAAGCGGAAACACTATTACGCGCTACAAAAAAAACCTCGAGGGAGAAATACATGAAAATGCACCGATCGGCCGCATCATTCATTGGTGAAAGGGTCTTTTTTGCAAGAGAAAAAAAAGACCACCGTTGTTACCAGGAAGTTGCAGTTGCATAAAAGATTAGTGCGCCGCTGTTTATACTTCGGCGGCGCTAAAATGCGGAATCTGTTTTTTAATTAAACAGCCGTTTTAAAATTTCGCTATGGTAGTTTTTTGTCTTTCAACACTACATTGTTTACAACAATTCACGGCATAAAAGTCGTGTACTACGTTTAGGGGGGCGCCCCAGGAGGGGAGCAGCATGACAGGTGCAGTTTTCGCCCCCTCTCTCCCTCCGCCATGTCATCCTCGTCCTTTTCTTCGCTTTTTTCTCGCCCCGACGACCCCAAAAAGGAGGGAGAATAATAAAGGGGAAGGTGAGGAGGATCTTCTTCCCTCCCCCCCCCCCATCCCATCTCCCGTTACTCATTTTAATCTCTGGACTGGGTACAACGGAGGGGATCAGAACGCCGACTTGGACAAAAGGATCTTTATATCCCTGGGGGGGACTGTTACGCGTTAAGAATTAGGATGACATTGAAAGAATCGTGAAGTTTCTTGCAGAGTTTCTTTTATTTCTCGTTCCATCTTTTTTGTAGAATGGTTTGCGATGGAGGCGGGATAATTTAACGCCCTGATAAATAAATAAATATCGTCGTCAATTTCGGACTTTTCGCTCTAGCAAAAAGACCTGAGGTGAGCAGTTTGTGTGTTGTGTTTCTTCAAAGACGCTGGATGGATCTTGTTCTCCTATACTTGAGCTGTCTTGAGTTTAGACGGTGTAGGAGGCGGGGGCGGTGAAAGAGTCTTGGGACCTGAAGTCGACCTGGGCGTTGTTGGGCTGAGCGACGTAGGTGGCCTGGGGGGCGCTCTCGGCAAAAGAGATGGGAGCGGCACCAGCATTGCTCTCATCGTAGGTCTCGCCAGGGGCAGCGGGGGTAGGGTCCAGGCACCACTTGGTCTTCAGGGGCTTGTCCACCTGCTGGGGAGAGGAGAACTTGAGATTGCAGGTCTCCTGGGGGATGATGGTGCACTCATGCTCAGGCTTGAGCCTGGGGACAAGCTTGGTCTGGAATCGGCAGGTCTTCTGGGGGTTCAGGTCGCACACCTCCTCAGGAACATCGACAAGAGAGGCAATGGTCTTGTCATGGCACTCCTCGGGGCCCTCCTCAGTAACACAGCCAGCACCGCAGATCTCAACAGGGAGCTTCTCACAGCTGGTATCACCAACAAACTTGCCAGGCTGCTTCTCAACATAACGAGTGGTGCAAGAAGACTCATAAAGGGTCCTGCACTCCTCGGGGCCCTGGCCGTTGCACACCTTCTGGAGAGGCTTGTAGCACTTCTTGACAGTCTCATTGGTGGCCTGCTGCTTGAAAGTAATCTGACAGCTCTTCTCAAAGTTCTCCTCACAGACCTCCTCCTGGGCAGCCTCAAACTGTGTTACATAAGTGTAGTGGCACTTCTCAACATTCTTGTGGGTGCACTCCAGGATGGGGTCCTTCTGGATGGAGGTGACGGTCTCCTCCTTCTCCACGCAGCAGAGGCCGGTGTCAGGGTCAGTCTGGCAGCCGCTGAAGTCAATGCCTCCGGTGACTCCACCGTTGGCGCCGGCACCACCGTCAAACTGGCGGCTCCTCCTGGCGCTGGGGCGGTTGCGGCGGTTGCCTCCGCGCCTCCTGCCGGTGCGGCGCCTGTGGCTGCCGTCGGCGTCGGCGAGGGTGGCGGCCAGGGCTAGGGCCACGGTCAGGATGAGGAAGAACTGCAGCACAAAAAAACTTAGATGTATTAAAAATACAAGTGGGTGCATGTCGCCGTCAGACTTTGATATCGAAAATTGCCGGGCGAACCGCAAGGAGAAAAGGGCAAAAGAGAGGAGGGAGTGCGGATGCGATGTTGTACCGCATGCAATTATTACTAGCGCTGGGTGGACGCGACTTTGTCGTCATGTGTTCTTGAGATACTTGATCTCACCTTCATGCTGGTTTTGCTATGCTTGTGTTGCCTCGGAAGACGAAGCCTGAATGATGCCGGTGTTGCCGCTGCCACGGACTTTTATACGTTCGTCCCCGTTTCGTGTTGCCGGCTTTTTTTTCGCCCTCTTCTCTCTCTCTCTCTCTCTCACCCCTTGGACGTATAGCGTAGGTTGGAGTGGTTCGTTCGTACGCACTCTCCGCGTCATACCGGGCGTGCAACGCAAGACAAACGGGCACAAATTATGAGAAGCATCCTTTTTGTTTGACGTAATTGTTGTTGGAACGCCAAAGCAAAGAATAGGCAAGAAAATGTTTACAACAGGTAGAGCGCAACACCCTGTATTTTGGTTCTCCTCTGTGCTAAAATTCTCCCAAAATTCTCCCCTCCCTCTCCCCCGTCTTCTTCGTCCAGTCCCGGCAACCAACCCCCTCGCCTCCCCCGTCGTCGTCGCCGCCGCCAGCAACGCTATCAAAGCAAACGAGCCTCCGCCTCCGCCTCCTCCTCCTTCATCCGAAGCCCCCTCGGGCCAATAGTGTACGCCTTCACCCCCGTGAAGTCAAAAGCCATCGCCGCCGCCGCCGCAATGTGTGACACGGATCTCCTGTGTTCTTCTTCCCTCTCTTATTTCTTTGCCCAGCAGCTTTGGAGCTATACACTCCTGCGCAAACCCCCGGCAACGTTGCCCCTCTCTGACGCGTCCGTCCGTTGCGTCATGCGTCAAACCTACTCCTCGTCTCCTACCTTGCGTACCTTCTCTCCGTCCGTCCACCGTGCGCATTTTTGTGCATACGGTTTTTTCCCTCTTTCTTTCTTTCTCTCTTCCCCCTCCGTTCTGTTCTGCGAACCAGCGGGGGGGAGGGCTCGCCTTTTTCGTTGGCCGGCGACACCCCGGACGATCCGCCGCCGGATTGAGTCGTCCGTTCGTTCGCGTTCGCGTGAGCCGAGGCAGTCTCATCGGGGAAAAATTATGTGCATATTGCGCTTCGGGAAATACCGCAAAGGGGGTCGAGCGATCGGTCGGTCGTAGGCCCCGGGGGGAGGACCGCTACTATGTATACAAAAGAGGAATATGGTTTTTCTTTCTCTCCTCCCAAGATGGCAATATCGCCAATAAGTAAAAAAGTGCCGCTCGAATCCATGCATCCATGCAAAAATGCACCTTCGAGGAAGAAGATGTTCCTCTGTTGCGTGTGTGGCATTCGTATGCAGCAGGGGAAAAAATGACGTACGTGAGAAAATGTGCAAATAAGCCGTAATGGACCCTTCCTCCTCCATTCTTCAATTCCGCGCGGTCATTTTTACGTTCGTTTTTTTGCCTTCTTCTCTCTATTTTTTGTCGCGCGGCTTCCTCAATTCTGCTTTTATTTGCTCGTATAAGTGGCGACGCCGCCCAAAGTTAAGTTGTGGCTATGGTTGTAGGGATTCTTAAGGATGATGTTGTACGTGCCGGAATGGGGCATCGGAGAAGCAACGGTCACCCCCCTCCTCAAACCTCACACCAAGAAGCGACGCCCATACATGGCCCCTAACAACGCCTCTTTCATTAGAACCCCCGTTCTCTCTCTCTCTCTGGCGCAGGGATAAGTCGCAAGTCACCCAAGTGATTTGTGACTCTTGGTCGGGGTGCGTATAAGGTGGCGGGGCGACCCGTTGCTCTTCTTTCTTCTTGGTGGCACAGGCGTTCGTTCGTTCGCTTCCTGTCTTGGCTTGGAGGGATAATTGTCCTTTGTTGACTCCTTTTTCTAGGCTTGTTCGCTTGAGGGGTCGCCACTGAACTTACTGTACAACAGCCGAGCCTAGGAATGCCCCTCGTTGGTTTTACGTACGTTCCGGCATTTCCTGCTCGGTTCGGTTTCCCTGTTTTTTTAAAGAATCGGATTCAAAGCAAGAGGCAAAAGGCAAATGTTCAAAATCAATACACTTCGAAACCCAAGTGATTTTGGGTGCAAAAAGTCCCGCTCAAAAAAAACCTTTTCGTTGAAGAAGTCAACTACTTGTTTGGACTACAAGTGTTTTCGTGAAGTCTGGACCATGAAATCTCCAAGGAATTCAAGCTTGCGTGGTACATAAGCAACAAAAACGACGAGATACTAGCTAGGCCTTTGTCTGTCCGTCCCGCTGCTTGCTTGTCTTGCGACCTCGCAAAAAAGGAATGTGCAAAATAAGCACTTCTTTTCTTTTGACACCTGTGCTGAGTGCTTCCTGCTCATGATACTTCCTCGACCGTCGCTCACCGCTACACTCCACTCGATGCCCATTTTCATCATCGTGTCTTCTTCGTCTTCGAGTGTCTTTTTTTTAGCCCATCCCGGCCCCCATCCTCCTCATAGTGCGTAGACAGCCTCTCAAAGTCAGGCCCACAGGGGGCGGGATCCTACGGGAAGACTTAAGACGTCAGGGGAGGAGCTGTCGACTTGAGGGGAAATCGACAATCGGAGGTACTCAAATGGTACAAAATAAAAGGACATGAAGTCTAAGGCACATCCTGTTAGTTTTCATTGACGATTTCAGAATGGAAATAAAGTCAGCAAGATTGGTGATTCCCTGCCCCTGTCTCTTTTTTGTCTCGTCGCGTCGAGATGCAGAAAAAGCCGCCACCTCTTCATCTTTTCCTTTCTTCCTCGTCTGCGGGGTGCGTACACAAAGTTCAAGACCTCCTCCTTCCCTTTTCTTCCTCTTCATGCACCCCAATCCATCCCTCAAAAATTCGTGTTTCATGCTAAGAGAAAAGAAAGAAAAAATGAAAGATGAGGGCGGCGGCGGTGGCGACCCATCATGATTCTCCTCCACCACGAGGCAGCAACCGCCAGTCATTTCATCTCCATACCAGAGAGAGGCATCGCAACGCGGATATATGGACGGGGATTCGCCACAATGTATCACTTCCCTCCCAGCTTTACAATTAACTTAAGAAACAATCGGCGAATTCCTCGTCCGGTCACGGTGGGGTCGACTGCATCAACCCCTCGATCCCCCCTGGGGCCAGAGGAGAAGCAACGGTTCGCCGCCGACGTTCCTCATGCCCATCCTTAGGAGCGACGTTCAATTTTCGCGTGACAAATGGGCGGAGCGAGAGCCCGAAAAGATGAAGATGAGCAGGGCCGCCCTTCCTAGTCCCTCCGCCGGCCACGCTCATTTCGACCTGGCCATTGCCGCTTAAGATGGGCGGTAAAAAAGGGCTGGTTAGCATGAAGAAGGGGTCAATGATGGGAGCAGCAGAAAGATGGGCAATGATAATTTGCGCAGATTTTAGCGGTACTTCCATATTTTTTGCCCATTCTTCCTCCCCATGCCACTTAGACAGCCTTAACCTTGGTGGGAGGCCCTTATTTGGCTTTGTTGTCTTTTTCTCTTGGCACGCTGACAAATTATCCCTCGTTCGTCCTCCTCGCCTTTTTATTTCTACCATTCTTTGTGCGCCAACGGTGCAAACAAGGTGCAAACAAGACCAAGAAATCGGCAAGGCCAGCTTGCGAAAATAAATAAATCAATGTTTTGAAGAAAACAATCCATAGTACTTTTTGAACCGTGTTTTGAACCAATTATCGAAATAGGCAAAAAAATTGCTGGTGAATCTCATACTTTTCACTCTAGTGCCCATAGGCCTACGTATCCCCTCTTCCGCGAGAGACTTTTGAGTGAATCCTTGGAAGGCGTTTTTTTGCGCCAAGAGTTCCGACTCTACTCGTCGGTGTGGGAGGACGAACTGAGTGTGCTATTCGCCGGAAAAAATACCTGCATCAATCCCACCAAAAAAAGTTCCCCCTTTCCCACGCCCATGCAAAATTGCAAGGGAATGTTTTTTCCCAACTTTTGCACCTTCTTTTCCTTCTCTTCCAATCCCCTCTTCCTGCCCACATGGTTCCATTTCCGAGTAGTGGCGGCTTTTCGCTGCAACCTCAGCCAATGTTGACAAGACTCTTAAAAAAGGAGGGGGTTAGATTTCGTACGCGGAAGGAAGGAGTTGAGCAAGCAATTCACAACTGGAATTATAGGCGGAGGGAGAGAAAGAAAGAGGAAAAGAGTTTGCCGGAATTGGGCAAGGACCATCGTGCCGTGCCCGCTTTGCATACGTGGAAAACGGAGACTTGGTTGAGCACTAAAAATGGAAGAAGATTGCCCCTATCTTTCTCCTCTCGCTCCTCTTTCTTGCTCTTGGCTTTGGGAATGGCAATTTCGAGTTGCACTTTTCCCTTTCCTTATCCTCCTTTTTTAATTTTCAACGACAGAAAATTGCCCAGATTTAGTTTGACATTGTTGTTACCTCGTTTTTTCTCCTACGTTTTTGCGGCGCTGTTTTAGGAAGATGTTTTCAAAATGCTGCGAAAAGGAGAAATATGGACAATGAGAGTGGGACCGCCAAAAATAGTCGGCTGAGGAAGAAAGAGGAAAACAAACAAATTTTGCTTGAATGCCGGACGTTTCAAGCAAGCACGAACTCCCAGCTTCATCATGACATTTCCTCCTTGAGAGCGCAATTAATTCTCGCCAATTTTTTAAACCTGACGCCGCCGGAGGCGCCTTGAAAGAGGGAGGAGTTATTTTTATCTTCAAGATGCAGAAAGACTTTGTGATAGGGACATCAATATTCATCGTCTTCGTGACTGCGTTTGGATTATCTCCCACTTTATCAGCGGCGACCTTCTCACTTCTTTTTTTGCTGCAAACTATCTCTCCGTGTACAATTGATGGTCACCGACGAAACGACTTAGCATATGGACCCCATGCTGAATCTGAACATGTACTTATGCAGTACTTATGCAAACCATTTGCGCTTGTTATGACACTCCGTGACGGAATATACGGTACTGCAAAAAGTTCCTCGTTGCAGGGCAAATAGTTTTTTTTGGCAGCTGGTCTTGTGGAGGGAAGCGCATTTCGGGTACATGATGCCAGGGAAAAAACTTTTTCCGAGACAAAAGCGAAGTTTATTCGCGTGACCTAACTGTGACTCTCAGCGAGACTTGGCACCAGCGTCCGGCGAAAGAAAAGAACAAGAAAAAACATTTTTGTAGTGTGAATTTTGATTCGCCGTCGGGTCGGCCATCCGCGGTCTTGTGCCCAAAAATTTGTCCCGCAAAGTGAGGGAAAGGGGAGGAGGGAAGGAATGAAGGGGTTGGGAGGGGAAAAAGAATTACGGCCTCATCATCATGGCCACCCATAAACTTAGTGCCCAAGACCGGGAGAGGCCCTTCCCCATTGTCGCCTATTATGGTCTCCACGGGTCCTCTTCCCCAAAAAATGAACGAGATTCGCCACGTTTCATGGCCACCGATATGCATCTGGGGCCATCCGATTGGGCGCGGGCGGGTGGTGAATCCGATGCCCATCATGGTCTCAGTGGGTGGTCACCGGAGCCCAAGCATAAGGTGGGATGGAGGAAGGGCGGTTTATGGGTCATTGGAGCCCAGCCGTCTTGAATTGCAAACTCAAACTTCGACGAGAGGAAAAAAGACCGTCTCTTCCTGAATAACTCACAGGAGACCGGGCGAAAAACTAGTCTGGCCGAAGCACAAAAAAGGAATTTCATGCATCGCAAAGTACTTACTTGCAAAGGTACATCCTTCCCCTCTTCCCTTTCTTGCTCCCCTATCCCCTGGAGCGTGCAATCGCGGCGGCGGCGGCGGCTCTGGAGCTTCCGTCGCCAGAACGGTCTGATCATTGGCACCAGATTGAAAGGGAGGAGGAGGGAAACATTATACAGTAGAGAGGGTCGCCCCTTTTTTTGCGCCCCCTTCTGTATTGCAAGCGTGAGTGCGTCTGCTGCTGTCACAAAATCATTATCGCGTACATAATAAATATCCTCTGTCTCCTCCCTCTCCCCCTTCTTCTTGCTCTTCTAAAAAAGCTAACAGAATATATAGAGAACGGCACTTCTCCTCGATGTCCGTCCTGACAGCTATAGTAGGTGGACAGGGAAAAAAACGAAAACCGTTTTACGCCCGTTCAGAGCTCTTTCTTCTCTCCTGTCAAAAAAGGTTTGATTCTTGTGCATGCATACACACAAAATACAGTATTGTTACAATGCGTAGACAAGAAAGAAAAGGGGAAACGTTCGTACGAATTGTATCGCACACACATCAGACGCTTCTCTCGGACAAAACCCAGCCGGTCGGTCGGAGGGGCGGCAATCATTCACAGTTGGAATGAGACGCGGAGACAATAGTATTCAAAAAGCCAAAGGCAGGAAGGAGGGTCCAAGGAAAAAAGAGGATCGGTTCGATCCGACCAAAGAAAAGAATAAATACGCACAGAACGGGGAGGGAACCCCGGTCGCGGTCTGCAATTCACATTCACGCGTTGCAACAAGTCAAATTGGTTGGCTGGCGGCTGGACAGAATTGCTTGAAACTGACCGGTATGGCAGGAAGCAATTGCCAAACATGACGGGGGAAGGACGTCAAAAACCTTTCTTTTTTTGGCACTGACACCCGCGTGAGATAAGGGGTTAATAGCTCTCGCTGTCGGGTAATTCCGAGTGGCCAAATTGGCGAATTCTCTTCCCGCCGCGTCTCCGCGGTTGGCGAGAAAGATGGACTGGCGTCATAAATAAGTGGAGGGAGGGGTGCATCTTCTTCCTTGTCTGTAAAAGGTAGGAGGTACGCGGGCGTCTTGCGCATTGTGTATATTTAAATACAGCAATAGGAGGAGGCGAACGCGTATGTAAGCGTAGACCGAAAATGCATCACAACATGATCATCTT